>Ga0224554_1000145_pt1 | contig 65141 bp, 66 predicted proteins | sample 714S22024metaG_FD_180666 | JGI IMG/M metagenome (GOLD analysis project Ga0224554, IMG submission 180666) | Peat soil microbial communities from Stordalen Mire, Sweden - 717 S2 20-24 | ecosystem: Environmental > Terrestrial > Soil > Wetlands > Peat | place: Sweden: Norrbotten County, Stordalen... | reverse complement strand
CGCGGCGGATTATCCGCTGTTCTGCGTGGCCGGAATCGCCATCGGGATTTTGGTCGTCATTTACGGAATTTATTTTTTGAAGAAACTCAAAAAAATCAGCTATCTGTGAAATCGCTCCGCAACTTTTCGAAAATCATTTTTGCCGCCGCCCTGCTGGCGGCGTTCACGCCGCCGCCGTTGTTCGCGTGCGCCGCGTGTTTCGGCAAATCCGATTCGGCGCTGGCCAGCGGCATGAACTGGGGCATTTTTACGCTGATGGGCGTCATCGTCACCGTGCTGGCAAGCATCGCCGGCTTTTTCGTCTATATCATCCGCAAAGAGGCGGCGCTGGCCGCGAAAGCCGCCGCTGAAAAATTGTTGGAAGTCAAAGCATGAAAGAATTCACATCCAAGCTGCTGGGCCTGCCGCCGATGTATTCCGAAAACGGCCAGGGCGTTGATGATTTGATCATTTACGTCCACTGGCTGATGATCGCACTGTTCATCGGCTGGATCATTTATTTTTTTTACGCGGTCAACCGCTTCCGCAGTTCGCGCAACCCGAAGGCCGATTACGTCGGCGTCAAAAACCACGCGTCGAGCTACCTTGAACTCGCGGTCGCGGGCGTCGAGGCCGTGCTGCTGATTTTTGTCGCCGTGCCGTTGTGGGCGAAGGCCGTGGACAAATTTCCGTCCGCCGCCGAATCCACCAACATCCAGATTGTCGCCGAGCAATACAACTGGAACGCCCGTTACGCTGGCCCCGACGGAATTTTTGGCAGGCAGGACATGAAATTCGTCAAGTCCGACAACCCATTTGGCGTTGACCCGACGGACGAGCACTCGAAGGACGACATCCAGGTGCTGAACGAAATCCACGTCCCCGTCAACACGCCCGTCATCATTTATTTGAGTTCCAAGGACGTGATCCACTCGCTGAAAATCATCGCCATGCGCGTTTGCCAGGACGCGATCCCTGGCCTGCGCATCACCGTCTGGTTCAAGCCCACGCAGATTGGCCGCTACCAGATCAACTGCGCGCAGCTTTGCGGTTCCGGCCACGCGGGCATGACGCGCGGTTTTCTCACCGTTGAAAGCCAGGACGACTACAACAAATGGCTGAAATCCAAGAGCGGTGTGGCCACCGGCTTTGAATAATTTTTCGCGCCGACGCGCGTAATCCAATCGCGGGCATGGCTGAAACTCCCCAACAACTCCCGCGAACGCTCTGGGTCGGTGTCGGCCTCCTCTTCGGCCTGCTCGGTCTGACCTATCTGCTCTCGCTGGCGGAAATGAGCCGCGCCCACAATAATGCGCTGCCCGTCATCAGCCGGATCGCCAATTTCACGCTCACCAATCAGGACGGAAAAATCACCACGCTCGCCGGCCTGACCAATCACGTCTGGGTGGCCGACATCATTTTCACGCGCTGCGCCGGGCCGTGCCCGCGCATGACCGCGCAGATGAAAGCGCTACAGGATTCATTGCCGCCGGCCAGCGGCGCAAAACTCGTCACGCTCACGACCGATCCCGATTTTGACACGCCGCCCGTTTTGAAGAAATACGGCGAACGCTTCAACGCCGATTTCAACCGCTGGACATTTTTGACCGGAACAAAACCGGAAATCGCCGCGCTTGCCGGCGGCAGTTTGAAATTAAGCGCCGTTCCCGTGAAGCCCGAAGACCAGACAAATTCCGCCGACCTGTTCATCCACACCACGATTTTTGTAATCGTGGACAAGCACGCGCAACTGCGCGATTTTTTTGAGACCGGCGGCGACGGCGTGGACTGGACCAACACCGTCCAGCCAAAACTGCTTGCGACCGTCCGCCGGCTCGAAGACGAGCCATGAACATCCACGATCTGCCCGCCGTCAACGCCAGTCTCAACGGCTTGAGCGCGGTCTTCCTCGCGCTCGGTTTTATTTTTATCAAACGTAAAAATAAAATCGCGCACCGCAACTGCATGATTTCCGCGTTCATCACCTCGATAGTTTTTCTGGGCTGCTACCTGACTTATCACGGTTATCTCGCCATTGTTTTGCATCAAGGGCCGACACGGTTTTTGAACCCGGAATGGTTCCGCCCGATTTACCTGTTGATTCTGCTCACGCACACCATTCTCGCCGTCGTCATCGTGCCGCTGATTTTGCTGACGCTCTGGCGCGCAAAAACGGAACGGTTCGAGCTGCACAAAAAAATCGCGCGCTGGACATGGCCGCTGTGGATGTATGTTTCCGCGACCGGCGTGGTGGTTTATCTGTTGCTCTACCAGATTTTCCCGCAAAAGTGAAAACGGCAGAAATTACAATCCACGAAAGCCAGTTCCCCGAAAACGTCCGGCGCGATTTGCTCGAATCGCTCCGCGCACGAAAAATATCCCACAAGTTTCACTACGACAGCGTCAAGCAGACCCAGAAATGGCTCGCCCTCCATCAAATCTATTCGCCCACGCGCAACGACGAAAATTGCCGCGCGATTTACGAAGATAGTTTTGAAGCCGCCGCCGCAACCATCAAATCCCAAAGCGTCCACGTCATCGGCCTCGGCTGCGGCGGCGGACAAAAAGACACGCGGCTGCTGAAATTGTTGAAAGCGCGCGGCAAGGAAATTTTTTACACGCCCTGCGATGTCAGCGCCGAGATGGTTCTGGTTGCGCGCCGGGCGGCGCTGGCGGTTTTGCCGGAGAAGAATTGTTTTCCCTTCGTCTGTGATCTGGTCACGGCGGACGATTTGTCCGCCGCACTTGCCACCCGTCACCCGTCACTCGTGACTTTCTTCGGCATGATCCCGAATTTCGAGCCGCAGGAAATTTTGCCAAAACTCGCGCAGTTGATTCGGCCGAAAGATTTTCTGTTGTTCAGCGCCAACCTTGCACCCGGAAAAAATTATGCCGCCGGGATGAAAAAAGTTTTGCCGCAATACGACAATCAACAAACGCGCGACTGGCTGCTGGCGTTCCTGCTCGACCTCGGCGTTGAGAGAACCGGCGGCAAACTGAAATTTACAATTGAAGATGGAGGCTTGGGCTTGAAACGAATTGTCGCGCGGTTCCATTTCAGCCGCGCCCGCCGGATCAAAATTGAGTCCGAACAATTTGAGTTTCGCGCCGGTGATTCGGTTCGGCTTTTCTTTTCGTATCGCTACACGGCGGCACTAGTTCGTGAATCACTTGGACGACACGGCCTTGAAGTTTCTTGCGAATGGATTACGGAATCGGAAGAAGAAGGCGTTTTCCTCTGCCGCAGAAAAAGGCAGGGCGGCGCTGCCGCGCCGCCCAAATAAAAAGGCTGACCCGCAGGTCAGCCCTGCCAGACCTTCAGCGTGTCCAGCACCGCCTTGATGCGCGGCACTTCGTGCGTGCGGAACAAATCCGTCTTGCCCAGCGCGGCCAGCACGGCGAAGAACGGCTCGGCGCAACGGACTTCATCCTGAAAAAATTCAAACGCGTGCGGCAGCGCGTGGCAAATCGGAAAACCGAGCGCGCGCAGCCGGAACGTGTTGAGGAAAATGTTCATCTGATGCCGCACGCGCACCGCGCTGTCCTGCAAGTTGCGGTAATAAAAACCGAGTCCGGGATCGAGGAAGATTTTCTCCACGCCGTTGCGTTGTGCAATTTCAATCTGGCTTGAAAAGTATTCGCGCATCATCGGAATCGGATCGGCGTTCAAGTCGAAGTCGCCGGCTTCGCGGACGTTTTTGCCCGGCACGAAACAAATAATGACGGCGGCATCATGCGCGGCGACCATTTTGAAAATCTCCTTTGAAGCCGCCGTGCCGGTGAGGTTCAAAACATTCGCGCCCGCTTCGAGCGCTGCGCGCGTGACTTTGGGCGAATAGGTTTCGACGGAAACCAGGATTTTTTCCGCGCGCAATTTTTTTATGACGGGAATCAGTTTTGATTTTTGAGTGCTTGCGTCCGCGCGCGCCGCGTGCGCGAGCGTGGATTCCGCGCCGAGGTCAATGATGTCCGCGCCTTGCGCCGCCAGAATTTTCCCGCGCTGGATCGCCGCTTCCGCCGTCAGGCAAACACTTTCCCGATACCACGAGTCGGCGGACAAATTGACGACGCCCATGACGGCGGGCTGCGAGTTGAAATTGAATTTTTTCCCGCCGATGGAAAATTCCCGCACGCGCGCGGGCGCAGCGGCGCGGTTTTTTTCCAAAAGTTCCGCCAGATGTTCCAGTTTCAGCACGCGAAGAATCGTAAATGGTTTGGCGCTCCCACCCGGAATCGAACCGGGATACGCGGATTAGAAATCCGCTGCTCTATCCATTTGAGCTATGGGAGCAAATTTCTCGCTTGGAAAATAGCCGTCTTCCAACTTCGTTACAAGTTTATCGGTTGCACAAACATCAAGTGTCAGCCCAGTTTTCCCAGCAGCCGCAGCAGCCCGTCCAGAATCGTCAGCGGATGCGGCGGACAGCCGGGAATGAACAAGTCCACCGGCACGATGGAACTTGCGCCGTTTAGAATTTGCGGATTGCCGATGAACGGCCCGCCCGCAATCGCGCACGCGCCGACGGCGATGACGATTTTCGGCGACGGCACGGCGTCGTAAGTTTTTTTCAGCGCCAGTTCCATGTTGCGGCTGACCGCGCCGGTGATGAGCAATCCGTCCGCGTGGCGCGGCGACGCGACGAACTGGATTCCAAACCGTCCCAAGTCCCAGCCGATGGTGCCGAGAACATTCACGTCCGCCTCGCAGGCGTTGCAGCCGCCGGCGCTCACCTGCCGCAGCCGCAGCGAGCGGCCAAAAAGTTTTTTCAATTTTTCATCTAGCGCGGCGGCGAGCCGCAGTTCCTCCTCGCCCGGTTTGCCCAGCCGCAAATCTTCGCGCCGCCGCACCGCCATTGGATATTTGTTGGTCTGCGTGATCGCCTTGGCCGGACACGTCTCGACGCACGCGGCGCAGAAAATACATTTGCCCAAATCAAGCGCGACCGGATTTCCCGCAGGGCGTGTAATTGCCTGGGTCGGGCAAACCGGCACGCACGCGGTGCAGCCTTCGGCGCATTTCGTCGCGTCCACGCGCAGCGCGCCGCCGTGGCGGTCGGGCAGCGCGGTCGGCGGGTCGGCGGGAAACGGCATGGTCTGGCAGCCGTGCTTTAAGCGATGCAAAATGGTTTCGTGCGCGAACATATCAAATGGCGAGCCTTCGCATCGGCGCGCGGCATTTATGCCGCTTCAGCATCCAATTGCAAAAGCGCGATGAAGCGGCGTGAACGCCGCGCTCCGTTGGCACCGCGTTCCGGCCAGGTTTGTGTCCATTGATGTTCATTCGTGGTTAAAGATCAAACCCGCAATAGGACAGGTTGAAACTTTTGTTGCAAATCGGAAAATCGGAAACGGCCTGCCCGCGCATCGCGAGCGCGAGGCCGGTCCAGTTGTGGAACGAGGCGTCCACGATTTTGTAGCGGCGGAAATTTCCGGCGTCGTCCGTGAGCGCGACGTGGCAGACTTCGCCGCGCCAGCCTTCGACTAATGCCACCGCGAGTGTATCGGCGGTGGGCGGGGTTGCGGTGGTGAAATTCTCCCCGTCAGGCGGCGCGACAAGTTGTTCTTCCAGAAATTTTCCAGAGCGTTGAATTTCCAGCCAACGCACACGCGCCCTTGCAAACACGTCTCCGCCCGGCCAGACCGCGACCGGCACGGGCGCGAAACGATGCCAACCCGCCGGATGGTCGAACCGCACGTCGCGCACGAGGCCCGAAGCGCGGGCAGCGACGCCGACCAGACCGATTTCAGCGGCCTGCAGGGCGGAGACGATGCCGGTGAACTCGAAGCGTGCGCGCACGGAGTTCGCGTCCCACAACCATTCCGCAGCCTGGTTCACTTCGGTCAGCGCGGCGCGGAGTCTGGCAAGCAACTGCAAAGCGCGTTCCAGTTCCAAATCATATTTGCAGCCACCGGGACGGACAAGGCCACGTCCAAAACGGTTGCCGCAAACCAGCGCGGTAAGATTCAGAAAATCGCCGCGAATTTTTCCGCACGCGGCAGCCGTGGGCAAAAACGCGACATCGTTGGCGAGCGCGCCGAGATCGCCGGTATGGTTCGCGAGCCGTTCGAGTTCGAGCGCGATGGCGCGCAGCCATTGCGCCCGCAACGGCGCTTCCGTTCCCGCGAGCGATTCGAGAATCGTCGCGTAGGCCGCCGCATGGCCGATGGTCGTGTCGCCGGCGACGGTTTCCATCTGGCTCATCGTCGCGCGATGCGGTCCGCCGGTGAGCGCTTCTTCAACTCCGCGATGCTGGTAGCCGAGTGCAATTTCCAGATGCAACACCTCCTCGCCGTTGCATTGAAAACGAAAATGTCCCGGCTCAATAATGCCCGCGTGAACCGGCCCGACGGCGACTTCGTGAATCTCGCCGCCTTCAACTTTGAAAAATTCTCCGACCGCCGGATGGCCGCCGTTTTGCCGGCGCACCGGTTTCAACCACGGATGGCCTTCGGGCACGAGGCCGTGCTGTTCCCAAACTTCGCGCTCGAACAAATGTGCCTGCGGGTGACGCAGCGTGAGCGACGGATAACTTTTTGCCACCGGCGCGCTGCGACCGACAGCAAGTGTGTTTTCGGAATCGAACGCAATCACGGCGACGAGGCGCGTCCCCAAATTTTCCGGCACACCGAACCAGGCGCAGAGCCGCCCGCCGCGTTCAAGTTCGGCGGCAGTCGCAGTGACAAATTCGTCCGCCGGCCATTCCGGCACGTCCGCCCACGGCACGCTGGTGCCGTTGCTCAACAGGAGAAATTCGCAAATTGAATTCATGGCGTCGGCAATAAAATGTTGGCGGCGGCGGTCCAGGCTTCGCGCAGCAACGACGGTGTGGCAATGCCGAGCCACAACGAGAGCGCGAGGAACAGCAGCGGCGGCACGATGATGCCGGGCAGTTCGGGAAAGCGCTCGCTGGTCTTGCGCGCGGCGGCGCGCGGCCGTCCGTCCACGATGGCGAACACGAGCCGCGTCATTCCGAAAAACGCGAAGAGCAGGCAGCCGAGAAAAATTATCGCGGCAAACATATTGTCCGTCTGAAAGGAGGCAATGATCATTTTCAACTCGCTGAAAAAGATGCCGAATGGCGGACACGCTGTCATCGCGAGCATTCCCACCACGAAAATTCTTGCTGATGACGGAGAACGCCAGGCCATGCCGGCAACTTTGTCTTCGGTCTGCGCGCCGGCTGCGCGGCGGATGTTGCCGGCGCTCAAGAACAGCGCGCCTTTGGTCAGGCCGTTGGTCCAGACATGAAACAGCGCGGCCGCGATGCCCGCGCGGCCCAGTGCCGCGCCGACGGCCAGGATGCCCATCTGCTCAACGCTGGAATACGCGAGCATCCGTTTGAAGTCCGGCGTGGTGAGCAGAAACAGCGCGGCCACGAGCATCGAAAATAATCCGAACGCCAGCAAAGTGCGTTCCGTCATCGCGCCGCCGCCGGCAGCGTCCACAACTTGTTTCACGCGTAAGATGGCGACGAACGCCATCGTCGTCGTGCCGCCCGCGAGCAGCGCGCCGACCATTCCCGGCGCTTCGCCGTAGGCGTCCGGTTTCCAGGTGTGCATTGGCGCGAGGCCCATTTTTGTGCCGTAACCGGCGAGCAGCAGCACCCACGCGGTGATGAGCCACGGCTGCGAAAGCGCGACGCCTTGCGCCACCAGCGCGGTGAAGTTGAGATTGCCGTTGCCGCCGCTTTGCAGCGACGCGTAGCCGAGGCAGAACGAACCGAGCAGCGACAGCGCGACGCCCGTGCCGCAGATGAGCAGGTATTTCCACGACGCCTCGAACGCGCGGGCCGTGCCGTTGAAATGCAGCAGCGGCACGGTCACGAGCGTGGTGGCCTCCGCTGCGACCCAGAGCACGCCGAGGTTTTGCGCCTGCAACGCCAGGCTCAACAAGCCGAGCGTCGCGAGCAGCGCGGTGACGAACACCCGGTTTTTTCGTTCGGTGCGAATTTTCAAATAGGCCACGCCGTAAATCGCGCAGACGAGAAACAGCAGCGACACCATCGGCAACACCGCGCGCGCCAGCGGATCGAAACCGAACCACGCGTTCGCTGCGAGCAAGGGCGGATCAATCAGCAGCCACAACGCCAGTGCTGAATGCAAAACTCCCGCGACCGGCAGCAGCCACGGACGCGTCCGTTCGCTCGGCCACGCGAACGCGGTGGCGGCGAAAACCAGCGGCAGGGCGATGAGCAGAATTTCTTTCATTCGCGCAACGAGGTCAGTTTCCGCGTGTCCAGCGTGTCGAATTCGCGTTGAATCCGGTCCACGATGATGCCGATGACGAAGACCGCCACGGTGAGGTCGAGCAAAATTCCCGCTTCGACCAGCAGCGGCGTCGTGTTGATGAGCAGCAGGCCGAACAGGTAAATGCCGTTTTCCAAAATCAAATAACCGCATACCTGCGAGATGGCCTTGGTGCGCGCCATCAGCAAAATAAATCCGCACACAACGGTGGCGAACGAGCCGGGCACGAGCAGGGTCTTGGCGTGCTCTGGCCGCAACGGCAGTTCGCTGCCGAGCGCCGCCGCGCCGATGATTGCCGCCGCGCCGAGCAGCAACGACGGCACGAACCCGACCAGCGGCTCGACTTCGCGGTCAATGTTCGCCGCGCGCAGCGCCCGCCGCAGCAGGTTTGGAATGATAAAACCTTTCACCGCGATGGTGCCGATGGCCACTGCGACGACGAGCCAGTGAAATTTTTCTTCGAGCAGCAGCGGCAGCGTGCCGAGAATCATTCCTTGAAACGCCGCCGCGCGGATCACCGACGGCAGCCGGCTGCTCGCCAGCGCGACGAGACTGAAGCCCATCGCCAGGCCGATGAGCAGGTTCATGGTGCCGCTCATGACGCGGCTCCTTTCCACGCGACCAATAGCGCGAACAAACAAAATAAAAATGCCGTGGTCAGCAACAACGGCACGCGACGAAAAGCCAGCCGCGCCAATAAAGATTCAACCAAACCAACGACGACCGCGACAACGAAAACAGAAACGACCAGCGCGCCGATGGCTTCCAGCAAAGTTAATTTGCCGAGCGGCAAAACGGCTTCGGTCAGCAGCACGGCGAAGAGCAGCAGCTTCAGCGATGCACCGTGCAAAATCGCCGCGAGCGGCGGGCCGCTGTGGTCGAGCACCATGACTTCGTGAACCATCGTGAGTTCGAGGTGAGTGTTCGGATCGTCGAACGGCACGCGGCAGTTTTCGGCGAGCAGCACGCCGAACAAACCCGCGGCGAGCAGCGCCGCGCCCGCGCCCGCCGACGGCGCGAGCATCGTGGCGAGCGACACGCTGCCGGTTTGCACGCAGAGTGTCAGCAGGGCCGTGACGATCGCGGCTTCGGAGAGGACGGCGTAGCTGACTTCGCGCGCCACGCCCATGCCCTCGAAGGCCGAGCCGGTGTCGAGCGCAGCGAGCGCGATGCAAAACCGTGCGAACGCCAGCAGATAAACGAACAGCAGCGCATCGCCGCGAAATGAAAGCGACGCACCCGCCGGACCGACGGGCAGCAACAGTGCAGCAGCTATGATCGCGATCCATGCGACAGCCGGGCCGATGACGTGCGCGGGTGAAACCGCCGTGCTCAAGACGACGCCCTTGCGCCACAGTTTGGCAAGGTCGAAATACAGTTGCAGCACCGGCGGTCCGCGCCGGCCCGCGACCCACGCCTTGACCTTGTTGATGATGCCGGGCAGCAGCGGCGCGAGCAGCAGCCACGCCGCCAGCCGCAAAAAAATGTCGAGCGCGACAATCATTTCGCGCCTCCCATCACGGCGAGAATCGCCAGCGCGGCCAGTCCGAGCAGCAGGTAAAAAATGTAGGATTGCACCCGGCCATGTTGCAGGCGTCGCACGGCCATCGAGACGCGCATCACTAGCGATCCGGCGGGTTCAACGACTTTTTCCAAAACGGTTTCCGGCGTGTGTTCGGTGAAATCGGCGTGCGCAGGGAAATTGCCGTTTGGCAAATGCGCATGTCGCTGCGGGCGCAAAATCCAATCAAACCAGCCGGTGATGATGCCGGCGAACGAACCGGCGGTGTATTGCATCCGCGGCGTCGGCGCGGTGTAACCGCAGTCCCACGTTCCCGCGCGGCTCACGCCGTTTTGCCGCACGCGACGCCACAGAAACGTCGCGGCCAAAATCACGAGCGCGGCCAGCGCGAGATGAAATGCGCCGAGCGTGACCAGCGGCGCGGATGGCAAAGCGTTTGCCAATCCCGGTTGCCACGCTGCTGAAGCCTCGGCAAGTGCAGGCCAAAATAAAATGGGCGCGAGGCCGATGGCCACGCACGCCACGCCGAGTGCGAGCATCGGCAGTCGCATCCGCCAGCCACATTCGTGGACGTGTTCTGCAATTTCCGTGCGCGGCAGGCCGAGGAACACGACACCGCAGACTTTCACGAAACAAGCCAACGCCAGTGCGCCAGTCATGCCGAGCGCAATGGCTGCAAGAATCGCGGCGAACGCCGCCGGCCCGTGCGCGGAAACGGCGTCGAACAGGCCGAGATAGACGAGCCATTCGCTGACGAAACCGTTCAGCGGCGGCAAACCGGCGATGGCCGTCGCGCCGAGCGCGAACAGGCTGGCGGTCCACGGCATCGCGCGCCAGAGTCCGCCGAGCCGGCTCATTTCGCGCGTGCCAGTCGCGTGCAAAACCGAACCTGCGCCAAGAAATAAAAGCGCCTTGAACAAGCCGTGATTCCAGACATGCAGCAGCGCGCCGGCGAGCGCGAGTTGTCCCCACGCGGCATTTCCATGCGAAGCGGCAATCATCGCGAAACCGAGGCCGATGAGGATGATGCCGATATTTTCGACGCTGTGATAGGCGAGCAGGCGTTTCAAATCATGTTGCCCAAGCGCGAACGCGACGCCGAGCACCGCGCTCACGACGCCGAGCGCGGCCACGACCCAGCCGGCCGAGTCCGGCGTGGGCAGCCAGCCGGTGAACCGCACGAGTCCGTAAATGCCCATCTTGATGACCATGCCCGACATGATGGCGGAGACGTGGCTGGGCGCGCTGGCGTGCGCGGACGGCAGCCAGATGTGCAGCGGAAAAATTCCGGCCTTGATGCCGAAGCCGATCAGCGCGAGCCAGAACAGCGGCGCAAGTTCGGGGTGTTCACGCACCGGGCCGAGTTCCCAGCTTCCCGTGCGCACCGCCAGCAGCGTGAAAAAAACAAGCAGGCACAATGCCGCGACGTGCGCCGCCGCGAAGTAAAGCCAGCCCGCCGCGCGCGCTTCGCGGCGCTGGCGTTCCTGCGTGATGAGAAAATACCCGCAGACGGTGAAGAATTCCCATGCGATCAGAAAATGCAGGCCGTTCGCGCACAGTAGCACCAAGCCCATATTGAGGAGCAGGCCGTTCCACCACGCGCGGCCCGGCGGCGCGGAGGCCGGATGATTTTTATCGGTCCAATACTCGCTGGAATACAAGGTTCCCGCGCCGCCCAGCACCGAAAGCAAAATCAAAAAGAACGCGCTGATGCCGTCGAGCCGGAAGTGCAACGGCTCGCCGCCGATGACGAAGCCCGGCTGCCAATTCCAAACGTCGCCGCTGGCGAGCATCCACGCCGCCGCCGCGAACGCCGCGATTGCGCCGGCCAGCGTGGCCGCGAACCAGGCGCGCGGCGATTTGAAGGCGAAAAGCCCCGCAGCCAAACCAACGCCCGCGATCAACAGCAGCCAGCCGGGAGTCATGGTTCGCCTTCTTTCCGGCCAGGATTTTCAGCGGCGGCGACGGCGGAAAAAATGTCGTCGTCCGGCGCGCGGTTGTTGATCAGTCCGCGCAAATCGCCGCGAGCCAGCGCGGTGCTTAATTGGGCGAGAATTTCCAGATGTGCGCGCGGCGACGGCGCGACGAAAAACAGCAGCCGCGTGATGGGCTGTTCATCCGGCGCAGGTTCGTGAACGGCGAGCGGATCGCGCAGCAGCACGATGGCGAAAATTCCGGCGTCGCGGCCAAGCGCGATGGGCGTGCGCAGGTGCGGCAGCGCCAGGCCGCCGCCGACCAGCGCCCAGGAAATTCCATCCGGCGCGCGCAACCGCTGCTGCAACATCTGGCGCACGGGCGGGGTCGCGCCGGGAAGTTTGGCGACGATGTCGGCGAACAAATTGAAGACGCTGGCGGCGGGAACGTCGCGCCAGATGCCGCCGGTGCGCAGCATGGTTTCGAGATTTTTTCCACTTTGGATTTTTGAGCGTTCCGGCGCAAGAAAGCCGACTTTGGCAGCCAGACCGTGCGATTCCGCCCAGGCGACAACTTGTGTCCGGTCGAAGAGCAGCCGTCCCCGGTCGGTCACATATGGCAGCCCGTCTTTGCGAATCCAGCCCGCCACTTCGCTCTCTTCCACGCCGAGCGACTGGGCCAGTTCGATAATGTTAAGAAACATCACCGTCAGCCAAGCAAAAAAACGCCGCTGGCGCAATGCAGTTTCTTGCTGTTTGATTTGCCAAATTTGCCGTGAATCGCGCGCGGGCTTTGAAACCCGGCTTTCATGACATGGTCACGGCTTCGATTTTTTTTGGCGCGGCGTTTTTTTTGGGTTGCGAGCGGTTTTGATCCCGCGCCGCCACAAATCAAAATAATACAGCGCGACGACGACGAGGGAGTGGCCGATTTTTTCGCCGGCGACAAGTTTTGGAATTTCCTCGACCGGCACGAGGCGCGTGGTCAAATCTTCGCCGCTGTCAAATTCCACGCCGTGTTTCAACTGGCAGTTTTCAACCAGCACGGTATAAGTCCGGTTGTTCAAGATGGCCGGGTTTGACCAGATTTTTCCCAGCACGCGGGCGCGCCCGCCGGCGTAGCCGGTTTCCTCGCGCAATTCGCGCACGGCGGTCGCCACCGGATCGGTCTCGCCCGCATCCATCATGCCGCCGGGAATCTCCAGTTCGACGGTGTTCGAGCCGTGGCGATATTGTTCGACCATCACGAGCTTCTGGTCAGGCGTGATGGCGATGACGTTGACCCAGTTGACGCTGTCGAGGACGTAGAAATCATGCTCCCTGCCGGTGCGCGGGGAAATTTTGAAATCCGAGCGCAACTTAAAGATGCGGAAGTCGCCGATGAGTTTGGATCTGATTTTTTTCCAAGGTTTGATCACGCGGAAATTTTACCGCAGAGACGCGGAGACGCAGAGGAAAAAATCAAAATCGTTGTAATGTCGGGCCTGTGGCTCGATTCGGCCACAGGCCGAACGCTACAACTTGCTTTGCGCCGCCCAACCTTGCTGCATTAAATTCAACAAATGTTTCAACGCTTCGTCGTAACTGTGATTTTTTTCAGCGGCCAGTTGCTTCGCACGTTTGTCCAATTGTGCGGCCATTTCGGCGGATTTTTCAGACGGGCAGCCGAGGGCGACGAGAACTTTTTCGAGTTCGGAAATGTCCATGGCCGACGGTGATTTGTTAAATTGTTAAATCGTTGAATCGGGAAGCTCCCGACGATTCAACAATTCAACGATTGAACGATTCAACGAACCGAATCATTTCACCGAGTCGCGCGGGGCGATTTTAATGCTGATGATGCCGATGCGTTTGTCGGGGCGGTCGGGCGGATGCGTGGCGGCCGTGCCGATTTTTTCCAGCACGTCGTCGCCTTGGATCAATTTGCCGAACGTGGTGTATTGGTGGTCGAGAAAGGTCGGGTTGCCGTGGCAGATGAAAAATTGCGAGCCGGCGGAATCGGGATCGTTCGAGCGCGCCATGGAAATGACGCCGCGGACGTGCGAATGGTCGTTGAACTCAGCCTTGATCTGGTAGCCCGGCCCGCCCGTGCCCCACGCATCTTCCTTGCTCGCGTCTTTCGTGAGCGGGTCGCCGCCCTGGATCATGAAGCCCTTGATGACGCGGTGAAAGGCCGTGCCGTCATAAAAGCCTTTTTTGGCGAGGGTCTTGAAATTCTCGATGGTCTTGGGCGCGGCGTCCGTCCAGAATTCGATGACCATGGTGCCTTCGGTGGTGGTGATGACGGCGACTTCGTTGGTGTTGCTCATGGATGCGTTGGTTTGGGTGTTGGTATTCGGCTCTTCGGCCACAGCCGTCGCGATTCCGGCGACGAGGCCAAGGGCGCAAAATAGATTCAGTGCTTTCATGGGCGGGAATTTTTCCAGACCCGCGGCCAAAAGTCACGCGCAGAATTTCACCGCCGGTCGTTCATCGAGCGCGTGATCAGGCTGGAGTCTTTCCGGTGCGAACGCAGCCACGCGACCATGCCCAGCGCGACCGCCGCGACCAGCAGGCCGCCGCCGAGGAGCAGAAATTTTTTGCCGGTGCCGGGGTTTTCCGGCGGCGGCGCGGATGCGTTGATCGCCGCGGCGGGAATGATTGTCGCCACGACCGGATTGGTCGGCGGCGCGGCGGTAGCGTTGGTTTGATTCACCGGCGGGGCGGGCGCGTTGGTTGGCGGCAGGTTCGTCGGCGACGGATTTGCCACCGGCACAGGCAGGCTGGCTCCGGCATTTGTGCCGATGATGATGAGCGACGGGGCGACGGCAATCGGCGGCGGCGGCGGGGCGTTTGTCAGTTTCGGCGGCGGCGGCGGTGCAGGCAACGGCGGAAATTGCGGAAGGCTCACCGGCACGGGCGGAAGCCCCACGGTGCAAGCGGTGTATTGGCCGAGCTGCGAGCGCAGCACAATGACAAACGGCTGGCGGGCATTTTTTTGTTCGTCCAGCTTCTGCTGAAATATCCCGTTGATGCCGTCGTCAAACGGCGTCCCGCTGAATTGCGCCCCGCCATCGCAAAAAATCAACACGGTCAGCCGCTCGGAATTTGCCACGATCTGGTTCAGCAACGGCTGCAATGCCCCGAAGCGCGTGCTGTTGCCATAATGCTGGTTGCGGACCGCCTTCAAGATGTCCGAGGCGATGGCCGCCGCGTTGTCGGGATTCCAGCTTTGCGTCGCAAACCCCACTTTGTCCCCGCGGAGCAATTCCTGGTCGAACGTCCACACGCCGATGCTGTCGCCCGAATGCAACTGCCCGCCCATGCTCGTCGCCATCATGGTGTCCAGCGCCTTCTGCACCGCCGGCCCGCGCTTTTTCATGTCCGAGGACGTGTCGAAAACCAGCAGAAAGCGGCTTTGCACCGTTGCTTCCGTCGGCTGGGCGCGCGCCGGAACCAAAAAAAATCCGCCGGCCAGCGCGGTGAAAATCAGCGCGCCGCAGAAAAAATTATTCCGGTGCCTTTTCATGTTCATTCAAAATCACGGCTGGCCACTGCGGTTGAAACGGTTCCGCTCCGCGCGGTTGCAATTTTTCAATTCATCCTGCAATTCCGCCAGCGCGTTCCCGATCATGCGGATGAAATTCTCACAGCTCGCCGCCGAGCCGCCAAAACCGATGACCGTGTCGCGCTCGTCGTGATCGTTTGTCACCACGAGCACCTCGCCATAATCGCGGAACCGGTGCGCCGCGCGCTCGATCAGGTCGTCCGCCGTCTGGCCGGGGCCGGAAAATAAAATTTCCACGGCGGAATTCGATTCGTTCTTCGGCGTGTTTGGCGGCGCGCCTGAACCGTCAAAAAAAATTGTGACCGGCTCGCCCGTCGCGTCGTGATACTGCGTCAGGATTTGCACCAGTTCCTCGCGCGCGCGGGCCGAATGACGCGGCGCGCCGGGGGCGATTTCCGGCCAGTTGTGCAACAGGCTGTAGCCGTCCACCAGAATCCGCACCAACGCCATGAAAGAAGTCTAAAGTCTAAAGTCCAAAGTCTAAAGCCTAAATTCAACGTCGCGGTTGGCTTGACTTTGGACTTTGGACTTCGGACTTTGGACTCGAATGGCCGCCGCCCAATCCATTTTTCAGAAATCGAACCGCCGCATCGCCGCGCTCGCGCTGTTCATCCTCGCGCTCGACCAGTTCACCAAATGGATCGTGCTGCAAACACTCGACATCGGCGACGAGAAAACTCTCATTCCCGGCTTCTTCAAATTCGTCCACTGGGGCAACACCGGCGCGGCGTGGAGCCTGTTTCGCGGCAACAATGGCCCGCTGGTTTTCGTCGCGCTGCTGGCGCTCGTCGCGCTGTTTTTGACGCGGCACCATTTTGATTCGCACACGCTGCCCGGCCAGATTGCCTTCGGCCTGATTTTCGGCGGCATCGCCGGGAATCTCACCGACCGCCTGCGCGTCGGCCATGTCACCGACTTCATTTATTTTTATATGCAGCAACGTGGCGGCGGCGAAATCGGTTTTCCCGCCTTCAACATCGCGGACACCGCCATCTGCACCGGCGTCGGATTGATTTTCCTGATTACCTGGAAAAACGAGCACGCGCCGAAAACTCCAGATTCTTCCGCCGCAAAATGAATAGGATTTTATTTCGCGCGAAGGCTGCGAAGCGTGCGAAGGGAATTTTTGCCTGCGCTCCCTTCGCGTTCTTCGCGCGAAATTTCCGATTTAGTTTTTTGCAATGAACTCGCGCACGGAATATTTCATCGTCGAACAATCGCAGCCCAAAGAACGGCTCGACAAATTCCTTTGCGAAAAGTTTCCCGCCGCCTCGCGCGGCGCGTTGCAACGGTTGATCGAAGAAGGCCATATCCGCGTCAACGGCGAAATCGTCAAACCCACGCACCATCCGCACGCAGGCGAAAAAATTGAAGTCAATTGGCCGGAAGCCAAGCCCGCGAAAGCGCAGCCGGAAAAAATCCCGCTCGATATTTTGTTCGAGGACAAAACCCTGCTCGTCGTCAACAAGCCCGCCGGGCTCGTCGTGCATCCCGCCGCCGGGCACGAGGAACACACGCTCGTCAATGCGCTGCTGCATCATTGCCAAGGCTCGTTGAGCGGCATCGGCGGCGTCGCGCGACCGGGCATCGTCCACCGGCTCGACAAGGAAACCAGCGGCTGCCTCGTCGTCGCCAAAAATGACGAGACGCACCTCGCGCTGTCGGAACAATTCGCGTCGCGCGAAGTCAAAAAAATTTACCACGCGCTCGTCTGCGGCGAACCGGGACGCGCCACCGGCGAGATCCACGCCGCCATCGCGCGGCATCCCACGCACCGCAAACGCATGGCCGTGCGCGACGACAGTTCCGGCCGCGCCGCGCACACGAGCTACCGGATTCTCGAACGGCTTTACGCAGCGACGTTGATGGAGGCGCAGATTCACACCGGTCGCACGCACCAAGTCCGCGTGCATTTTCAATTCATCGGCCATCCGCTCGTGGGCGACGACACCTACGGCGCGCGGCAAAATGCGCGGCTCAAGGAACTCACGAATTACGCCGCGCCGCGCGTGATGCTGCACGCGAAAGAACTGTCGTTCATCCATCCGCGCCGGAAAAAGCTGATGACGTTTGAAGCGCCGCTGCCGGGAGATTTTCTGGCGGCGTTGAAATTGTTGCGCGCTTGACCCGCCATTCCTTCGTGTTACAGTTCGTGTGTGACAGAGACGCTCACAATCCGTTTGCCCAAATCGCTGGCCCGGGATTTTCGCGCCAAGACGCGCGCCGCCAAGACCAATCCCACCGAGGTTTTGCGCAAGGCGGCGGCAAATTATGTCCGCCATGATGCGGCGGCGCGCAACGCCATGGTGGAACATATTCGCGCCCGCGCCGGAACGTGGGACGGCGACATTTCCGGCGAAGAATTGTTGCGGAGGACTCGTCCGTGATTCTTGTGGACACGTCGGTGATCGTGGCGTGGCTGGACAAAAATCATCCGCAACATCCCGCGTGCGCGAAGATCATTGAACATTGGGCGCGCCGCGACCGGCTCGCGGTCAGTTCCGTGACTTATGGCGAACTCGCGGCGGGCGGGCGCACGCGTGAGGCGGTGGAAGAGGATTTGCGCGACTTTGAAAAAATCCCATTGGACACGGACGCCACCTGGCGCGCGGGCATGGCGTTCCGCCAATATCGCCGCAAAGATTCCGACGATCCGGTGCTCCCGGATTTTTTCATCCGCGCGCAGGCGGCGGTGCTGAATCTTCCGCACCTGACGAACGACCGCCGCCGGACGAAGACTTTTCCCGACGTGGATTTTGAATTTGTTTGAAGCGCCGCTGCCGCCGGAGGATTTTCTGGCGGCATTGAAATTATTGCGCCAGATTTAGCCGCTTGACCAAATCCGTGATTTGGTGAATTATACAGCTAATGAAGAGTGAATCTACAGTGAACGTGACGGAGGCGCAGGCGAACCTGCCGAGGCTGATCCGGCGGGACAGCTTTGCGATTTCGCGGCACGGCAAAGTCGTCGGTTTTTATCTTTCCAAAGACCGGATTGAAGCGATGATTGAGACGATGGAATTGCTCGGTGATGAAAGCTTCATGGCCGCGCTGCGGGAATACAAATCCGGCAAGATGAAATTCAAGGATATTGACGATCTGGATTGGGATGAAGACTAAAGTCCACGTCGGCAGGCAAGTTGAAGATTTTTTGAAAGCGCTTGCGCCACAACCGCGCCGCACACTCCGGCAAGCGATGAAAAATCTCACTGACAACCAAGGCGACGTAAAATTACTGGAAGGCAATCTGTCAGGACTTTGGCGTTTGCGCGTCGGAAAAGTTCGCGTCATTTACGAAATCAAAGTCGCCGGCGGCACGCGCGAGATTATATGCTTTTATGCGAATTATCGCTCCGTGGTTTATGTGATCCTGGAACAATTGCTGGCATCGGGGCTGATTGAGGAATTGAAGCAAAATTAAATTGTAGGAGTCGAGGTGACGAGACTCAAAAATAAATTAGAGACTTCTTACGTCGTCTCTTACTTTTCATTTTAATCCAGCTTTAGCCGCAGCTTCGGGATCAATTTTCTTCAGAGCAAAGGCTGCGCTTTTTCTTGCGTCTTTGTCATTCAGCAAATCAATCAATGCGGGAACTGCTGGCTTTGCGTCTGTTCCGTAATACGAGAGTGCTAAAGCGGTATATGCGCGAACCTTTTTGTTGGAATCACTCAAATAGTTTGTCAAAACCGGCACAACTTGATCCGGTTGAGCATGAATTTCGCCGAGCGTCGTAATAATTTCGCCGCGCACCTCGCCATTTGAGTGGGACAATTTTTGGAGAAGCCAAGGAACAGCCTCTTCAGCGGCTGGCCCGATACAGCCCAAACAGTAAAGATCATCAACGCGCGCCGCCGGATGCTGCTCGTAAATTTGCTTCAAAGAAGGGATGGCATCTTTCGCATTGGCTCCTAAAACTGCGAATCCGTCCGATGCTTCATTTCCATTTATGTCCAAATTGTGTTTGTTGAGGTCTTCCTCTCGCAATAATCGCAGTAGAGTTGGAATGGCTTTGATTCCTGCTTGCTTCACAATTTTATTCACTTCAGTCGGATCTCCTTCAATTATTCCTTTCCCGTCGGCGGTTTTTTGAAAATCGTATTCTTTCAACCAAACACTTAACGCTTTTCCTTGATAAACAGGCTCGCGAGTTGAGCGAAGAAAGAAAAACACAATTCCGCTGATGACAATTGCCGACAAGATTAGCGATGCAACAACAATTTGTCTTCTTCGCATGATTTTCCAAATACTAGACTATCACTTTTGCAACGTCCAGATTGATTTGAATTCACTTCGTCAATCGCGTTTTGAAAATTTATTCGCTTGCGGCGGGGAATTTTATTCCGGTTCGCAATCATAATCTTAATCGTAATCGGTTTCCGCAGATTAAGATTATGATTACGATTAGGATTAGGACGGATTCAAAATTGATTCGCCTGCCGCAAAGAATTTTCGCATAGTGCGCGGGATGAAATCCATGACGGGTTACGGTCGCGGCGAATGCGCGCGGGACGGTTTCAAGATCACCGTCGAGCTGGGCGCGGTCAACCGCCGGCAGTCGGAAATTTCCGTGAACCTGCCGCGCGAGCTGGAGCTGCTCGAGGCGCAGGTGCGCGACGCCATCAACGCGCAGGTCGCGCGCGGGCGCGTGACGGCACGCATCGGCATCCACGCGGCGGACGGCCAGTCGTCGGCGCGTGCGCACATCAACCTGCCGCTCGCCAAATCCTACGCCACGGAACTGGCGCGGCTGGCGAAGTCGCTGAAAATTTCCGGCGGCGTGACGCTGGAACACATCGTCCGCGCGCCGGGAGTTTTCCAAAGCGATGAAGAATTGGTGGACGCGGAAAATGTCTGGCCTGCGGTCGAGAAGGCGTTGAAGCCGGCGCTGGCGTCGCTCGTGAAAATGCGCGAACGCGAAGGCGCGCATCTGGCGGAGGATTTGACGGCGAGAATTGGCGTGATGAAAAAATCCGTCGAGCAAATCCAAAAACAAGCGCCGACAACTGCGGAAAATTATCGGAAGCAACTGCTCGAACGCATCAAGAGCGCGGGCATTGAGAATATTGCGCCGGATGACGAAAGACTTTTGAAGGAAATCGTTTTGTTCGCGGATCGCTCGGACATTTCGGAGGAATTGACGCGGCTGCAAAGTCATTTCAAACAATTTGAAGATTGCCGGAAATCGAAAGAGCCGGTCGGACGCACACTGGATTTTCTCGCGCAGGAAATGAACCGCGAGATCAACACCATCGGCTCGAAGGCAAACGACGCGATCATCTCGCGCGAGGTCGTGACTTTGAAAACGGAATTGGAACGGTTTCGCGAACAAGTGCAAAACGTGGAATGAAAAACGAAAGTCCAAAGTCCAAAGTCCAAAGTCCAAAGCCGCCGCAAAAATCCGCGCCGCTGTTGATTCTGATTTCCGCGCCTTCCGGCGGCGGCAAGACGACGCTTTGCCAACAATTGCTCAAGGCGCGCCCGGACATGACGCGCGCGATCACCTGCACGACGCGCGCGCCGCGTCCCGGCGAAAAAGACGGCGTGGATTATCATTTCTTCACGGCGGAAGAATTTTTGAAGCGATTACACGCGGGAAATTTCCTGGAGCACGCGACGGTTTATGGCAACAGCTACGGCATTTTGAAATCCGAACTGCTCGGCAAGTTGCGCGAAGGCAAGGATGTTTTGCTCAACGTGGACGTGCAGGGCGCGGCGACCATCCGCGAGCAGGCGGAGGGCGAGCCGGAATTGAAACGCGCGCTGGTCACGGTTTTTCTCACGCCGGCGCCGTTGACGGTGCTGGAGGAGCGGCTGAAAAAACGCGCGGCAGATTCGCCGGCGACCATCCAAAAGCGGCTCGCCGTCGCGCGGCAGGAAATCGCGCAGTGGAAAAATTTCGATTACCTGCTGGTGAGCGGCACGAAGCCGGAAGATTTGCGGCGGACGCTGGCGATCGTGGAGGCGGAGAAAATGCGCTCGGCGCGTTCGCAGCCGCCGGAATTTTGATTCATCATAATCGTAATCCTAATCCTAATCTTAATCCATCCATGTTCGACCATGAAAAACTGCGGGTCTATCAAGAATCTCTGGCATTTGCTTCGTGGGCTGAAACGATTTTGGAGCGTGCCAAGAAATCCAGTCCGCTTCACGACCAATTGGATCGCGCCCGGACTTCGATCTTGTTGAACATCGCGGAGGGCAATGGACGTTTTACCGCACCGGACCGCTGCCGGTTTTTCGACACGGCGAGAGGTTCGGTTTTGGAATGTGCAGCTTGCCCTGATTTGCTGGCGGTTAAAAAGTTGATTGACCCGCAAGAATTGAAACAAGGCAAAGAGTCGTTGCAGAAGATCGTTTCAATGCTGGTCGGGCTCATCCGCAGCAACTCGGCAGACAGGCTGCATGAAACTCCCGTTTCTTATCGCGTAAAATCCAAAAAGGATTACGATTAGGATTAAGATTGCGATTATGAAAATCATTCTCGGCGTCACCGGCTCCATCGCCGCGCACAAGGCGGCGGATCTGGCGTCGTTGCTCACAAAAGCAAAATGCGACGTGCGCGTGGTAATGACCGCCGACGCGCAGCATTTCATCACACCGTTGCCGTTCAAAACGCTCACACGCAATCCGGTCGTGACGAATCTTTACGACGAGGATGAAGGCTGGAAACCGACGCACGTCGAACTTGCAGACGCAGCGGATTTGTTTTTGATCGCCCCCGCGACGGCGAACGTGATTGCGAAGCTGGCGCACGGCATCGCGGATGACGCGCTGACGTGCATCGCGCTGGCATTGAATCCCAAGGCGAAAATTTTGATCGCGCCGGCGATGAACGGAAAAATGTGGCTGCATCCGGCAACGCAGGCAAACGTGAAAATGTTGAAAGCGCGCGGCGCGGAATTCATCGGGCCGGACGAGGGAATGCTGTCATGCGGTTACGAAGGCGTCGGGCGTCTGTGGCCGGTGGAAAAAATAGCTCGACTGGCGTTGAAATGTTAAATCGTTGAATGGTTGAACCGGCAAGCAATTTTTACGATTCAACTTTTTAACAATTCGACCGTTCAACCAATTTATGAAACCAAGCCATGCCCAGTGGCTGAAGCGGCTGCCGGCGCTGTTTGAGATTCCGGCGCCCGACCCGCCTCGCCAGCTTCGCCGCATCATCATGATGGAGCGCGGCATCATGCTGCCGGTCAAGGCGGTCTTCATCGGGATGATTTTATATTCGTTCGACATCACGCCGTGGGTGGGTCTGGCTTCAAACACGCTCGATGTGGTGGTGGAAACGGTGCAACTCATCTTCTGGTTTTACATCGCGGCGAATGTCATTCTCGCCCTGATATTGTTCGCGGCGGAACGGCTGCCGCTGGCGGTGGTGCAATGGACGGTGGTCACCAGCAGCCTCGTGGACGGGATCTTCATCGCGGGCATTGCGCTGCTGACCGGCGGGATGGACAGCGTTTTGTTCTGGCTGTTCGTCGTGCTCATCATCCGCAATTCGGTGAGCGTGCCGCCGGGGGTTTCGCAGTTGATTTTGAATTTTTCCATCGGCCTGTGCTATGTGCTGGTGGCGGTGCTGGACGTATCGGTTTTTCAAAACCTTGACGAATTCACGCGCCACGCGATTGACCTGGCGCCGCGCGACGATTTGGGGCAGCCGTTCGTGCTGCGGCTGGCCGTGCTGTTTCTGACGACGGTTTGCTGTTCCGGCCTGGAGCTGCTGCTGGAACGCCAGCAGCTCGCCGCCGAGGAGGCGGGCGAATTCGCCGCGCGCGAGGGGCAGTTGCGTTCCGCCGGACGGCTCGCCGCCGAGTTTGCGCACCAGATAAAAAATCCGCTCGCCATCATCAACAGCGCCGCGTTCTCGCTGCAACGCGCCCTGCGCGAAAACAAAACCGCCGCGCCGGAACAAATCGAAATCATCCAGGAGGAGGTCGCGCGCGCCGACCAGGTCATCACGCAGATCATGGGCTACGCGCAGTTGAGCGAAGGCCGCGTGGAAAAATTGAACGTGGTCGAGGAGCTGGACCGCGCCCTCGCGCAGGTTTTTCCGCCCGCCGTGCCGGTGGGGATAAGCATCCAGCGCCAATACGGCCACGGCTTTCCGCCGCTGCTCATGCAGCGCGTCCATCTGTCCGAAATGCTCGTGAACCTGCTGCAAAACGCGCGCGAAGCGCTGGGCGGGACGGGCGGCATCGTTGTCACCGCCGTTTCCCGCCGCGACCAGGCCGTGGAAATTTCCGTGCGCGACGACGGCCCCGGAATTCCTCCGGAAAAATTGGGGCGCATTTTTGAGGCCTATTACACGACCAAGCAAAAAGGCAGCGGCCTCGGCCTGGCCATCGTCAAGCACAACGCCGAACTTTATGGCGGCACGGTGCAGGTCGAATCCCGGCTTGGACAAGGCGCGAACTTTATCTTAAAATTCCCCGCGAAAGCATTGATGAAACTGAACAAATGAGTCCAAAGTCCAAAGTCCGAAGTCCAAAGTCGCTGCCCTTGCGCGTCTTGGTTTTTGACTTTCGGCGTTGGACTTTGGACTTTGGACTATGAACCTGCCACCTGTCCTCGTCGTGGACGACGAGAAAAATATGCGCCTGTCGCTGCAGGCCGTGCTGAAGGACGACGGTTACGCCGCGCGCGCCGTCGAGTCCGCCGAGGAGGCGCTGGAACTGCTGGCGCGCGAGGAATTTTTCATGGTCATCACCGACGCGCGGCTCGGCGGCATGAGCGGCTATGAATTGCTGAAAAAAATCCATGCGCAAAAACCGGAACTCCCCGCGCTCATGCTCACGGCCTATGCCACGCCCAAACTGGCGGTCGAAGCCATCAAGGCCGGCGCGATGGATTATCTCGCCAAGCCGTTCCAACCGGAGGAATTGCTCCACGCCGTTGCCCGCTGTGCCGAGCGCTTTCAACTGCTCCGCGAAAACTCCGAGCTGCGTTCGCGCGCGGAACACGTTTTCACCCTCGAAGAAATCGTCGGCGAATCGGAAAAAATCCGTGAAGTCCGAAAATTAATCCAGACGGTCGCGCCGACGGACGCGCGCGTTTTGATCCTGGGCGAAAGCGGCACGGGCAAGGAACTCGTCGCCGGCGCGCTCCACAGTCTGAGCCGGCGGCGCAACGCGCATTACATCCGCATCAACTGCGCCGCCATTCCCGAACAGCTTTTGGAAAGCGAACTGTTCGGCCACGAAAAAGGCGCGTTCACCGGCGCGCTCAGGCAAAAATTGGGGCGCGTCGAGGAAGCCGACGGCGGCACGATTTTTCTCGATGAAATCGCCGACATGAGCAAGCCGCTCCAGGCCAAGCTGCTCCGGTTTCTCGAAGACGGCTCCTTTACGCGGGTCGGCGGCACGCAGGAATTGCGCGTGAACGTCCGGCTCATCGCCGCGACCAACCGCGAAATCGTGCAGGCCATCGCCGCCGACCAGTTCCGCGAAGATTTGTTCCACCGCCTGAACGTCGTGCAATTCAGCCTGCCGCCGCTGCGCGAGCGCGGCGAGGACGTGCTGCTGCTGGCCGGACATTTTTTGAAGCTGTTCCGCGCCACGATGAACAAAAACGTGGACCGCCTCGCGCCCGCCGCGCGCCAGAAACTGCTTTCGCACCGCTGGCCGGGCAATGTGCGCGAACTCCGCAACGTCATCGAGCGCGCCTTGATCCTGGAAACCGCGCGTGAAATCCAGCCGGCGAGCCTGCCGGATTTTCAAATCGAATCCCGCCTCCAAAAAAACGCGCCGGCCCAGGCGGCGGCGGACGAGTCGCTCGACGATGCGCTCGACCGGATCGAGCACGAACTGATTTCCGGCGCGATGGAACAGAACAAATTCAGCCTGACACGCGCCGCCGAACAGCTTAAGCTCACCCGTCATTCGCTGCGCTACCGGATGCAGCGGTTGAAAATGAACCCCGGTGACGGTGAACCGGGTGAACCGCCCGCCACTGGAAAAAATTCCGAAACCTGACGTGATAAATTCTGGTTCCATATTGCTGGCCGCATCCGCGCCGTTGCCTCAATGGCAAAGTCAATGGCTTAATTTTCTGGCCATCGCCATTCCGCTCCTGCTGGCGGCCATCGGCGCACTGGTCTGGCTGGTCAAGTTCCGCAAAAAAAGGAAGCGCAAATACCGCCAACGCCATCACGAAGAACGCAAGCTCAACCCCACCCTCGCCGAAAGCGGCGGCCTGCCGCCCGTCCGCGAAGAAAAAAAATCCGCCGCGAATCCCCCGCCGCCGTGATGCAACACAGCCGCGCCATCACCCGCCAGAGCGCGTCCAACCTCGCGCCCGCCTTCATTTTGCTGCCGCGCCCCAAACGCGACGCCATGTCCGCGCTCTACGCCTTCTGCCGCGAAGTGGACGACGTGGCCGACGACGAAACCGTCCCGGCGGAAAAACGCCGCGCCCAGCTCGCCGGGTGGCGCGCCGACGTGAAACGCGCCTGCGAAAACCAGCCGCCAGAATTTCCGGTGAACCGGGAACTGCAGCCCGTCATAAAACAATTTCATCTTCCGTTTGAATTGTTCGACGAACTCATCAAAGGCTGCGAAATGGATTTGGACACCAGGCGTTATGAAAATTTCGAGCAGCTCGAATTGTATTGTTATCGCGTTGCGTCCGTCGTCGGGCTTTTGAGCGTCGAGATTTTCGGCTACAAAAATCCGGCCACGCGCGACTACGCCGTTTATCTCGGCAAGGCGCTCCAATTGACCAACATTTTGCGCGACGTGAAAACCGACGCCGCCCGCGGGCGGATTTATCTGCCGCAGAGCGAACTCAAAAAGTTCAGCGTCAGCGAAGCTGACATTTTGAATTTCAAACGCCCCGAAAATTTTCCGGCGCTCGCCGCCAGCGTCGCCGCCCGCGCAAAAGATTTTTACCGCCGCGCGCAAAAAACCCTGCCGCCGGAAGACCGCAGCGCCATGGTCGCCGCCGAACTCATGGGTTCGGTCTATTGGCGGCTGCTGCAAAAACTGGAGCGCAAAAAATTTGATGTCTTCGGCCCGCAACCGTTGAAATTAAGCAGGCCACACAAGCTCGCGCTGGTTTTTCAATCGTGGCTCCGATTCACGCTCGGCTCAACTTCGTCCAACTATGGCCGGTCCTGAAAAACGTCGGCTGATCGTCAACGCCGACGACTTCGGCCTGTCCGCTTCCGTCAACGCCGCCGTCATCCGCGCGCACCGCGACGGCATTCTGACGACCGCGAGCCTGATGGTGAACGAACCCGGTTTTCACGACGCCGTGAAATTCGCCAGGGAAAATGCAAAACTCGGCGTCGGTCTGCACCTGACTCTGCTGCAAGGCCATGCCGCGCTGCCGCCGCAAAAAATCCCCGGCCTCGTCAACGCGCGCGGCGAATTCAGCAATTCGCCCGTCGGTGCCGGCATGGAATATTTTTTCAAGCGCAATTTGCTCGCGCAGCTCCACGCCGAAATCCACGCGCAGTTTGAAAAATTCCATTCCACCGGCCTCCCGCTCGACCACGTCAACGGCCATTTGCATCTGCATCTGCACCCGGTCATTTTCAAAATCCTGATGGAAGATTCGGAGAAGCTTGGAATTCGTCATTTGCGTCTGACGCGCGATTGTTTCGCGCGCAGCCGGAGAATTTCGCGCTGGCATTTTTTTTACAAAATTTCCCACGCGGCGATTTTCGGATTTTTGTCCAGCCGCGCGCGCAAAGCGCTGGCGCAGAAAAAAATCCGCCACGCGCAGATCACCTTCGGGCTGTTGCAGGATTCGCGCGTGGACGAAGAATTCATTTTGAAACTGCTGCCGGAATTGCCGCCCGGCGATTCCGAGCTTTACTCGCATCCGTCGCTGGATGAATTTAAGCACGAGTTCGACGCCCTCGTCAGTCCGCGCGTGCGGGAACAAATTGAAAAGCTCGGCATCGAACTGATTCGCTACCAGGACTTGTGATATGACAAAAATCTTGATCATCCTCCTCATCGCCTTCGCCTTCGAGGCGTTCGGCGTCATCCTGCTCAAGCAGGGCATCAACGTCATCGGCGCGGCCTACACGGCGCGGCAGGCGCAGGCGATGCCGGCGTGGAAAAACGTGGCCACGCTCGTCGGCCAGTGGTTCACCAATAAAAATGTCCTGCTCGGCCTGCTGCTCGAAACCATTTTCTTCATCCTCCTGCAATACCTCCTCGGCCAGCGCGACGTGAGCTTTGTGTGGCCGTTGACGGCGGTGAGTTTTGTGATGACCACGCTTGCCGCGCAATTCATCCTGCACGAACGCGTGGACGCCGTGCGCTGGGGCGGCGTGGCGCTCATCGTTCTTGGCGCGGTGCTCATCAGCTACGGCGAACACAACAAGGAAAAGACCGCGCCCTCGGCGGTTGGATCCGAATCCGTCGGCAAATAATCCGAAGCGCCGCAGGCACGAAGGAAAATATGGCAGATCCATCGGGTGGTAGGGCGGCGCTGCTGCGCCGCCGGGTTGGCTGACCCGCAGGTCAGCCCTACCAATTTGGCGCTTTGTCCCAATGTTGATTGAAACTGCCATAGCCCGCAGTTTCAACTGCGGGTTTACCGCACAAATATAATTTCAAGCCCCGCAGGGGCGGCAGAAAATTTCCGCGCGAATGATTCTTCCGTCCCTCCGGGACTCGGTTGATTTTTGTTCGCATCACCCGCAGTTTCAACTGCGGGCTATTTTTGGTCATCGCGTTGCGACTTCAAATAATTTTTTCTAGCACCGCCGCCAGCCGCTCGGCGGCAAATTTGGTCTTCTTCTGCAATTCCATCAGCGCGCCGATTTTTCCGGGCGACTTGGCGATGGCCAGAAATAATTTGCCGTAATCCAGATTCTTGTCCGGCTTGGCGAGCGCGTTGAAATCCAGCGGCAAATCTTCGTTGGCCGTGTCGGAAATCACGCGCACGGTGGCGCAGGGAATGCCGCGCTCGCGGCAGACGGCGTGGATGGCCGCAGATTCCATTTCGACGGCGTCCGCGCCGGTTTCGTCGCGCAATTTTTTCTTTTCGGCGACGGTGGTGGCGATGCGGTCGGCGCAGAAAATTTTTGCGGGCTTTGCGCCGCAGGTTGAAAGTTGAAGGTTGAAAGTTGAAGGTTGGGGAATTTCAAAAATCACGTCGCCGAGTTTTAATTCTGGATTCAGTCCGCCGGCGAAACCGCAGGTCAGCACGAGTTCTGGCGAATGGGTGGCGAGAAATTCGTGCAGGGATTTTTCGGCGTTCTGGCGGCTGATGCCGGTGAGCAAAATTGTGATGCCGGATTTGCCCGCCGCGATTTTCCGAAACGGCGCGGCTTCTTCTTTCAGGGCGAAGCAAATGAGCGTGGACATTTTGGCCGCGCCGCAAAATTATTTTGCCGGCTTCAAATAACTGATGCCAGTCATCGTCAGCAGCGGCAGGATGTGCGGCATGTCATGCTCGCCCAGCACGACGACGTGCGCCCTGCCCAAGGCGATTTTGAAGCGGTCGGTCACTTCATATTTTTCGCCATCGGCCATTTTGATCAAAAACGGGACGCCCTCGTTTATCGCTATTTGCATTCTGTCTCTTGTCATAGCGGTTCAAATTTAATAGGGCAAACGGGTTTAGTCAATGCGCGCAGGGATTTTTCGGCGTTCTGGCGGCCGATGCCGGTGTGCAAAATTGTGATGCCGGTTTTGCCCGCCGCGATTTTCCGAAACGGCGCGGCTTCTTCTTTCAGGGCGAAGCAAATGAGGATGGGAATTTAGTTAAAGCGACAAAGATAGACTGCAGTTCAAGGTGCGGAAACTTTTTCCAGTGAAGGCAGATTTTTGAACAGGTTTTTCTTGGGATCAAATTCCATGTTCCGCGAATTTGATTCGGGGTTGAGATAGTAGGTAAAACCTATTTCTCCGTGTCCTAGATCGTGACTGAAATCGCCGTAGATTTTGCCATACAACGCACTGACGATTTTGCCATCGTCATCCTTTTTTGTCCGCACCCGAAAAAAGTAATTTGCATCTTTATTGTAGTCCGTATGATATTCGATATTCGGACGATTTAATTGATTTGTGCCAAACTCATTCCACTCCCGCTTGGTCAATACAGTCTGATAACCATCCGGCGGAGCAAGGCGCGGCAGCCGCAACTCGCTTCCCAATAAAGGCGGCACATACTGAATGCCGTCACTTGCATTCGAAAACTGAAGCTTAAACCGGTTGTCATGCAAATCTTGCAGCCGATTTGTCCAAGTGGCCGTGCCCGTAACGTAAGTTGTAAATCTGTTTGTAATCGTTCCGGTTTTGGTGCTATCAAACTGGAAAATGAAATCCGGCGTTTTGCCTTTTCCATAAGGCGGCAGCCAATCGCCAATCATCAAATCAAAACCAATTGGTTTTCCCACGTCTGGAATTATTTGATCTCCCGTTGGTCCCCCAACTGCGCGCGCATACATCGGCACTTGAACGCCAATCTGTTTTAACACCAATTCAACCTTTGGATTCCAAGGCTGCCATGATCCCGTTGCCGATTTCTTAAAATCATATCTTCCACCTTCCCAATAATAACCCGGAAAATCTCTCACCCCGTAAGATATGCTTGGTTCCTCTTCTGAAGCCGTCATCACTGCGATGCCATTTTTATCGGTTAAAACAGCAATTTCTCGATAATCCGTCACATAACCCCACCATGCAGAACCTTTGCTATAACCATCAACTGTGCTGGTTCTGACCGGAACATTGGTTATGGGCTTTCCTGATTCGTCCACGACACGCACGGTGATTCTGATCCCGTGCGTTGGTGGCACTGAAATGCAACCTGACACAAGACACAAGCCTGAAAGCATGACGCTTCTGAATATTCCCATTGAAAATATCCGATGGTGTTTTCGCATAGAATGTAAATTTATTTTATTCCCGCCAGCCTTTCCTTCCAGATTTTGTAAAGCTCCACGGTGGCGCGGACGTCGCGCAGGCAGTATTCGGCGATGTCGCGGAATTTTCCGGCGGCCAGCAGCGCGCCCACGTCCATGCCGGTCACGCCGTGGCTCTTGGGCGATTCGATGCCGAAGGCTTTGCAGTAAAAATCCAGGTTGAACCGCCGCGCCGCGCCGTCGCGCCCGCTCACACTGTAAAAGGTGAATTGCTCCGCGAGGTCGCAGTGCGGGTCGGTGGCGTAACGGTAGCCGAGCCAGTTTTTTTTCGAGATGTGCACGTTGAGCAGCGCCGAGCGCAGGTAGATGAACGGCACGTCGAAGCCGCGGCCGTTGAAGGTGACGACGGAATCGTATTTTTTCGCGACGTCCCAGAATTGCGCAAGGAGTTCCGTCTCGTCCGCGCAGGGAATGAATTTCACGGGCGCATTTTCCTCTTCGACTTCCTCGAAGTCCTCGGCGACGAACAGGGTCTGGCCGCGTTGCGTCTCGGCGTTGAGCATGGCGATGCAGACGACCTGCGACGTGAACGGCCAAAGGCTCATGAATTTGGCGATCTCCTCGCGCTTGGTGGCCTTGGCGGTGGCGTCGGCGAGCTTGTCGGCCTCGCGGAAAAGGTATTCCTGCTGCGCGTCGTCGAAATTTTCGAGCGGCAGCGCGGTGGTCTCGATGTCGAATACGAGTGTGGCCATGCCGGAACATTAACCGCCAAGACGCCAAGAACGCCAAGAAAAAACGGATTCGTTTCTGAAAATACTTGGCGTCCTTGGCGTCTTGGCGGTTCAACCGGCCTTGAAAAAAACTTGCTGCATCCGCCGGTTCTGTCGGATATTCGTGGCGACAACGCCCACGAACTTATGCCACCAAATCCACTGACCCAACTTGTCCAGGAAGATCAATTCGTCGGCTGGGTGTGCCAGCTTGATTATGAAAAGGCCGTCGTCCTCACGAACGACCTTTGGAAAATCCGCGCGAACGGAATTCCGCTAAATTGTTTTCTGCTCGCCACGGCAATTGATCCGAAAGCTCCGGCGGAAAATAAAGATGCCGCCAAAGAAATTATTTTGCTCCGCGTGACCGGCTCGGCGGTTTTGCCGGTGGATGAGAAATTGATGCGCGCGAAGGTTGAGAATTTCAAAAACCGCACGGCCACGGTTTCCGCGCAGGAACTGGACGAGGTCACGAAGAGCGAATTGCAGTTCAGCGGACTGGCGTGCCGCGTGCTTGGCACATTTTACGAATCGAATGGCGCGCTCCGGCTGGGCAGCGACATCGAATCGTATCTCAACGCGGCGGAGTTAAAGGTTTATTGCCCGAAGGCCGGCGCGCTGGAAACGATTGTGAATTACATCAGCCCCGAACGCGCGGCGGCGACGGCGCAGGAGGCGTTGCGGATGGGATTCAAGACCGGCCTGCCGCGTTTTCCCATCGGCACGGTGCGTTACACTTCCACCGACCGGCGGCATCGCGGCGACGCGGCGAACCTGGTGACTTTTAATTTCAATGCCGTGGATTTTCTTGCGCGGCGCACGGCGGTGTTCGGCATGACGCGCACGGGCAAATCCAACACGGTGAAACAGCTCGTGTCCGTCGTGATGCGCACGGGTTCGCAATGCGGCCTGAAAATCGGCCAGATCATCTACGACTTGAACGGTGAATACGCCAACGCCAACTTGCAGGACAAAGGCTCCATCGCCGAGGTTTATCCGAAGGACACCGTGCGCTACCGCATGATTCCGATGGTTGGTTTTCAACCGATCCTGAATAATTTTTTCACGCAGATCCAGGAAGGCCATGCCACGTTGCGCGCGCTCATCGAGGCGAACCGGATTCCGCGTTCGCCGGATCTGGAGGCGTTCATGAGCATCGTCTTCGACGAGCCGCGCAAGCAGGACTTCGATGACGCGGACGACTGGCACAAGCAATTTGTCCGTTACCAGCGGAAAGTCGCCGCGTATCAAGCCGTGCTCGCGCGTGCGGGTTTTGAATTGCCGAAAGGTTTCAAATTTCAATTCGAGGTGAACGCCACCGTCCGCAAACAGGTGAATCCATCCGTTGACCCGAACGAAGGGCTGACCATGACGCAGATGTTCACTTGGTTCGACCTCGCGCACCAGATTCAGGAACAGCTTTATTCCAGCGGCAACGATCCGTGGTTTGATCCCGACACGAAGGCGCTCGTCAACATGCTGCTCCAAAAAAACGACCGTGGCAGCTACATCCCCGGCTACCGGTTGTTGCAGCCGTTCAAGGAATATCATTCGCCCAGCCGCACCTCGGACGTGAGCGAAGAAATTTACAAGCACCTCGTGGACGGAAAAATCGTCATCCTCGACCTGTCCGTCGGCGACGTCGCGCAGCGCGACCGCTTGAGCAAACGCATCGCGCAGCACATTTTTGAAAGCTCGATGGCGACGTTCAGCCTCGGCACGCACCCGCCGCACATCGTCATCTATGTCGAGGAGGCGCACAATCTCATCGGCCGCAACGAGCCGCTCACCGAGACCTGGCCACGCATCGTGAAGGAGGGCGCGAAGGCGCGCATCGCGACGGTTTATGCGACGCAGGAAGTTTCTTCAATTCATCCGAACATTTTGTCGAACACGGAAAACATCTTCGTCTCGCACCTCAACAACGAAAATGAATTCCGCGAACTCGCCAAGTTTTATGACTTCAAAGACTTTGAAAGCTCCATCATGCACACGCAGGACGTCGGGTTCAACCGCGTGAAGACGCTTTCCAATCCGTTCGTCATTCCGGTGCAGATTGACAAGTTCAACCCCGAACTGGAAAAGCAGCGGGCGGGATAAAATTCATTGCCGGCAAAACTTCAAGCGTGGTGTGCGGGAATTAACCGTCAAGTCGTCGTCGCCAGATTTTATTTTTCATTTCCATTGGAACTTGAAGCTTGCCATCCGAATCGCGTCAGTGGCAACTTGCGCCGTTCTCAACCCGAAATCCGTGGAGCATGGAAACAAACCGTCAGCCTGAATCCGAAGAAGCCAAGTTGCGCGAGCAGTTGGAGGAATTCCTCCGCTACGCGCGCGTGCTGGAGGATGTCACGCGCGCGCCGGCCAACCTGCCGCGCGCCCGGGAAATCCGCCCCGTCGTGCCGGTGCACGAGACGTTCCTGCCCGGCTCGATCCTCACCACGCTCTTCCGCAATCCGAAAACCGGACGCACGACGTCGTTCAAGAGCGAGGACCTGGCCCAGTTGGACGGCATGACGACCGATTACCTGCTGAATTATTACCTGTCGCAATCGCTGTTCACGGCGGACGACATGGCGCGGCTGCGCGGCAGCATCGAGGCGCACACGCGGCGGCTGTATCAATTGATGCGCAACAGCGACTGGCGCATACAGGTTTTCAACTACGACGTCGTGAAGGAAAAAGCCATCCTGCGCAGCCTGCTGCAATTACGCCTGCTGATTGAGTGTGTGCAAATCCTCACGCCGCCGTTGCAAACCGTCAAACGCATCGGCGACGGGGAATTCGATTTGATTGACAACCTGCACAGCCTCGTGCGGCTACTGGCGCTGGCGTTGTGGCAGCGGCTGGCCACCGACGGCTCGGAGTTGCAGGCTTACGGCGCGCTTTCCATTTGCGTCGCCGGACTCGCCGCGAAGGCGGACGACGCGCTGTCGTTGATTGAATCCGGTTACGCCGCCGCCAACGGCGACGAAGCCGCGTTCACAAAATGGTTCGAGAAAGGCGGGCGCAAGGCGATGGAACGCGTGGAAACGATGTTGCAGCCGGTGGACCAGCACGGGTTGGATGAAATTTTCAAATTGTTCACGCGGCACGCGCTCGACTTGGGTTTGCAGCCGGTGACGGTTGAATTTGTCCGGCAAAATTTGCAGACGCTCGTGGCGACGCTCGCCAACATGGATCGCGAAATGTCCGACGCCTGCCGCCGACGGTCCGCCGTCATCTCCGCGCAATTCACCGAAGTGTCGCGGCAATACGCCGTGGACTTCACCGCGCGCGCCGCCGATCCCGGCGTGAGCGAGGAAGATCTCGCGGCCATTTTCAAGGAACTGGATGCGCTCGTCGGTCTTGAGCCGGTGAAGAACGAAGTTCATCGCGCCACGAATTTCGCGCGGATGCAGGTGCTGCGCCGGCAGCAGGGCTTGCCCGTCGTGCAGGCGAGTTTGCACAGTTGTTTCTTCGGCAATCCCGGCACCGGCAAGACCACGGTGGCGCGGCTCATGGGCCGCATTTACAAATCGCTCGGCCTGCTGCGGCGCGGCCACGTCGTCGAATGCGACCGCGGGCGGCTCGTGGCCGAATACGTCGGGCAGACGGCGGTGCGCACGCACGCAATGATTGATTCGGCGCTCGACGGCATTTTATTCATTGACGAAGCCTACGCGCTCGCCGGGCGCGGCGCGGAGGATTTCGGCAGCGAAGCCATCGAGACGCTGCTCAAGCGCATGGAGGACGACCGCGACCGGCTCATCGTCATCGTTGCCGGCTACACCGGGCCGATGGAACAATTCATCGCGTCAAACCCGGGCCTCGAATCGCGCTTCACAAACTATCTCAATTTCCCCGACTACCAGCCGGAGGAACTGCTGGAAATTTTTCATCGCATGGCCGCGCAGAGCGGGCTGGTATGCGCTGCGGAAACGGAGAAAAAGGTCCTGGCCATCTGCACGAACCTGCACGCCGCGCGCAACGCGCAATTCGGCAACGCGCGAGAGATGCGGAACCTGTTCGAGTCCGCCGTGCGCAACCAAAGCACGCGGCTTGTCGCCAGCGGCCAGTGCGACCGCGACTCGCTCACCTCGCTGCTGCCGGAAGATTTGCCCGCCGATTTTGAAACCGGAATGCCCGCGCCACCGGAAAGCAAACCGACGGCATCAAGGATTGCGCCGAGGGCGGGTTGAAGTTCACCGGGCCGGCTCGGCAATCAAATCGTAATCCGTGTGGCCGATGACTTTGACACGCGTAAATTCCCCGACCGGCAATTTGCCGCGAATATAAATGCGTCCGTCAATGTCCGGCGCATCGGCTTCACCTCGTCCGACGAGGTAGTTTTGAATTTTGAATTTTGAATTTTTAGTTTCCGCCGTGCGCATCAAACCGTGTTCCCACGAACTCACGTTGGCGGATTGCAACTGCTTTTCCTTCGCCTCGCCTTCGACGAGGACTTCGATTTCTTGACCAACAAAAGACTCGGAAATTTGCCTGGCAATTTTGTGCTGCGCGGCCATCGCGAGTTCACGGCGCTTCTGTTTCAACTTGTCGGAAATCTGTCCGCTCATCGCACCAGCGCGCGTGCCGTCTTCCTTGGAGTAGGCAAACACGCCAAGGCGCTCGAACTTCGTCTCGCGGATGAAATCCAAAAGCGTTTCAAAGCTCGCTTCCGTTTCACCTGGAAAGCCGACGATGAACGTCGTCCGCAGCGCGATGCCGGGAATTCCGGCGCGAATTTTCCGAATCAAATCCACGATGTATTGCTGCGAGGTTTCGCGGCGCATCCGTTCGAGCATATTTTCGTGAATATGCTGGAGCGGGATGTCCACATAGCGCGCGACTTTTTTGCAGTCGGCAATTGTTTGAATCAATTCGTCCGTCCAATGCGCCGGGTGCGTATAAAGCAGGCGGATCCAAAAATCACCTTTGAGCGAATTGAGTTCGCGCAGCAAAGTGCAAATCGTCGTCGCATCGGCGGCGAGCGATTTGGCGGCGGCGGAAAATTTTTCCGGCGATGAAATGGCGCGCGAATGGTTCGGGCGCAAATCCAGTCCATAATAAGTCGAGTCCTGCGAAATCAAATTGATTTCCTTCACGCCGTCGGCAATCAGCGCCTTGGCCTCGGCCACGATGTCCGCCTGTGTGCGGCTGCGGTGCGAGCCGCGCATCCGGGGAATGATGCAGAAGCTGCACGGATGGTTGCAGCCCTCGGCAATTTTCAGGTAGGCAAAATGTTTCGGCGTCAGGCGGAATCGTGGCGTGGCGAAATCGGGAATGAAAATCGGACGCGGCGTCACGTCAAAAACCGTAGCGGCGTCTCGGCAGAGCGCCGCTGACTTTTCTTTTTCAACCTGAATGGCGGCGCTCTGCCGAGACGCCGCCACGACGGTTTTGGTTTTGCCAAATTTTTCCGTGCCGCGCAGCGATTCTTCTTTTTCGTGGTCGGAAAGGTCGCGGGATTTTTCGAGCTCGTTCAGTCGCGCGGAGATTTTCCCCTTGGATGTTGGATGTTGGATGTTGGATGTTGGATGTTTGCCTTCAGTTTTTCCGGCGCGATTTGAAACGGCCTGACTGACGATGTTTCCGACCTGCGCGACCTGGTCAATGCCCATGAACGCGTCCACTTCCGGCATGAGCCTGGGCAGCTCCTCGCGGAAGCGTTGCGAGAGACAGCCGGAAACGATGACGGCCTGCCCGCGCCGGTTCGCGTCGCGCAGTTCGACGGATTCGAGGATGGTGTCCACGCTTTCTTCCTGCGCGGAATCAATGAAGGAACAGGTATTGACGATGACGGCGTCGGCGTGCGTGGCGTCGTTGGTGATCTCCACGCCGCTTTTCATCAGCGAGCCGAGCATGATCTCGGCGTCCACCAGATTTTTCGCGCAGCCGAGCGAGATCAGGCCGACGCGCAGCGGGCGGGCAATGGAATTTTTCTTCGTCACAGTCGGCGGAGGTTAGCAGAGATTTTTTGCGAGGCAATGTTGCGAATTGGATTGTAGCGTCGGCGCTGTGCGCCGAAAAAATCGAGCCGCAGGCTCGACACTACACCGGATAAAACTATTTCCCGACAGAATTTGTCGCAGGCGCGTTTGTGCCGGACAAAACTGCCGGGGCAATTGCGTTTGTTGAAATTGTCGCGGCGGGAGCGGCATTTGTTTCCGCCGACATTGCGAGCTGCGTGCGAATCACGGCGCGGGCGGCGTAAGGGATGACCGGCTTTTGCGTGTCGAGCAGGTCGTCCAAGACCGTGCGCTTGAGGTCGTTCATTGACGGCGGCGCGACGCGCGGCTGGTTGCCGATTTGTTTCAGATAATGGTCATAAATCAACTTTGCCTTGAGTTGGAATCCGGCGAAACGATCATCCTGCCCGATGGCAAGGTTCAGGTATGAATTCAAAAGCATTCCCTCAATGGCCGCCGTGTTTCGATCCAGCGACATTTCCCCGACATCTTCCTGCACGCGCCCGTAGGCGTAGTCGTCCAGCGTGAGATTTTTTGGGAATGAATTCGGGTCTTTGTCGAGGATGGTTTTATCGGGATATTTCTCGCCGAGGATTTTATACCATTTGGCGGCGTCGGCCACGCGATTGTTTTCCCAGAGGAAATAGACGGCGTCGCGCAGAAAATTCCGGTGGGCGCTCAGGATGCCGTTCTTCTGGTTGGGATTGGTTTCGTCGGCATACATTTGTTCGTAAGCGGCGTTGACCTGCGGGATCAATTCCAGGTCCGGGCCAAACGAGGGTTTTCCGCCAAACGGATTGCTGATGATGCGCCCGTGATGAAACGCCTGCAACATGGACTGGTAAATGAGTCGGCGCAGCGTGATCAGGTCGTCCGCCTTCACCTTGTCCGGATTTTTTTTGGCGACGTCCAGGCCGCGCGCGCCCCAGTAAATCGCGTGCGCCTCGGGCAGCCGCCAGTCGAGCGGGCCGAATTGCGCGTCCACGGTTTGCGCGAACACCGGGTCAATCTTGTATTTTTCGCGGAGCAAAAGCGCGTTGGTCTGGTCGCCGGAATTTTGCGGGGAAATCAGATTGGCAAAATTCGCCCCGCTCGCGCCGAAGAACGGCGTCATTTCCTTTGCCCATTCGCCTTTGTAATAAACATTCGCGTCGTCGAGGTTCTGCCCCATTTTGCTTTGAAAAATCCAGCCCAGTTGCTGGTAAAGCAGCGTGTCGTCGGGATTGTAGCGCAGGCCGTTGTCGCGCAGCAGGGTGATGCCGTTTTCAACCCAGCGCCAGCGGTCGGAATAATCGCCCGGCGCATTTTCCTTGAACTTGACCGAGATGTTCCAGGCCATGTTCCACGATTGAAACGCCCACACCTGCGCGAAATGCGGCTCCAAGTCCGTGATCCAGTTCGCAAGCTGCGCGGCCTCGAAAAATTTGTCGTCCTGCTGCAGGTCGTTCGCGCGGATCCAGAGAAAATTGGAGATCAACCCGCGAAAGCCGCCGAGCGCGACCGTGGTGAACGCCAGCATCGGCGGCGCGTTTTCCAGGACCTCCGCGTGCGTGAGGCCGAGCCGCGCGCGGTCAAGGTTCAAGGACTTCTGCACCTGGCCGGAACTGAACAGCAGCGCGGCGGCGAGCAGGAGCAAAAGAATTTTTTTAAGACGCGCGGACATTTTAGAAAAAAACCGCCGAGCATTCAGGATTCTGGAGCCAGAATTCAGAAACATCCAATCCGCCAAGCGGCTTTGAAATTCTGAATTCTAGATTCTGAATTCTAAATTCTGTTTTCATTGCGTTCCCTGCGCCGTCGCCAGTTCGCGCCGGTTGAAAAAGATGATCCCCAAAATTCCGATGATGCCGCCGGGCAGCAAAACAATCTGCACCAACGCCGCGCCGAGTTCGCCCCACGAAATGCTGCGCCCGGTGCTCAACGAGTCAATCGGCGAAAAATTTTCCACCAATTGGATGACGGCCAGAATTCCTTTGAAAGCCGGGATCAGCAACACGTCCGCGACCGAATGTCCCGCCGCGCCGGTCTCCTCGTTGCCCGCCGCAACCGAGCCGGAACCAACCGTCTCCGCCAGCGTGCCGCTGCTTAACGCGACCACGAGCATCGCCAGCGAAAAAAACGTCGCGACCGGGAACGACAGGAAGCTCGCCGCCATCAGTCCCAGCGCCGCCATCAACGACAGCCAGCAAAAAATGATCCCCAGCCCGCGCGCGAAGTTCAGCGCGAAGCCGCCCTGCGGAAACAAAACCTCCATGCCGTCCGCGAGCGGGAAGAGCAGCGCCGTGTTGTTCGGGTTGGCGGCCACGATGGTCAGCACGCCGTCGTTGTCGAAAAGGTTTGCCGGAATTTCAAACTCATGGAATGTGTCCGGCGCCAGGCTCATCGGTTCGCTCTGCCAAAATTTTGTTTTCTCCGGCACGCCGACCTGCCACAACACCATGAACGTGCCGGACGAACTTTTGTTCGCCGCGTTGAATTTCACGCGCAGTTGCAGTGGCTGGTCGCGCAGGAAATTTTTCGCAAAGCCCAGGTCAATCCGCCACGCGCGCGAAACGTATCCCGGCGGCACGACCTGCAATTCCGCCTTCACCTGCTCGCGAATCTGCTTTTTTACCTCCGGCAAGTCCGCCGTCGTCACCGGGCTGTTTTTCAAACGATCCGCCAAAGCCCGCTCCGTCGCCGCGTCAATTTCCGCGTCAAAACTTTTTTCCTTCGCCGACCCGCGCGCGACCAAAACCTGCTCGCGCAAAATTTTCTGTTCCGCCGCCGGCAATTTAGTTGCGCGGTATTGCAACAAGCCATAAACACAGCCGCCGGAAATTGCGAGCAGCACGGCATTGAGCGAAATGATTCCGAGCCATTTTCCAACCCAGATTTGCCAGCGCGCAATCGGTTTGGTGGCGACGACTTGGATTTGGCACTCCTCAATGTCGCGCGCCAGCGTGCCGCACGAAAGCCAGAGCGTCGAAATCCCCAGCAGTGCCGTGATCGCGCTCAATGTGTAGGTCAAAATGATCTGCGTGAAGCCTTGCGCCGTGCCGTCATCCTTGATGACCAGCGGCAGACCGACGACCGCCAGAATCAAAAGCGTCGCAATGACGAGGAACAGTTTGAACCGCAGCGCGGCCTTCCATGTCAACCAGGAAATGGCGAAAATTCTTTGCATCAGGAAATCATCCTCGTCGTCGTTCTCGTCCTCGTCCTCGAATTATTTCTTGCCGCCAAGCAATGACGAAAGCTTTTCATCCGCTTTGGAAAAATCCACCGGCTTCGCTTCCGGTGTCGGCTTGGTTTCTGGAATTTTTGCCTCCGTCGGCTGCGTCAACGCTTCCAGTTTTTTATCGTCCAATTTCTTTTCGGCAACAGGCGCGGAGACTTTTGGTTCAGAAACAATTGGCGCCGCCTGCGGCAACGTCAGTTTTTCCAAAACTTTTTCCGATTCCGGTCCGGCCGCTACGCCGCCGCGCAGATACTCGGCCACGCGCGCGCCGGATTGTGCACCGCTGGTTTCGTTCGCCGCGCGCGCCTTTGCGACCACGTCTAGAAAATAGCTTTCGAGATTCTGCGTCGGATTGTCCACACGCACTTCGCCTTTGGAAACGTCCTTGCGAATGATTTCCAGGACGCGTTCCAAAGTTTCGCGCGGCAAGACTGGCGTCGTGATGCGCAGCGTGTCCGGCTCGGCGAGCAATTCTTTCAACGTGCCGGCGGCCTGGATTTTTCCGCCGTAATAAATCACCACGCGGTCGCAAACGTCCTCGACATCGGAAAGCAGATGGCTGCTCAAAATCACCGTCTTGCCGCGACGCGCGAGCGCGATGATCAGATCCTTCACCTCGCGGCAGCCGATCGGATCGAGGCCGGCGGTCGGTTCATCGAGAATTACGAGGTCAGGATCGTTGATGAGCGCCTGTGCGAGGCCGATGCGGCGCTGCATTCCTTTGGAAAATTCTCCGACGGCGCGCGTCTGCGTTTTGCCGAGGCCGACCATTTCCAAAAGTTGTTCCGCGCGATTGTCGCGTTCGCTTTTCGAGAGATGAAACAGATTCCCGAAAAAATCCAGCGTCTCGCGGGAGTTGAGGTAGCGATACAGATACGATTCCTCCGGCAGATAACCGATGCGCGATTTCGTCTGCACATGGCGCGGCGAATGGCCGAAGACCTCGATGTGTCCCTTCGTGGGATTCAGCAAGCCGAGCAGCAGCTTGACCGTCGTGGATTTGCCGGAACCGTTCGGCCCGAGCAGTCCGAAAACTTCGCCGCGGCGGACTTCAAAATCCACGTTATCCACCGCGCGCGCCTTGGGGCGGTTCCAGAAATCCTTGAACACCTTCGTCAGCCCGCGCACGGACACGACGACTTCGTCGGATTTTTGATTTACGATTTGCGATTTACGATTTGGTTCGGCGACGGGCATGGCTTTTTAATTTTGCTTTTCGGTTAATTGCTTTAAGACAGCCGCAAGGCCGTTTTTGTCCAATCTATTTTGCGCGATTTCAATCATGGCGCGATAAACCGAACCGTCGTCTTTCGGAAAACTCACGCCATTTTTTCTCAAAAAGGAAATCGCCGAGGCCGCCGCCGTTCTTTTGTTACCGTCAACAAATGACTGCGATTCGGCGATGTGAAAGGCATAAGCGGCTGCAATTTCAAAAAGGCCGCCGCGCCCATACCAAAAGGCATTTTGCGCGGAACCCAAAGCGGACTCAACCAATCCAGGCTCGCGGATTCCCGCCGAGCCGCCATAACGCGCCAGAGATTCATCATGCAAATACAAGACTTCGGCAAGAGTCAAAAATTTCGGCTCGTCCAAATTCATTGGGCGAGCTTGCGAAACAGTTCGTCATTCGTCTTGAACACTTCGTCGGCGATGCGCTTGAATTCCTCACTCACCTCGCCGTTGTTTTCCGCTTCATGAATATAGGCGGCCACCTTCCGCTGCTCTTCGCGCGGAAGCTGCTTGAATTCCTCAATGACTTGAGCGGCACTCATGGCAATAAATTAACCACAATTTCTCGCGCCAGCAAGCCCGCGAACTCACGCCAGTTTCGGCGTCAGTTCTCCCGTCGGCTTTGAATGCGAGCCGTGGTCGTGTTTGTCGGCGATGATTTCAGGATTAAAATGTTCCAGTTCCTCGCCTTTGCGCACAAGGCGCGCGCTGTTGAAAATCACGATGAGCGTGCCGATGACGTGCAGGATCGCGGCGGTGATCGGCCCGATGTAGCCGAACGCCGACGCCGACAGCCCCACGATGATGAAGCAGACGCCGAACGCAAAATTCTGGTTGATGACCGCGCGCGTGCTGCGCGACAGTTTCACCAGAAACGGCAGCCGGCGCAGGTCATTGTTCATCAGCGCAATCGTCGCGCTGTGGATCGCGACTTCGCTGCCCGCAGCGCCCATCGCGATGCCGATGTCGCCCGCCGCGAGCGCGGGCGCGTCGTTCACCCCGTCGCCGATGACCGCGACTTTGTAGCCTTTCAATTTCATCGCGCGGACGAATTCCACCTTGTTTTGCGGCAGACAATCGCCCTTCGCCTCTTCGCAACCGATTTCATTCGCGACGCGCGTGGCGACGACCTGGCGGTCGCCGGAAATCATCGCGATGCGGCGGACGCCGGCTTCCTTCAATTCGGCCAACGCTTCCTTCGCCTCGGCGCGCGTCTGGTCCTGCATGCCGACCCAGCCGACGCACTTGCCGTTTTGCGCGACAAAAATCAAACTCCAGCCTTCGGTCTCGTTCAAGTCCACGGATTTTTCGAAGCTCGCGTCAATGCCGTTGTCCTTGAGCCATTGCGCGCGGCCAACGAGAATTTTTGCGCCGTTGATCTCCGCCTTCACGCCGCGACCGGCGGTTTCGGCAAAATCTTTCGGTTCGGCCAGAGGCACTCCGGCCTCGCCAGCGAGCGTCGCGAGCGCCTTGGCGGTCGGATGGTTGCTGTATTTTTCAGCGGACGCGGCGAGCAGCAAAAGTTCGGCGGGTTTCGTGTCACCAATCGGCGCGAGACGGCTGACGGCGAGCTGGCCGGTCGTGAGCGTGCCGGTTTTGTCAAAAACGAACGCATTGATTTTTGCCGCGAGTTCGATGTCCGCAACGTTCTTGATCAAAATTCCCAGACGCGCGGCGGCGGACAGCGCAGCGACCATCGCGGTCGGCGTCGCGAGAATGAACGCGCACGGGCACGAGACGACGAACACGGCGATGACGCGGTTGTAATCGTAGGTGAACGCCCAGACGAGCGCGCCGATGACGAGCACGAGCGGCGTGTAAAATCCCATGTATTGATCCACGATTTTCTGAATCGGCAATTTGGTTTTTTCGGCGGCGATGATGAGTTCGCGCACGCGGCCAAGCGTCGTGTCCGTTCCGGCGCGGCTGACTTTGATTTCCAGAACGCCGGTGAGATTTTGCGTTCCGGCAAAAACCTCGTCGCCGACATTTTTTTCTGCGGGCAAGGATTCGCCGGTGATTGTGGCCTGGTTGAACGAACCTTGGCCGTTCAAAATGATTCCGTCCGCCGCGACGTTGTCGCCGGGGCGGATTCTAATTACGTCGCCGACGGCCAGTTCGCTTGCGGCGATTTCCTCTTCAGTTTCCGTAGTGGCACGGGCATCGTGCCCGTGTGTTTCTGTTTGTTGTGAGGAACTCACGGGCGAGACGCCCGTGCCACTACGCCGGATTCTCCGCGCCTTCGTCGGGGTCAGTTTGATGAGCGATTCGATGGAATCGCGCGCGCCCTCGGCCGTCCGCGTTTCGATGATTTCGCCGATGAGCATCAAAAATGCGACTATGCCCGCCGTGGTGTAATTGCCGGACGCGAACGCGAACAGCACGGCGATGGCGACGAGTTCGTTGATGCTCAACTTGCCGCGCCGCAAATCCTTGATGGCGGTGACGACGATGGGATAAATCAAAATGACCGCGCCGATGAACGCGCTGGCGCTGGCGAGCGTCGCGCCGCTTTCGAAAAGCCAGTTGACGATGAAGGCGTTGAGGACGAAGACGACGCCGAGGACGGCCTGCCAGAGATGGACGGTGGAATGTTCGTGGTCGTGGCCACAGCCGCACGAGTCGTCGTGCTCGTGGTCGTGTTCGCTTAAAAGGGATGTGACTTGCATAAAAATTTACGATTGATGATTTACGATTTACGATTTCAAAAAACTTTTCTGCCGAGAACTGGAAAATGGTTCAGCCAGTTTGTGAATTTAACGTAAAGCCAGCCGAAGCAAACGCTCCAGAGTGGAATAGAAATTAATAGAACCGAAGCCTCAAGGAATCTAAATAAGCCAGACGTTGGAACAGTAAGGTATCCCAAATTGAATAGCTTGAACCAAACCCAGCCTTGCGGTTGCAACAAATAAAAGGCGCTCGTCCAAAAAGCATATACAAATTCCCAATGCATAAAACTTCCTTCTTCAAAATGAGTGGTGCGACGTGCGTGCGGAACTGACATAAAAGCAAAAACTGTCAAAGCTAGAGGCACGGCTGCAACTAACAACATTCTTCGTTTTTGCATCGCGTCCATTTTCAATTTACGGATTCGCCGCGTTTTTCGGCTGCGGCAGCGGACGGCTCAACATCAGCCTGTTTTCGATTTTCGTTCCACCGCCGGCCGCAGGCTCATACCATTTGTCCGGGACGTTCGCCAGCACTTCGCCCATGGTTTTCACCAGCGTCATCTGCGCGAACAGGCCGGGGTTGCTTTCGTATTGCGGCAGCAGGTCGCTGAACCGTTTCGCGTCGGCGGTGATGGAGGCGACGTAGTTGGTGCGGTCGGCCTCGGCGCGGTCAATGATGGACACGGCCATCGCGCCGGCCTTGTTGGTGGTCTCGTTTTCGTAATCATGCGCGTGGAGGAGCGCCGTCTGCCGGTTGTTGCGCGCGTCGGTGACCTGCGAAAAAACATTCTGCAACTGGCGCGGCGGCCGGCTGTCAACGTCGCATTGCTCGACGACGATGCCGAGCTGTTCCTGTTCGGCGAGGTCAATCACGCGCGATTTCACGGCCTCGCGGAATTCGTCCACGCGGTTGAGCAGGATGTCGTCCACGTTGAAATGTGCGGCGGTGAAGACGAGCGCGTTGTTCAGCGCGTTTTGAACCGTGTTCGACGCGGCGGCAAATCCAAAAATGTAGCGGACCGGGTCGTCAATGTGGTAACGCAGCGTCGCGCGCGTGTGCAGGATGTTGCGGTCGGCGGTGAGAACGTAGCCGTCAATCGCCGGATTCAGTGTCGCGCCGGCGGGCATTTCCGCGCCGGTGATGTCGCCCAAGTCCTGCCCGTCGCTGGTCAGCGTGGAAAAATACCAGCCGACGGACGAGCGGACGATCTGCTGTTCCGTGATGGGAATTTTCACGACCTCGTCAATCGGATACGGAAACGACCAGTGCAATCCGGCGTCCAGCAAAACTTTCCCGCCTTCGCCGACGGGCTTGCCGAAGCGGAGGATGACGGCCTTTTCCGACGAGCGGACGGTGAAAAAGCCGGAGCCGAAAAACGCCAGCACCATCAGCACCATCACGATCTTGACAATCGCAAAACTGCTGCGCAATGCCTCGGCCAGCGCCTGCGAACCGGCGTCCTGCGTCTCCGGCGCGTCGTGGTCGTGCGCGTGATGATCGTGTTCGTCGCTCATGGCATTAACGTAGGGCAGGCTTCCAGCCTGCCCGTGCCAACAAAGTTGGCGCGGGAATTATTTTCATGCTCGCGCTGACGCGCTCGCCGGACAGGCTGGAAGCCTGTCCTACTTTATCCGCGTCGCAAACGTAAAATTTATTTTCCATAAAAATCATTTGTCCGGGGAATTGGTCGGCAGATGGCTGAACACGTCAAACGGCGGCGTGCGCTCGTCGAAAATTAAGGTTGATTTCTGGTTGAGCGACAATTTCAGCGCGTCCAGCCGCAACAGGTAGGCCGCCAGCTCGGGATTTTGCTGGTAGATTTTCAACGCCGAAATGCTGGCAGCCAGGCCCTCGCCCTCGATGCGCACGGCGTCGGCCTTCGCGTTGTTGGTGACGCTGGCGGCCAGGCGGTCGGCGGCGGACCGGATGTTGGACGCCTCGGCTTCACCCCTGTTTTGCAACTGGCTGATGATCTGCCCCCGCTCGGCGGTCATGCGCGCAAAGACCGTCGCCGTGACGCTTTCGGGCAGTTCGATTTTTTTGAAGCCGAGAAAATCCAGCTTGATGCCGTAATTGTTCGTGCTCAATTGCGACTGCACCGCCGCCTTGATCTCGTCTTGAATCGCGTCAAACTTCAACAGTTGCGGGTCGCTGTTCACGAAGTCCGACATATTATGCTTGGCGATGACGGCCTGCTGGGCGTTGCTCAAAATGCTTTCGAGCGCGCGCTGCGCGGCGGGGACGGAGCCGAGGAATTTCGGGTAAAATTCCTTCGCGTCGGAAATCTCCCAGCCGGTGAAGACCGTCGCGATCAACATGACGCTGTCCGCCGTGGGCGTCTGCCGGAACTTGTCCTCGAAATTCTGCACGCGCTTGTCGAATTTATAGACGTTCTGGACCGGCCACGGCCATTTGAAATACGCGCCCGGCTCGGTGATGTTCTGCACCGGCCTGCCGAACGTCGTGACGACGGCGACTTCCGACTGGCGCACTTGGAACACAAACAGCAGCAGCGCAAAAATGATCACCAGCACTGCGCCGATGATGATGGTTATCAGATTTTTTTTCATAACGGTTATTCGTTTGGCACGTTCAGCTTCAGCATATCGTTGGCAATCGTGTCTTCGAGGTTGAAAATGACCACGTCCTGCGTGTTCGTGACGAGCAAAACATATTTGCGCGAACCGGCCGTCGCGTCGGCGAACGCCTTGAAATACGCGCGCTGCTTATACACCGACGGCGCGGCCTCGAACGCGGGAATTTGATTGGTGAACAGCGCCGCGCGCGCGAACGCCGAGACCTCCAGTTGCTCGCGCGTCGCGTCGGCCACGTTCGTCGTCGTGAACGCCTGCGCCGCCGACATCGCGGTGTTGCTGATGGCGTAGGCCTGCGCGTTGAGGATGGTGGCGAGCTTCGTCTGCTCGGCACCGACGACTTTTTCGTAATCGGCCGCGACGGTCGTTGGCGGATGAACGTCCTGCAACCCGACGAAAAGGATTTTTGCGCCCAGTTTATATTCGTCCGCGCCGGCTTGAATCCGCTCCTGCAAAGTCTGCGCCGCCTCCAACCGCGTGTGCGACAGCAGGTCGTTCAAATCCACGCCCGCGAGGAAATGCACGACTTCGCGCGTCGCCAGGTCGGCGAGCAGGTTTGTCGCGTCGCCGTTTTGATAGGCCCAGTCCATGACGTTCGTGATCTGGAATTGCACCGGGATGCTGACGGTGATCAAGCTGACCGGCGGCGCCTTGAGCGTGTCGTTCGTGTCGGCGTTTTCATTTTGGACCGTCGCCGTCGTGCGGTTGGCGACGAGAAAATTCTGCTCCTGATTGTGCGCGACCGTCCAAAGAATCACGTTCTGCTCGTCCTTGCCTGTCTCCGGCGTGTAGCCGACGTAAATCGTCTGGAGTTGCTCCGTGCGATAGCGGTAAGCCTTGTCAATCGGCCACGGCAATTTCAAATGCGCGCCGGCGGTCAGCGGCGGATCAACTGGTTTTCCAAAATGTTCCAGCACGACCTGTTCGCCAGCGTCAACGAACACGACGCACGTTGACAGAAACAAAACCGCCAGTTGCGCGAGGATCAGATAGGCGAGATTTTTCTGGAGCAACTGGAAAAACCACGTCTGCGAAACATTGAAGCCGAACTGGTAATCCAGCGTCTGCGCCGCCGTCGTGAACAGGCTTTCCGGCTGCGCGAGCAGGCCGACCACGCGGCTTTCGTAAAGCGGCCGTGAAATTTTTCCTTTGACGCGCGGACGATAGATTTCCAGCAGCAGCGTCAAAAGCATTTCCGCCGCCATCAGGCCGAGCAAAACGCACAGCGCGCGCGCCATCCAGAAATCGGCTTTCGGAAACCCGGCCTTGATTCCGGCGATTCCCAGCGTCGTGAACGCGCAGACATAAGCGCCCGCCAAAAGAAAACTCGCGCCCGGCCGCAGCAGCCGGTGATCGCCCAGCCGCGCAATCGTCACGGAAAATCTTCCGAGCAAAAATAAAAGCAGCGCGAAAATTGCGAAGAGCGAGAGCGACGGCATCGCGCGCGCATCAATAATTCCATTTGTCGTTTTGGAAATCCAATGCCAGAGCAAAAACGCGCCGCCGGCTTGAAGCAGAAAAAGCAGGACCGCAAAACCGGGGACAAAAAATTTCTCGAACTGCTCGCGCGAACGCCTTGCCGGGAAAACTTCCGATTCCTTCGCGTCAAACAAGGCCGAGTCGCCTTTCGCGCGCGCAAGTTCGTCAATCTCCAGTTTTTCCAGACGCTCATTTTCTTCGAGCCGCATCTGGAACCAGCTTGCAAACGCCACGAGCGCGCCGAGGCCGAGAAAAATTGACGCCGCCTCCCCGGCCAGCGAATTCACAAAAACGGTGACGACAAACGCCGCGATGAAAATCATCACCGCCGCCATCAGGTTCACCAGCCCGTTTTTCTGCGTGTTGCGTTCCATTTGTTTCTCGTTAAATCGTTGAATGGTTAAGGCGTTAAATGGTTTGCCGATTCAACCATTTAACATTTTAACAATTCAACTTTTCACTAACTCAATTCCCGTTCTTCAAACAGCGCCGTGCCGACGGCCAGCGCCGCGCCCGCGTAACAAACCGCGTAGGCGAACGCCTTGCCGACGTAAGCCCATTGAAAGGTATTTTTGCCCGTTTCGATGGCGTCGGCGAGCCAAAAAAGTTGCCAGTTCGGGACGATGCTGTAAAGCGTCGAAGCCCACAAATTCCCTTTGGCGGCGGGAATGCCGAAGAAATAATCCGACATCAGCCCGACCAAAAAAATCGCGGAACAGATCGCCAGCGTCGGAATTGTGTCAAACCGGGTCGAACACGCCAGCGCGACGGCGGCCAGAATCCAGAGTGCAAACAAAATCAAAATTCCCGCCGGCAACAGATTCCAGTTCACCGTCGCCACCGTGCCGAGGCTTTCTTGCTGCGTCGTGAACTGAAAAACCAGAAACGCAGCCAGCGTCGTGAAAATCAGCATCGCAAAAACCGCGTCGCTCACGAATGGGCGCCGCAGGAAAAAATTGCTGAATCCTGCGAGCGCGTAAGCCAGAAGAATTCCCGCCGCAAAAATCCCGATGGCAGGCAAGTCTGTTTTTCCATAAGCATCGAACGCCATCCGGCTCGCGAGCAAAACGCCGATCATGTTCACATAAGTCAAGACCGTCAGCGCCGCCGCCAGCCCGGCGAATTTCGCCAGCAGAAATTGCGCGCGCCCGACCGGCTTGGACAAGACGGCCAGCGCCGTGCCGCTGCGGATTTCCCGCGCGAGCGACGACGACGCGCTCAATACTGCCCCGAACAGGCCGGACAAAAGCATCACTGCCAAAACGGAATTTTCCACCAGTTTCGGCTCGTCGCCGAACGCGAAGTAATATGGCACGGCGAGGAAAATCTCGAACAGCACGGAACCGGTCATCAGCAGCAAAAAGATTGGCTGCCGGATCAATTCCATGAAGGCATTTATAGCGATGGTAATAAATTGTCGCATTTAGTCGGCTCAAAGATTACAAAACCGCGTCCGAAACCTAAAGCAATCTTCGTGAGGATTGGAAAACATTTGGTGATTTACGTTCAAATGAAATTCACGCCATCGCTCGCGCGATGGAATTCCACCAAGCGTCGTGCAACTCGGTGAGCGGGGCGGAGAATTCGCCGCTGGCGGTTTTCACCGTCAGCTTGTCGCCGCCGACTTTGCCGATCTGCACGGCGGGAACACCCATGAGCTTGGCGCGTTCGACGACTTTCACGGCGTCGAGCGGTTTGCAAGTGATGACGACGCGGGATTGCGTTTCGCCGAAGAGAAGCGCGTCGAGACGGACGTCTTTGATGGCGCTTAAGTCAATCGTCGCGCCGATGAGGCGCGGCGTTTCACGGGCGATGAGCTGGCTGATGCAGCTTTCCGCGAGCGCGACGGCGAGGCCGCCTTCGCTGCAATCGTGCGCGCTCTTCACGAGTCCGGATTGGATCAGGCCGATGAGCGTCGTGTGCAGCGTCTTCGCCAATTCCAGATCGCAGCGCGGCGGCGAACCGGCCTTCTTGCCGTGGACGACTTGCAGATACGCGCTGCCGCCGAGGCCTTGCAACGGCGTGGCTTCCACCGCGTCGCCGAGCAGGATGATGGCGTCGCCTTCGTCCTTGAACCATTGCGTGGTGACGTGCTCCAGTTTCTCGATGAGGCCGACGACGGAAATCGTGGGCGTCGGATCAATCGGGCCGGCGGGGCTTTGATTGTAGAGCGAGCAATTGCCGCCGGTGACGGGCGCGTTGAAGGCCTTGCAACCTTCCGCCAGACCGCGCACGGATTCGGAAATCTGCCAGAACAACTCGGGCTTGGCCGGGCTGGGCATGTTGAGATTGTCCGTCGCGCCGAGGGGCAAAGCGCCGGAGCAGGCAAGATTGCGGCAGGCTTCGGCCACGGCGATTTTCGCGCCTTCGTAGGGATCGAGATAAACGTAGCCGCCGTTGCAATCCACGGTCATTGCGATCAACTTCTCGGAAACGGTCGGGTCGCCAACTTTGGCGGCGAGTTCCGCACTCATCACAGGCAACGAATCCGTCTTGATGCGAATCACCGCCGCGTCGCTGCCGGGCAACACCACCGAGCCGTCGCGCACTTGATGATCGTATTGGCGATACACCCAGTTCTTCGACGCGATGCTCGGCCACGCGAGCAGCTTCTTCAAATCGTCAGCGGGCGTAGTGGTATCAGCGATGCCATCGAGACGGAACGCGCGGACATCTTTCAGATACGGAGGCTCGACGGCTTCGCGCTGATATACCGGCGATTCGTCGGCGATTTTCCGCGCGGGAATGTCCACGACGAGTTTGCCGCCGTGGCGCACTTTCATGTGACCGGTGTCGGTGATGATGCCGATCTCGGACCATGGCAGATCCCACTTGTCGAAAATGCGTTTCACTTCCTCTTCGCGGCCCTTGTGGACGACGATGAGCATGCGTTCCTGCGATTCCGAAAGCATGATCTCGTAGCTGCTCATGTTCGGCGCGCGTTGCGGAACTTTGTCGAGTTCGATCTCGATGCCCGTGCCGGCGCGCGCGGCCATTTCGCAGGTGGAACAAGTCAAACCCGCCGCGCCCATGTCCTGCATGCCCGCGACGCAACCGGTGGCGAGCAATTCGAGGCACGCTTCGCAGACGAGTTTTTCCATGAACGGATCGCCGACCTGCACCGCGCCGCGCTGTTGCTCGGAAGATTCCTCGGTCAAATCCTGCGACGCGAACGCCGCACCTGCGAGACCGTCGCGACCCGTCGCCGGGCCGACGTAAAACACCGGATTGCCCACACCCTTGGCCGCGCCGCGCGTGATCTGTTCGTGCCGCAGCACGCCGAGGCAGAACGCGTTCACGAGCGGATTACCCTGATACGTCTTGTCGAAATACACCTCGCCCGCGACGGTCGGGATGCCGAAGCAATTGCCGTAATGCGCGATGCCGCTGACGACGCCCGCAAACAATCTGCGATTATTTGCGATTTCAGATTTCAAATTTGAAATTTCAGATTCGCCATTGGCCGTGATCGGCCCGAAGCGCAGCGAGTTCACCGCGCAAACCGGCCGCGCTCCCATCGTGAAAATATCGCGCACGATGCCGCCGACGCCGGTGGTCGCGCCCTGAAACGGCTCGACCGCGCTCGGATGGTTATGCGACTCGATCTTGAACGCGATGGCAATGCCGTCGCCGATGTCAATGATGCCGGCGTTTTCCTCGCCCGCGCCGACGAGGATTTTCGGCGACTTGGTGGGAAACGTCTTGAGCAACGGGCGCGTGTTTTTGTAGCTGCAATGCTCGCTCCACATCACGGAAAAGATGCCCAGCTCGGTGTAGCTCGGCGTGCGGCCGAGGATTTCCACGGCGTGGGCGTATTCTTCCGGCGTGAGGTTGTGCTTGGCAACCAACTCTGGGGTGATGGCGGGTTCGGTCATGAGATTCAAATTTCTATATTTCTAGATTCCTAGGTTTGGAATCACATAAGATTTCGCTGATTTTTCAGGGCTTTTAACATTGTTTAACACTGTTTAACGCCGTTCTGTTACATAACCACCACATAAGAATCATGCCCAAAAAGGGACGTATTTGGCGTGTTTTCGTGATGCACTGTCCGGGTCATGTCGTTTAATCAAACCGGCTTCAATCGTGTCAGCAATAATGCGAGATGCAGCCGGATAGTTTTCATCAGTGATCGAAAAGCGTTTACGGAGTGACGTGTTCGTCATCTGACGGTTTGAGACAAACTCCAAACACGCGTGGTGGTAGCACGCTCGGACTTTGTCTTTGGCATCCATCACTGAAATCTTGCGCTGGGCAAAAAGCACGACTCGCGTGTGGGTTTCATCAACCCGGAAATCTGGCGCGGGCAATTGATAGAACTCGATCTGGAAGATTACCTTGTCAATTCCACTGCCGCGCTCCTCGCAGATGTGGAGGCGTCGCATGACACTGGCCAAGTCTTCGTTTCTGGAACGTGGGGAATGGTCAATGAAACGGAGCGGGTCAATCAGCGGCTGACCAGGATTGCTGATTTCCAGACGGTCATCAAAAATCTCAACCATCGGACCACTGCCGGTGATGGAAAAGTCCTGATGGATGAGCGCGTTTGGCACGAGCTCGCGGATCGCCAGTTCGGGATACATCGGCACTTCCTTGCGAAGCGCTTGCCCGATGACTTCGTTGCGTGGTAGCTGGTCGTTGATGTAGCCAATCAAGCCCTCAAATCCTGACGCGTAGCCTTTGACGCCGGGCTTTTCCTTCACGGTTTCGACGCGATTTACGCCTTTGTAGCGGATGACGCGAACAGCCTTGCGGGCAAGCGACTCAAAGTCGCTCAAGTGTTTTGCGAACAGAATTGCGCCCAGATTGGTGATGTCAAAATGGTCGTCTCCTTTTTTTACGATAAAGTGCTCTACTTTTAGCCGCTCAAGAATCCCTTGCTTGTTTGCAGGCAAAGCCAATCCGACCATTTCAAAGTATTTTGGGTATTCAAGTAATGACAAAACTTCGTCGCCTGATACATGGCGTTTGGCGATTCCCTTTTCAAAAGGTGTGCGCGAAAATCTTTGCCATAGTGCGCGCTCCTTTTCTGAAAACTCTTTCAGCTTTTTCTTGTAGCTGCCAACCCGGATATATTCCGTGTCTTTGAAGCGAACCGGTGTGTGGTTGGCGGGGCAAATCTCAAAAAGAACCACTGGCAATCCTTCGCTTTCAAATTCGTGAATGTGGAAGTGAACGCGCGGAGTCAGGTTTTGAGTCAGCCAACTTTCTAACTCCTGCCCATTCACTTTTCGTTGGCGCGGCTTAAAACTTGTTCCCAGCACGCGATGAGTTACATCCTGAATTCCCCAAACAAGATAACCAGCATCTTTGCCCAGCAACGCAGCCGAGTTCGATAAAGCAGAGATGTATTCACCAACTTCCTCCGGCTCTGCGTCGTTGTGCTTGAACTCAACCCACTCGGTTTCATGCGGCAAAGCACGAAGCGATTTCAGCAGGACATTGGGTTCTTCGAGGGACATGGCCAATTGAGTTACGCTGCCTTCGCCACCGTTTTCTTTTCCAGCGCGGCGAAGATGCTTTCAAAAATCCATTTGCCGTCGTCGCTGCCGAGGAGCGGTTCGCAGGCGCGTTCGGGATGCGGCATCAGGCCGGCCACGTTGCGCTTTTCATTGCAGATGCCGGCGATGTTTTGCAGCGCGCCGTTGGGATTCGCGGTGTCGGTCAGGTTTCCGCTGGCGTCGCAGTATTGCCACAAGATTTGATTGTTGGCCTTGAGCTTCGCGAGCGATTCTTCGTCGGCGAAATAGCAGCCTTCGCCGTGGGCGATGGGCACGCGGAGAATTTTTCCCGCCGGAATCTGACTGGTGAACGGCGAATCGTTCGTGGCGGTCTTGAGAAAAATATTTTCGCAGTGGAATTGCAGGTCGCGGTTGCGGATGAGCGCACCGGGCAGCAGTCCGGCTTCGGTGAGCACTTGAAAGCCGTTGCAGATGCCGAGGACGAGGCCGCCGTTGTCGGCGAACTGTTTCACGGCCTGCATCACGGGGCTGAACCGCGCGATCGCGCCGCAGCGCAGGTAATCGCCGTAGCTGAATCCGCCGGGCACGATGACGCAGTCGGTGTCGCCGAGCGCGGCGTCCTTGTGCCAGACAAGCCGCGCGGAATGGCCGAGCAAACGGACGGCGTGGACGGCGTCCTGGTCGCAGTTGCTGGCGGGGAATTGTAAAACGGCAAAGTTCATTTGTTAAATGGTTGAATCGTTAAATTGGAAATCGCGGCGACGATTTAACAATTCAACTCTTCAACGAATCACTCTATCTCCAATTTATAATCTTCAATCACCGGATTGCTCAATAGCTTGTGCGCCGCGTCGTTCAAGGCTTTTTCTGCCGCTGCCCTGTCGGTGCCGGGCGCGAGATCGATCTCGATATATTTGCCGATGTGAACGCCGGTGACACCGGTATAGCCCATGTGTTCAAGGGCGGTCCGGACGGTTTTGCCCTGCGGGTCGAGGACGGCTTTCTTTGGTGTGATGATGATTTTTGCTTTCATGCGCGCGCGGGATAATTTTGCGGAAAGAATTTTGCGGAAGCGAGTGAAAAAACTTTGCAGTTCGCCAGACCGGACACAACCGGATTGAATTTTTCCGTTCTCTGCGCCATTGTTCACCCATGAGTTATTCTGAACAACATGATGAGCCAACGGTTTGCAACATCAGCGAGAGCCGCAAACCCGTGGAGCCTTGCACCATCGTCATCTTCGGTGCGAGTGGCGATCTGACGGCGCGCAAGCTGATTCCGGCGTTTTATCATCTCACCAAAGACAAGCAGATGCCGCCGACCTTCCGCATCATCGGCTTCGCGCGGCGTGAAAAGACCGACGAATCCTGGCGGCAGGAGTTGCGCACGGCGCTCGACCAGTTTTCGCGCACGAAGCCGGTGGACGAACAGGTTTGGAAAGATTTTTCGGCAAATGTGTTTTATTGCATCGGCGACCTCACCGACGCGGCGGCCTATGCGAAGCTCGAACAAAAGCTGACTTCCTTCGGCAGCGCGCCGTTGCGGAAGAACCTTTTGTTTTACCTTGCCACGCAGCCCAGCCAGTTCGGCGCGGTCGTCCAGCAATTGCACGACGCCAAACTGCTTCACAAGGAAAACGGCGATCACGGCTGGCAGCGGCTTGTCGTCGAAAAGCCGTTCGGCCACGATCTCGCATCCGCGCACGCGCTGAACGCCGAGCTGACGCGCTTCGCCCACGAGTCGCAGGTCTGCCGCATTGACCATTATCTCGGCAAGGAAACGGTGCAGAACATTTTGATGTTCCGCTTTTCCAATTCCATTTTCGAGCGCCTCTGGAACCGTGAATCCGTGGATCACGTCCAACTCACCGTCAGCGAAAAACTCGGCGTGGGCGACCGCGGCGGTTATTACGAGGAAGCCGGCGCGCTCCGCGACATGGTGCAGAACCACATGCTGCAAGTGCTTTCGCTCATCGCGATGGAACCGCCCGTGTCGCTCGAAGCCGAGTCCGTCCGCGACGAAAAAGTGAAGCTGCTCAAATCCATCCGCCAGATCACGTCCGCCGATGTCGCCAAACAAGTCGTGCGCGGACAATATTTCGCAGGCGCGGTGGACGGCCAGCCGCGTCCCGGCTACCGGCAGGAACCGAAAGTAAAACCCGATTCCAACGTCGAAACCTACATCGCCTTGAAGCTGCTGATTGACAACTGGCGCTGGAGCGGCGTGCCGTTTTATCTGCGCACCGGCAAAAACCTGCCGCAAAGCGCCAGCGAAGTGCGGATTCAATTTCGCCCGACGCCGAGCGTTTTGTTCGCCGCGCAATGCGGAAACAAACTGGACGCCAACGCGCTCGCGCTGCGCCTGCAGCCGAACGAGGGAATTTCCCTGCACTTCAACGGCAAGGTTCCCGGCATCGGCACCAGCGTGCGGCCCGTGCGGATGCACTTCAGCTACGATTCCGAGTTCGGCGCCTACACGCCCGAAGCCTACGAACGCCTGCTGCTCGACGCCATCGCCGGCGACGCGACGCTTTTCATCCGCCGCGACGAAGTCGAGACCGCGTGGCAGATCGTGGATTCCATCCGCAAAGGCTGGGAAAACAAGCCGCTGACGAACCGTGAATTTTACGCCGCCGGCACGTGGGGTCCGATCGCCGCCGACGATCTGCTCGCGCAAAGCGGCCACGAATGGCACGAGCCGCAGTTGATAAAATAAACGCAACAAGTTTTGGCCGCTAAACCGCCGGAAAAATGAAAGTATGAGCACGCCATTGGACCGAAAAGAATTTTGCTTTTCGCCGGATTACGAAACCAAGTCACAATTGGCTCGGCGCTTGAATGTCAGCAGGCGGACAATTGACAATCTCATGCGGCGGCGGCGTCTGCCTTTTATCAAACTTACATCCAGAATTGTCCGGTTTCCAAAAGCCGAAGTAGATGCCTATCTTGCCCAGCAATTTCAATTCAACGCAGTTGGTCAGGAAAAGCGATAGTTAATTGCAGAATCAAATATGTATTGCCAAAAAGGATTATCGCATACAGCGCACTTTGATTCGATGACTTGAAAAGACATATTAAACACTTATAACGAGCTTTTTAACTATCTTTTAATCATGCAAAACTTTGAACTGATTTCCTTTGCCAACGCCGACGAACTGGCTCAAGACGTTGCCAGCGCGTGGCTGGACGAAATTGCGGCAGCCGAGCGCGCGGCCAGACCGCATTGCGTCGCGCTTTCCGGCGGGCGCATCGCGCTGAAATTTTTCACATCCGTCGTCGCGCAAGCCAAGGCGCGCGAAATCTCGCCCGGCCTCGTCCATTTTTTCTGGGCGGACGAACGCTGCGTCCCGCCCGACGACGCGGAAAGCAATTTTCGCGCGGCGCACGAATTTCTGTTCGCGCCGCTGCGCATCAACGACGCGCAAGTCCACCGCATCCACGGCGAAGATTCGCCGGAAATCGCCGCGCAAAAAGCCGCGATGGACATTTGCCATGTCGCGCCGAAAAATTCCGGCGGCCAGCCGGTTCTCGATTTGATTTTTCTCGGCATGGGCGAGGACGGCCACGTCGCGTCGCTGTTTCCGGGAAAATCTGAAGGAACAAATCCCGCTGATATTTTCTGCGCGGTTAAAAATTCGCCCAAGCCGCCGCCGAACCGCGTCACGTTGAGCTACGCCGCCATCGCCGCCGCGAAAAATGTCTGGGTGCTGGCTTCCGGCGCGGGCAAGGAAACGGCCTTGCGCGAATCGCTATCGCCGTCGGAAAAAACTCCGCTGGCAAAAGTCATCCAATCGCGCCCGCAGACAAAGATATTCAGCGATTCCTCGCTGGGTTGAATGTGTAACCAGACGGTTAATTGTGGATTTTCACCCGATTTCCAAGCAAAAACGGCATTTTTGCATGGGGTGAACACCTGATATTATTTTGAAAACTTTTTGATAAATTTTTTGAACGAATTGAAATGAGGCTGGTCTCATTATACGAACGTAATGTTTTCGCTGTCTGTTTAGGGTTGGCAGAGAGGTTTTGCTCGCGGCGCGGTCCGGACAGCGACCCCAAGTTGGCCCGCCGCCCTTCTGAGCGCCTGGGTGAAGGCGTATAAACCTCGTCACCGAGCAAGACCGGACGCAAGTCCGGCCTTGCGCTTTTTATTTCCCAATCGTCATTGTGTTCTTAATCCTGATCGAAAGCGGGATTAAGATTACAATGACGATTGTGATTAGGAATTGATTGGCTGGCGGCAAAAGCATATTCTCCCCGACGCATGAAACATCAGCTCGATTTTGAGAAGCCGGTCATCGAACTGCAAACCAAGCTGGACGAACTTCGCCAGCACCCGGAAAAACATTCGCTCGGCATCAGCTTCGAGGAAGAAATCCAGCTCATCCAGGTCAAGCTGGAGGAAACTCGCCGCCAGATTTTTCTGAACCTCACCGCCTGGCAGCGCGTGCAACTGGCGCGGCATCCACGCCGGCCTTACACGCTCGATTACATCGGCCGCGCGTTCACGGATTTTCAGGAATTGCACGGCGACCGGCTGTTTGCCGACGACCGCGCGATGGTCGGCGGTTTTGCGAAACTCGGCGAACATCGCGTCGTCGTCATCGGCACGCAAAAAGGCCGTGACACCAAGGAAAACATTCTGCGCAATTTCGGTTCCGCGCATCCCGAAGGTTATCGCAAGGCGCTGCGCCTGATGCGGCTCGCGAATAAATTTTCTTTGCCCATCATCACGCTGATTGACACGGCGGGCGCGTATCCCGGCGTCGCCGCCGAGGAACGCCACATCGCCGAGGCCATCGCCGTGAATCTGCGCGAGATGATGCTGCTCGAAGCGCCCATCATCGCCGCTGTCATCGGCGAAGGCGGTTCCGGCGGCGCGCTGGGCATCGGCGTCGCGGACCGGGTTTTGATTTTGGAAAACGCCTATTATTCCGTCATCAGCCCGGAAGGTTGCGCGGCGATTTTGTGGAAGGACCGCGCCAACGCCGCCAAGGCCGCCGCCGCGCTCAAGATCACCGCGAACGACCTGCTCGCATTCAAGCTCGTGGACGAAATCGTGCCGGAACCGCTCGGCGGCGCGCACACGGACATGGCGTTGACGGCGGCGAATTTGAAAACGCACCTGCTCAAACATCTCGAAGAAATTCTCGCGCTGCCCGTCGCCGAGCGGTTGAAGCTGCGTTACGCAAAGTTCCGCGCACACGGGCATTTTGACGAAAAAACCGAGCCGGTGGAAAATGGCGTTCCCCAAGCCGCCGCATGAAACGATTTGAATTCAAAGAGTCGCGCGAAGAACACGAAGAAACGCGAAGGAGTTCAAAACAAAAAATAAATTTTGTGAAATTTTTCCTTCGCAACCTTCGCGGCCTTCGCGCGAAATAAATTCCGGCTGTGCTTTACCCTTTAATTTTCAATCCGATTTTCAAGGAACGCATCTGGGGCGGACGCGAAATTGAAAAACTTTACGGCAAAAAACTTCCGGCCGGCAAGCTCATCGGCGAATCGTGGGAAATCTCCGACCGGCCAAACGATGAAAGCATCGTCGCCAACGGAAAATTCGCCGGGAAAAATCTGCGCTGGCTCATGGAAAATCATGCGCGCGAACTGCTCGGCGACGCCAAGCCGGCAGGCGGAAACCGTTTTCCGCTTCTAATCAAAATCCTCGACGCGCGCGAAAAACTTTCGCTGCAAGTCCATCCGCCCGCGAGCAACGCCGCCGGACTCAATGGCGAACCAAAGACCGAAATGTGGTTCATCGCCGACGCCGCGCCCGGCGCGGAACTGTTTGTCGGCTTGAAGCGCGGCGTGACGCGCGCGGAGTTTGAGAAAAAGATTTCCGACGGCAGCGTGGCTGAATGTTTTCATCGCATGCCCGTGCACGCGGGCGACACGATGTTTCTGCCGAGCGGCCGCGTCCACGCCATCGGCTCCGGCCTCGTGATTTTTGAGATCCAGCAAAATTCGGACACGACCTATCGCGTCTTCGACTGGAATCGTGTCGGACTCGACGGCAAGCCGCGCGAGCTGCACGTCGCGCAATCGCTGGCGAGCATTGATTTTAATGATTTCGAGCCGAAACTGGCCGGCGAAAATTTTGCGGGCGATGATAAAATCAAATCGCGTTCGCTCGTGCACGACCCGCTGTTCAACGCCGAGCATTTGGAAATAAAATCCGGCACAGTCGCAAAACTGAAGGAACATCAATTGCAAATCATCGCGGCGGTGAGCGGTCAAATTGAAATCAAAGGCAATTCGGAAATTGTAAATTTATCCGCCGGGCAATTTTGTCTGGTTCCGGCGAGTTTGGAGCGGACGGAAATTCTGGCAAAGTCAGACGCCGCTTTGCTGCGCGTCGAAGCGAATTAGAAATCGTAGCGGCGCGTCGGCAGACCGCCGCAATTTATCCGGCTTTCTGCCGAAAGCCGCTACGAACAGGATTCAATTCAGTGACAAATCGTCCGGCATCTGCGACAGCAATTTGTTTTTCCAGCCGCCTTTGCTCTTGAGAATTTTCTGCCAGAGCGCTTCGGGCGGCGTTTCAAAGACGAGTTCGAGCGACGCGGGAACGGTCAGCCACGACTGGCGCTTCATTTCCTGTTCAAGCTGGCCGGGCGACCAGCCGGCATAGCCCGCGAACAGCTTGACTTTTTTCACCGGCGAGAACGATTCGCCGATTTCCAGCAGATCGTCGAGCGAATGGCCGAGGTTCAGGTTGGGAAAGACGTTCGCGTCGGGGATGAAATTGTCCGAATGCAAAAAACTCAACGCGGTCGGCTGCACCGGCCCGCCGAGAAACAGCGGCGCAAATTTGAGCGTCTCGGGCAGGTCGGCGACGATCAGTTCGCCGACCTTGCTGCCGCTGGAACGGTTCAGGACGAGGCCGAACGCGCCCTCGGCGTTGTGCTCGCAGATCAGCAAAACGCTGCGGTGAAAAAACGAGCCGGTCAGATCGCCGCCGTCCAGCAGCAATTTTCCCTTCAAAGTTTTTACCGGCTCGCTCATGGCCACGGGCAATGTGCATCAAGAATGCGCTGATGGCAATGGGCAGAAAATTGAACCGCCAAGACGCCAGGGGCGCAAAGAAAAACGCGGGGGGAAAATCCTCCGCGTTTTTGGTTGCAAAATTGTCTGGCGTCCTTGGCGCCTTGGCGGTCAGAGCAACTTCACTTTTTTCACAATCGCCGCCGCGTCAATGCCGAACTTGGCGAGCAGTTCCTCCGCCTTGCCGGAATGCGGAATCCCGACGACGGCGAGCTTGTGAACTTTGATCCCGTCAGCGCTCAATTCGCCCGCAACCGCGTCGCCCAGGCCGCCTTCGGCATAATGATCTTCCACGGTGATGACGGTGTTGCCGGTTTTTTTTGCGGCGGCGAGAATGACATCCTTGCCGAGCGGCTTGATGCTGTAAGCGTCAATGACCGTGACGTTGATGCCTTCGGTTTTCAAGGTGTCCGCGGCTTTCAACGCTTCAAACAACGTGACGCCCGCCGCAACAATGGTGACTTTGTCGCCCGCGTTCTGGCGCAGAACTTTCGCGCCGCCGACGGGGAATTTTTCGTCGTTGCCGTAAATGACCGGCGTCTTCGGGCGCGAGGTGCGGAGAAAACAGACGCCTTTGATCAGCGCCATCTGCTCCAGCAATTTTTCCGTGGCGACGGCGTCGCCCGGATACAACACCGTGCTGCCGACGATTGCGCGCATCATGGCCAGGTCTTCCAGCGCCATTTGCGACGGGCCGTCCTCGCCGATGCTCACGCCGACGTGCGAGCCGACGAGCTTGAGGTTCGACTGGGAAATGCCCGCGACGCGAATCTGGTCGTAGGCGCGCGTGAAAAACGTGGCGAACGTCGAGGCGAACGGCACCTTGCCGCGCGTGCCGAGGCCGGTGGCGACGCCGACCATGTTTTGCTCGGCGATGAAACATTCGGTGGACCGTTCCGGGAATTTTTTGAAAAATTTGTCCGCGAAGGTGGAATTTTTCGTGTCGCCGTCCACCGCGACGATGCGCAAATCCGCCTCGCCGAGGCGCGCGAGCGCGGTGCCGTAGGCTTCGCGCGTGGCGATTTTGTCGCCGAGATTGTAGTTGATTGGCGGATAGCTCGCGGGAACGGCGTTGGCCGGTGCGGGCAAAGGATTCGGCGTGGGAATCGGAACGCCGAGGCCGGACTTTGCGCTGGGCTGAAGTTCGGCGATGGCTTTCGCGGCTTCCTCCTTGTTCAACGGCTTGCCGTGCCAGCCGTCCTTGTCCTGCAAAAAGGAAACGCCCGCGCCCTTGTAAGTCTTGGCGATGATGACGAGCGGCTTGTCGTCGAGGCCGACGCCGCCGAGCACCTCGGCGATTTCCTCGATGTCGTGGCCGTCAATGGTTTCGACGCGCCAGCCGAAGGCATCAAACCGTTTTGCATAAACGCCGATGTCATGGCCGAACGCCGTCGCTTCGCTCTGGCCGAGGCGGTTGGCGTCCACGATGGCGATCAAATTATTCAGCTTGTAGTAGCCCGCGAACGACGCGGCTTCCCAGACGGCGCCTTCGGCGATTTCGCCGTCGCCCAGCAGGACGTAAGTGTTGTAATCGAGTTTGTCGAAACGGGCGGCGCGCGCCATGCCGGCGCCGACGCTCAAGCCCTGGCCGAGCGAGCCGGTCGCCACGTCCACAAACGCGAGGCGCGGCGTCGGATGACCTTCGAGTTCGCTGGAGAACTGCCGGAGCGTCAGCAGTTCGGGAACCGGCACGAAACCGTTTTCCGCCCACGCGGCGTAAAGCAGCGGCGCGGCGTGGCCTTTGGACAAAATGAAACGGTCGTTGTTGTAAAAGTGCGGGTTCTTCGCGTCGTAGCGCATCTGGCCGAAAAACAGCGTGGCCACGAGATCCGCCGCCGACAGGCAGGAAGTCGGATGCCCGCTGCCCGCCGCCGTCGTGGCGGTGATGGAATGAATCCGCAGTTGGTTGGCGATGCCCTTCAAAAGTTCTGTGTCAGTGTCAATCATTGAACGCGGAGTCTAGCCGAGGAACGGCGAAAGCCAAGAATGAAAATCACCGTCACGAAAATGTCACGGCACCAAGACGCCGTGAATCGAGCAGCCCGGCGGTTCGCCAACCGCGCCAATCGTGTAAGTGCCGCCGGAAGGGCAGCCGGGAATATTTCCATTGGCATCCAGTTTGATATACGGCGCGATGTCCTGCGCGGTCGGAACGGCGGCGGCCGGCTTGTTGTTTTCCAAGGCCCACATCTGTTTGGCCGCGTTGATCTGGCGGAGGTTGTTGACGCAGGTGTTGCGCGCGGCTTCGGCATCCAGTTGCTGCGCCACTGCGCGCACCTGCTGGTTTTCCACCGCCAGTTGCTGCAACTGCGCCTGCTGCTGCTGCGCGGCGGTTAGCGTGGCTTTCAACCGCTGTGTCAGGTTCAAGTTGGTCGCCTGCAACTGCGTGACCTGGTTGCGCAGGCGCGGCAAATCCTGGTTGTCGGCGCGCAGCCGGGAAATTTCCGAGTCTTGCGCGACGGCGTTGGAACTTTGGAGCTGCACCACCTGCGCCTGCAATTGTTCCACCTGCTGCTGCGACTTGCCGAGGGCGTCCAGCGCGGCATTCTTCTGGCGGTTCGCCGAAAAAAGAAAAATCTCGCTGGCCAGAAACACCACGACCAGCAACCAGACAATCCAGTTTTTTATTTTCATGGCCTGCCTACTTTTGCTCTTTTCTGAAATGACAGTCAAACACCAAATGGCCGCATTTTTATCCGCAGATTGACGCAGCATTGCGCCGGTTTTTCCATCTGCGTCCATCTGCGGATAAATGAAATTGAAAAAATAATCTGTCCCAAAACCGCGCTGGCGGACATTTATTAGTGAATGACCGAAGCGGACGACATCGAACTGCTGCGCCAATACGCGCGGGAAAATTCCGAAGCCGCGTTCGCCGCGCTCGTCGGACGGCACGTTCACCTCGTTTATTCCGTCGCGCTGCGGCGTGTTGGCAATCCGCACGCCGCCGAAGAAATCACGCAGGCCGTCTTCATCATCCTGGCGCGCAAGGCGAAAAGTTTTTCCGGCAAAACCATTTTGACCGGCTGGCTTCACCAGACCACGCGGCTGACGGCGGCGAATTTTCTGCGGACGGAAATCCGCCGCCAGCACCGCGAACAGGAGGCGTTTATGCAATCAGCTTTCAGCGAAACGGAAACGTGGACGCAAATCGCGCCGCTGCTCGACGACGCCATTTCCAAACTTGGCGGGCGCGACCGCGACGCGATTTTGCTCCGATATTTTGAAAACAAATCCGCGCGCGAGATGGCGGCGGCGTTGCGCGTGGACGAACCGGCGGCGCAGAAGCGCGTGACGCGCGCGGTGGAAAAATTGCGGTCGTTTTTTGCGAAACGCGGCGTCACGCTGACGGCGGCGGCGATTGCGGGCGCGGTCTCGGCCAATTCCGTCCAAGCCGCGCCGGTTGGTCTGGCGGCGACGGTCACGGCGGCGGCGGCAAAAGGCGCGGCGGTGAGCGCTTCAACTTTAACCCTCATCAAAGAAGCATTGAAAATTATGGCGTGGACAAAAATGAAAATGGCGATTGCGGTAGGAGCGGGAGTATTGCTCGCGGCAGGAACAACCACGGCAATAGTGGAAAAAGTCGCGCATCCAAAACTCTCATCCACCGACCTTTCGTGGGCGAATGATCCACGCTATTGGGAGCCAAATTCCAGGGTTTTGGAAAAGATTCCGCCGGTGCTCATACTGCGAACAACGAAATTTCCAAACGACACGGTCAACATTCAAGCCAGCTATAGGATGATGTATAAAAACAGTTCAATACAAACGTTGATTTCAGCCGCTTATGGCTCTGACCAATTTCGAACTGTTGTGCCAGACAATTTACCACAAGAACACTTTGACCTCATGCTGACACTTCCAGCACATTCGAGAGAAGCCTTGCAAGAAGAAATCAAAAAACAGTTCGGCCTTATAGCGCACCGCGAAAAACGACAAGCGGATGTATTTTATTTGAAGGTTAATAATCCTAACGCGCCGGGCATCGCCCTATCCAAAGGTGGGAATTAATATTGGTCTGGAACGTCTTCACCCGCATCCGTTGAAGAAACGATGACCAACATTCCATTCGGAAATATGCTTGGCTTCTTTGAAGGCCGATTGAAGAAACCAATTGTTGATCAAACAGCTTTGAAGGGAAGCTACGATGTCCACTTCAAATGGCGTTGGGATGATTCATCATCCGAAGCAGAAGTCTTTAAACAAGCTTTGCTTGACCAACTCGGCCTCGAACTTGTGCCTGGACGCGAGTCTGTCGAAATGCTCGTCGTCGAAAAGGTGAAGAATTAAACCGGCTTGCCGAGCCGTAGCTCGCAGCGGTGAAAATTGCAGTTAGCCATTGGCCGCCTTCGTTTCACTACGGTGCGGCAGCCTTCGCTCTCGCTTCCCTGCGAGCGAAGGCTGGTGCGCGTGGCGGGAGTCGAACCCACAACCTTCAGCTTCGGAGGCTGACGCTCTATCCAATTGAGCTACACGCGCTCGGCCCGCAGAATACGCGCAGCCGCGCCTTTGCTCAAATGGAATTTGCGCCGGCGCATGATGATAAAAAAAACAGGGACGGCTTCCACCGGCACCGCCACGACCGCCGCCAAAGCCTGCGCCACCACCAGCACCGAACAGTTGGTTGTAAGTCATGGCCGGTGCGGCATCAATCTGGGTCTTTTGATCGGCTGTGATCGAAGGCACAAT
>Ga0224554_1000144_pt1 | contig 65183 bp, 54 predicted proteins | sample 714S22024metaG_FD_180666 | JGI IMG/M metagenome (GOLD analysis project Ga0224554, IMG submission 180666) | Peat soil microbial communities from Stordalen Mire, Sweden - 717 S2 20-24 | ecosystem: Environmental > Terrestrial > Soil > Wetlands > Peat | place: Sweden: Norrbotten County, Stordalen... | reverse complement strand
GAATCCCGAAAGCATCGCAAACAAGCAACACGCAATTCAAATCGTGGACACCCTAAAATCGCCGCAATTATCTGGAAATGAATAGCTTACAAGATAACCGCATCAATTAAACCGGACACCAGTGACCAAAAATGAATTGTCATTCTGAGCGAAGCGAAGAATCCCCGCATTTTTCTCGTGGTGACACGGTCTACACCATTAACTAAAGTGCTCTAAGGATGCACAGCGAAGCGGCAAGCCCCGCCGCTACGGCCGGGACAGCGAATGGCGCATTCTCGCTCAGATGGACGATAGCTGCCCGAGAAGCCATGCCACCTGGACCGGCAGTTTGCTGGCCGCCACGCTTGCATAAGTAAGCGGTCCCCTTCTCGCCGTTGAGCGAGAAGGGGACCGAGGGGATGCCGGCCTAGATGGCCAGGTCTCCGGTAATACGACTACTGCTGGTTGGCGTTGACCTTGGTGGTCAGCGACGCCTGTTGGGTGCCGCTGGGCTGGAACGACCATTGCTGGTTGGCGTAGCCCGGCTTCGCAGGATTCTGGACGACTGCCTGGCCCATGAGCGAACCGCCGCCCGCGAGATCCAGCATCTTACCCGTCTTCACCGACTTCAGGTTGTAGTTGCCGTCCGTAGCGGGAATGATGCTCCACTCCGCGCTGGCCTCCAGAAGGCTGCCCGTGCTGGCGTTGACAATGGTGTAGTTCCCATCGCCAAGCCGGGTCACCTTCCACATCTGCTTGTTGTCGCCCGTATAAGCCGCCTCGTCGAGATGCTCCTCGACGGCCGTCTTCGCCGCAACTTCAAGTGCTCCGCCGCTGTTCAGGTTCTTCACTTCATATGTGCCGTTCGGGACCACCGGAATCGACGCCTCCCCACCCTCGACGGTGAGCAGGAAAATGATCCCAGCGTTAAGGTTGGTGGTGCCCCAGATGTAGTTCTCATAGCCGCCTGGGCAAGCGGGGCAAGCGCCGCCGCCACTCAAGTTGCTTACTCCGGCATCGTAGTCGTCTGCTCCGAGAATCACCTCGTCCCCGCCAGCGTTGACCTCATCCTGGAGTAACGATTGGTTATACGTGAAGGCTCCAAACTCTACGTTCAAGTGCAGTCCATCGGCGACCCATGGCCAATATCCGATGTCCTGGTTCTGATTTCCGAGCAGGGCATGTGCCAGGGCGGTGTTATGGTTGCTGCTCGCGTCCACAACATCCGCCACGCTGTAGCCCAGACCCTGCAGCGGCCGTATCCCGACCTTGTAGCAAGGCCCTTTGGGCGTGAGATTGCATCGGGAGGGATAAACAACCCCTATGTCATAGTCGTTCGAGCCGGGGATCAGGGCGAATGCCGCGGTGACTGTCCTCCCCTGAACCGGCGCGAAATTGAACTCGAAGTAGGAGACCTGCTTATCCGGCAACTGGGTGGAAAAACCGATCTGATAGTTGCCGACAGTGTGCACCCCGGCGGAGTTCCAGTTGCCCGAAGCGATCGCGGTCAGTTGGAATGTTGTGGTGCCAGCCGCGCCCTGCTCTGGATATGTCCCATGGAAGCCTTCGACCATTGGGTCGACCAGGCAGTTGCCTTTGGGGGGGCCAAGTGTTGAAGTCGGGTCGTAGCCTGGGTGAGGACCGGTGATGCAGCCATAGCGGACCGTCTGCGCGTTGGCGGTGCCGGTTGCAAACAAGGTCAAGGCGGCGATTGCCAGTGCAGCCGTCCCTCTTAATAATGTCCTGCGTACTTCGTTAATTCTCATTGTGAAACCTCTCTTCTTACATCTCTGGTTAGAGTTGATACAGAGGCGCTTTTCGCTGAAACGGCGAAGTGTGCCTCGGCGCGTTGAGGAATGCTTTCGGGCGGCCTATCGATCCCGTAAGCCAGGAGTAACGAGTTGCATTTCGAGATCGCTTCATGAGGTATCCATAGTGTGTTTTCCTCTCGCGGACACACTTTCAGACGAGCTTCCACGCAATACCCACACGCATGGTTGCGCGGAGGCGGCATGGGACCTGGTTTGAGACGTGGCAGAGAAGAGCCCGCATGTTGAACAAGGGGCAGAATACTTCAGTGAAGGAGTATTGGGAGTCTTTAGCTGGCCGGGAGGTCTAGGCGAGAAAATCAGTGCGGCTCAGTAGAAAGCCGCTTGTCGACCTCATTTGTGACTGCGATCACATATAGGCGTTCCAAGAGGATTGTGTCAAGTTAAATTTCATGAACGCCCGTGCGCAGCGTAAAGCCCCTCACGCCCCTCAGCCACACACCGAGCGCAACCAGTTCAGCGCACAGCACCCACTCCAGCGCAATCTCGACAAACTTACGGAGCTCCAACAGCAGGCTGCTCCAGCCGCCCCATCCGACGCGCCGCCGCAGTAAATTCCTTTCATCCCCAGTGGTGCCAGCAGCCCAATCCGAGTAATCTCTACTCATCGCGCGCGTGTGGAGTGATTCGGATGCCAACAACCATCAAGCCTCCAAATCTCGAACGCCGTCCCCGCCGTTCCGTAGAGGACGATGGAGGCAACAGCCGCCGTCCGCCCAATGGCCACGACCTCAAGCGCACCGGCGGTGGAGGCGACAACGACAACTGGGACAACCGTCCCGGCCGCCCGCACCGCCCGGGGCAGCGCCTCATCTCCTATCGCCTCGGCCTCTTCTTCGCTCTCGGTGCCGTCCTCCTCTTCTTCACCGGGCTGGTCAGCGTCTTCTCCGTCACCCAGTCCGCCGCCCGGCTCGACGCCTACAACCACGCCATCAACGCATGGCTGCCCGCCGCCGTCCCGCCCATCCTCTGGCTCACCACCGCACTCCTGCTGCTCAGCTCCGTCACCGTCGAGATCGCCCGCCGCCACATGTTCCAACCCATCGACGCCATGGAGGAGTGGTTTGGCCTGGGCCATCCCGTCAGCCGCCGCGCCCTGCCCTGGCTGCTGGCAACCCTCGTCCTGGGCTCGCTCTTCCTCGCCGGCCAATGGCTCGCATGGCATCAACTAGCGCTCCAAGGAGTCACCTTCCGCACCAGTGGCGCCGGCGGACACTCCTTCTACATCCTCACCTGCGCCCACGCCATCCATCTCGCCGCCGGCATCATCGCCCTCATCGCCGCCGTCGTCGGCCTCTTCGCCTTCCGCAGCGTCGAAGACCGTCAGATCCTGGTCGATTGCGCAGCCTGGTACTGGCACGCCATCACCGCCCTCTGGCTCTGCCTCTTCACCCTGCTCGCCTTCCGCTGATCGAAACCGCGCGCCTCCCGATCATTTAGCTCGTCATTCTGAGCGCAGAGACGGGTGGCCGCCCCTAGTTTTTTGAATCTCGATCCGCCCACAAAAGTTGGGTGCCCCAGGTGCCTCGCTTTTGGGCACCTGGGAGAGCACAGACCTTGGCAGTCCGGTTTTTCTCTTCCTCGACATCTGTTGAGATTCGTTATTCGCCGGGTAGCCCAGGTCTGAACTATGTCACCAAATCGGGTGTCCCTCGCCAAAATTCAATCCGGGGGAAAAACGGGTCTGATGAATGAACTCAGAGTCCGGCTTTGCAGTAATTTTCGACTGGGGAGGGCTTGATCGGTGTCGTGGAGAAGCACAGAAACGGTGTCAGGACCGATGCAACGAGTCAGAGGGCACACTTCTTCCGTGCATTCTCGTCAACTTTATTGAAAGATGTCCGCAACGAAAGCTCAGGCAGCCAGATCGTAGCGATGATGCAGGCCACCGAGTCTCGGCATGGAAATGACCTTGCAACCTGCATCGTGATGGTTCTCGGCTTCACGCCCCGCCGGAGTTTCCTTTTCCAATGCAAGATGCGTTCGGTCGTCGTGATAGTAGCGGACGTACTCGCTCATCAATCGTTTCAGATGCGGTTCGTTGAGCACAATGACGTGGTCGAGCAAGTCTCGTCTACAGTTGCCAACCCAACGCTCTGCAACGCCGTTCTGCCAGCTACCGCTTCTTCGCCGATGCGCCCTTCGCAGTCGTCTTGCCCTTCGACTTCCCTGTAGCCTTCGTCCCCGGCTTGCTTCCCGCCTTCGCCGCCGCAGCCGTTGCTGGAGCTTTCTTCGCGACAGCCTTTGCAGGAGCCTTCACCGCAGCCTTTGTCTTCCCCTTCACCGCCCCCGCCTTCGCCGCAGGCTTCTTCACAACCGTCGCCGCAACCTTCTTCGCCGCAACCTTCTTCACAGCAGCAGTCTTCTTCACCGCAATCTTCTTTGCCGGCGCAGCCTTCTTCGCCGGGGCGTTGCCCGCGACCGCTTTCTTCGCAACAACCTTCGCAGCAACCGGCTTCTTAACCGCAGCCTTCGTCTCACCCGTCTTAGCGACGGCAGCCTTTGCAGGCGTAACATCCTTCGCTGTCGCCACCGGCTTCACCGGCACTGCAACCTTCGCCGCGGTCGCGGCCTTTTTCTCGACCGGCTTCGCTGCCGCCACCGTCGACTCCGCCGCCGCAACGTCAGCCACCAAAGCAGCTCCGTCCGGTCCCTCCGCGTCTTCTACCAGCCCCTCTTCCGCCTCTGCCTTCTTGCGCGCCTTCGCCTTCGCGTCCTTCTTGGTCGCCCGCGCACGCCGCAGATGCACCGCCGGAGGAGGCGCGGGTGGCGAGTACGGTTCCAGAAACGCCTTCATCTCCTCCACCGTCCCCAGCTTGCCGTCCATCAACTCGAAGAAGACCTTCTCCACCAGCTCATCGAACCCGGCCAGCTCCGCAACAATCCTCATCTCCTGCATCTGCAGATATGGAACCCTCTGCCGCGCCTGCGGCCACTCCGTATAGAAGCTCTGGAACTTCGCCTGCAAAGCCGCGTTCTTGGTCGAGTACGCAACCCACAGCACCACCTCTGGACGGGTCGCCATCAGCAGCTTCCAGGTCGCCGACGGGCTGGCCGCCTGTTTCGCTCCCATCTCCGCCGCAAACCGCTTCGCCTCGCCCTCCAAAGCATCGATCTCCGCCACAAACCCCTGTCGCGGGAAGCTCTTCTTCAGGGCCTTCACTTCCTTGGCAGGCATCTTCGCCGTCAACAGTGGAAACTGCGCCGACGACGCGTCCGCAACGATGCCCTGCATCTGCAACTGCATCTGTGCCTCGCGCAGCTTCTCCAGCTCCGCCACATTCGCCTTGGCAGAACTCCATCCCGGCACCAGCCGCTTCAACCAGCCCTCTTGCTCCAGCCCGCGCATCACCCGCAGCGGGTCTTCCTCATGCACAATCTCTTCCGCCTCGTACCCGCGGTGGAAGCTCTGCAGCGCGGAGATATACCCCTCCGCCTTGCCCGCCAGGTACCGGGCCTGGGTCTTCTCTTCCATCTGCCAGCCCAGCCGCGCCATAAACCGCGCCGCACGGATCATCAGCACCGGGTCCTCGATGAACCCGTAGTTGCTCACCAGCCGCAACTCCCGGTTCTCGATGTCCGCCACCCCATTCAGCGGGTCCATCAGCAGCCCATACGATCCCTCGTTCAGCGACAGCGCCATCGCATTCGCCGTGAAGTCGCGCCGCCGCAGGTCGTCCAGAATCGTCGCCGCCTTCATCACCGGCTTGCCCGGCTTCGCATAGTGGACCGTGAGAGTGCTGCACACCTCCATCCGCACGTTGCCCGGAAAACGCACAAACAACGCCTGCCCCGCCTCCATCTCTCCGGTAACAACAGCCCCGGCTTTCTGCAAATCTTTCTTCAGCTTGAGAGCGTTTCCTTGAACCGCTACATCCAGGTCGCGCACCGGCGAGCCGCACGTCAGGTCGCGCACCGCTCCGCCCACCAGGAACACCGTAAGCCCCTTGCCGCGGGCGATCTCTCGTACCTTGGATACTGCCAGTTGTTGGGCCCGGGAAAGACGGTTTTCAAGCAGATAGATGTAATCGGCCATACGGTTGCTCTCTCCACCCGGCCGCTGCCGGGGCACTTCATCCGATCGCAACGCTGGTCGTTCCGGCCTCGGTTTTCCATCGGGATTCGGCTCGGAACATCAGCCTGAACCCGCATCGGAATCCCGCTCGAAACTTCAACCTAAATCACTGCGAATCAGTCGCTTGCATGGGCCGGAAAAGCGCGGCACAAGACCCCATTTTAGCACGCTCTCGCAGGTTTGACCAGCCTATTTGCACCTTTTTCGTGGCGCACCCGACCCAGCCGTGCGACAATCCACCCAGACGGTCGCAACGCATGTCAAACTCCCCAAAAAAGGTCCTCGTCCGCCGATTCTCCGGTGACACACTCCCTGGCTACCTGCCCCAGTCCGCCTTCGTGCGCAACCACACAATCGACCTCCTCGACCTCTCCGGCCGACTCATCCCCTTGTCGCTCAAGGACATCAAGACCGTATGCTACGTCCGCGACTTCAACCTCTCCGACGCGGTCAACCCCGAGCGCCTCACCCGCCGCACCTTTCTCGCCCGTCCCCGCACCGAGGGCCTCTGGCTCCGCCTCACCTTCAAGACGGGCGACCTCATCGAGGGCCTCGCTCCCACCAACCGCTCCCTCCTCGACGCACTCGCCGATGACGACGGCCTCTTCCTCACCCCGCCAGACACCCGCTCCAACACCCAACGCATATACGTCCCCCGCGCCGCCCTCACCGATGTCCAACTCCTCGCCGTCATCACCACCCCCTCCCGCCGCCAGCCCCTCCCCGCCCCCGCTGAAGACCTCCAGGACGATCTCTTCCATCTCCCCATCGACCCCGCCTCCCGCCCCAACTAAATGTGGCCAGTGATCCGCTATTAGCAGTAAGCGGCAGAAAGATAATCGTCCTCTCGACCGGAGCGTCACACTCACTCCGTCATCCCGACCGGAGCGTCACACTCACTCCGTCATCCCGACCGGAGCGAAGCGGAGTGGAGGGACCCCCGCATTTCGTCGTTGGCTGTTCTTGCTCTTCGCCGTTGCCTGTTCCTGCTGTCATCCTGAGCGCGTCTTTCGAGCGCGAAGGACCCCGACGAACCCCGCCCCACCTCAATCCTCCACCCTTTCTCCCACAAAATCCCCGCCGTTGCCCTTGCCGGCCGCTCCATCCTCATACCACACAGCTCATAGCCCATAGCTCGGACCGGAAAAATCGCCGGGTGCCCCATCTTCGCCGCAGTCTCATCGCGGCTAAGGTGGGGGCCGGTGGCCCACTCACTGTTTTTCATTGAACCTTACGAAGACTCCGTGCCCCATTCATCGCGCCTTTGTCTCATGCGATGAGAGGGTCTACCGCCAACTCTGCCCGCTCCCGAAGATTATTCCCCGAATTTCCCCGTAAAATCGCGTGTCAAGCCCCTCGAACCCAAAAATTCCACCTAACCAACACCAACCAAACCACTTCCCCAAGAAAAATAGTTGGCATAGTAGTTTCCCTCCACGGCGTATAATTAAATCAGTAAGCAAAACCAAACAGACCCGGCCAACCGCCGGGCCTTCGCTTTTAACCCTCAACCGTCTCCACGAAGTCCAGACTTAGTCCAGACTTAAACCAGACTAAGTCCAGACTTAGTCCAGACTTAACATGCCTTTTTTGAATACTTTAGTATTTTTTCGCACACAAAGGGAGAACCCGCATGTCCGAAGCAACCGAACCCATCCGGATCTTCGCCTTTACTACGTCTCACGCGCTTAGCGCGAGCTTAACTTACATTTTTTGAATACTTTACGCTATTGGCACCCGGGGGGTACATGCGAATCGACGCTTCCAGCCAGTGCCAACCGGCTACGTTTCCCAGCAGCATCTCGTATCTCAGGCCAGTGTTCTTCTACAATTCCTCCATGAAGCTCTCCGATCTAGCCACTCATCTCGGCGCAACCCTCCACGGCGATCCCGACGCCGAAGTCACCTCCGCCGCCGGCCTCGAAGACGCCCGCCCCGGCCAGCTCACCTTCGTCGCCAATCCCAGGTACACGCCGCTTGCCCGCACCACCCAGGCCACCGCCGTGCTGGTCGAACCCACCTTCGGCCCCATTGCCGCAGCAACCCTCCGCATCGGGAATCCCTACCTCGCCTTCGCCCACGCCCTCGAACTCCTCTACCAAGCCCCAACCTACGCCCCAGGAATCCATCCCACCGCCGTCATCGCTCCCACCGCGCAGATCGGCCCCGAAGCCCACATCGGCCCCTACGTCGTCATCGGCGACCACGCAGTCATTGGAGATCATGCAACTCTTCTGCCCCACGCAGTGGTCTATCCCCACGCACAGATCGGCAGCCACTTCTTCGCTCACGCCCACGCCATCGTCCGCGAGCGTTGCCGCCTCGGCGACCACGTCACCCTGCAAAACGGTGCCATCGTCGGGGCCGACGGCTTCGGCTTCGCCCACTACGACGCCCCCACCCCCGACGGCCCCGCATGGCACAAGATCCTCCAGACCGGCGTCACCGTCCTCGACGACCACGTCGAGATCCAGGCCAACTCCACCGTCGACCGCGCCTCCATCGGCGAAACCCACATCCACACCGGCGTCAAGATCGACAATCTCGTCATGGTAGGCCACGGCTCATCGGTCGGCACAAACACGCTGCTCTGCTCGCAGGTCGGTCTCTCCGGCTCCACGCACGTCGGCAAGAACGTCATCCTCGCCGGCCAGGTCGGCGTCGCCGGCCACCTCACCATCGGCGACGGGGCCATCGCCACCGCGCAGACTGGAATCCCCTCCGACGTCGCCCCCGGAGCCACCGTCAGCGGCTACCCCGCCATCGACAACCGCAACTGGCTGCGCTCGGTCGCCCTCTTCCATCGCCTTCCCGAGATCATCCGCGAGCTCCGCCAGAAATCCAAAGAATAATCAGCCGGAGGCAGCCATTTCCCCAGAAGTCGTCATTCTGGCGCAGCCAGAATCTCAGTATTTGTTCTTGACCTTGCCGTTGTCTGTTCTTTTGTTTGACATTCCCGAAGGGAGTCTGCTTCTTCCTTTGCCGTTGTCTGTTTTAATCCGTTGTTCGTAGTTGTCTGTTCTTGATCGGTGCTTCTATCGGTGTTGATCGGTGTTAAGCATTTGTCCTTGTCCTTGATGCGATAAACTTGTCCCCATGCCACGCGGAATCTTCATCACCTTCGAGGGCCTGGACGGCTCCGGCAAGACCACCCAGATGCGCCGCCTCGCCGCCTGGCTCACCAGTTCCGGCCGCACCGTCGTCAGCCTGCGCCAGCCCGGTTCTACCGCGCTCGGCGACCGTCTCCGCGCCGTCCTCCTCGACTCGCGTTCCGAGTCCGCCCTCGGCCCCATCAGTCCGCTCTCCGAGATGGCCCTCATGTTCGCCGACCGCGCGCAGGCCATCGCCGAGATCATCCAGCCCGCGCTCGAGGCCGGCTCCATCGTCCTCTGCGACCGCTACACCGACTCCTCTGAAGCCTATCAGGGAGCCGGGCGCCAGCTTGGCAGCCTGCGCATCCTCGCCATGCACGCCGCCGTCTGCAACAACCTCCAGCCCGACCTCACCCTGCTTCTTCTCCCGCCGCTGGAGGCCGCCCTCGCCCGCGCCCGCCGCCGCAACCACCGCTACGCCGCATCACAATCGCAAACCGCGTCGCAACCCGACTCACTCCCCGAATCGCAACCCACGGACGAGAACCGCTTCGAGCGCGAGTCCGACGACTTCTACGCCCGCATCCACGCCGCCTACCTCGAGATCGCCGCCCGCGAACCCCACCGCGTCCTCACCATCGCCAACGACGACAGCGGCGACAACTCCATCGACGCCATCGAGCTCCGCATCCGCGCCCTGGTCGCCCCCCGCCTCATCTAACCAGTCGACTCACTGGGTGCCCCATACATCGCGCCTTTGTCTCACGCGATGGGTGGGATGGAGCCGCCTCTACCCGTCAGAGCTTGGCAATCAGCCGTGTCGTCGAGAAACCTTCGACCAGCGGCACGATCTTGACCTGTCCGCCCCAGGTCTGCACCTCGCTGGCGCCCACCACCGTCTCCGCGTCGTAGTCGCCGCCTTTCACAATCACATCGGGCCGCGTCGCCACAATCACCTCCAGCGGCGTCGCCTCGCCGAAGACCACCACCGCATCCACGGCGGCCAGTGCGGCCAGAACGCGCGCCCGTTCGCGTTCGCCCACAATGGGGCGACCAGCCCCCTTCAGCCCGCGCACCGAGGCGTCGCTGTTGATGGCCACAATCAACCGGTCGGCGAAGCGCCGCGCCTGCTCCAACACCGTGATGTGCCCGATGTGCAGCAGATCGAAGCATCCATTGGTGAATGCCACCCGCTCGCCGTTGGCCTTCCACAGCGCCACGCGCTGAACCAGCTCCTCGCGCGACACCGCTTTGTCCTCGCCGTGCAGCGCGATCTCCGGAGCAAGTGCGGCCAGTAGTTCGTGCTTCTCCACCGGCACCGTTCCTGCCTTGCCCACCACAATGCCCGCAGCGATATTGGCCACACTCACGGCAGTCTCCGCCCGCAGTCCGGAGGCAAGACACAGGGCCAGCACAGCAATCACCGTATCTCCCGCGCCCGAGACATCGAAGACCTGGCGCGCCACGGCCGGAGTCAAGAATCGCTTCCCCGGCCGCACCAGCGCGATCCCCTTCTCGCCCAGCGTCGCTGTCAGGAACTCGATGCCAAGCTCCGTCACCAGCGCCCCGGCTGCATCCAGCAGTGACTTCAAATCGCGCCCGTCCAGATGCACAGCCACGCACAGCTCCCCGAGGTTGGGGCAGATCGTCGTGGCCCCGCGATAACGCGTGAAGTCGGCGCTCTTGGGATCGACCAGCACTGGTATCCTCAGCCCGCGCGCAGCCTGAATGATTGTCTGACAGACCTCCGGCGTCAGCACGCCCTTCGCGTAGTCGGAGAGCACTACCGCATCGCATCCCGGCAGATGCGCCAGCACCCTCTTCACCAGCCGCTCATAGTCGTCCTCGGACCGCGCGCCCAGCCGCTCGCTGTCCAGCCGCAGCATCTGCTGCCGTCCGCCCAGAATCCGCTGCTTGGTAATAGTGGGAAATCCCTGCGAGACGACAAACTCCGGCAATATCCCATTCGCGCGCAACCCTTCCGCCAATAGTCTTTCGTCCTCGTCGCCGCCGGTAAACCCAATGATCTCGGCCTGCGCGCCCAACCGGCTCAGGTTCATGGCAACGTTGGCCGCGCCGCCCGGCTGCTGGCTCTGGTGGGTCGCGAGCACCACGGGAACCGGCGCCTCCGGAGAGATGCGTCCCACATCGCCCCAGATGTACTTGTCGAGCATTACGTCGCCCACCACCAGCAGGCGCTTGGCGGCCCACTTCTGCTCGATCTCTTGTATCACCTCGTGCAGTTGCTCGATCACCGGTCCCCCTCAACCTGCGCAGACGCTGCAATCTCCAGCACCACAGCGCTCTCCCGCTCCGCCCCGCTCACGCAGTCCAGTTCTATCCAGTCGCAGAGCATGTGCCCAGCCAGTATGTGCGCCTCCTGAATCCGCGCCGTCTCCTTCGACGCGACGGCAAACAGATGATCGGCCAGTTTGGCTATGCTGCCGCCACCCGCGCCGGTAAAAGCCACCGTCGCCATCCCCTGACGACGCGCCGCAGCGAGCGCGGCCACCACGTTCTGGCTATTGCCGGAGGTAGAGATGCCCACCAACAGATCGCCTTCCACGCCCAGTGCCTCCACTTGACGCGAGAACACCGCCTCGTACCCATAGTCGTTGGCAATCGAGGTCAACGCGGAGCTGTCCGTGGTTAGCGCCACCGACGCCATGCCGCGCCGCTCGCGTCGATACCGCCCCACCAGCTCTGCCGCCAGGTGTTGCGAGTCGCCCGCGCTGCCACCGTTGCCGCACCACAGGATCTTGCCCCCGGCCCGCAGCGTCGCCGTCATCGCCCGCGCAATCGCCTCCAGCACCGGCTGCTGCGCCTCCACCTGGCGCACCACCTCCAAATGCTCTGCAATGGCTGTACCGAAGACACCCGCGGCATTGGGACGATTGGACATAAATTCCTCACCTTCCGTGCAACGGCTCTCAGGGCCCGTTCTCTGCACGCCGATCTGTTTCGTCAACGCTGTTGCTATCATAACGGGGTGGCCGACTCCGCAAACAGCTTTTCACTCCGAACCCTGCGCACCGTCTTCCTGGACCGCGACGGAGTCCTCAACCGCAAGCTCCCCGAAGGCCGCTACATTACCACCTACAACGAGTTTCAGCCACTGCCCGGGGTGCCGCAGGCCATCGCTCGCCTCAACCGCGCGGGCCTGCGCGTCGTCGTCGTCTCCAACCAACGCGGCATCGCCCTCGGCCTCTACACCTCCGAGGACGTGCGCAGCATCCACTCCGCATTGCAAAGCTGGTTGCAATCGCACGGCGCGCACATCGACGCCTTCTACTTCTGCCCTCACGACGCGCACCAATGCAACTGCCGCAAGCCCCTCCCCGGCCTCTTCCATCAGGCCCGCGCCGACTTCCCCGACATCGCCGCCAGCTCCAGCCTCATGATCGGCGACTCGCTCTCCGACATCGAGTTCGGCCATCGCCTGGGCAGCACCACCGTCTTCATCGAAGGTGACGCCAATCTCCGCAAACCCGGAGCGGAAGAAGCCCGCCAGTTGGCCGACCTGTGCTTCCCCTCTCTGCCTGAGGCCACGGACGCTCTACTCGCGCACCGCGCCGCACCCGATCCATTGGCCTGATCCACTCCCCGGTTGGAATGATCCATCTCTCGACCGGCCTTCCCTACTCCCCGATCGCGCGCAGCGTGGCGCAGGTCTCCGCAATCCCCTCTTCCAGCCCTGTCATCGCCAGATCGCATCCCAGCGCGCGCAGGCCAGTCAGGTCGGCCTCCGTGAAGTGCTGGTAGCGGCCCTCCAGATCGGCGGGAAATGGAATGTACTCGATCGCAGCCTTCCCATGCACCGCCATCAGCGCTCGCGCCACATCGTTGAAGCTGCGGCTGGCGCCTGTCCCTGCATTCACCACGCCGCGATAGATCTTGCGCTCGGCCCCGGCCTTGGGCGCGTAGGGTCCAATCCCCGCGAAGAACATATTCATCCGCGCCAGGTCGCGCACGTACACGAAGTCCCGCCGCTGTTCGCCGTCGCCGTAGCCGCCGCTGCCCGCAAACAACCTCACCTTCCCCGTCTCCTTCATCTGCTTCGTGAAGTGGTGGATCACAGAGGCCATGCGTCCCTTGTGCTGCTCCCTCGGCCCATACACATTGAAGTAGCGCAGACCGACCGCCGTTGTCGGCACCTCGTCCAAAGCCAGCCGGTTGCGAAGGGTGTGGTCGAAGGCCAGCTTGGAAAAGCCATAGACGTTCAGCGGCCGCTCGTTCTCCAGCGTCGGCGTGAAGTGTCCCGGCCCGGAGAGCCCGTAGACCGCCGCGCTGGAGGCAAAGACCAGCGGGACGCCCTGCTCCATGGCAAACCGCAACACCTCTTTCGTGTACTGGAAGTTGTTGTCCATCATGTATACGCCGTCGTCCTCCAGCGTGTTGGAGCAGGCCCCCTGGTGCAGGATTGCCTCGATCCTGCCCCCTCCCAGCGCGCCCTCAGCAATGGCGCGGCGAAACTCCCGCTTGTCCATGTAATCCACATAGCGCGCGCCATGCAGGTTCTCAAACTTCCTGGCATTGGCCAGGTTGTCCACCACCAGAATGTCCGTGATGCCGTGCGCATTCAGCTCGTGAACCAGGTTGCTGCCGATAAAACCCGCGCCTCCAGTAACGATTAACATAAGAAAATAGCCTCCTGGCCCTTATTTCAAAACCTGCATCGCCGCCCCTAGAACGCGCCCCACGGCCTGTTCCATCTCTTCCACTGTCACTGAAGTCATGCACTCTTTCTTCATCACAACACAAGTCTCAAGACCGCAGCCAAAGCACTCCGGCTGATGATACACAATCTCGTGTTGCCGCCCGGCCGGATACCATACGCCGGGAAGACCGTGCGCCGAAAACGCAATCACGCACCGAACTCCAACGCTGGCGGCCAGGTGCATCGGCCCGGAGTCCGGCCCAAGAAAGACCTCCGCACCTTCCAGCACCGCTGCGGTCTCGCGCGGCGTCAAACGGCCGCACAGGTTCACCTTCGCGCCGCGCCACCACTCCCCGGAGTACTCACTCACCTCGTAATCCTCCTGGGCCCCCACCAGAACCAAACCATGCAGCGGATACTGCGCATGAAGCCGCGCCAGCAACTCCCGCCACTTCTCCTGTCCCCAGTCCTTGGACTGCATCTTGGTGCCTGGGCCGCAGGCAATCAACCGGCGCCCGCCGAGAGCGCCCAGCGATGCAACCGCGTCCTGACGCTCCGCCTCGCTCAGCCGCAGGTCCCAGTTCGCCATCTCCTCCGGGTGTGCGTCCCCCAGCGCTGAAATCGCTCTTGCCAGCCGCCTCGCCTCTGGTTCGTAGTGTCCTGTCGCTGCGTCGAAGCGGTGCTTCAGCTCCCACTCTCCGGGCAACCCCACAATCCGCCCCACCCCGGCAATCCGGAAGAATATCCGATCGCGCAGAACTCGCCCGTAGGGCCGTATGGGCATCAGGTAGATCGCCAGATCGGGGCGAAAGCGCCGAATCTCCAACGTCAGACGCAGCAACTCCCCCATCCGCCGCGTTCCCACCGTGTAGCGCATTGTTCCGTGAACCAGCCCCGAATCGCCCAGCACAGACGCCGAGGCTGCGGCCTTCGCATGAACCGGAAGGTTCGTCAGCAACACCCGCTCCGCATGGGGAAAGCAGCGCGCAATCAGGTGGAAGCATGGCAATGCAACCACCGTATCGCCCAGGCTGCCCAGGCGATAGATCAGCACCTTCCGAATCGGAGACTCATGCGACAATCTGTTTCTCCAACGGGCATCTCATGCGCCCGGGTGCAAAATCGAATCTATTTCGCGTTGACGAAGCTCTCCGCCACGCAGACCCCGGCAGCGCTTAACTGGGCCTGCGCATCGCAGATATTAAGTTGGAAATTCTAGTGTAGTACCTCAGGCAGTTTTTCAACCCAACGGATAAGCAGTCATTCCGCCACTGGAGCAGTCAACGGGATAGAACCCCCGCATTTTGCCCGAAGAAACAAGGGTGCGCTCTCTTTGGAGCCTCTCGGCCCATTGAGTCAATCTGCATCCCTGCGAAAGCGTGGCTTCGCCCCTCGCTGCAACCAAACCTGTCCTGCTGCTACAGTTGGATGGTCAGCCCGCCACGGGTCGCCTCATCGTCCATGTTGACCGCTCTCCAAATCACGCGACTGCAAGACCAGGCCACGCTCCGCTGGCACCAGGACCCCGCAGCGTCCGCCCCGCTCACTCCCGCGGTCTCCGAAACCCTCGCGGCGTCCGCGGACATGATTGAACTCGCCCTCGCCCATCACCGCGCCAACTTCGACCTCTGGCACGAAGAAGACAAGGTTCGTGAGCCCGGTGCCACGGACACCGGCATCGCCAGCCTCAAGCGCTGCATCGACGCACTCAACCAGAAGCGCAACGACCTGGTCGAAGCCCTCGACCGCACTCTCCTCGTCGCCGCCGGGGCGCAAAATCCTGCCGCGCCGCTCCACTCCGAATCCCCCGGCCTCATCCTCGACCGCCTCTCCGTCGTCGCCCTCAAGCTCTACCACACCGCCGAGGAGGCCCATCGCACCACCGCCTCCGAGGCCCATCGCCAGCGCAACCTCGCCCGTCTCGACCTGCTGCGCGAGCAGCGCGACGACCTCGCCGCCTGCCTCGACGAGCTCTGGCAGCAGGTCCTCGCAGGCCGCCGCCGCTTCAAGCTCTACCGCCAGCTCAAGATGTATAACGACCCAGACCTCAACCCCGCCGTCTACGTCCATAAATCGGGCGCATGACCCACCCGCGCACTGGCCGGGTTGACCTTCTCGTCCAGGATGCGTATAAAAACCGGAACATGCTCAGCCGATAGTGTTTGGTGCTGACCGGCAACTTCCGGTCATTGCAACCGACAGACAGGAACCGCAGAGACCCCGATGAAGACCGCCCCTCGCTCCTCCGTCAAACGTCCGCACACCCTCGCTGGGATCGCGCCAGCATCCGCCAACGGCCCGCGCGCCCATGCCCTCGCCCAATACGAAGCCGCGCTCCGCCTCATGCAGGAGGCCAAGTTCGACAAGGCCTGCGCAGCCTTCAAAGTACTGCTTGCCTCCAGCCCCGCCGACCTCACCGAGCGAATCCGCATGTACATCAACGCCTGCACCCAGCAGGCCGCACGGCACGAGGCCCAGTTTCTCTCCGGTGAGGAGCGCTACGACTTCGCCATCTCCCTGCTCAACGACGGAAACTACGAAGACGCGCGCACTCAGTTGAAAAAAATCCTCTCCGACAACTCCGCTGCCGACTTCGCCTTCTACGGCCTCGCCGTCATCGCCAGCATGACCGGCGATGCCCATACATGCCTCGAGCACCTCACCGAGGCCATCCGTCTCAACCCGCGCAATCGTATCCAGGCTCGCGCCGACTCCGACTTCCAGGACATGGCCGACGACCCACGCTTCACCGAGCTCCTCTACCCCGAGGTCTAACCGCCGAGCCGCAAAACCGCGCGCACTCCATTCCATTTACACTCATCACAGCAGTGTCCTCCTCAAGTCAAAACGGCAAGCCGTCCCTGCGCGTCGTAGCCATCGGCGGAGGCACCGGCCTCTCCACTTTGCTGCGCGGCCTCAAACTCTACGTCGCGGCGCCCACAGCAGCCCGTCGTACCACCGACGCCGTCATACTGCGCAACGCCAATCCCCATCCTGACTCGCATCCAGCAGACCTTCCCTGCCTCATCCGCGACCTCGCCGCCATTGTCACCGTCACCGATGACGGTGGCTCTTCCGGCCGCCTCCGCGAAGAACTCAACATGCTCCCGCCCGGCGACATCCGCAACTGCATGGTCGCCCTCTCCGAGGACGAGTTCCTGCTCGCCCGCCTCTTCCAGTACCGCTTCCACCACGGCGACCTCGAAGGCCACAGCTTCGGCAATCTCTTCCTCGCCGCCCTCTCCGACATCACCGGAGACTTCGCCCAGGCCGTCCAGATGTCCTCGCAGATCCTCGCCGCCCGCGGCCGCATCTACCCCGCCACCAACACCGACGTCACCCTCACCGCGCTCATGGACGACGGCTCCATCGTCCACGGCGAAACCCACATCACCGCCAGCACACACCGCATCGTCGAACTCAAGCTCGTCCCCGCCGATGCCAAACCCCTCCCCGCAGCCCTCGAAGCCATCGCCAACGCCGACCTCATCACCCTCGGCCCCGGCTCGCTATACACCTCGCTCATCACCAACCTCCTCGTACGCGGAATCCCCGAGGCCATCGCCGCATCCCGTGCCACCCGCGTCTACGTCGCCAACCTCATGACCCAGGCCAACGAGTCGCTCGGCCTCACCGCCTCCCAGCACATCGAAAAAATCCTCCAGCACTGCAATGGCTCAACCATCAACGGCAATGGCGCAAAAATGAATTGTCATTCTGACGCTGAGCGAGCGCAGCGAGCCGAAGGGGAAGAATCCCCGCGCGCGCATGGTTGTCATTCTGAGCGGAGCGAAGAATCCCCGCATTTGTCTTACCCGAAGATCTTCGATTACGCCCTCATCAACACCGCGCCCATCTCGCCCACCCTCCTCGATCTCTACGCCCGAGGAGGCCAGGCCCCCATCGAGCCCGACCTCGACCGCATCCGTGCCCTCGGCGTCGAACCCATCTCCGGCAACTTCGCCCTCGAGGGCAACCTCCTCCGCCACGACCCCGACCGCGTCACCCAGGCCCTCTTTGCCGTCGCCCTCGGCCGCCCCTGATCTCTCCCGCGCCCCGCGTGATACCGTACCAATCATGACCCCGGACTACTCACACTGGGCCTATTGGACCCACCACCTGCGCTTTTGGAGCGAACCCTTCAAATGGGTCTTCTTCATGGGTGCCGGTTGGGGCTCGGTCTATCTCCGCAGATGGCAAAAGCGCCGTCTCGAAGAGAGCGCGCACGGCTGGCCCTCGGTCGAAGGCCGCATCAGTAGCGGCAAGGTCGCGGCAATCGCCCACACCTCACGCTTCCTCGCCACCCTTGTGTACACCTACTTCGTCGAGGAGTACCGCACCGGCAAATACACCCACGAATTCGCCAAGAAAGCCGAAGCCGAAGACTTTGTCGAAAAGTTGAAAGGCCAGCGCGTCCAGGTCCGCTACAACCAGTCCAATCCCGGCAAGTCCGTCCTCGAACAGAGCGTCGTCGAACAGCACATCCTGCTCGCCCCCCGCTTCGGCTGAACCACCAAGAGTTTTTCACTTCGCAGTAGAGTAATGAAACGTCGTCATTCTGGCGAAGCCAAAATCTCCGTATTTCGTCGTTGCTTGTTTTACGCCGTCATCCTGAGCGAGCGCAGCGAGTCGAAAGACCCCCGTATTTCGCCTTTGCAGTTGCCTGTTTTTTGGGTTGTCATTCCGCAGCGCAGCGGAGGAATCTGCTTCTGCCTTTGCGGGTGTCCCACATCTCAATTCTGAGATTTGGGTTCTCAGCTATCAGCTCATAGCCCAAAGCTCACAGCTCATAGCCGAACGGCAAACTTTTACCCCGCTGTCACAATCTCCGAGAGATCGGCTATCCGTCGGAAGTCATCGACAATCACAAAGAGGACAGCGAGATTCGTTCTGCGGACATCGGGATTCGGATCCATCACCATGACCTCATCAAAGAACCTGTCAACGTGCGGTCGTAACTTGGCGATTTCTTCAAGCGAAGAGACGAAGTCTCCCTTCCTGATCAATCCGGTCACCGTATTTCGGGTGTCTTCCGCGGCTTCCCACAGCGCCGTCTGAGCTAGCTCCACTGCGCCCTTTCCTCCTCGCAACGCGTTGCGCAAATCACCGGTGTCGCCCGCCTGCGCCAGAATGTTCTTCATCCGCTTGAACGCCGCGCTCACCGCCGCAAAGTCCTCGCTGCCGCGCACCGCCGTCACCGCCTCCGCGCGCGCCACCGCATCCCTCACATCGTTCGCGCCAGCCGCCAGCACCGCCTTCACCACGTCGTACGCCTGCCCCTTCGCCTCGCGCAGATAAAACTCCAGCCGCTCCGCAAAGAACACCTCCACCTTCACCCGCACCGCTTCGCTCGCCGAGGCCGCATCCACCACATCGCCCAGCGTCAACGGCAGCGCAGGCTCTGCCTCCGCCAGTATCTTCACAATCCCATTGGCCGCTCGCCGCAGCGCAAACGGGTCCTTCGATCCCGTAGGCTCTAATCCCAGCCCAAACATTCCCACAATCGTGTCCGCCTTGTCGGCAATCGACAGCAGCGCGCCCTCCACGGTCCGCGGTACAACATCCTCCATCGACTTCGGCAGATACTGGTCGTAGATCGCATCGCTCACCGCAGCCGAAAATCCCTGCGCCCGCGCATACAGCCCACCCACCTGCCCCTGTAGCTCGGTGAACTCCTTCACCAGCTCCGTCGTCAGATCGGTCTTCGCCAGTCTCGCCGCAGTCTCCAGCGCAGCCCCATCCAGCTTCGATCCGCGCGCCACCATCAGTCCGGCCAGCGACGCGGCAACCTCCCGCACTCGCTCCGTCTTCGCCGCATAGCTCCCCAGGTCCTTCTGGAACGTCACCTTCTCCAGCAGCTTCACGCGCTCCGCCAGCGGCACCCGCTGGTCGAACTCCCAGAAGAATCTCGCGTCGTTGAAGCGCGCCCTTAGCACTCTCTCATTGCCGTGCCGAATCACCGCCTCGCCCGCCGCATCCGCCTGCGCATTCAGCACCGTCAGAAAATGCGGCGCAAGTTTTCCCGCCGCATCCTCCACCGCAAAGTATTTCTGATGATCGCGCATCACCGTCACCAACACCTCTTCCGGCAGCGCCAGATACTCCGGCTCGAAGCTCCCCAGCACCACCGTCGGCCACTCCGTCAGGTGCGTCACCGTATCCAACAACGCCTCATCCTCGCGCCATCGCAGTCCCGCGCCAGCCGCCCGAGTCGCCTTGTCCAGCGCCTTGCGCACCACCAGCCGTCGCGCCTCCACATCGGCCACGACATGCGCCTTCAGCAGCGTCTGCTCGTACTCATCGGGAAATCCAATCGGGATCGCCTCATCTCCCGCCAGCACGCGATGCCCACGCGTCACCCGTCCCGCCGTCTTGCCGCCGAACTCGACCGGCACAACCACCTCGCCCAGTAGCGCCATCAGCCAGCGCACCGGCCGCACAAACCGCTCCGGCCTGCCCGGCCGCCAGGTCATATTCTTCGCCCAGTAGATCCCCGCCAACTCCTTCGGCAGCTCCTCCGCAATCACCTCCGCCGCCGCGCGTCCCGCCTTCACTGAGGTCGCCGCCAGGTACTCGCCCTTCGCCGTCGTCACCGTCTTCAGCGCGGCCACCTCCACGCCTGCCTTGCGCGCGAAGGCCATCGCCGCCGCCGTCGGCACGCCATCCTTGTACGCAATCTTCACCGCCGGCCCGACGATCTCCTCGACCACGTCCTTCTGCCGCGCCACCACACCGCCGACCCACACCGCCAGTCGCCGCGGCGTTGAGAAGCTCTTGCTCTCAACTCCAGCCTCAACCAGCCGTTCGCGCTCCAACATTGCCACCACGCGTCGCTGCAACTCTGCCTGCGCTCCCGCGATCATCCGCGCCGGTACCTCTTCCAACCCGATCTCAAACAAAAACTCTGCCATGCCGTCCTCTTCAATCCTTCATCCGCCACAAATCCTGGATGTCCCATCCATCGCGCCTTTGTCTCACGCGATGGGTGGGATCGAAACCCTCAACCCGCCTTATCTATCGCCGCCAACTTCTCACCCTGAGCCACATAAGCCTTCGCCACGCCGACCACCAGCGTGCGAATCCGCGCCATCACGCCCACTCGTTCGGTCACGCTGATCGCCCCGCGCGCGTCCAGCAAATTAAAGACGTGCGAGCACTTCAGCGCCAGCTCATACGCGCCCAGCACCGGAAACCGCTTCATCTCCAACTCATCCGCCTTGCTCTCTGCCGCGAACAATCCCTTCGCCCGCTCCAGCAGCGCCAGGCACTCCGCCTCATACAGCCCCAGGTGCTTCCACAGCGACCCCACATCCGCGTAGTCGAAGCTGTAAGCCGTGAACTGTTCCTCCTCGGCCAGCCGCATCTCGCCATACGTCACGCGCTTGCCCGTGTCCGGCTCGACCGCCCAAACAATGTCGTAGATCGAATCGACATCCTGCAAGAATCCCGCGATCCGCTCCAGCCCGTAAGTAATCTCCCCACAGATCGGGTCCAGGTCCATCCCGCCGCACTGCTGGAAGTAGGTGAACTGGGTGATCTCCAGCCCATCCAGCATTACCTGCCAGCCCACGCCCCACGCGCCGCCCACCGGCCACTCCCAGTTGTCCTCTTCGAACTTGATGTCGTGCTCGCCGAGGTCGATCCCAATCGCGGCTAACGATTCGAGATACATCTCCTGAATCCGCTCCGGCGGCGGCTTCAGAATCACCTGCAGCTGCGTATGGCGAAACAGCCGGTTCGGGTTCTCCCCATACCGCCCGTCCGCCGGCCTGCGGCTCGGCTGCGCATACGCTATCCGCACCGGCTTCGGCCCCAGCACGCGCAGGAAGGTGTCCGGCGACATCGTCCCCGCGCCCACCTCCACGTCGTACGGCTGCTGCAACACGCAGCCCCGCTCCGCCCAGAACCTCTCCAGCCGGAACAGCAGCTCCTGAAACGTCAGCGCCTTCGTCTTCTCCGCGATTGCCTGCATCTTCCCTCTTCAATTTCGTCAACCTTTTGATTCTAATTCGGGATAAGCTTATGCGACGAGGTATGGACGAAGATGTTGCAGCGCGAAAAACCCGACACCACCAAATTCAACCAGAAAGCCATCCTTCCCTACTCTCTGCGTCTCGATGATTTTGAGATTGCGATTCAGGACGTCTACGACTTCTTTTTCGACGTAAATAAGCTCTTTTGGGAGAAGGGACTGCCCCGGCTCGACGACATACTTCGACCCGCCAACATGGCCGGTATTCTCTCCGACATGTTGACCTCAAGCATGGCCAAGCATTCGCGGTCTCTCGTGCAGAACCGCTACTTCAACGGCCATCCTGACCTGCTGGTCTCAGGAAAATATGCAAACGACTCCGCAAAAGCTGGCGAAGAAGGGGTCGAGATCAAGACGACCCGCAAGAAGGGCGGAGCGGTCGATACACATGGCGGACGCAATCAATGGATGTGCGTCTTTGTCTATGAAGTCGACAACGAGACAGAGCCAGCGCAGAGCCGCCGTCCAATGCGGTTTACCGAGGTCTACCTCTCGCATGTACAGGTTGAGGATTTCAGAAAGAATGCGCGCGGCGAGCTCGGCACCCGCACCGCGACCCTAGACCGCGACGGAATCAAAAAGCTGCGGGCCAATTGGGTCTATAAGATCGAGACGACTTAGCGGCTCAATCGCCCGTGCCGCCATCTTTGCGTAAACCGGGTCCTTCTCCACTCCAACACTCTCATATCCGACAAAATTGGCCGCAGCAAGCGTCGAGCCAGAGCCAGCAAACGGATCGAGAACAACTCCCTCACCCAAGGGCAACGACGCGCGAACAAGCTGCCGCATAAAAGACTGCGGCTTCAGCGAAGGATGATTTGCAATCTTCCTCTCCCGCTGCGTCGCAGGGCTGGAGCGGATCACATCGCCGAACGGTCGCTCCTCCGACGGCCTCCGCCATCCGCCCGTCTTCCACTTACGCAGATTGTCCTGCACTCTTCCCTCGATAGGCTTTCGCGCGATCACCCACGGCTCCCACATCGAGCGCGGCATCACGCTCACACCGTCAAACTCCGTGTGTGCATTCTTGGGCCGGTCTCCGCCGCGCATCGTCATCGTCAATCGCACCACCGAGCCTCGTATCTCAAACCCTCCAGCGCTAAACGCGGACGAGACAATATGCGCGAGAAGTGGATTGCTGGCAACCGCGATATTGCCGCCCGGAACCACGACCCGATGAAGCAGCCGCGCAAAATTCTTGAAAAATACCAGCAGGAAGGCCCTGTCGTCATCGTCCAGAACCGTAAACCTCGGCAATGGCGATCTCACATGCCCATCGAACGACGGAGGAATGCGCCACATCCCACCCCTGCCCCGACGCAACTTGCTTTGCTCCTGCGCACTGTACTCTCGAATCCCGTACGGCGGATCGGTGACGACCGCGTGGATCGAATTCGTGGGCTGAGTCGCCAGCCAGCTCATGCAATCCGAGGTATAAAGCTTCGCCCCGCCAACCTGCACAAAGTTGCTGGTCTTCGACGACGCGATTGGCTCAATCTCCTCGATTCGACTGATCGAATAGCGCCCTTTCGCAGTTCGGACAAATTTCTGCGGCGTGTTCAGGTTCAGGTAAGAGCGAACTGAGGAAGGCGCAACCGAGCCTAAATCTGCACGAACTGCATCGTGTATCTCATCCAGAGACGCGTCGCAGCCAATCGTTCCAAGGTAGCCAAGAATAGAGTCTCGAATTCGGCCTGGAGGCGTTGTGCCCATAGCTCAACGTACACTGCTGACGTCTAGACGTCAAGCTTGTTCCTTCGCCCCCTCCACCACAAACGGAAACCGCATCGCGCACCCAAACAGCGCCACCAGCAGCACCGCCTGCACCAGCCCGCCGAACAGCAGCACCTGTGGAAACGTCAGCACCGTGAACGGCGCGAAGAGTGGCGCAAACAGCAGCATCGTACTCTTCAGTCCCGGCACGGGTACGCCCACCCGCTGCGCCCGAATCGCCAACCCGCACAGCACCGCAAACGGAGCATACAGATGCACCAGGGCGTGAAAGTAGGAGATCGTCGGAAACATCACCATGAACGTGCTCAGCGCCAACAACTGGTTCGCCACCGGCATCTTCCACAGCCGCCCGAAGAACGCCACCCCCAACACCAGCGCCCCGCACGCATAGTATGGCAGGGCCACCTTATCCGGCGGATAATGCGCAATCCGCACCGCTACTTTCACCAACTCGGCAACCGAGTGGTTCGACGCCAGCGACGGCAAACTCAGCTCCGCCAGCCGCTTGCTCTGATACCCAAACACGTTCTGTAGCGATCCTCTCCACGCCACCCCCATGCTCGGCCCCAGCCACCACAGCGACGCCACCGTCGCGCCTGCAAACGTCCCCACTCCCTCCGCAAACGCACGGGTGCGCCCGCGCGGCAGCATCAGGCCCAACAAAACCAGCGGAAACAGCTTCATCGCCGCGGCCAGCCCCCACAGCACTGCCGCCGCGTCATCCCTCCCGCGCAGGAACGCCCATACGCCCACCGCGGTAAACATCCACACCACCAACTCGATATTTCCCTGGTGGACCAGCCGCGCAATTGGAAACGAGGTCACCAATAGCGTGAGCGGAAACAGAATAGCCGTCACACGCCCAATGCCGCTCCGCACCAGCGCGCGCCCCGCCCACCAGATCGACACCGCCAGCCACGCCGCCGAAACCATCAAAAACAGCAGCTCAGGGATCGGAAACGCATACATCGGTGCCATCACAACTGCGGCAAAGGGCGGGTATGCCACCGGCGAGTACATGGGATACGGCCATGGCCTGCCCGCAACATTGTTGAAGAAAGCCCCCGTGTGCAGCAGGGTGTAAGTGCCCGGGTACTCGCTCAGATCGTAGAACAAATGATCGCTCAGCGGGTTCCAGTTATAGGGAGATGTTCCCGCTCGATACTTCAGCCAACCCACCACCACAGTCAGCGCCAGCACAATCAGCGAAGCCCACCAGAATGCGCGTAATTCTCCCGGAAGCCGCAACCGCGTTCTCTCCGCAGCCTGCGCCGCCGCACGCTCTTCCCCGGACATCGCCTCTGTTACGACCAAGTGCGTCCTCCGCCGGCACACTGCCTGCACCTCGCTCCAGACTGCCTCCGGCCCAGGCTTCTGTCTACCGAAGTATAGCCTGCGGCATCCCCGGTGATACCCAGCCGGAACCACGGCTCTAACCCATCCTCCACCCACTCCACAAAGTTCTCCTCAGCCCAGCGCCCGTGCGCTCCGCAGCCGCACCTCCAGGTGCCGCTCCAGCACTTCGATCGCAAACCGCCGCAACTGCGCCGCCCGCGCCCGCGGCCACTCCTCCTCCGCAAGTCCCTTCACCGTCCCGCGAAAGATTCGCCCCGCCGTCGCCACCGACTCCGCGCTCAACGCCTCGCTCCCAGCGCCGCCATCGTCCTCGCATGTCACCCCGTCGTTCACCGCCGAAGTCCACACCGTCCCACCGCGCAGATCCAGCCCGCACACCGAACATCGCCCCAGCTCCGGCATCCATCCCATCAACCGGTTCATCCACAGCGCAAAGTATGTAATCGGCATCCACACCCGCCCCACCTGTAGCTCGTCCAGCACCGCCAGCGTCAACCGGAAGACCGCGTCATCCACTGCCCCCTCCGGCAACGCCTCCTCCAGCACCTCGGCCACCATCTGCAACGCCGCCGTCCGCGCATAGTCCACCGGCCGCGCCATCGGCGACGACAGGATCTCCAACCCGTCCAGCCGCACCAGTTCCTGCCGCGGCCTCTCCACATAGCTCGCACGCACATGCGTCATCGGCTCCAGGGCCCCGCCAAACCGCCGCCGGCTCTTCAGCGCATGGCGAGCCACCCCCTTCACCCGTCCCTGCTCCCGCGTAAACAGGCTCACCACCAGGTCGGCCTCCTGGAACGGCCACGTCCGCAGCACAATCGCCTCGCCCACATGCTCCGTCATCGCGCCGCCTCACCGACCATATTCTTTCTTTGGGAAGCAGTCATTCTACTTGTCGAGTCGTCATTCTGGCGAAGCCAGAATCTCCGTATTTGCCTCTCCCCGCGCCACAAAAAAAGCGCGCAGCCCAAAAGCCGCGCGCCTTATTCCTCGAACTACGAACCTCGAACCTGTCTTACCGCCCGAAGTGCGCCGCATTCTTCGCCTGAAAGTCCGCCCACTTTTCCGGCAGGTCGTCGCCTGCGTAGATCGCCGACACCGGACACACCGGCACGCACGCCCCGCAATCGATGCACTCCACCGGATCGATGAACAACTGGTCCACCTCGCCGTATCCCGCCTCATCCTTCTTTGGGTGAATGCAGTCCACCGGACAAGCATCCACGCACGCCGTATCCTTCGTCCCGATACATGGTTCCGCAATCACATAGGCCATGGTTCCAATCTCCCTTGCTGTTCAAATATTCTCATGCTCAAAAGAGCGCCTGACCAAAAGCCGGCCCCGCATCTTCTACGGAGACAATACTACTACCAGCGCCTGAACTCTTTGATGCAAGATACAAGATTCCCGCGCAGCCCGCTTCGATTCATAGAATTCGCAATTCTCTGCACTTGTCGCGGTAAAGGAGAAGCTGTTCCTCCTGAGATGCGATTGGCCCGCACTGGCTCCCCTCCCGCACACTTCGCGGTAGAATCGTTCCATGCCCGCATCCCCACAGCCCCCGCGCCTCCGCAGCCACGTCTTGCGTGCGCTCATCGAGGTCGCCTTCATCATCTTCCTCTTCTACTCCAACCTCCTCATGGGCGAGTTCAACCGCTCCAATGGCCACGGCAAAACCCTCGCCGTCGCCCTCGCCGACATCTTCACAATCACCAACTTCTCCATCGCCATCCTTGCCGCCACCATCGCCTACCTCGTCTTCGAACACCTCCGCAAACAGCTCTGATTTTTATTGCAATGGGTGCCCCATCCATCGCAATCTCACCGCGATCCGGGGTCCCCGCCAGCTTCGCTGGTGGGGTGGGGTGGGTGGGATGGAGTACCCTACTTCTCCGCTTTCCGCTTCGCCGCAAACTCCGCCGGCGTAGGGATCGCCCCCATCTCTCGCCCCGCGAACATCTCCTGAAATAAATGCTGCATCTCGGCCTTCACCAGCCCGTTGGTCGCAAACACCTCGCGCGAGTCCAGCGTAAACTTCCCGCCATCGAAGTGCGTCACCGTCCCGCCCGCCTCCTCCACCAGCAGAATCCCCGCGCTGGTGTCCCACGGATTTAGGTTGAACTCCCAGAACCCATCCAGCCGTCCGCACGCCACATACGCCAGGTCCAGCCCCGCCGAGCCCGCCCGCCGAACCCCATGCGACCGCAGCGTGATCTCCTGATAAAAATGCACGTTCGGCGAGCTGTGCCGCTTATGGCTCGGAAACCCCGTCGCCGTCAGCGACTCGGACAGCGTCCCCGTCTTCGATACATGGATCGCCTTCCCATTCAGGAAAGCCCCCTTGCCCCGCTCCGCCGAAAACATCTCGTCCCGCAGCGGATCATAAATCACGCCCGCAATAATCTCTCCATCCGCGTCCTTGGCCAGCCCCGGCGCTCTTCGCTCCAACCCCAGAATCACGCAGAACGCCGGAAACCCATGCGCAAAATTCGTAGTCCCATCCAGCGGATCGACGTACCACCGAAACTCGCTGTCGAGCTGGTCGCGCGTTCCCTCCTCGCCATAGATCCCGTGCCCCGGAAACGCCGCCGTCAACTTCTCGCGAATCATCTTCTCGCTGGCCCGGTCGGCCTCCGTCACCAGGTCCACGTCGCCCTTGTACTCGGTCGCCACGCCCTTCTCGTAGAACCCCCGCAGCAGCGCGCCCGCCTGCCGCGCAATCCCCTCCGCCACATGCGCAAACTCAAACCGCTTCATCGTCTCTCCTCAGCCACCGGCGTATTTCCTCGGCGCAACTCGCTCCCTACCAGCCTATCAGCCCGCCCATCCAGGCCACATCCAGGTGACAGACGGGTGCCCATCTTCGCCCCTACAGACGGGTGCCCCATCTTCGCGACGGCTTCATCGTCGCTAAGGTGGGGTCGTCTGGCGCGCAATGAACCGTCATTCTGGCGCAGCACTCCAAGAGTCGTCATTCTGGCGCAGCACTCCAAGAGCCGTCATTCTGGCGCAGCACTCCAAGAGCCGTCATTCTGGCGCAGCCAGAATCTCTGTATTTCGTCGTTGTCTGTTCTATTGTTTGTCATTCCGTAGCGCAGCGGAGGAATCTGCTGTTGCCTGCCACCCCGCGTCAATTCGCCGAAGGCCGCTCCACCTTGTCGATCACAATCACATCCACCATCGCCCTGGTCGCCTCCAGCTTCAACCCAATCTGCTCCTGAATCGCCGTAAACAACCCCGGCGGCGCATTGGAATTGTCCGTGGGCGGCAAAATTCTGATTCCAATCGCCGTGAACTGCGACTCATCCGGCGTCCACTTCAGCAGAAAATCCCACCGGCCCTCCAGCCCCGTCTGGTCCACCACCGGCCGGTCCAGCACATACTGCATCGCCTTGGCATACTCGCCCATGGTCGTGTTCGTCTCTTTCATGTACGCCGACGTCGAAAAATAGTCATCCGGCGGCCCATTCGGATTCCCCAGGCTCTTGGTCAGCTTCGGCCCTCCCTTCGCCACCGTCAGCGCATACACCGACAGCTCGCGCTTCTCGCTATGCACCTTCAAACCAAAGCGGTCCGCCAGCACCTTCCGAATCATCGAGCGGAACTGCGTCAGGTTCGGTTCGCCCGGAGCATCCGGCACGCCGTCGACAACGTAATGGTCGGTGCTGAACCACGCCGGTCCGCCCACGATCTGCTTTGCATGAACTCCGTATGCAAACGAGATCATAGTGTTCACCGTCTCGTTCAGCGCCAGAAGGTGCCGTCCCCGGTTCTGAAATCCTCGGTGCCCATCGTTGTTCGGATCGCTCGGCTTGATTGTGACCACGTCATACGTTGGGTCGGCATCCGCCGCCATCGTCTTCACCGGCTCAGGGCCCGCCGGTACGCCTTGCTCCGACTGCCCCGCCAGCGGCGTGCTCGCCATCCCCAACAGCACCGCCGCCGCAGCCATCCATCCCGCCCCGCCAACCCACAACCTTCTTCCCAACACCGCTGAACAAATCATTGGCCCATCCCTCTGCAAACCACTACGCATTCTATGCCCAATAAGTTTGATTTAATGTGTCTTCGCGTCCTCGATCACCCCACGATCAAGAACGCAAAATATAATCCCCTTAAAAACTCAGCAAATCCCCTTGTCAAGACCCTCGACCCTCCAAATTCCCTCTAACCAACACCAACCAAACAACTTAATAAATTATAATAGTTGGCATAGTAGTTATGCTCCAACGCATATAATAGAAGTAGTAGAGAAAACTAAGGGAAGCCCGGCACGCCAGCCGGGCTTCTCCCTTTGCATAGAACAACCACATATAACCGGCTTATTTTCTTATTGATATCTATAACATGTTTAGAAGAGATACTTTGCAACTGAAAACGCATAATATGATGATTCTGGATACTTTAGCAGGTATGGGGGGGAGGGGGAGGGATAACCAAACAGTAGCTTACGGCTTCGCGTCGGCAAAGTATCCCGTCCGATAGCGCAGATTGTACTTCGCGTCCAGCGCCGCGTCGGTCAGCCTCACCTTGATCCGCCGAAACCCGCCGCTGCCCTGCTCCGGCGCGTAGTATCCCAACAAATACTGCGTGCGCAGGTCGTCCGAGATGTGCTGGAACGCAGGCTCCAGGTCCTTCGGGTCGATGACCGTGTAGTACTTCCCACCCGTATCCTCGGCGAGCTGGATCAGAGCGTGTTCGCCGCCGGTGTTGCGCCCCGCGTCCGCCGCAATCGGCACGATGATAATCGAGTAGACAATCGCCCCTGCGCGCTGCGCCTCTTCCACCGCCTCCTCGTAGCGCTTGCCGCCAACCGAGTCGCCGCCGTCGCTGATCACCACCAGCACGCGTCGCCGCCCAGCCGCCGCCGAGGTCGTCGCCAACCGCTGGCTCGCCAGGTAGACCGCATTGTAGAGAGCCGTCTCGTCGCCGCGCCCGATCTCGCCCAGTCCCTCCTCGATGCGTTTGGCGTTGTTCGTAAACGGCACCACCTCGCGCACGTTGTCGGCGAACTCCATCAGGTCGATCTCGTCCTGCGGCCGCAGGATCGCGTGCACAAAGTGCTTCGCCGCATCGCGTTCCAGCCGCTCGCTGGTCACCACCGTCTCGCTCGCGTCGATCGCCAGCACGATCGACAGCGGCGAGGTCGCCTCGCGCTCGAAGATTGCAACCGTCTGGGCCGCGCCGTCCTCGAAGAGCTGAAAGTCCTTCTTCTCGAAGCCGCCCACCGGAGCGCCGTGCCCATCCACCACGTTCACCGCCACGTTCACCAGCCGCGCCTGGACGCGTAGCGTCCCCGCGTCGCTCACGCGGTTCGCCGGCTGCGAAGCCGCACTCTGCGCCGCCGCGCCCGCCCCGGTCAGCGGCCCATCCACCGGCTCCTGCAATCCCGCATCGGGATGCGCCACACGCCGCCGCACTACCGGGGCCGACTTCGTCGTCGCTCCACTCGAAGATGTGCCACTCGACTGCGAGCCAGTCGACTGCGAGCCACTCTGCGACGAGCCGGTCTGCGAACTTCCGCTCTGCGGCAAATTCGTCGTCTGTTTCGCAGTTGGTGTCAACGGACTCGGCTCCGCCTGCGTCTCCTGCGCCCTGCACCACGCGCCGGAACTCGCCAGCACCAGAAAGGAACCAAGCAATGCCGCAGTCCATCTCATTCCGCATCCCCTCTCGGGTGTACCGCAAGTTGCTCCGGAAACGGCTCTCCCGCGGCCCACACCGCGCCATCCGCGAAGGTCTCCCGCTTCCAGATCGGCACCGTCTTCTTCAACGAATCGATCAGCCACCGGCACGCCTCGAACCCCGCCGCGCGATGCGCGCTCGCCACCACAATCAGCACGCTCGTTTCGCCCACCATCACCCGCCCCAGCCGATGCACCATCGCCACGTCCCTCACCCCAAATCGCGCAATCGCCTCCGCCGCAAGCTCGCGCATCTTCTCCAGAGCCATCTCGCGGTACGCCTCATAGTCCAGATGCAGTGTCCGCCGCCCGCGCGTGTTGTCGCGCACAATGCCGTCGAAGACGCACACCGCGCCGTCCGCGCCAGCCTTCATCCCGGCCACAATCGCTTCCGCCGCAATCGCCGCGTCCACAATCTCAATCAGCATCGTCTTACTCTCTCAAGCCATCAACACAACACTCGCGAAGCGAGTCGCCCGCCGTACGCGCAGTACCGAGCGAAGCGAGCATCTCGCCCTCCGCGCAGCACCCGCCCTCCGCGCAGCACCCGCCGCTCACCGGCGGAAGCAGCGCAACCTCGTCGCCGTCGCAGAGTATCGCAGCCTGCGAAGCGTACTCCCGATTAACCGCCACAGCCAGGCTCCGCCAAAGCCCTTCGTCCACACGGTTGCTCCTCGTAGGATTAGACGTTCGCCCGCGCAAAATCCCGATCAACTCCCCAACCGTCGCCCCCTCCGGCAGCTCGACCATCTCCTCCGGCCCGCCCAGCCGTTCCCGCAACATCCCGAATGTGAGCAACCGCACCCGCATCCGCCCAGAATACCTGCAAGCCCCACCCACGCGCACAGTTTTTTCCCCACCATCTTGCGCCCCCAAGCAAGTGGCAAACAAAAGAGACGGCCGCGAAACCTCGCGACCGCCCAATCAGGAGCACAGAGCCGACTCCGTTAGCTGAAACACAAAATGCTCTTTGCAAATTCCCAAACATCCGACTATAGAATCAGCTTGCCGCGCTGATCAACTCCTCGCGCATCACCTCGTCCCGCACCGCCTCGTGCTTCGTCTTCGGCAGCGCAATCGCCAGCACATCCTCAATCCGGCTCGCATAGTGGATCGTCACGCCCTTGATCTGCTCCGGCGACAGGTCCTCATCCACCTGCTGCTTGCACTCCGTCGGCAGAATCACGTCGCGAACGCCGGCCCGCTTGGCCGCAAGAAATTTCTCCTTGATCCCGCCAACTGGCAGAACATTTCCGCTCAGCGTAATCTCGCCCGTCATCGCCAACAGAGGATGCACTCGCGTGTCCGTCAGCAGGCTCACCAGCGCCGTCGCCATGGTCACGCCCGCGCTTGGGCCATCCTTCGGAATCGCGCCCGCCGGCACATGAATATGCAGATCGGTCTCCTTCAGCAGATCCTCGTCCAGCCCCAGCGACTTCGCGTTCGACCGTACCCACGTCAGTGCCGCCTGCATCGACTCCTTCATCACATCGCCAATCTGCCCGGTGATGGTGAACGTCCCTTTGCCCTTCATGCGGTTGGCCTCGATGAACAGCACGTCGCCGCCCGCCGGCGTCCACGCCAGCCCCACCGCAACCCCGGGCCGCTTCGTCCGCTCGGCGATCTCCGTATCCACGTGGACCTTGATCCCGCCCAGAAACTCCAGAATCACCTCATTCGTGACGAGCAGCTTCTCCGGCTTGCCCTCGGCAATCCGTCTCGCCAGCTTGCGGCAGATCGTCCCAATCTGCTGCTCCAGCTTGCGCACGCCGGCCTCCCGCGTGTAGTGCCGCGCAATCTGCCCAATGCTCTCCGGCGAAAACTCGATCAGCTCCGCGTCGATCCCGTTCTCCTTGATCTGCCGCGGAATCAGGTACGTCGTCGCAATCGCCACCTTCTCTTCCTCAGTGTAGCCCGTCAGCTCGATAATCTCCATCCGGTCCAGCAGCGGCGCAGGCACCGGGTCGAGCTGGTTGGCCGTGCAGATGAACAGCACCTTCGACAGGTCGAACGGCTGGTCCAGATAGTTATCGCGAAATGTATTGTTCTGCTCCGGGTCCAACACCTCCAGCAGCGCGCTCGCCGGATCGCCGCGAAAGTCCCTCCCCAGCTTGTCCACCTCGTCCAGCATGAACACCGGATCGTTGGTCTCCACCCGCTTCAGGTTCTGGATCACCTGCCCTGGCAGCGCGCCGATGTACGTCCGCCTGTGTCCGCGCAACTCCGCCTCGTCGTGCATTCCGCCCAGCGAGATGCGCGCAAACTTCCGTCCCAGCGCCCGCGCCACGCTCCGCCCCAGCGATGTCTTGCCCACGCCTGGAGGCCCCACAAAGCACAGAATCGGCCCCTTCATGTCCGGCTTCAATCGCCGCACCGAGAGATAGTCCAGAATCCGGTCCTTCACCTTCTTCAACCCATAGTGGTCCGCGTCCAGAATCTCCTTCGCCTTCAGAATGTCCACCTCGCCCGCCGAAGACTTCGACCACGGAAGCACCGCCAGCCACTCAATGTAATTCCGCGTCAGCGAGTAGTCCGCAGCCATCGCATTCATCCGGCTCAACCGGGCCAGCTCCTTCAGCGCGTCCTTCTTCGTCTCCTCCGGCATTCCCGCCGCTTCAATCTTTTCCTTCAGCTCCGCAATGTCCTTCTGCGTCTCGTCCAGGTCGCCCAGCTCCTTCTGGATCGCCTTCAACTGCTCGCGCAGATAGTAGTCCCGCTGCGACGACTGCACCGAATCCTGCACCTCGCTCTGGATCTTGTTGCGCAATTGCTGCACCTCAATCTCCTTCGCCAGGTGATTGTTGATCCGCTCCAATCGCGCTGAGATGTCCGGCGTCTCCAGCAGCTCCTGCTTGTCCGTCGTGGTCAGAAACGGCAGCGACGACGCAATAAAATCCGCCAGCCGACCCGGCTCCTCGATGTTGATCGCAATCGTCTGCAGATCGTCCGACAGCGTCGGCGACGAACTCACAATCTGCTGGAATTGGCTCACCACATTGCGCTGCAACGCCTCCGCCTCGGGCGACGCCACAGGCTCTATCTCCTCCACCGTCTCGCACTCCGCGGTCATAAACGGACTGACCTGCGTAAACTCCCCCAGCCGCACCCGCTCATTGCCCTCGGTAAAGACAAACAGGCTCTGGTTCGGCATCTTCACCACTTTATGCACCGTCGCGCGCGTCCCAATGTGGTGCAGGTCCGCCCCCTCGGGCACATCCTGGCGCGCGTCGCGCTGCGCCACCACCAGTATCGTCTTCTCCTCGCCCAGCGACTGGATCAGCAGAATCGAGCTCTCGCGCCCCACCGTCAACGGCAGCACCGCATGGGGAAACAGCACCGTGTCCCGCACCGGCAGTACCGGAATCGCCCGGTCCGCGCTCACAACCGCCGCCGAATCATCGTCCGCTCGTGCCGCCCTTGGCTTGATTACACTTACAAATTCGCTAGGCATGAATTATCCTTGAGTGTCTTTATATCAGATTTCCTTCATTGGATGCATCAATGACTCCCAAAGTCGCACCCCAAAACTCGCCCACTCGCTCTCCATCAACCCCTCACCCTGTAAGATGCTCGCTTCCACCTCAACGTCATCGGCTCCGAAATCCTTTACCTTCAATCAATATTAATTCGCAACACCTCTTGAATCGCACATATACTGGCGCCACCATGAATCGACCCCTTCCCGTCACCCTCTCCGCAATCCTGCTCGGCCTGCTCGCCGCGTTCGAACTCCTTGCCGCATTCGGTATGGTAGCTGCTGGCTTCCTCTTCCTCCACAAAGGCTTCCCTGCGCCGCCACCGACACCCTACCCGCCCTCGTTCCTGCCCACCATGATGTTCGCCATATCGCTCTTCTATGTGGCGCTGGCCGTATGGTCGATCCTGACTCTGATCGGCCTCGTCCGGTTGCGCTCCTGGGCGCGTTACTCCGTCCTGGTGATCGCCGGCTGCGCGACTGCGTTTGGCGCGATTCTAACGCTAACGTTCTTTGCGATGCCATTCCTTATGGCCGCCACGGAACCGCAGCCCGCGACAAATCCTGCCATGATGCACGGCCTCTTTTTTGTCGTCGGGGCGATCTTCGCCATCTTCACCACAATCGCCATTGCTCTGCTCGTCTATTTCAACCTCGCAAAAACCCGCGCGCTCTTCCTCCAAAACGCTCCCGTCAACCTCGATCCTCCCAACACCTGCACAGGAAGGCCGCGCCCCATAGCCATCACCATCCTCAGTTGGTTCTTAATGATCTCCACCCCGTTCTGTGGCATCTATGCGTTCTTTCCTTTACCTGCATTCTTCTTCGGTTTCATCTTTTACGGTCTGGCCGCCCACCTTGTCTTCGCATCATTTGCCATCCTGACCCTAGCCATCGGCTACGGCCTGCTGCGGCTTCTCTGGCAAGCGCGCATCGCAGCCATCGCGTGGTTAGGTCTCGGTATCCTCAACATGTTCGCAATCCTCACTCCGTGGGGCTCCCGCAACTTCCGCTTGTACATGGATCAGGTCACCGTCCACAACCCCACAGTTCCGCCATCGGTGCTGTTTACCTCCACTGGGATTGTCCTCATCTCGTGTCTCTTCGGAGCGGCGTTCAATCTCTTCCTCCTCTGGCTGCTGCATCGCCATCGCGAAGCCTTCACCCCGGCACCGTCGGCCCCTCCTTTGCCCGCCGACCTGTAATTCGCTGGACGGCGTGTCACTTACGCCGCAACGTACCGCCCAAGCTCCTTCACCATCTCGCAATGCCGCCCCAGTCCAGCCAGCGCCGCATCCATCTGACTGGCCGAGTCAAAGCGCAGATCGACGAAGAACACGTACTCCCACGGCATTCCCAGCACCGGCCGCGACTCGATCTTGGTCAGATTCACCCCCGCCCGCGCAAACTCCTCCAGAGCCACCACCAGAGTCCCCGGCTGGTGCAGCACAATGAACGCGAGGCTCGCCTTGTTCGCTCCGGCCTCCGCCTCCCATCCGCGCTCCCGCACCAACAAATGAAAGCGCGTGTAGTTCTCCGCATGGTCCTCGATCCCCGACACCAGCACCTCGCCGCCGTACTGCCGAGCCGCCAGCTCCGGCGCAATCCCCGCCGTATCGCTGGCTCCCATCGCCATCACCTGCTTCACGCTTCCTGCCGTATCGTAGTAGTTCACCGCCTCAATCTCGGGATGCGCCGCAAACCAGCGCCTGCACTGCGACAGCGCCACCGGGTGCGACATCGCCCGCCGCACATCTTCCAGCTTCATCCCGGGCCGCGCAATCAGGTTGTGCCGCACCCGCAGCAGGCTCTCCCGCGCAATCCGCACCGGCTCGGCCAGCAGCAGATCGTAGTGCTCCGCCACCGATCCATGCAGGCTGTTCTCGATCGGCAGCACAGCCCCATCCACCCTCCCCTCGACCACCCGCTCGAAGACCTCGGCCGACAGGTTGCAGGCGACAATCTCCACCCCGCCACGTTCCGCGCCGCCCGCGTCCGCCAGCATCTCCAGCGCAGCCATGTGGCTGTTCGATCCCAACTCGCCCTGTATCGCAATCCTCACGCGCACCCCCCGATACCATCCTCTTGCAACCGCACTTGGCAACCTCTTCCCGGTAACTCGCAACTTATCACATGACGGCCCGCAGTTGGTCTTTCTACTCCAACCGCAGAAATCATCGCCGCGCAGTTCGCGGGAAAATAAAGTTCACAGGAGAATAAATCAATGCTTTGGACGATCACCATCATTCTGCTCCTACTCTGGCTGGTTGGCTTCATCGGATTTCATGTCTTCGGCGCATGGATTCATCTCCTCCTCCTGCTCGCCGTCATCGTACTCGTCTTCAACCTGCTCTCAGGCCGGCGCGCACTGTAAATATTTTCACCGTTGCAGTAGAGAGATTGCCTTTCTGACCCTGACCCTAACCCTGAACGATGTCGAAGGGGAGGGGAAGAATCCCCGCATCGAATGCAAAGCGCGACACACCGCAGAAAAACACAGGAGCACTTCCATGAATCGTGACACCGCAGAAGGAAAGTTCGACCAGCTAAAAGGCAAGGCAAAGCAGTCTGTCGGCGAAGCTCTCGGCAACGACAAGCTTGCCAACTCAGGCGCAGCCGATCAGGTCAAAGGTGCAGCAAAAGAGGTCTGGGGAAACGCCAAGGACACCTTGCACGCGGTCACCGGCGAAGCCCACTCATGTTGCTCCACACAGCATAGTGAAGCCAAACAGCAAGCCGCGGATACAGCCCATGACGTTCGCGAAAAGATCACATCGACCGCGCAGAACGTCAAGGACGCAGTCAGCGCCAAGGCCAAAGCCATCCAGTGTGAGCACACCCACACGGCATAATTGAACCCCGTCATTCCGTCCGGATAATTAAACGCCGTCATTCCGACCGGATAATTAAACGCCGTCATTCCGAACGGAGCGACGGACGGTTTCATCGTCCGTCGCGCAGTGGAGGAACCCCCGCATTTTCTTTTGTACTCCTTCTCCAAAGAGGGTTTGCACCATGCGGACCCTCTTATTTGTGCAGCAGTACGTCTGCCGCAATAAACCCGAAGAACACCACCGAGATCACACCATTCAGTGTAAAGAACGCCGCATTCATCCGTCGCAGGTCGCGCGGCGAAATAATGCTGTGCTCGTAAATCAATAGCGCCGCAACCACCGCAACGCCCGCCCAGGCAAGCCCTCCCAGTGCGAACAGCCGCACCAGCCACACCAGCAGGCACACCATCCCCACGTGCATCGCGCGCGCCAGCCAGAACGCCCGCGTCAGCCCGTAGACCTGCGGCACGCTCTTCAGCCCCGCCGCGCGGTCGAATTCATAGTCCTGGCACGCGTACAGCACGTCGAAGCCGCCAACCCACAGCAGCACCGCCGCCGTCAGCACCGTGATCCGCCAATCCAGCGAGCCGCGCACTGCAATCCACGCCGCCGACGGAGCAATCCCCAGCGCCAGCCCCAGCACCAGGTGCGACCACCGCATCACCCGCTTCATATAGCTGTACGCCAGCAGAACCGCCAGCGTCGGCAGCGCCAGTTCCAGCGTCAGCCGGTTCAACATCGCCGCGCCCAGCACAAACACCGCCGACGACAACACAACAAATCCCGCCACGAATCCCGCGCTCAACTTCCCCGCCGCCAGCGCGCGCATCTTCGTCCGCGGATTCGCCGCATCCAGCCGCGCGTCCACCAGCCGGTTGAAGGCCATCGCAGCCGACCGCGCCGACACCATGCACACCACAATCCACCCCAGCACTGGCAGCCGCGGCCAGCCTCGCGCCGCCAGCACCACCCCGGTCAGCGCAAACGGCAGCGCAAAGATCGAGTGCTCCCACTTGATCGTCTCCAGCGTCAGCCCCGCGCTCTTCCAAACATTCCCCATCTCTCCATCTTATCCAGAGAGACCGCGCGCTACTTGGTGCTGGGGCAATTTGAAGTGAGTGTTTGAAGTTTCCGATAAGCTGACATTCCAGGCACAACCAGGGCCTTGGCATACGACTAATATCGAAAGATGATTGCAAATCGATCTATTCAAGCGATCACGTCGTGATTGGAAAAGCTCCTAATCCGTCGCACTTCTGCGCACATCGAAAGGATCGCCCAATGCCCATTCGCTGGTTTCTGGTGCTGCTCGCCGTCGCCCTGCCGATCCCATCCCTAGCCCAGACAACGGAGATGCCCGCTTGGCAGAAGGCTGCAGGCAGCAAGATGGAGTTCGATGTCGCGTCCATCCGCCTGGACACGGGCGACTTCAAGCCGCCCAGCACGGCCTTGAGCAACGACGATGGCATGCCGCCGCAGGACGGCCTTTTCCACTCCGACTTTCCGGTCTACGCCGACATCGAGTTCGCATACAAGATTTCGCTGACGCCGGAGCAGGAGCGGGCGATGCTGGCGCCTCTGCCCAAATGGGTGAAGACGGATCGCTACAATATCCAGGCGCGCTCGCCGGACAAGCCGACTAAGGACCAGGCGAGGCTGATGATGCGGTCGCTGCTGGAAGAACGCTTCGGACTCAAAGTCCATTTCGAGACGCAGACTGTCCCGACGTGGGCGATGACTCTGATCAAGCCGGGCAAACTCGGGCCAAAGCTGATTCCCGTTCCCGAGGGGCACGGTTGCATGGATTCGGTGCCGCCGGGGACGCCGTCGCCAGACGCGAAACCGGTTTCGCAGCTGTGCGGAAGTTACACCCTGCACCGCACCGCGGACGGCGCGACCGTGTTCGAATCGCACAAGACGACCATGGCGCTGCTGGCATCGTCGTTGCCGACCATTGACGCGCTGGGCAGACCTGTCGTGGACCAGACCGGCCTCACCGGCGACTATGACGTCTCTGTGGAGTTCTCGATGGAGGCGGCCCGGAACGCCCTGCGCGCAGAGGCCGCGCCTTCCAGCGCTGACGCTGCTTCGGAACCGCCACCAGGAATCACCTTTATGGACGCAGTGCGCGAGCAGCTCGGCCTCAAGCTCGAACCTACGAGAGCGCCGGTACAAGTGCTCGTTATTGACCACATCGAACGTCCCTCGGAGAATTAGTGGTTTTCAAACTTACGCTAAAACGGCGTTATAGGTAACTTCGTTCGCTCCGGATTTCAAACTGACCGCCCGCGCCCTACTTGTACCGCTTGCGAATCTTGAACACCACGCTGTACACGCCCGACTCATCGCGCGTCGCCACAATCGACTCGTTGGGCGTCAGATCGTACTGCGCCTGCATCAGTTGCTGCGCGGTGTAGTTCACATTGGTCGCGAAGGTCACCGACAACTGCGGCGAGATCTGCTGCTGCACTGTAATCCGCGCCGCGGAATTGCCCAGCGTCCCCACAAACGCCGGATCGATCTTCACGCTTCCCCCGCCAAACAGCTTGCCGATCCGGTTGCTCACCGTCTGGTTCAGCGCGCCGCCCAGCAGTGCGCTGCTCGTTGAGTTCGACCCCGCCTGCACCTGCTGCTCCTGGTACAACTGCGCCTCCTCCTGCGTTCGGCCCAGCGCCAGCAGCGCAAAGATGTCCGCCTCGCTCAGCGGCGGGTCGGAGCGGTAGTTCGCTTTCAGGTTGCTCATCGTGCCTTGCAGCCCCACCGTAATGTCATAGCTCTCCACCCGTGCCGTTGCATTCAAATCGATCGTCGGGTCGATGCGCACCGGATTGCTGAAGTTGATGTCGCCGCGCTGCAACTCGTACTTCGTCCCGGCAAACGTCGCGCTTCCATCCGTAATCTGGATCCGCCCCAGAATCGTCGGCTCGGCCACCGTGCCGCGCACCGTCAGGTCGACCGTGCCCGCCAGCTTGGCATACGAGTTCTGGAAGTCCAGTTGCTGCGAGCTGGTCACATGCACGTCCAGCCGGATCTTGTTCGACGCAGCGTTCGGGTCTGGCGGCGAACTCACTCCTCCCGCCGCGGCGAATGCCGCGAAGTCCAACTCCGGCCCCACCCCGAAGCGCGTCACCAACACATTCCCGCTCACCAACAGGCTCTCCGGCCCGCCCTGTAGCCGCAGACTCGTGTTCCCCGTCGCGCTCAACCCATTGAGCCGCACGCGCACCGCATCGCCCGTTGCCGTCAGGTCCGCATACACGCCGTTGCGGTAGGTCAGAAAGCCGCCAACCTTCAACTGGCCGCCGCCCGTCATCGCAGTCAGGTTCTCCACCTCCAGCCGGTCCTCGTTGAACACCAGCGTCCCGTTCAGCGAACTCAGCCCATTCGGAATCCCATCCATCGCCGCGTTTACCTGGTCGAACTTCACTCGACCTGTCAGCGATGGCTTCCCCGTCCGCCCGCCCGCCGCCACCGTGAATTCAACCTTCCCACTCGACAGAATATCCGGGTCGAACGTGTGCGCAATCGCAAGGCTCACACTTCCGCTGGCCCGCACATCCAGCCTCCCGCCCGCCGCATCGGTCGCGCCGAACGCCTGAACCGTCCCGCTCGCCTGCATGTTTGTATCTTCGCCAACGATGTGTACCTGCTCCAGCGTCGCCAGCCCATTCTTCAGACTCACGCGCAACGGCTCCGCGGCCTTCAGCTCCACACCTTGCAACTTCACATCGAAGTCGCTCAGCTCCGCCGCACCGCTCAGCTTCATTGGAGTCTTCAGAGGCCCACTCACCGTCACCACCCCTGCAATCGACGACTGCGCTTTTATCTTCCCCGGAGAGAACAGAGCCAGCGCCGTTCCCACGTCGAACCCCGAAAACGCCAGCCTCGTCTGAGTCTCGTAATCTCCCGTCAGCCGCGTCTCGCCCGCCCCATCGATCTTCGCCCCCACCAGCGTCGACTTCACTGCATAGAACAGCTCGCTGCCCTCGCTGTGTGCCTCCGCCGCAATCTCGCCCAGCGGTTTGCCGTCGAGAGTAACCCCTGTCAGCTTCGCCGTAGCCTTCAACCCTAGCTGCTCCATCGTGCCGTTTGCGTCTGCCACCAGGGTCAGCGTTCCATCCGCATTCGGGCTCGCCTTGGCAAAAGTCTGAAACTTCGACAGCACCAGATTGTCGCCCTCGATGTGCCCATGCAGCCGTCCCGACCGCATATCGTATCCCCCCTCGCCGGCAATCCGCGCTCCATGCAGCATCAGCACAGCCGAGCTAGCGTCAATCTCCTGCCCTCGCACCGCGACGTCCGCCACCGCGGAGTCATACGGCTCCCCATACGCCACTCCCTTGGCGAGAGAAATCTTCCCCGTCCCATTCAGATCGCCCAGCGTCCCCCGTACCTGCGCATTCGCCGTAACCTTCCCCGTCACCGCAATCTTCTGCTGCTCGCCGGCCATCTGCAGCACATCCGCAGCCTCCGCATTGGCCAGCTTCACCGTTGCGTCGACGCTCGTCCCCTCGTCCCACAGGTAATCCAGCACGTCCTTACGACTCGCCGTCGCCTTGCGCAAGATCACCTTGCGCGGACGCATGCTCCCCGCCAGATTCAGAACCGCGTTCCCGCGTTTGATCGTCGAGTTGGCAATCGCCAACCCCTCGTCGTACGAATACTCCCCATCCCCTACCACCGAATCCACCAGCGTGCCCTCTCCAATCCCCAGACCCGTACCCGAGTCAGCCCCCAGCTTCACCTCGATCTGCGAGCCCTGCACGTGTCCCTTCACATCCAGATCGTCCGCCCGGCCCATCGCTGTCCCGTGGAACGTCACCCCTCCATGCAGTGCCAGCGGCATCGCCGCCGTTCCCTTCTTTCCGTTCTCCTCAAATCCAAGCGTGTGCAGCAACTGGTCGAACTCGTTCAGATCGCGAATCGTCGTATCCACCTTCAGATTCGTCAGCGGATCGCCATCCAGCACCCCCACGACTCCACTCGCCTCGGTCGTTGATCCCGGCGTCTGCAACGTCGTGTGCCGGATGTTGACGGTCTCATGCTTGCCCTCGTAGCGCGCATCCGCCACGCCACTCACAGGAACATTGTTCAGCGCTCCCTTGCGCGCCACCCCGGTCGGCTGGCAGACAAGCTGTCCATCCACAATGACCGTATCCCCAACGTTCACCGGCTGTCCGACCCACTCCACCTTCACCGGCCCCGTCACCGCCGTATCGAAGCCCAGATCGCTGTAGCCACCCGTCTCCGTAACCTCCATAATCGTGCGCAGCGGTATACGCGTCACCGTCGAGGTCAGGGTCGCGCGCGCCGCTCCTCCCAGCCAGTCGGCAAATCGCAACTCGCCCGCCGCGCTCCCGCCCCCCGGCAGAAATCCGCTCATCTCCGTCAGCAGCAACTCGCTCGGCGTAATGTGGAGCCGCGCTGCGCCGTCCACATCGTGCAGAATCACGTACTCGTTCACGAATCCCGCCTTATGCAGCTTCGTGTTGCCCACAATCAGGTAGCCCGCCCTGCACTCCGGATCGACCGCCGCCTGTGCTGCTCCCGTCTTTCCTGAATTCCCGGCCCGCCTCCCCAGCCAGAACCGCGGTTTTACCTGTGAATGCACCGGCGTCACCGCGCAGCTGTGCCCGCTCATCGCAAGATCGACCGAGCCGCCCGTGAACCCTTCCACGTCCGTCAGCACCGTCACCTGCTTCAGCTCCAGCGTCCCATTCACCGCGCCCTGCCACTGCGGCTCGGCAAAGTGCGTCAGCGTTCCCGTCGCGTGAAGCACCGACGTCGTGCCCGAATCGAACTCCAGCCCCTTCAGTACCACCGCATCGCGTCCCAGTTCCGCGTCGAAGTGCAGCCTCGACTGTGCCTCCGCCTGGGCCTCCGCCCGTGTCCGCAGATCGTTCACCCCCAACGAAATCCCATAGCGGTCCGTCGCCCGCAGATAGCGCACCTCCGCATCCAGGTCGCGCGCCGCCACATCGAACGGAATCGCGCGGTCGTTCACCAGCGCCACCCCATCCACCAGCGAGACCTCCCTCGCGCGCAGGTCCAGCAGCGTGTCCGCCATCGGCTCCTTGCTCACCTTGGGATGTTTCGGCGTAGGCACGTTCGTCTTGCCATCCTTGTCCACCATCAGGTGCAGTTGCGGCCTCTCCACCAGCAGCAGCTTCAACCCCACATGCGACCGCAACCCCGCACCAGTCGCGTGCGAGAAGAAGCTCGAAATCCCCACCCGCACCTCGATCTTCTCTGCCGTTATGTACGGTGCCTCGTCCGGCCCCTCCGTCCCATGGATCACCAGCCCATCCACTTCGATCTTCAGCCGCCACAGGCTGAACCTGACGCCGCGCACCTCCACCCGTCCGCCGGTCGCGTCCTCCAGCACCGACACAATCTCCCGCCCCACGAGCCGCTGAAAGTACGCCGTCGCCGTAACCCAGGTAATCCCGCCCACCAGCAGAATCACCAACGCCAGAGCGCCTCCGAAGCCCCACGCCCCTGCCCGCGTCACATGCCACGCAAAGCTCCGCCGCCGCTTCACCGGCAACAATTTCTCGCCGCCTGCCTGCTCATCGGCCGGGCTTGGCTTCTCGCCATTGGGCTGCATCTCGTCGGCGCTCATGGCAGATCCTCTCCCTGCTTCACAATCTTCACGCTGCCCTCCGCGCGCAACGATGTCAGCCAGTCGTCCAGCAGCTTGTCCACCTGCTGCTGCAACAATATCTCCTGAATCCGGTCCGCAATCGCAGCCTCCGCTGGCGGCGTCACCTTTTCCTTCTCGTACGCCGGAACCAGCGTCCCCTTGTAATACGCATCCATCTCCGTCTGCGAGATGCGGATCCCCATGCGGAAGCGCGCCTCGATAAACCGCAGCACCTCCATGCGCTGCCGCCAGCGCTCCGTCAACTCCTCCACCGTAAAGCCCTGCGCCGCGACATATTGTCCCCAGCCCGCATCCGTCTCGCAGCCATACGCCGCGCACCCGGGAATGTTCTTGCGCAGCACGCCCAGTTCCGCATCCACCTGAGCGTCCATGATCTGCGCCTGCGGCTGCAAACGGATCTGCTGCAAGATTAAATCCCGATCAATCAGCCGTTCAATCAGGTCCTCCCGCGTCGCCGTAGTCTGCCCACCACGCGGCTGAAACGCCGCCATCCGCGTCTCCTCGTCCAGATCGCTCTCCAGAATCAAACCTCCATTCACCACCGCGACCACGCGGTCCAGCACAATCCGCTCCCCCGCGCCCGCCGCACCTGCAGTTGTATTTGTATTTCCTGTTCCCTGTTCCCTGTCGGGGCCCCCGGCGAGCGGTGTTGGCTCGCTGGGGTGACTGTTCCCTGTTCCCTGTCTTTCTGTTCCCTGCCCCACGCAAACCACTCCACACAGCATCGCAATCGCCAGCACACACGCCATCGCCGAGATACTTGCCTCTCTCGATCTATCCATCGCTCTGTGTCCGTTTGCGCTCATCGCGTCAGAATGCCTGTCCAATGCTGAAGAAAAAATTGAAGTGGCTCGCCTGCCCCTCATACGGCGAACTCCCGTTGAAGTCGTAGATCACCGGATAGACCGGCGGATCGAGGTTGTAGCTGAAGTCCAGCCGGATCGGCCCCACCGCCGTCTTGTACCGCGCTCCAACTCCCACAGCATGAGAAAAATAGTTGAAGTCGCACGTCCCAAACGGATACGCCTTCGTGACCTGCGGAGATCCCACATTCGCGCACGTCTCCTGGTTCGGCTGATGAAAGTGCGCGATGCCGGGAAACATGTCCGAGACATGCGCAAACACATTCCCCATATCGTGGAAGAGCACGAAGCTCAAACTGTCTCCCAGATACGGCAGCGTGGGCGCTGGCAGCCGCAACTCCGTGCTGTTCACAATCACCGCGTTGCCGCCCACCGGATAGCCCGTCTGCAAGTCGCGCGGCCCCGCTCCATTGATGGGAAATCCACGGTCCGAGGTTGCTCCGCCCGCGTACAACCGCTCCGGCAATGGCACCGCATTGCAGCTCGCATTGGTCTCCAATAGCGCGCCCGCGCAGCTCGTATTGCCTACGTTTGGATTGGCACCAAACGTCGTCTCGAATCCCAGACGCGTGTTTCGTGCCAGCACATACTTGTGTCTGCCAAACGCGTAGTATGTCGAATTCGTCACGTCCGTCCGGCTGAAATTAGCCTCCGAGCCAAACTTCGAACTCGCAAAAAACTCCTGCACAGACATGTACGATCCCTTGGTCGCATCCAGCGGTCCAGGGTCCCGCCTGTCGTGGAACCACGTAATCCCGGGCCCGCCCACGCGCACCGGCTGCGACAACAGCGGAATCAGATTCGCCGAAACCTGCAACGTCGCCGGGTTCACCGCTACCCTGCGAAACTGGAAGTCGTAGATGAATGTGTCCGTCCGCTTCACCTTCTGCGTAATGCGGTAGTCACCCTGCAACGTCGATGCCTGAAAGGTCGAAATATCCTGCACATTCGAGTAGCCCCCCGACACGCTCTCCGACAACCGCGGACTGCCACGGAAGTGAGGGTTCAGAAACGTCAGTATGGCCACCTCCTCCAGCAACCCATACGACGAATGCAGCGTCAGCGAGTTGTCCGTCCCGCGCAGATTGATCCGGCTCACATCCAGCGAGACGCGCGGGCTCACTCCCGTCTTGCCCTCCTGCGAGTAGGTCGCATTCGGCGAAAGCCCCAGCAGAATCGCCGACGCCGGATTGATCACGCCCTCCTGCGGCGTGCCCGTCTCCGCCTCCAACCCAAACCCGTACGTCACGTTCCACCGCCGCGCCTCGCTCAGTTGCAGCAACACATTCTTGATCGGCACGTCTCCATCCGGATTCTGTACCGCCGTCGTCACCTCGTTGAACAGCGCCAGTCCATATAGCCTGCGCTGCGTATCCAGCAGCGCGCTCTCGTCCAGCGGATCGCCCGCATGGAACGTCGTCTCCCGCGCCACCACCGACGGCCGCGTATGCACAATCCCCGACCGCAGCACGCGATCCACAAACACCTGCTCGCCCTCGCTCACATTCAGCACCACGTCCGTCTTCTTCGCGTCCGCGCTCTCCGTCTGCTGCTTCACCTCAACCTTGGCCTGCTCAAATCCATGGCTCAGGTAGTAGCCGTACATCGCGTCCCGGTCGCCAGATAGAGTAATCAGAGAGTAGGGCTGCCCCTCCTGCGCGTTCAGCAGCGCCCTCACAGCCTTCTCCCGGCCCGCGTCCACTCCCGCCAGCGTCACCTTCCCGAACTTCTGCTGCGGCCCCTCCGAAATCGTCAACGCCACAGCAATCTCGCTCTCCTTCAACTTCTTCCCAGGCTTCGCCGTGTCGCTGTCCGTGATCGACGTCGAGATCGTCGCCTTGTCGAATCCATTCGCCCGGTACAACGCCAGAATCGACTCCACATCCGACTTCATCAGCGCCGGAGAGTAGCGCCCGGTGCGCAGATACGCGTCCGCCTTCTGCACCCGCATCCGTTCCTTCAGCAGGTCCGTGTCGAAGTAGTGGTTGCCCGCAATCGTCACCGACCGGACCTTGTGCTTCACCCCCTTCACCACCGCGTACACCACGCTCTCCTGCGCCGTCTCCGCGTTTGTACCTGTGCCCGGGCTCGTCGCAGCGCCAACGCTCGCCGCAGAGTCTGCGCCCACCACCTTCACCGAGACCGTCGCGTCGAAGTACCCCTCCTGAAACAGATAATCCTTGATGTTGTGCGTCCCCTCGTTCAGCAGGTCGTTGTCGATCGTCCCCTCCTGGTAGATCGGCAACAGCAGCTTCATCCGTCCCCCGGAGAACTTCGCTCCCACCACCAACACCTTCACCAGTGGCCCCTGGTTCACCCGGAACGTGTAGTCCACCTGCTTGCGCGCCTTGTCGTATGTCACGGTCCGCAACGAAGCCGTCGCCTCCATCCGGTCCCGCTTCTCGTACTGCGCGCGCAACCGTGTCAACGCGTTGCTGGTCGTCTCGCGGTTCACCTTGCTGCCCAGCTTCAACCGTCCCTTTCTGCGCACCTCCGCCGCCGTCATCCCCGGATCGTTGCCCTCCACCGCAATCTTCCCCACCCGCGCCTGCGGCCCAACCTGCACGCTGTACTCCGCGTTCACCTGATCGCCCGCCTCGTCCACCATCGTCTTCACCGCAATCGCCGGCTCGTAGTACCCATTGCTGGCCAGCGCCTGCCGCACTCCCTCGGTCGCCGCCGGAATCGCCGCCTCGCTGAAATTCGTCCCCGGCTGCAGCTTCGTCGCGTACTCCAGCAGAGACGCCAGCCGTTCGTCCTTCACTCCCACAATCGTCACCCGACCCACAAAGTACCGCGGCACGCCCACATAGATCAGCCGCACCCCCGCGCCCTCGCGCACTCCCTCCACGCGGATGTCGCGATACCTCCCACTCGCAAACAGCCGCCGCACGCTCGCCGTCACCAACGCCGGTTCCAGCGCCACGCCCGCCTGCTGCGCCAGCAAACCCGGCAGCGGGTCGCCAGCGCCAAACTTCACTCCCTCAAACTCCACCGCCCCAACCCGCAGCCCCTTCCACGCCGCAAGGCTCGCCGTCGCCCCCGCCTCTGTCGTTGCCGTTGCGGTTGCAGTTGTCGTTGAATTTGCAGTTGCGGTCGCGCTCTGCCCTGAAGAGAATCCAGCCCACGCGAGAACAAGAACGCCAGTGAGCAAGCGCGCACACCATCCGCTTCCATTCACCGCCGCTCTTCTGCTTCCAGCCTCAACTCGAACGCGCAACAAAAAATCCCCTCTACCTAGAAACACCTCAAAGCTCACAGCTCATAGCTCATAGCCGAATCACAAAACATTCCAGCCGAACTATCCATCTACCCTCAAATCCATTCCACTCTTAGATGCCATAAAACAAGCCGACGTAAGCCTGAATGAACTCACCCCCCGCAATTCCCTATACTACGAACAACGATGCATTTAAACGAGTGCGCACCCGTGTCCCCACAACTCTCGCCCCAAGACAACTCGGCCCCCGCGTCCACCGCCGCCAATACAATCGCCGATAACGCCAACACAATCGCCGATGCCGCCGGAGCAATCGCGGATAACGACCGCTACTCCCGCCAGGTTCTCTTCCCCGGCATCGGCCCCCTCGGCCAGCAGCGCCTCGCCGCCTCCCACGTCGCCATTGTCGGCTGCGGGGCCATGGGCGCGGCCTCCGCATCGTTGCTCGCACGCGCCGGCGTCGGCACCCTCACCCTCATCGACCGCGACTTCGTCGAGCCCTCCAACCTCCAACGACAGGTCCTCTTCGACGAATCCGACGCACGCGACAGCCTCCCCAAGGCCGAGGCCGCCCGCCGCCACATCGCCCTCTTCAACTCCCGCATCACCGTCCACGCACGCATCCGCGACCTCACTCCAACCAACATCGCCGAACTCATCCCCTCATCCGTCCACATCGTCCTCGACGCCACCGACAACTTCGAGACCCGCTTCCTCATCAACGACTTCGCCGTCCAGCGCGGCCTCCCCTGGATCTACGCCGCAGCCATCGGAGCCTACGCCGCCACGATGAACATCCTCCCCGCCCAGGAGCCCGTCATCCCGACCGGAGGCGGCGCATTTGCCGCCGCAACCGGGGGCCCCGACGAGCGAACTTGCTCGTTGGGGTGGTCAGTGGAGGGACCCCCGCATTTGTCTTGCCTTCCCACCGCCTGCCTCGCCTGCATCTTCCCCAAACCCCCCACCGGCAATGTCGAAACCTGCGACACCGCCGGAATCCTCTCCACTGCCGTCAATCTCGCCGCCTCCATCCAGGTCACCGAAGCCCTCAAGTTCCTCACCGGCCAGCCTCACCTCATGCGCCGCACCCTCCTCTCCTTCGACCTCTGGAACCCCGTGGGCCTCGGCTCCCCGGCAGACCACGGCTATTTGGACCACTCCGAAATCTCCACCTCCACTCCCCGCCCAGATTGCGAAGTCTGCGGCCAACGCATCTTCACCCACCTTGCCGGCCAGGACCGCGCCCACATCACCCTCTGCGGCCGCGACTCCGTCCAAATCCACGAGCATCACCGCCCCGTCGACTTCAACGCCCTGCGCGACCGCCTCGCCGGCCACGCCGACATCAGTGACCTCCGTTCCAACGACCTCCTCCTCCGTTTCCGCCGCGGCTCTCACACCCTTACCGTCTTCGCCGACGGCCGAGCCATCGTCCAGGGCACCACAGACATCGCCCTCGCCCGCTCCCTCTACGCCCGTTTCATCGGCGCCTGAGTTTTCACCACCATTCCGGCCTACTTCTAAACTTCGTCATCCCGACCTGCTTCTAAACTTCGTCATCCCGACCGGAGGCGGCGTTCTTTGCCGCCGAAGTGGAGGGACCCCCGCATTTCGTCGTTGTCTGTTTTCCCGCTCCGCACGCACCACCCCTGCACAACCCTCCCCCACTCCCCCGCATCCAATTCTCCAGTAGTTAATCCCCGGCAGATGCGCTAGGCTGAATGAGGCGAGAGTCTGGGCGTTCCCCAAAACCCCGGAGCCGACACCAATGAATTGTCAAGGCCAGCTGATGTCGCAAGCCCCACCCGCAAGATCCAATCCCGGCCTCTTCAAGCGCAACCCGCCCATCGCCGGCGAGGCCGAGGCCATTGCAGCCGCCAAGCGCGGAGACGCAGAGGCATTCGCCAAGCTCTATAACCTGCACAAGCGCCGCGTCTACACCCTCTGCCTGCGCATGTTGGGCAACGTCTCCGCCGCGGAGGACATGACACAGAACGCCTTCCTCCATCTCTTCCGCAAGATCGAGAGCTTCCGCGGTGAGTCCGCCTTCTCCACCTGGCTGCATCGCCTCACCGTCAACCTCGTCCTCATGCAACTGCGCAAGAAAGGTCTCAACCTCGTCTCCCTCGAAGACACAATCAACCCCGAAGACGACAGCCCACGCCGCGACTTCGGCAGCCGAGACCCCGTCCTCGCCGGATCGGTCGACCGCGTCGCTCTCGAGCGGGCCGTCGCCGCCCTGCCCCCCGGCTATCGCATGGTCTTCGTCCTGCACGACGTCGAGGGATACGAACACAACGAGATCGCAACCATGCTCGACTGCTCCACCGGAAACAGCAAATCCCAACTGCACAAGGCCCGGCTCAAGCTCCGCGAACTGCTCCGCAACCCCAGCCAGTTGCCCCAGTCCCCCCTGCCGTCCGCGCCCGCGGAGTCCGCCAAATGACACTCCCCGTCAATATCGACTTCGACTCCCTCAAGCCCGAGGAGTTTGAACACATCCTCCCCGACCTCTTCGCCTCCGACAGCGGCAAGGTCAGCCAGGACCCGCGCCTGCAAAAGTTCCTCGCCGCCAACCCAGACTGCGCAGCCCTCGTCAGCGACCTCGAAATCATCGCCGAAACAGCCCGCAGCCTCTTTGAGCCCGTCGCCGATCCAAGCGACCGCGTCTGGCAGAACATCCAGGCCAAGCTCCAGGAAGAATCCGCCCTCGCCTCCATCGACGACGACTACATCGACCCATCCAAGCCACTCGACTAATCTCCCGCGTGCCATCATTCTGGCATAGCCCTCCCCCACTCCGTCATCCCGACCGAAGGCGGCGCACTTTGCCGCCGCAGTGGAGGGACCCCCGCATTTCGCCTTCGCCGTTGCCTGTTCTCCGCCGTTGTCTGTTCTACGCCGTTGCCTGTTTCTGCTGTCATCCTGAGCGCGTCTTTCGAGCGCGAAGGATCCCGACGAACTCGCGCCCCCCTCAACCGCCCGCCCCTTTCTCCCACAAAACTCCCGCCCGTAGCTCATAGCCCACAGTTCATAGCCCACAGTTCATAGCCGAAACAAAAAAATCGCCGTCGCCCACCCTCAAAAACCCCAGCAAATCCGCGTGTCAAGCCCCTCAACCCTCCAAAATCCCCTCAACCAACAGAAAACAAAAGAGAAAAAACTTCTCAGCAAGTGGCATAGTAGTTATGTTCCACCTGATAAAATAGAAGCTGTAGAGAAAACAAGGGAAACCCCGGCAGCGCGCCGGGGTTTTTCATGCCCGAAATCGAAGCCCGGAGGAAACCATTTATTTTCTTATTCATAGCTATAAACAGTCTGGAATCGAATCTTTGCATACTCAAACTCACATCTCGTTGTTTCCAGAGATGTTAGGAAGCACGTAAAATAGGGGGGGAGGGGGAAGTTGCTAACTGATTGACAATTTATGCGATTGCCCTTTCGCTCATTCTCCTTGCAACCAATCCCCCTCCGGAGTACTCTCACATTCAGGATGAATACACGCTCGCTTCAGTACGGCTACTTTACCTATCCCTGCCCTTGGTGGCAGGGGGCGGGTCAGCCGGGCTTGCGTGCAGCTCTGTACCGATAAAACAAGATCGTCTTACAGAGCATCCACCAAATCCACTGAGCCGCGACCCTACAAAAGGTCGCGGCTTTCGTTTGCACTTGTTCTTTTGCTTGTCATTCTGACCCTGAGCGTAGCCGAAGGGGAAGAATCCCCGCATTTCGCTTTTGCTCTTGCCGTTATCTTTTCCAAGGAGCCGTAATGAACGCCCAACCCGCCGCCGAGTCCGCCGCCGAACCCCCGACCCAGCCCGCGCATCTACGCCGCCTTGTCCTCACCGGCTTCATGGGCGCAGGCAAGACCACCGTCGGCCGCCTGCTCGCCGCCCGCCTCAACTGGGAGTTCCTCGACCTCGACGCATACATCGAGTCGCGCTCCGGCCTCTCCGTCCCCTCCATCTTCGCCATCCACGGCGAAGCCCATTTCCGCCAGCTTGAGTCCACTGCCCTGGCCTCCGCCCTCGGCCGCAACCGCCTGGTCCTCGCCCTCGGCGGTGGAGCGCCCGAGATCCTCACCAACCGCCTCCTCCTCGAGCAGACTCCAGCCACCTCCACCATCTTCCTCGACGCGCCTTTCCCCGCACTCTTCGACCGCTGCATGATGCAGGCCCTCAACCCCGCGCCCGCCTCGGCAACCAGTGTCGCAACCACCAACTCTGCCGCGCCCGCCCTCCCCGACCCTCTCCGCCCTCTGCTCGCCGACCCCGCCACCGCCGAGGCCCGCTTCCTCGTCCGCCAGCCTATCTACCGCCGCCTGGCACGCCTCACCCTCGATACCGCCAGCCTCACCCCCGAAGAGACCGTCACCGCACTCCTCGCACGCCTCACCTAACCCCACCCAACCATCCGCCATCCCGATCTGCCACCAAACTCCGTCATCCCGACCGGAGCAACGGACGGTCTCATCGTCCGTTGCGCAGCGGAGGGACCCCCGCATTTCGCTTTTGCCCTTGCCGTTGTTTCTTCTATCCCCTGAATCCCGCATGATGCACACTATATGCATCTCATCAGGAGGAGGAGCCCCCTGCCGACCTCAACCCCCAACTCGACCGAGCAGTCCCCCCTCGCCATCCGCGGACACATCCTCTTCACCTTCGCTGTGTTGATTGCCCTCGCCCTGGCATGGCGTCTGCGAGAGGTCCTCGTGCTCATCTACGTCAGCGCGCTCTTCGCTGTCGTGCTCATGCCCGCCGTCAACCGCATCATGAGCTTCCGCTTGCGCGGCTCCCGGCATATCTCGCGTCCCATCGCCATCCTGGTTCTGCTCGGCGGTATCTTTTTCGCCATCGTTCTCTTCTTCCTCGTCGCTCTTCCACCCGTCATCCGCAACCTCCACCAGTTCGCCACCGATCTGCCCGCCCGCATTCCTTCTATCGTCGCCCACCTCAAGCACCTTCCGCTCGCCGACAAGCTCGGCGTCGACGACCTCGCCCAACGCACCGAAAACGCCCTCGACGCCACCGCCTCATACCTCTTCGCCTCCTTCCCCGATTGGATGGGGCGCTTCTTCGATCTTCTCGCCGCCCTCGTCCTCTGCGTCTACTTCATGCTCGAGGGAGAGTACGCCTACCGCTGGCTCATGTCGCTCTTGTCCGTGGAACACCGCCTCCGCCTCGCCGTCACCCTGCAAAAAGCCGAACGCCGCGTCAGCAAGTGGATCCTTGGTCAGACCCTTCTGATGCTCATCCTCGGCCTCGCCAGCACCCTCGTCTTCGGCCTGCTGCACGTCCGATACTTCATCCTCCTCGGCGTCCTCATGGGTCTGATGAACTGCATCCCCATCGCCGGTGGAGTCATCACCATCCTGCTCGTCGGCCTGGTCGCAGCGTTCGACTCCTGGACCAAGATGGCCGCCGTCTTCCTCTTCTACCTCATCTACGTCAACATCGAGAACGCCTACCTCACTCCGCGCATCATGCGTCAGAGCGTCAACCTCATGGGCCTCACCGTCCTCATCGCCCTCATCGCCGGCACCGAACTGGCCGGCATCATCGGCGCTCTGGTCGCCGTCCCAACCGCGGCCCTCATCGCCGTCCTCCTGGACGAGTACCTCGTCCAAAAAGACCTCACCTAACCGATGGAATTACACCGTCACTCGCATTGCTCATACCTCATCGCTCATCGCTCATAGCTCATAGCTCATAGCTCACACCTGAAAAAATAACAGTGCTTCACCCGCTGCCCACAACAATCGTTTTTCGCTGTATCCTTTCCTCCATGTCCGAACTCACCTTTGCCCAAGACGAACGCCGCAACTTCCTGGTTCCAGCGATCATCGCCCTCGTCGTCCTCGCCATCATCATCGGTCTCATCTATCTCTACGTCCCGCACAGCGTCGCCGACATCAGTATCACTCACGTCAACGTGCTGCCCACGCATACTGTCTTCAAGACCGACTCCAAGGTCGTCGGCCAGCAGGCCCCCTTCGAGGACGACTATTACATCCTCGCAACTGTGCGCGTTGACGACCGCCTCCGCGTCCCGCTCACCCTCGATGACATCACCGGCTCCATCACCGCGCCCGACGGCACCGAGACCACCACCAGCGCCCTTCAGAAGCGAGACCTCCCCAACCTCTACATTACCTTCCCCGCGCTCGTGCCTCTCTCCTCCGCGCCCCTACTGCGCGAGTCCATCATCCAGCCCGCGGGCCGCGCCGAAGGAATGGTTCTGCTCCACTACCCCATCGCACAGGCCGTATGGGACCAGCGCAAGTCCGCCTCCATCACCCTCAAGTTCTATAACCAGGACCCCATCACCGTCCCCCTCCCCAAACCGTAACTCATACGCACCTCGAAACTCGAACCTGTCTTATGACTCGCCGCCGCTTCATCGCCGACACCTGGTCGCCTCAATCCGGCCATCCCGCCCACGCCGCCCTCACCGGCGAACAGGCGGCCCATCTCGCTCGCGTCCTGCGCGCCCAGCCCGGCCAGCTCTTCGACGTCGTCGCCAACGGCTTCCTCCACCGCGCCGAAGTCACCTCGGTATCTGACGCCGAAGTCCGCTTCACCCTCCACGAAGAGTTGGAAGCCGACGCAGCCCTCCCCATCCACCTCCTGCTCGCCGTCTTCAAGTTCGATCACTTCGAGTGGGCCATCGAGAAAGCCACCGAACTCGGCGTCGCCCGCATCACGCCCATCCTCGCCCGCCGCACCGAGAAGCACCTCGCCCTCGCCGCGCCAAAACGCGCCGAACGCTGGCGCCGCATCGCACTCGAGTCCGCCAAACAGTCCCGCCGCACCGACATCCCCGAAATCCTCGATCCCACCCCGCTCCCTGCTGCCCTCCAGCGCGAATCCGCCCCACTCCGCATCCTCCTCAGCGAGACAGAGCAGTCCCTCACCCTCGCCGCCGCACTAGAAAATCTTTATCCCTCCCATGCTGGGAAATTGAATTGTCATTCTGATCCTGAGCTTGCCGAAGGGGAAGAATCCCCGCATTTCGTTCGAATCGTCACCGAAGCTCGGGTGCCCCATCCATCGCAGTCTCATCGCGATGGGTGGGATATAGAAAGCCGAGTGCCCCATCCATCGCAGTCTCACCGCGATGGGTGGGATGTAGACTCTCCACCAGCCGAGCAATCCACCAACCTCGCCCTCGCCATAGGCCCCGAAGGCGGCTGGACCCCCGAAGAGATGTCTCTCTTTACCCAACACGCATGGACGCCCGTCACCCTCGGCCCCCGAATCCTCCGCGCCGAAACCGCCGCCATCGCCGCCATCGCCATCACCGCCGCCCACCTCATCTCCTAGGAGCCTCCATGCGACAAATCCAAATCGCTCTCCTGCTTTGCGCCGCTCTCCTCACCTCCAACGCCCACGCGCAACCCCGTCCCCTCGACGGCGTCATCGACATCCACGCCCACACCGCCCCCGACTCCACCCCCAGGAGCATCGACGCCATCGACCTGGCAAAGCTCGCCGAAAGCCGTGGCATGCGCGCCATCGTCCTCAAGAACCATTACGCGCCCACCGCGTCCGATGCCTACTACGTCCACAAGGTCGTTCCCGGCATTCAGGTCTTCGGTGGCATCGACCTCAACCTCAGCGTCGGCGGCATGAATCCCATCGCGGTCGAGAAGATGGCGCTCACCACCGGCCATCTCGGCAAGTTCGTCTGGATGGCAACCTTCGACGCCCGAGCCTATGTCCTCGCCTCCAAGGTCGACCGGCCCTATGTCGCCGTCTCGCGCAACGGCGAGATTCTTCCCGAGACCAAGGCAGTCATCGCCATGATCAAGAAATACGACCTCGTCATGGCCACCGGCCACAACTCCGCCGAAGACGATCTGCTCCTCATCCAGGAAGCTCGCAAACAAGGAATCACCCACATCGTCGCCACCCACGCCATGCTCTCACCCACCTTCATGACGATTTCGCAGATGCAGCAAGCCGCCAGCCTGGGCGCCTATATTGAGTTCGTATACAACGGTCTCGTCGGCTCAAAGCAATTCGACTTCGCGGACTACGCCAAAGCCATCCGCGCCATCGGTCCGGAGCATTGCATCCTCTCCTCCGACATGGGTCAGCCTTCCAATCCACTCCACCCCGATGCGCTGGTACTCCTATTCGACGGTCTCAAAAAGCAAGGCCTCTCCCAATCCGACATCGACCAAATGTCCAAAGTGAATCCCGCCCGCGTCCTCAGCCTGCAATAATCCTCGAACCTTGTACCTCGAACCTACGAAAAGATGTCTTTCATCTTCTCGAACAGCCCCCGGCTGGTCGGCGTATTCTCCACCGTCATCGTCTCGCTAAGCTGTTTCAACAAATCCCTCTGCGCCTTCGACAGCTTGGACGGCGTCGCCACGCGCACCTCGACGACCAAATCGCCCTTGCCATGCGAGTTCAGGTGTGGCACGCCCTTGCCTCGCAGTTTGAACTCGCGCCCACTCTGCGTTCCCTCAGGTATCTTGATCGTCGCCATTCCTTCCAGCGTCTCGATCTGCAACTCCGTCCCCAGAGCCGCCTGCGGAAACGAGACGGGCAGCACGCAGTGCAGGTCGTCTCCATCGCGCTCGAAGAACTTATGTGCCTTCACGCTCAGCACCACATACAGATCGCCCGCCGGACCGCCGAACCTCCCTGCCTCGCCCTCGCACTGGTAGCGAATCCGCGTGTCCTGCTCCACCCCTGCCGGGACCTTCACCAGGATCTCGTGCTTCTTCGCCTGCAATCCCTCGCCCCTGCACGCCATGCACGGATCGGCAATTGTCGTTCCAGTCCCATTGCACCGCCCGCAGGTCTTCGCCACCGAGAAGAATCCTTGCTGGAAGCGCACCTGTCCGCGTCCGCCGCATCCAGTGCATGTCGCCGGAGCCTTACCCTTCGCGCTGCCTGTCCCGCGGCACTCCTCGCAGGCCTCCAGCCGCTGAATGCTGATCTCCTTCTCAACTCCGAAGGCCGCTTCCTCGAACTCCATTGTCATGTCATAGCGCAGGTCTCGCCCACGTTGCGCCCGCGAAGCCCGCCGTCCGCCGCCACCGCCCATATTGAACATCTCGCCGAACAGATCGCCGAAGATGTCTCCCAAATCGCCCTGAAATCCCTGCGCGCCCGCAAACGGATTCCCGGCAGCCCCGCCGCCCTGGAACGCCGCATGGCCGTAGCGATCATAAGCCGCGCGCTTCTCCGGATCGCTCAGCACCTGGTACGCCTCGCTGCACGCCTTGAACTTCTCCTCGGCCTCAGGATTGTTCGGGTTCCGGTCCGGATGGTACTGCATCGCCATCTTGCGATAGCTGGTCTTCAGCTCCTGATCGCTCGCGTCCCGCGATACCTGCAGCACTTCATAAAAATCTTCCCTGGTCACGTTTGCCGTCGCACTCATCTCTTAAATTTTCCCGCCATGTTCGTCATTCGTGTTGTTGTTCGTCATTCTGGTGATTGTTCGTCATTCTGGCGTAGCCAGAATCTCCGTATTTCGCCGTTGCCGTTGTCCTTGTCTCTGTTCTTCCTGTTCCCTGTTCCCTAATCCCTGCTTTACTCGCTCACCACTGCCGTATTACTCGCAATCCTCACCAGCGCCGGCCGCAGCAGCTTCTCGCGAATCTTGTACCCACGCCGTATCTCCTCCATCACCTGATGATCGGGAAACTCCTTGGTTTCGATGCTTCCCAGCGCCTCGTGGACTCTTGGGTCGAACTGTTTCCCCACCGTCTCCACCGCCTGCACATGCAATCCCTTCAGCGCCTCCTCCATCTGTTTCAGGATCAGCTCCACTCCGGCGCGCAACTGCTCCAGCGTGCCGTCCGCCTTCAGCGCCAGTTGGAAGTTGTCCATCACCGCAAGAAAAGGCTCAACCGCCCGTTGCACCGCGTAATCCCGCGCGTCCGCGCGCTCCTTCACCTCGCGCCGCCGCGTGTTCTCGAACTCCGCCTGCAACCGCGCCAGCCGGTCCATCAACTGGTCGCGCTCTCCGCGCATCTGCTCCAGCTCGGTCTTCAACGCCGCCGCAGCCAGTGGCATAACCTGCCCGCCATCCGCCTCCGCCGTCTGCGGAGTGCCCGTCGCCGGTCCGTCCTCGCTCTCTGGCTGCAACTCTTTTTCCTTCAACTCCGCGCCCTTCACGTCGTGGTCCTTCATCCCTCTCACTCTCATCTCATCTTCCTCGATTCCCTGCGCCGTCGCCGCCTCAACCGTCCCGTCCCCACTCCCCGGCAAATAGCCCTCTCTCCTATTGTTGCCGATTCCGGCCCATCGTGCGACCCCGCGCCGCCAGCCAGGGCCATTCCAGTCAGTATCCGCAGCCCCTCAAACAGCGCAAAGTCTTCACGCGAAGCGTCGAGAACGGCACGAAGTGCCGCGAAGCGTCGAGAACGGCACGAAGTGCCGCGAAGCGTCGAGAACGGCACGAAGTGCCGCGAAGCGTCGAGAACGGCACGAAGTGCCGCGAAGCGTCGAGAACGGTACGAAGTACCTATCGCGTCAACCACGCATCGCGCAGAAAATCGAAGTTCCCGTCGCCCCGCGACACCACACCCTGCAACCGCCGCGTGTGTACCACCTCATTCTCCGGGTCCCACAGCGGAATCGCCGGCAGCTCGTCGGCCAGAATCTGCTGCACCTCCACATACTCCGTCCGCCGCCGCGCCTCGACCTCCGCCGCCGGCCCGGTCTCCGCCGCCGCCTTTGCCAGCAACTCGTCCACCCGCGCATTCACATAGTGTCCGCGGTTCGCCCCCTTCGGAGGAAAGCTCCCCGACGAATCCATGTAGCGATAGATGTCCGGGTCCTCGTTCGACCCAATCCACTTCAGTATGTACATCTGGAACGCCCCATGGGTCACATCCGCGTAGAAAGTCCCAAACTCCGCCGAGCGAATCCGCAGCTCAATCCCCGCCGCCCTCAGTTGCTGTTGCAACACCGCCGCCAGAAGCCGCGTCGTCTCATCCTGGCTGATCTTCAACGATAGTCGCAGCCGCACTCCATCTCTTCCCGCCGGATGCCCCGCCGCCTGAAGCAATGCCGCCGCCCGCGCCGGATCGTGCGGATAATGCGCCAACTCCGCGTCCGTCGCCGCCGCCCACTGACCCTCCGGCAGCAGTGTGTCCGCTAGCCGCGCGTGTCCCCGCCACAGCGCCGCCACAATCGCTGGTCGGTCCATCGCCAACGCCACAGCCTGCCTCACCCGCTTGTCGCGCAACGCCGCGTCCGCCACGTTGAAGTTCAGGTACCACACATTCGACCCCGGCCCGCTCGCCGTCTCCAGCCCCGGCGCATCTCTCAGGGCATACACCATGTCCGGCGTCAGCACATTGCTGGCCGCGTCCGCCGACCCCTTCTCCAGCTCCAGCGCGCCGGTAATCGTGTCCGGCACAACCTCAAACCGCACCCGCTCAATCTCCTCTCCGTTGTTAGTATTTCTGTTCCCTGTTCCCTGATCCCTGTTCCCTGTTTTCTGTTCCCTGTTCCCTGTTCCCTGTTCCCTGTTACTCCAGCATCCCTCAAACCGTTCCAGCACCACCTCCTTGTCCTGCACCTGGCTCACAAACCGGAACGGCCCCGACCCCACCGGATGCAGCCCGAAGTCGCCTCCCGCCCCACGCGGCACCACGCCAAACAGTCCATCGCTCATATTGAACAGCAGCCCCGCATCGGGCCGCTTCATCCGCACCACCACGGTCAGCCGGTCGCGCGCCTCCGCCTGCTCCACCGCCGCAAATGCCCCGCTCTTCGCCGTAATCAGCCCCGCCAGCTTCGGCTCGATCAAACTCTCGATCGTCCACACCACGTCCTCGGCCTCCAGCGGCCTCCCATCCTGAAACCTCACCCCATCGCGCAGATGGAAGACCCACGTCAGCGCATCGGGCTGCTCCCAACTGGTCGCCAGCCACGGCCTCAGGTTGTAGTTCTCATCCTTCTTCACCAGCGCGTCGAAGATCAGCCCGCCCACCCGCTCCGACTGCGCATCCGTCCCCTGCCGCGGGTCCAGATTGTTCGGGCTGCTCTCCAGAACCACCACCACCGTCCCCGCCTCCCGCGCCGTCCCGTGGCAACCGCCCATCGCGCCGAGCAAGATTGCCAATGCCACACACGTCGTCATTCTGGCGAAGCCCCACGGAGTCGTCATTCTGGCGAAGCCAGAATCTCCGTATTTGCCTTTGCGGTTGCTTGTTTTCGTCTGATGAGCCGCATAAATCATCCCGGCCAACTCACCTTCCCCAGCACCACCGCCCGTCCCGCTCCCGTCGCCGCCGGAACATTCCCCGGCCGCCCATTCCACGTCAGCCAAGCCAGCAGCGCGAACGCCACTCCCTCCTTCGCCTGTGCTGGAACCCCCAGTTCCTCCATCGCCAGCACCCGCACGCCCATCTCCTCAAACCCCTCCCGCAGCATCCCCATCAGCGTCCCATTCTTCGCACCACCCCCCGCTACACAAACCTCCGTCTTCCCTGGGTGCCCCATGTCTCGATTCTGAGACATGGGTTCAGAATCCACCGCCTTAAAATGTGGAACCACAAATCCCCTGTAAGCCGCAACCACCGACTCTGCTGTCAGCGCCGTCGCCGTCGCCACCACATCCGCATCCACCCCGCCCGCATCCCGGCACATCCCGATCAGCCGCTCCGCAAACCCCGCCCCAAACTCCTCCCGCCCGCAAGACTTGGGCGGCAGTACAGCGAAGTACCCCTCCCGCATCACCCGCTCCACCACCTCGCGCAGCACACGTCCCCGCCGAGCCACCGCCCCACCTCTGTCGAACTTCCTCCCAAACAAACTGGCCATGCAGCGGTCTACCACCATATTCCCCGGCCCGGTATCGAACGCAATCACCGCATCCAGCCCCGCCCCCGCGGGAATCGCCGTCACATTCGCAATCCCCCCCAGATTCAGCAGCACCCTATTCCCCTTCGCCGACCGAAACAGGCAATAATCCAGCATTGGAACCAGCGGCGCGCCCTCCCCGCCCGCCGCCAGGTCTGCCGGCCGGAAGTCGCTCACCACCGGGCACCGCATCCGCTCGGCCACCACCGACGCCTCGCCCATCTGCCATGTCGTCGATCTTCCAGCCGATCGAACCGCCGATCCCAGCGCCCGCCACGCCCGCGTCTCATGATGTACCGTCTGCCCGTGGCAACCCACCAGCCCCACCTTCACGTCAAATATTTCCGCCGCCTTTTCCACACAATCCGCATAGATATCCCCAAGCCGCCAGTTCAACCGGCTCATCTGAGCCGCAGTCTGCGCCTCGCCCTCCATCACACGCAGTACCGCCGCCCGCACCAGTTTGGGATAGCTCGTCTCCAGCAGCCCAATCAGCCTCACCCGAGGCCAGTCCCCCTCCCGCGCACCCTGCGCAATCCGGCACAGCGCCACATCGACTCCATCCGCCGACGTCCCGCTCATCACCCCCGCCACCACCATCGCCTTCGCTCTGCCCTCGTAAAACTTCGTCATTCCGACCGGAGGCGCAAATCCCATAGACTTCGTCATTCCGACCGAAGGCGGCGCTTTTGCCGCCGCAACCGGGGTCCCCGACGAGCGAACTTGCTCGTTGGGGTGGTCAGTGGAGGAACCCCCGCATTTTGTCTTTGCCGTTGTCTGTCCTCTCCTCATGCTCCAACTCCCAACTCCCGCTGCAACTCCGCCAGCAGGTTCAGCGCCTCCCTTGGCGTCAACCCATCCAGATCCACCTCCGCCAGCCGGTCTACAATCTTCTGCGACAGCGGCGTAAACATCGTCATCTGCATCGCCGGGGCCGCCAACTCTCCCGCGCCCCGGGCCAGCGCCGCCCCCACCTGCTGTGTCTCCGCCCGCTCGTGCAGCTTCAACACCTCCCGCGCCCGCGCAATCACCGCCCCCGGCAGCCCCGCCAGCCGGGCCACCTCGATCCCATAGCTCTTGCTCGCCGCTCCCGTCTCCACCGTATGCAGAAACACGATCCCGCCCGCCGTCTCCTTCGCCGTCACCCGCAGGTTCTTCAACCGCGCCAGCCGCTCCTCCAGCAGCGTCAGCTCGTGGTAGTGCGTCGCAAACAGCGTCCGCGCCCCAATCTTCTCATGCAGATGTTCAACCGTAGCCCACGCCAGAGAAAGCCCATCATAAGTAGCTGTTCCACGCCCCATCTCATCCAATAGTACAAGACTTTTCGCCGTCGCCGTGTTCAGGATCGCAGCCGTCTCCGTCATCTCCACCATGAACGTCGACCGTCCGCGAGCCACGTTGTCGCTGGCCCCGATCCGTGTATAGATCCGATCGACCAGCCCCAGCCGCATCCTCTCGGCAGGAACGAAGCACCCCGACTGAGCCATCACCACCAGCAGCGCCGCCTGCCGCAGATATGTACTTTTGCCCCCCATATTCGGCCCCGTAATCAGCGCGATCGACGCGCCCGGAACTCCCGAATCCGCCACCGAACCGGGTGCCCCATCCATGGCGGAGGGTGCCCCATTCATGGCGGTTGTATCGCCATGAGTGGGTTTACCGGCACTCCCTCCCATCCACCCCTCCAGCGAGATCGAATTCGGCACAAACCTTCCCCCGCCAGACTCCTCCATCCGCCTCTCCACCACCGGATGCCGCCCAGCCACAAACTCCAGCACGCCAGATTCCTCAACCTGGGGTCTAACCCATCCCCGTAGCGCCGCCAGAGCTGCAAAACAAGCCAGCAGGTCGATCTCCGCCACTCGCCGAGCCGTCTCCCGCATCCGTCCTGCCGCGTCCAGTAACTGCCGCCGCAGCTCCGCGAAGATCCTCCGCTCGATCTCCCCCGACCGCTCCTGCGCGGTCAGAATCTTCGTCTCGTACTCCTTCAGCTCCGGCGTCGTGAAGCGTTCCGCGTTCACCAGCGTCTGCTTCCGCTCGTAGTCTTCCGGAACCGATCTACTATTTGCCTTCGTCACTTCCAGGTAATACCCAAAGACGGAGTTGAATCGTACCTTCAGGCTCCCAATCCCCGTCCGCTGCCGCTCCCGCTCCTCGATCGCCGCCAGCGCCTGACGTCCCGAGCGTCCCAACTCGCGCAGCTCATCCAGCTCCGCATCCACCCCCGCGCGGATCACCCCACCCTCAGCAAAGCTCACCGGAGGCTCCTCCACAATCGTCTTCACAATCCTCTCATGCAGGTCCCCCATCGCATCAAATCCGGTGCAACCCCCTGTGGATTTCCCTGTGGAAATCTCTGTGGAAGACTGGTCAACCTCAGAACTGGGTGCCCCATTCATGGCGGTCTCATCCGGGGTCCCCGACGAGCGGTCTTTGCTCGATGGGGTGAGATCGCCATGAGTGGGATTCCCACCGAGTTCTTTCCAACGCCTCGCCTTGAACTTCCCCACCGCCTCCCTCAGCCCCGGCAGGCACCCCAGCGTCCCCGCCAACGCCATCACCTCCCGCGGCCCAGCCGAATCCAGAGCCACCCGCCCCAGAAGCCGTTCCATGTCCAGCAGCCCGTTCATCGCCCGCCGCACTCCCTCGCGCCCCCGCAGATCGCCCGCCGCCTCACCCACCGCATCCAGCCGCGCCTCGATCTCCCCCAGCTCCGCCGCCGGACGCAGCAGCGTCGCCCGCAGCAGCCGCTTTCCCATCGGCGTCGCGCAGGCGTCCAGTGTATGGAACAGCGTCGTCTGCACCGACTCGCCGCTGAACAGTGGTTCCACCAGCTCCAGATTCCGCACGCTCACCGCATCCAGCGTCAGCCCTTCATCGTGCGCGTAGAACCTTATTGCATCAATATGTTCCAGCCCACCCTGCATGGTTTTCTGTAAGTAATGCACCAGCGCCCCAGCGGCCACCGCCGCCGTCTCATGCCCACCCAGCCCCATCCCCTCCAGCGACAGCACCCCAAGCTGTTTCCTCAGCAGCGGCACGGCGTACTCCGCCGTAAACACCCAATCCTCCATCCCCGTTCTCGTCCGCACCCCCTCGAACGCCGAGCCCCCCAACGAATCGGGAACAGATTCGGGTGCCCCATCCTTCGCGGCGCCTTCGCGAAGGGTGGGAAGCAGACCACTCGAAGTCCGCCCCACTCCCATCCCCTCCGCCACCAGCAGCTCTGCCGGCCTCGCCTGTCCCAGCTCGTCGGCCAGTTGCGCCCACGCCGTCGCCCCCGCAAACTCCGTCGCGCGAAACTCACCCGTCGACAGGTCCAGCAACGCCAGCCCCACGCATGCCTGTGCCCCCGCGCCACTCGCCGCCACGCTGGCCAGCCAGTTGCTCTGCTCCGCCCCCAGCGCCGCATCCACCACCGTCCCCGGCGTCAGCACCCGCGTCACCTCGCGCCGCACAATCTTTTTTGTCAGCTTGGGGTCTTCCATCTGGTCGCATAGCGCCACCCGGTAGCCCTTCCGCAGCAGCCGCTGGATGTATTGCTCGGCCGCATGGTACGGCACGCCGCACATGGGCTGCTTCTTCTCGCGGTCGCGCGCCGTCAGGGTCAACTGCAGCTCGCGCGAAGCCACCATCGCGTCCTCGTAGAACAGCTCGTAGAAGTCCCCGATCCGGCAGAACATCAGGCAGTCGGGGTGCGCCTCCTTGGCGGCGAAGTACTGCCGCATCACCGGGGTCTGCATCGCTGCATCGTCACTCATCTCTTTCGCCATAGCCGAAACGCCAGAATACCGCACTCACCCCTGCGCCCGTCGTTTGTCTTACCCCCGAATCCGAACTTCACCTCGCTCGGACGGCCCGCACACGCACCATCCCATCTCTTGTGACTAGCATCACATCGCACTTTCCCGCTTTACCTGACTCTAGTATCAGCAGTTCGTCGCGCATGCCCTTGCACCTCGAACCTCGAACCTAGTACCTCGCACCTCGCTCCTCGTATACTGCAACCTGGCTCATGACTCTTCTTTGGCTACAAGTCGCGGCGGTTCTTTACGCGGCCGGCAGTGTCGCTATCTTTCCCGCCGTGCTCTATAAAAACGAGCGCTGGCGAAGCATCTGCGTGCATCTGGCCGGCATGGGCTTTTTCTTCCACTTCGTCTCCGTGGTCGAAATGCTCGCCCTGGCCCATCGCTGGATGCCGGTTGGCATGCGCGAAACCGAGTCGCTGCTGGGTCTTCTCCTGGCCGGCCTCTTCTTCCTCGCATGGTGGCTCTATGACGCCATCTCCCTTGGAATCTTTGCCTTGCCAGTTACATTTTTCCTGGTCTTTGTGCCCGCGCTGGGCCTCACCCGCTACACCTTCCCGTCGCAGGGCGTGCGTTCCGATTGGCTCATTGCCCACATTGCCGCATTGCTGGCCGCATCCGTCGCGCTATGTTTCAGCCTGCTCGCCTCCATCCTCTACCTCGCGCAGGAGCGCCGCATCAAGCGAAAGACGAAGGCTGGCGATGACTCATGGTGGGCGCCGCTCGATTGGCTGCCTCCGCTGGACACCATCGATCGCATCGCACACACCATGCTCCTCTTCGGCTTTCCCTGCATGACCATTGGCCTCGTCATTGGCGCTGTCCTGGTGCAGGAGACGCCCCTCGGCGCCGCATACTTTCTCGATCCGAAGGTGATTGCCTCCTTTGCCATGTGGTGCGTCTATGTCCTGCTCCTTTATCTCAGGCATCGCACTGGGTTGCGCGGACGCAAGGCAGCCTATCTCTCCGGGGCCGTTCTGGTCGCAATGCTCGTCGTGTGGATTGCAAACCTCGTCAGCCACGTACATGGGTTCTCCACGCCATGA
>Ga0224554_1000143_pt1 | contig 65530 bp, 60 predicted proteins | sample 714S22024metaG_FD_180666 | JGI IMG/M metagenome (GOLD analysis project Ga0224554, IMG submission 180666) | Peat soil microbial communities from Stordalen Mire, Sweden - 717 S2 20-24 | ecosystem: Environmental > Terrestrial > Soil > Wetlands > Peat | place: Sweden: Norrbotten County, Stordalen... | reverse complement strand
TGAACCAACGGCCGGGCGAGGAAAACCTCGTCCGGCCACTACAGACATCGGAGGGATAGACCCGCCATGCCTTGAAAATCCAACCCTTCCCCACCGAAAATGCTTGACGCGGAAGAGAGAATCTTCGTCGGGGAACGGATAGGGGGTGAATCTGCATGGTTGGCGCTTCCGCGTCGGGGTTCAATGCTCCAGGAACTCGATGCCGCGCGCCGTGCCGCTCAGTAGACGGTGTTGTCGGCGTCGGTGGCCGCATCCATGTAGGCCACGTCGTAGGCCGTGCCGGTGACGGTCACGTACTGGTTGTCGATGGCCGACCCGTCCACGGTGGAGTAGATGTACACCTGCCCGCCCTCCGCCGTGTAGACCTTGTTCAGGCCGGTCACTGCGGCAATACCCGTGGCGTCGCCCAGGTAGGGCTCCAGCATGGTCACGGTGTTGGTGGAGGTGTTGTACATGGTGAGGCAGCCGTAGCCGGATTGGTAGACGCTGGGGTTGTTGGCGCGCTCGCCGTCGGTGCACTTGCTCATGCCCACCCACAGCGTATCGTTGTCGGCCTCCAGCATGCGGCTGATGCCGCCGGGAGCTCCGTCGCTGATGGCAACGGGGCTGGAAGCTTTGTTGGTGGAGAGATTGACCACCGTCAGGTGGCCGCCAAAGAATCCGTCGGGCATCAACTGCTGGCCAACGACGTACATGGTGGAGCTATCCACCAGGGCATTGCTGGCTCCGCCGGGGATGGCGATGGTGGAACTGGCGAGAGTGGCGTTGGTGGGCAGGGTTCCGGATGCCTGACCGACCAGGAAGATCAGCGGAGCCACCGGCAGAATGGAAACCGAGGCATTGCTGCCGCCGCACTCCGGCCCGCAGTTGAGTATGTAGGCGGTTCCGCCATCGGAGGAGAAGACGGCCTTGACCGGCCGGTCAAAGACCAGCGGGGCTCCATAGTAGTTGCCGGTAGCGTCCACGTGGTCGGGGCTCTGAGCCTGAAAGAGGCAATAGCCGGGCGCGTTCTGCGGCTCGCAATCCACGGCGGCCTTGGGCCAGGTGGAGGACCCGCCGGAGTAGTTGGTGGTCTGCGCGGGCGACAGTTTGACCGGATAGTACGCGTAGTTGGAGTTCTGGACGAAGACCAGGGCCAGTGAGCCGCCGGGGTTCACGCTGACGCGGTACACGCCGGGAAGGCCGAGCGAATAGGTCCCGTTGCTGGTGTGGTCGATCACCGTAAAAACGTGGGACTGCTGGCTGGCGGCAAAAGTGTAGTTCTGATTGCGGGTGACAAAGATGCTGGAGGAGAGGCCGTTGAGGCCGTTCGTCGAGCCGCTGGTGCTCTCTTTGGCATAGCTGACCGGGGTGAAGCTGCCGTCGCCGAAGCCGTAGACCACGCCCAACTGTTCTTCCGGCATGTTCTGGATGGTGATGGGGAGCGCACCCGAATACCCGGAGATGGAAAACGACGCTGGCTTGTCGTTATAGCCGCTGCGGATGTCGTAGTAGGCATCGACAAACTGGAGCGCGCCCTTGGCGAATGCGCTGGGGTTCTGGATCGCGATCACGACGCGGTTGGTCAAGCCGCTGGGGGGCAGATTGCGGCCCGCAAAATAGGTAGTGCCGCCACAACCTGCCAGCGCGGCGGCAACGATCAAGGCGGCTGCGGCGCTCATCCAAAGACTTCTCTTGTTCAAAATCCCTTACCTCGACGAAAGACGCGGCGCGGGCCGCGGAGTGAACGAATTGATGGCGGTTGCCGGTCGATGAAACCGATCGCAAGAGTCTCGGAGAACGAAAAACTCTGTGGTCCGGAACCGTTTCCCAACCAGCTTATGACTCCCAAAGTATAACAAAGCGAGCCGGTCCGACGGCATTTTCACGTCCATGCCGCCCTTGTCGCAGTGTGCGGGGTCGCGCTTGGCTCCGCCCCGCGACGAAGTGGGCGCCGGGGTACCCTCCAACGGTCGGGGCATCGCCGGGGACCCCGGACAGAACGCCATCGCCACTTGCGTCCAGCGGCTTCGGTAAACCGCAGAAGTGAAAATGCTTTGGCGCGGTCCGGCCTTGTGGCTTAGCATGGCAGCAGAATGACCCAATTCGCCGACATCTTTGCCAGCCGCCCGGTGCTTGCCGACGGCGCCATGGGGACCGTGCTCTACGCCCGTGGCGTCTTCATCAACCGCTGTTACGACGAGCTGAACCTTTCCGACCCCGGCCTGATTCTGTCGATCCACGAGGAGTATCTGCAGGCCGGCGCGGAGATTCTTGAAACCAACACGTTTGGCGCCAACCGTTTCCGTCTGGCGCGGCATGGATTGGCGGGGAAAGTGGCGGAAATCAACGCCGCCGGGGTGCGCCTGGCGCGTCAGGCCGTGGAACATCTGAAGGACAAGCAGGCGGGCGAGGCCTGGGTGGCCGGTTCGGTGGGCCCGCTGGGCGTGCGCCTGGAGCCGCTGGGCAAGACCGGCCTGGACGAAGCGCGCGCGGCCTTTGCCGAGCAGATTGACGCTCTGGCCCAGGCCGGCGCTGACCTGCTGATCATCGAGACCATGCCGGCGCTGAACGAGGCGCGGGAGGCGCTGACGGCGGCCCGCGAGGTCGCCCCCGACCTGCCCGTGCTGGTGATGGTGACGGTGGACGACGACAGCAACTGCCTGGACGGCTCCTCTCCGCAGCACGCCGCGACCCTGCTGACGGAGTGGGGCGCGGGAGCCATCGGCGTCAACTGCTCCACCGGCCCGGCCACGGTGCTGACGGCCATTGAAGCCATGCGCGCGGCCACCGCGCTGCCGCTGGCCGCCATGCCCAACGCCGGCATGCCGAGGGCCGTGGAGGGCCGCAACATCTACCTGTGTTCGCCGGAGTACATGGCCAGCTTCGCGCGCAAGGCCATTGCCGCCGGAGCGCAGATTGTGGGCGGCTGCTGCGGCACCACGCCCAACCACATCCGCGCCATGCGGTCGGCCATGCGAGCCATTGTTGCCCAGGCGCGCGTGGAGGGTTCCGGCGCGGCTCCCGAGCTGAACACCGAGACCCCGCCGGCGCCGCTGGGTGAGCGTTCGCGGATCGGGGCTCTGGTCGCGCAGGGCAGCTTCGTGACGCTGGTGGAGATCGTGCCGCCCAAGGGCATCGACTGCGTGAAGGAGATCGAGGGCGCGCGCCTGCTGGCTGCACTCGGCGTGCACGCTATCAACGTGCCTGACTCGCCGCGCGCCTCGGCGCGCATGAGCGCGCAGAGCCTGTGCATCCAGATTCAGCAACACACCGGCATTGAGACGGTTCTGCATTACACCTGCCGCGACCGCAATATTCTGTCCATTCAATCGGATCTGCTGGGAGCCTCGTCCATCGGGCTGCGCAACATTCTCTGCCTGACCGGCGACCCGCCCAAGCTAGGCAACTATCCCGACGCTACCGCAGTGTTTGACGTGGACTCCATCGGTCTGGTCAACATCGTGCGGCGGCTGAACCACGGGCTGGACATCGGGGCCAACTCCATCGGCGCCAGCACCAACTTCACCATCGGCGTGGCCGCCAACCCCGGCGTACCCGACATCGAGCAGGAGCTGCGCCGGTTCAGGTACAAAGTTGAAGCCGGCGGCGAATACGCCATCACCCAGCCGGTCTTCGACCTGCGCCTGCTGGAGGAGTTTCTGGAGCGCATCGAGGGGTTCCGGATTCCGGTGATTGCGGGCATCTGGCCCCTGACCAGCCTGCGCAACGCCGAGTTCATGAAGAACGATCTGCGCGTGTCCATGCCCGAGGAGATCATGCTGCGCATGGCGCAGACCGGCTCGCCCGACGCCGCGCGGCGGGAAGGCGTGCTGATCGCGCAGGAGATGCTGGCGGCGGTGCGCCCGCTGGTCCAGGGCGTGCAGGTGAGCGCGCCCTTCGGCCGCTACGCACTGGCCGCCGAAGTCATAGCCAGCGTGCTGCCCGCAACTGTTACGGAGTAACTGCCATGCCCTCGTTTGAAGAATCGCTCAAGAAGCTGGAAACCATTGTCGATCAACTGGAAAAGGGCGACCTGGCCCTGGAAGAGTCGCTCCAGCTCTTCGAGGAGGGCGTGGGGCTGTCTGCGGCCTGCAAGCAGGAGCTGGACGCCGCCGAGGGCAAGGTGCAGATGCTGGTGAAGCAGCGCGACGGCACGCTGAAACCGGAGCCGTTCCTGACCGAGAAGCCGTTTTAGAAGCAGTTGTCAGTGGTCCGTGGTCAGCCGGCTTCAGGGCTTCGTTCCCAGTGCGGTCATGCAGGGGATTGCCGATCGGCGATGAAGCGGAGGCAGTTGCGATCGGCGTCCTTGACGTACATCTCGCGGCTGCCCCAGGTCTGGTCAACGGGGCCGCTGTCGATGGGAACGTCGTTGGCGACAAATTCGGCGTGCAAGGCGTCTACGTCGTCGACCATCGGATTGGCAACGCCGCCGGCAACGCCATCACCGCTGAATGACGACAGGTTGATCCACACGCCATCGCGGGAGATGCCCATGTAACAGGGGTCGGAGTGCGCGTCGTCAATGCCATGCACAAACTCCAGGCGGAAGCCGAGGCGGTGGCAATAGAAGTCGATGGCCGCTTTGGCGACCGAGACGTGCAGCAGGGGAACTGCGAGCTTGATCACGGGGACCTCCAACTTATTCAGATTTGTAGACAGAATCGGATTACTCGCCGCTATCTTTTCGCGATTCCTTTCCGCGCCGTTTCGCGAGCCGCGAGACGACGGCGATCTCCCGCAGAACCTGCTGGAGCGGACGCGCTGGCGTGCCCCACAGGACGGTTCCCGGCTTGAGGCCCTCATTGGTGATCGTCTTGCCGCTGAGAACGCCTGCTTGCCCCCCTAGAATGACGCCGGGGCCTATGTGGGCGTGGTCGCCGATGCCAACCTGGCCCGCGATCACCGCGCCGTCGCCAACCGAGCAGGAGCCCGAGATGCCGGTGAGGGCGACCAGGATCACGTCCTCGCCGATGTCGCAGTTGTGGCCCACGTGGACCAGGTTGTCCATCTTGGTTCCCCGGCCGATTCTTGTCTGCCTGAGAGCGCCGCGGTCGATGGTGGAGTTCGCGCCGATCTCCACATCGTCCTCGATCACCAGCGTGCCTTGCTGCGGGAATTGCGTATACGCGCCCGTGGTCGAGTCGCGGACGTAGCCGAAACCGTCCGCGCCGAGCACCACGCCGGCATGGACGACGACGCGATTGCCGAGAGCGGTTCCGGGATAGATCACCGCACGCGGATAGATGCGGCAAAACTCGCCGATGCGTACGCCCTCGCCGATGACCGCGCCGGCTTCGATGCGGGTTCCGGCGCCGATGGAGGCGAGGTCGCCGATGACCGCGCAGGGGCCGATGGTGACGTCCGCTGCAAGCGTGACGCGCGCGCCGAGGACGGCTGTGGGATGCACGCCGGCGGCGGGCGGCGCAGGCTTCAGGAGCTTGGCGGCGCGGGCAAACCAGAGGCGCGGTTGAGGTGCTTCGATGACCTGCTTGTGGCCAAAACTCGGGAGGGGTTCGGGGAAACCGGAGCGGATGACGACGGCTGCGGCATTGCTGGCGACGGCTTCCGAAGTGGAAGCAACGTCTTCGGCAAAGACGAGGTCAGAGAGGCCGGCCAGCGCGGAGGAGTTCGCCCCTTGGACCACAAACTCCGGGCTGCCATGCACCAGTTTGCCGCCCAATGTCTCGATCAGTTCGCCCAGCGTCATGCGTTTCCCCCTCAATACAGCCCCGGCTCCCCCGCCGGCCGTGTCTTCCACCGCCGGTGAATCCACAGCCACTGGTCAGGATAGCGCCGAATCCACTCTTCTGTTGCGGAGGCACACTGCTGCGTGGCGTCCACAATGTCGGCCTCCGCATCGCCGCTCTGCGTGAATGCCAGCTCGGGTCCGAAGTGAAGCACATAGCGGCGCTCGCCACGCTCCCAGAGCATGAAGCCCGGCAGCACCGCCGCGCCCGTCTTCAGCGCCACCCGCGCCAATCCTGAGGCGGTGCAGGCCTCAACGCCGAAGAACTTCACAAAGACGCCCTGCGGCGGGGTCATGTTCGTATCCATAAGGATGCCGACCGTCTCACCGGCGTGCATGGCGGTGAGCAGGCCGCGGGCGAAGTCGTCCTTGTGCAGGACCTGGTTGCCGTGCAGGCAGCGGATGCCGTTCACGTAATCGTCGAGGCGGCGGTTGTCCAGGCGGCGTATGACCATGCCCATGGGGTGTCCCATCAGCGAGTGATAAAAGCTGGAGAGCTCCCACGCGCCCAGGTGGCCGGTGACGACCAGAACGCCTTGGCCGCGGGCCTGCGCGGCCAGAAAGTGATCCAGGCCCTCGGTGCGAATCCAGTTGCGGGTGTTTTCGGGGGTGTTGCGGGTCATGCGGCAGAACTCGACCAGTTGCCAGCCCAGATGAACATAGACGCGGCGCAGGATGCGGGTGCGTTCCGCGATGGGCAGTTCGGGGAGGGCCAACTGGAGGTTGCGCACACCCACGCGGCGCAGGCGGCCAAACGTCCAATAGACGGCGAAGGCGAGCAAGCCGGCCAGCAGGCGCGCCAGGCCGCGCGGCATGTGCCCCAGGGTGCGCACGACGGCCAGGGCCAGCCAATACTCTACGTTTTCGCGAATGGGGTTTTCCCGCATGGTGGAAGGCAAAGATCAGTTTAGCCTTTCGGCGCGGGGCTCCGGGACGATGGACGGCGCGGAAAGCAAACGCGGGGCGGTCCGGCCTCTGCCGGACCTCCCTGCGCCGATTCCTTCGCCGGTTTACTGCTGCTTGCGTTGTTTGGCCCTGACAAAGTTCTGGGCCACATCGCGGACAAACTCGACCGCTCCCGGAGGAACATCGACGCTGCCCTTGAGGATGGCGTCGAAGCTGTGCGGCTGGCCGTAGTAGAGCTCGGTGTCTTCCGAGTTCTGGCTGACGCTGGTGCCGTCCAGATCGATGCCGGCAAAGAGGCCCTTGTTGCGAGAGTAGCTGAGCAGCTCTGCGTTCATCTTCCAGTCGGTGGCGGCCGTTCCGTTGCGGCCCACGGGTCCGGCCGCGGCCGAGGCGTCGCCGCCGATCTTGAACTTGTTCTTGAGCAGGTCCTGGAAGCCGCGGTCATTGACCGCCACCAGGATGAGGTCGGTGGACTGGCCGCCTATTTGAAATCCAAAGGACCCGCCGGCCATGCGAATGAAGACCGGGGCGCTCCAGCCATGGCCGGTGCGGCAGGTGACGATGCCCTGGCCGTACTGCGCGCCCACCAGGAAGGCTCCCTTGATCAGCCCAGGGACTACGCCGACGCAGGTGGCCTGTTGAAGAATGTTCAAGGGGATGGTCGAGTCCTGGGCCGCCATGATCTGGTCCAGGACCAGCTTGGCGGCGTCGATGCGGGCCTGCAAATCCTCGCGCGAGGAGGCTGCGGCGGCGCTTAGCGTGAGCAGGAAACAGAGGCAGACGGAGGCAATTGTCTTCTTCATATCCGAATCCTTTCCACTCCGCTGCCTTGGCCGGCGCGGAGGGTTGAGTGTTGAACAAACAGAGGCTCATCGCGATGCCGCGGGCCATCCTGAAACAGCCTACTGCATCCACAACGGGCGCGCGCATCAGGAGCGCGTAGCCCGCTCCAGATGGTCTGATGCACGAATGGACGTGGGGGAGGGTCGAAAAGGAGAAGCGCAGACCCGTTTTTCGCGTTGAGTCGCGAAAAAAGAAAAAAAGGAGGAGTTCCCAGGCTTCATGGAAAACATGCTGCCTGGGAACTCCTTTCCCCAGATCTGCGTTGTTTCTGTAAAGGAGTCTGTTGAAAAACTATTTCCCCCACAAGGGCACAAAAGGATTGTGGCTAAAGGTAACCTCCATATTTTACCAATTGATCAAGGGACTCCAGATCGGGAACTTCCTTCATTTCGCAGGCCGGCGCATCAGGGGCGTGCTACCCGCTCTTGATGATCGGATGCACCGGTGGACGTTGGGGGGAGGGTCGAAAAGGAGAAGCGCAGCCCCGTTTTTCGCGATGAGTCGCGAAAAAGGAAAAAAAGAGGAGTTCCCAGGCTTCATGGAAAACATGTTGCCTGGGAACTCCTTTCCCCAGATCTGCGTTGTTTCTGTAAACAAGTCTGTGGGGAATCTTCATTTCGTACAAGGGTACGTAAGAATCATGACATTTAGTAACAGGAAATATTACTCATTAGTAAAGGGCCTGGCCGACGCACCCAAGCTGGTCGCCGGAAGCAATCAATTGCCGGTCAATTGTGTAGAGTTCCAAAGTTGAGACTCATCTGAGCCCACTGGCACGGGAAGGGGGTAAGCCAATGCCCGGCGATAACGGAATCCATTTCCCAATTCCTTGCCGGCCACAGCGTCGATTTCCTCTGTCGCTCCAGAGTGGATCGGGTGCTGCAATACGTTTCTCCCTCCTTGCTCCCTATGCCTGCAAGTTGCTCTCCATATGAAAAGAAATGGGTTACTAAATGCACACTGCTTTTCGTCGTGAGAAACAAATGAGATTGACATTTTCTTGACTTGGCCTTAAATTTTGCGCATGCTTGTCGACCTCATCGACGTTCGCCAGGCGCTTGAGCACGATGAAATCGTCCCATGTTTTCAGCCCATCGTGGAACTGCGCTCTGGCCGCTTGGCTGGGTTTGAGATCCTGGCGCGGGCGCAACACCCCGACCTTGGCTTGATCCTGCCGGAAAATTTCATCTCACTGGCGGAAGACAACGGGCTGATCGGAAGCCTTACGCGCCAGGTTATGCGGAAGGCATTCATGTCGGCGCCGGTGTTGCCGGAGCCGCTTGTGCTGGCCTTCAACCTTTCGCCCGTTCAGTTGCATTATCACAGCCTACCCCTTCAGATTTGCGAAGCGGCCAAGGACTCCGGGTTCCCGCTTCAGCGGGTGGTGGTGGAGATTACCGAGAGCGCCCTTGTCAACAACCTGAAGCGCGCGCGGCAGGTTGCCATCGAGCTCAGAGCGATGGGCTGCCGCATGGCGCTGGACGATTTTGGAACCGGATATTCGAGCCTGTGGCACCTTCAGGCTCTCCCGTTCGATGTCTTGAAGGTTGATCAAAGCTTCATCAGCTCCATGACCAGCAAACGCGAAAGCCGGAAGATCGTGGCGGCGATTGTGGGACTGGGACAAAGCCTTGATCTGATTACCATCGCAGAGGGGGTGGAAACGGAGGAGCAGGCAGAGACGCTGCTACGGCTTGGCTGCACACTCGGCCAGGGATGGTTCTACGGACGGCCGGCGACGGCAGATCAAATCCCTGAAATCGTGGCGGCTGCGCCCCGGGTGCTGACGGGCCGTATGTCGACGCATGGATTTGGGTGGGTCGGCTCCGGCCTGGAGGCGCTGCCCACGCAACGCCTGGCACAGTTGCAGGCGCTCTATGACGGCGCCCCTGTGGGCTTGTGTTTTCTGGATCGCAATCTTCGCTATGTAAGCATCAACCGGCGCCTGGCCGCTATGAATGGCGCTCCGGTGGCAGCCTACCTGGGAAAAACAGTGGAGGAGATGATTCCTGGAATGTTCCCGGCGATTGAGCCGTATCTTCGCCGCGCATTGCAGGGCGAGGGGATGGAGGAGGTGCAGTTTTCCAGGCCCTCGAACGATCCCGTGAAACCGGATGCGACCAACCTGGTCTCGTATCAGCCGGCTCTGGACGAGGCGGGCGAGGTGATCGGAGTTTCGGTTGCGGTGGTGGATATTACGGAACGCTACCGTGCCGAACAGGCGCTCCGCGAAAGTGAAGATTGCCTCCGCTATATGGTCAATCTCAATCCCAATATCCAATGGGCCATGGATTCGCAGGGCAACTTCGTTGACGTCAATTACGGATGGGAGCTGTTGACAGGGTTGAACAGGGAACGGACGCGTAACCTGGGATGGCTGGAGGCGGTGCATCCGGAGGATGTGGAGCCCACCATGAAAGCGCTGCAAGAGGGGCTTCACAGCGGAAAGCCAATCGATCTCGAATACAGGGTGAAAAGCGTCGACCGGGGATGGAGGTGGGTGCGATCCCGGGGATCGCCGCGAGTTGGGCCGATGGGTCAGATTGTCCACTGGTACGGCAGCGTGGAAGACGTTCACGAGCGCAGACAGTTGGAAGAGGCGCAGCGCAAGGACGTGGCGTAGCTGCGGGGGTGGATTGCCATCGCGCATCCACTGGCCGCGCTTTGGCGCATGCGGGATTCCCGGCTGGCCCTCGCCTTTACAAGAAAGCCGATGAGAGAAATTCTGAATAAGTCGGCGCTTTGAAAGGGGACGGCCGGGTACCGGGGCACCGGGGTACCCTCTGGGTCAGGGTCGGAGTGCCGTGCCGCAAATGCCGCAAAACCAAAGGGGCTTTGGCCCCGGAGGGAATGTCGGCTTCGCCCGAATGACCTGTTCGGAGATTCCTTGGAGCATTTCTCCTCAATGCACATCAATCTCGATCCGGAGGGAGCCAGGATCCGGAGGGAGGCGGGGGTTTCAACCCTCGCATAAAGCCAAGAGAATCAACGGGGCTTTAGCCCCGGAGGGATGCTTTCCGCCAATTTCACCCGAAATCCCGAGTTTTCCCGCAGCCGCTATAGCCCTCGCCGCCGCAAGAAACCCAGCATTTCTCCTCAATGCACATCAATCTCGATCCTGAGAAGAAATTGCCGCGGTAAACACGCCTGCGGGGTGATGCAGCTTGCCGACCGGTCTGGGGTGGGTGTGGGACACCGGCGGACGGTTCAGGGTGCGCATGGTGAGCTCGATGCGGTTGTCGGAGCCCGTTTTGCGCATCAGCCGGCCCACGTGAGCCTTGACGGTGCGCTCCTCGATGCCCAGGCGGCGGGCGATCTCGCGATTGGAATGGGCCAGCAGGATCAGTTCCAGCACCTCTTTTTCGCGGGCGGTCAGGTAGGGTGCACCGTTGGTGAGGCTGCTATCGGGGACCTTGAGGAGGCGGTCGATGAGTTTGGAGAGCAGCCGGCGCGGCGCCCAGATGTCGCCTCTGGTGACCACCTCGATGGCCTGGCGGACCATGGCGGGATCGGCGTTCGGATCCAGGTAGCCCCTGGCCCCGGCGATGATCGCTTCCAGGACCCGTTCGTCGTTGCCTTCCGGGCCGATTACGATCAGCCGCAGGGAGGGACGAGCGCGGCGAATGGACTCCATAATCGCCAAACCGCCAATAGAGGCGTGGAGGTCCATGACCAGACACTCGAGCGTTGCGCGGGTGAGCAGTTCCTGCAGGCTGCCCGCAATGGCAAGCAGAGGCGCCTTGCCTTCGAGAACCGGATGGTCAAAGATGCTGGCGAGTCCTGCAAGCCGCATGGGCTCATCGGACACCAAACCGATTTGGATCGGTTCGTGATAACGAAATGTGGACAAGTGGCTCTCCGTTCAATGAGCAGGAGAGCTGGGCCCAGTGCGGCCAGGGAGCGCTCTTCGCCACCCATCGCCGCACGTATCTTTGCGTCTTCTGAACCAGTCCAACCGGGGGTATTACAAAAAAAGCCCTTAAAGTTTTTGAAGAACAATCCCCTGTTGTTTCGGACATTTGCCCTTGCGATCGGCATAGCTGATCTCGCCGGCTTCATCGGAGCGGAAGAACAGAATCTGGCACAGCCCTTCGTTGGCGTAAACCTCTGCCGGTAGCGGCGTGGCGTTGGAGATTTCAAGTGTCACGAAATCCTCCCACTCCGGCTCGAATGGCGTCACGCTCACTTGTGATTCCGCAACGCGCATAGGTCGACTTCCCAACGCAGATTGTAAGAACATCCCTGGGGATATGGAAGTACTCTATTGACCGCGCCAATGCAAACCAATTGGGCGGCACAATTACGGATGGGGCCTGCATGGAGACAAAGGAACGCTCGTCAGAGGCCTTGGGATCGATGATGGCGCTGTTCACAGGTAAAGATCTTGAGTCCGTCGGAAACTCGAAGGTCATAGTCATAGGAGGAAAGTCCATCGGAGATGACGCCCTCGGCCGCCTGGTTCTCGCGGCGGGGCTCGATCATCCGGTATTCGATGGCCCGTTCTTTGATCCAACGGTCGCTCTGCATCGACATGCCTCTCCTCATCCCGGGCTGATTTTTCCCTGTCCAGAGAAAAATAGCTGATTTTGGCCGAAACCTCATATTACGAGAATCGCCCGCGAATCACAACTCGCCCCTGTGGAATTCGTGTGGAAAACGGCCCCGCTGCGGGGTTCCGAGGCGCAAATTTCGGTTTTCCGAGGGGAAAAACGAAGAATGCACATTTCCTTTATTTCCTAATTCCCGCAAAACCTGTAGCATGACTTCGGTAAGGCGTAGTACATTCAATCCCAGTCGCCTTAGCGAGGTTACCCCTTTGATTAAGCAGGACATCGTCCATCAAGTAATCGAGCGCACGGGCCTGCCGCGCACCAAAGCCGAGGCCGCGGTGGATACGGTTTTCGAGGGCCTGAAACAGGCTCTCACCGCCGGCGAGCGCATCGAACTGCGCGGATTTGGCGTATTCAGCGTCCGCGCCCGCAAAACCGGTATCGGCCGCAATCCCCGCACCGGTACCGAGGTGAACATAACTCCCGGCAAAGCCGTGCGCTTTAAACCGGGCAAGGAACTGCATTCCCTGGGCAGCGGCGGCGCGCCGGGCAGTTGAGGGCGCGGGCGCGGCAAATGAGCCTTCCGGCCCACGGATGAAGGCGGGCGGCCGGGAGCAACCCCTGCTCTATCCTTCAGGGAGGATTCCGGCTTCCCCAGCCTTCCAACAGATTACGTCGAGGAATCCGGTGCGCTCATATTTCCGGGAGTATGGCCTGCCACTGCTTCTGCTGGGCGCCAGTGTGGTGACCACCACCGCCAACGGCGCCCGGTTCATGCAGAACTTCATCGAGGGCATGCCGCCGGTGGTGCGGGACAGCGACCTGTGGCCGTGGGGCTGGCTCGCCGGCCATCCGGAAATGTTCAACACGGGCTGGGCCTTCTCGGCGTCGCTGCTGGGCATTCTGCTGATCCATGAGTTTGGCCACTATTTTGCCTGCCGCTGGCACCGCATACGCGCTACGCTGCCCTGGGTGCTGCCGGCGCCCACCCTGAGCGGCACGGCCGGGGCCGTCATTCAGATCCGCACCCCGATTCCCAACCGCGACGCGCTGATGGATGTGGGCATCTACGGACCGCTGGCCGGTTATGTGGCCTCGGCGGTGGCCGTGGGGGTGGGTTTTGCGCTCAGCTTCCACGCTCCGGCCAACGCGCCGGCCGCCATCATCCGTTTTGGCAGCGAACCGCTGACCCTACGCATGTTGCACGCGCTGCTGCTCAAGTGGGCCCCCTCGACCCCGTCGTTCGACCACATTGCGCCCCACCCGGTGCTGGTGGCCGGCTGGATCGGCCTGTTCATTACCTCGCTGAACCTGATTCCCGGCGGGCAACTGGACGGCGGGCACATTCTGTATGCCATCTCGCCCAGGATGCACAAGCTGTTTACCAACTTTCTGCCCATTGCCCTATTCCTGATGGGGGCGCTCTGCTGGGTGGGCTGGCTGCTGTGGGGTCTGTTCCTGATGATTCCGGCGATGCGCCATCCCAGGGTTGCGCTCGCTCCCGGCCTGAGCCGCAGCCGGCTGGTATTAGCCGTCATCGGCCTGGCGATCTTCCTGCTCACGTTCACGCCCACCCCTTTCTACGACAGCTCCCTCATTCACTTCTTCCACCCCGGCCCGCTGCCCCGCTAACCTGCCAACTTGCCAACCCGCCAACTCGCCAACTCGCCAAACCACTCCCCTCACATCAGCCGCAGCGCCGCCGGAATCTGTCGCGCAATGTAGCTCAAATGGGCTACAATATTCGCATGGCCGCAAATGCCGTTGTCCGCTCCAGAATCAGCGTTGAGGTGAAAGAGAAGGCCGCCGCAGTGCTCGGAGAGATGGGCCTCACCGTCTCCGATGTGATGCGCATCGTTCTCACCAGGGTCGCAAATGAGAACGCTCTGCCGTTCGATCTGAAACCCAACAAACTCACACGAGAGACCATGCGCAAGACCGCCCAGGGCGCAGAAGTACATCAGGCCAGGGATGCCGCCGATCTCTTCAATAAGCTGGGAATCTAATGCGCACCCCAAGCTATTCAAGCCAATTTCACCGCGACGTGAAGCGGCTTGAGAAGAGGGGCAAAGACCTTGAAAAACTCAAAATACTGATCGAGCTTCTGCTTGCGGCGCAGCCCTTGCCGCCGCAATACAAAGACCATCCGCTCAAACTCAATTGGGCCGGGTACAGAGATGCTCACGTTGAACCGGATTGAGTGCTGATCTACTTTGCTTCCAAATGTGCGCGAATGAGCGAAAGGCCATCATCACCCACATTATCTTTCAACGACTTCTTCGACCCACGCTCATTTGGATGTGGTAAAAAGACCAACATTCTCGGGCTATCGCCTATTGAAGCAAGACTGAGACCTTGCGGCTGCGGCGTCATTAAGTGGCCCAAACGACGGTGGAGAGCGTCCTTAGCAGGTTTACCGTAAACGATCAGAACTTTTGCCACGGAGACTGAAAGCACTCTTTCGAGATAACGTTGGGAGCAGAAGTCTTGAGACTCCTTAACCCCCATTTCATTCCGCGACTTGCAGTGAACGACTTCAGTTAGCGCAAAATCGATTCCAGGTACAATCAGGTTTTTTCCCTTTTGCAGTATTTCGCAGGCCCGTGCGCGAGTACAAGCCCAGAAGCGTACATGCTTCTGCCTGTAGGTATCATTCTGTAAGAGCGGGTATAGTCCATTCTTCACCCAGCCAGTTGCCGAGGTGAATCGATTGTGAAAGAAATCAGTTGTCAGGTGTGATTCCCACGACTGGTCTGGATATTTTTCGAGTTCATCAATGGAGGGGTTCGAGCTAATAAACAATAGCTGAGCAATGTCCATTCTTCCGGACCACGGCTCAGGAAGCTGGAATGAACTTCCGGTTTGCAAGCTTACAATTTTGTGGCATTGAACAGAATCAGGAAAATCCCCGAAACGGATCGCTTTGGCGATGGAACAGTGTGCAATTTCCGTTAGAAGTTGTTGGGAGCCGTTCATGATGGCTACTCTAGCACAATCGTTACGCGTCGCCCGAGCATCGCTGCCGCCCGTTGCGGACAGCCGCGTGCCCCTCCTTCACGCACTTTGCAAAGGGCGGAATCCGCAGCGCTCGACCCGCCGGTTTTCATTCCTAAGCAGCCCGATGGAACGGCTCGATCTTTGGCTGTTTCTTGTGCGATGCCTGCCACATATCGAAGTCGGCTTGCAACTCGTACCAGATTTCAGCGTGGGTGCCGAACGCGGCGGAAAGACGCAGTGACATATCGGCCGAGATGCCGGCCTTGCCATTGAGGATGCGGGAAAGCGTTGCGCGGGAAACCTGCAAATGCTTTGCGGCAGAGGTTACATCCACGTCGCCCAGAAATTCCCGCAGCACTTTGCCTGGGTGCGGCGGGTTGTGCATGCGCATATCGTTTCTCCTAGTGATAATCCCGATAGTCGACGAGAATCGCATTCTCGCGTTCAAAGGTGAAGGTCAAACGCCAATTGCCATTCACCTTCACTGTCCAATGGCCCTTGAGATCGCCGCGCAAGGCGTGCAATCCCCATCCTGGAGCATTCATGTCGCTCGCGGTTCTGGCCCGGTTCAACTGAAACAGTTGGACCGACAGTTTGGCTGCATGGGAAGGCTGAATTCCAGCTTTGCTTCCGGTAGTGAAGAATTTTTCGATCCCACTATGCCGAAAGCTCTTGATCATGCGTATAGTGTGGCGCGCCACTTCTCACTTGTCAAGCAAGTTAATCCGCGCCTCGAACCCCCGCCACACCCTCACATCAGTCGCAGCGCATCCACATCCACCACCAGATTACGCCGCGGAACCCCCGCTCCATCCGCGTGCGCCAACATCCCCCGCAGCGCCGCATTCAGCGCCTTCCGCGAACCAGCCTTCAAAATCATGTGAAAGCGGTAGACGCCCTTGATGCGCGCGATCGGCGCGGTGCAAGGCCCCAGCACGCGCACCCCCTCCGGCGCGGCCTTCTGAAACCACTTGCCGAGCTCCGCCGACCATCCCGCCGCTTCTTCCAGCTTTTGCGACTGCACCAGCACATTGGCCAGCACGCCGAAGGGCGGATAGTGCATCCAGCGGCGGAATTTCAGCTCGCGTTCGACGAAGCTCAAGTAGTCGTGCTTGCTGGCCGCCAGAATCGCGTAGTGGTCCGGATAATAAGTCTGCACCACCACGCGCCCCGGCAGATCGCCCCGCCCCGCACGCCCTGAGACCTGCGTCATCAGTTGAAAAACCCGCTCCGCCGCGCGAAAGTCCGGCATCGACAGCGCGTGGTCGCAGCCCACCACGCCCACCAGCGTGACGCCGTGAACATCGTGCCCCTTGGCAATCATCTGCGTGCCCACCAGCAGGTTGATCTCGCCCGAGTGCAGCCGCGCCAATAACCTTTCCAAATCGTGCCGCCCGTGCACGGTGTCCCGATCCATGCGGCCGATGCGCGCGAAGGGAAATATCTCGCCCAGCCGCTCTTCCCCTTGCTGCGAGCCCGCGCCCAGGTAGTAAAGATGCTCGCTGTCGCACTTCGGGCAACGCGCCGGAACCGTCCTCCTGAACCCGCAATAATGGCACTCCAGCCTCTGCCCCTCGCGCGCCAGGCCCGCATCCTCGGCGGGCGGCTTGTGGTGCGTCAGCGAGATGGCGCAATTCCGGCACTCGAGCTTTTCTCCGCAGGCGCGGCAGATGACGGCGAACGAGTACCCCCGCCGGTTGAGCAGAATCAACGCCTGCTCGCCGCGTTCCAGTGCCTCGCGGGTCTGCTCCACCAGGGCGCGGGAGAAAAGCTGGTCCTGGCCCGTTTGCTGGAATTCCTGCCGCATGTCGATCAGTTCGACCTCGGGCAGCGGCCGGTTCATCACCCGCTCGCGAATTTCGATGCGGGCGTATTTGCCCAGAACGGAATTCTGCCAGCTTTCGAGAGACGGCGTGGCCGTGCCCAGCACCACCACCGCGCCCGCCAGCTTGGCCCGCATCACGGCCACGTCGCGGGCGTTGTAGCGCGGCGTCTCCTCCTGCTTGTAACTCTGGTCCTGTTCTTCGTCCACCAGAATCAGACCCAGATTCGGCGCGGGAGCGAAGATGGCCGAGCGCGTGCCGACCACGATGGGCGCATCGCCGCGGCGGATGCGGCGCCACTGCTCGCTGCGCTCCTCGGGCGTCAGCGCGGAGTGCAGCAGCGCGACTTTCTGTCCGAAGGCCTGGTCCAGCAGGCCGGCGGTTTGCGGCGTGAGCCCGATCTCGGGAACCAGCAGGATGGACGAGAGCCCGCGGTCGAGCGCGCGCTGCATGGCGGCCAGATAGACGGCGGTTTTTCCCGACCCCGTCACGCCGTGAAGTAGGAAGGGATGGAATCCCCCCAGAGCCGTGACCAATTCGGCCAGCGCATCCGTTTGCGGTGGATTGAGCCGGAAGGGCGGCGCAGCCGGCGAAATGCCACCGAGATGGAAGACGGCGGGGCGCTCGTCGATGCGGACCAGCCCGCGCCGGACCAGGGTTTGCAGCGTCGAGGAAGGCAGATCGCGCCGGCGCAGCTCGGCCAGTGGCAGTTCGCCGGCGCAGGCCGCCAACTCGGCCAGGATGCCCTGCTGTTTCCGCGTCAATGCGGGCAGGCGCGCTTCGGGAATGAGCACGGCAAACCGCTCCATCCGCCGCGCATCGCGCTCCACGGCCGCCGTCTCCCGCGCAATCCACTTCTTGCGCAGCAGCCCGGCCAGCACCGGCAGCGTGGCTGCGGTAGCCGTGCGCAGCGTTGACACCTTCACCGGCTCGCCCGCGGCAAGCCGCGCCAGCACCCGGTGCTCCAGGTCCTGCTCTTCTGGTGACAGCTTTCCCCTTCGCCTCGCGCTGCCTTTGTGCGCGAGACCGGGCCCGGGTGCCCCAGGTCTCGTCCGCCGCGGCGGAGAGACCTGGGAGTCCCCCGCGTCCCCGTCCAAACTTCCGGCCAGCACGTCGCGCCCCAGGTCGGTGATGCGGTAGTAGACAGTGCGCCGCACCTCGGCCATCAGGGGCAACATGCCGCGCAGCACCTCGCCCAGCGGAGCCAGGTAGTACTGGGCCATCCACTCGGCCAGGGTCAGCAACTGCTCGCTGAGCAGGGGTTCGTCGTCGAGAACGGCTTCAAGGAAGCGTACTTCGAAGTCCGCCGGAGCTTTGGTGTCGAGTGCGGTCACCACGCCGATGAGCTTTTCCTTCCGGAATGGCACGATGACCCGCGCGCCACGCTTGGGAAGCTGGCCCTCGCGCACCGCGTAGGTGAACGCGCGGTCCAGCGGCACGGGCAAGGCGACTTCGCAGTAGGCGGGCATGGGAGGCAAGAATAAGTGTAGGGGATGGCGGGCGCGGAACGAGCGAACTGTGAATATCGCTTGACCCAGACCTTGCAAACCGGGCCTCGGCAATTACAATTCGTCCTGATGACACCCAAGACCGATTCGACCGCCTCTCTGGCGCCCGGCGCTTCGCCCAGCGCTTCGTCCACCACCCCTGGCCCCATCACGCTGTCGATCGATATAGGCGGCTCGGGGCTGAAGGCCTTGCTGCTGGACCCCACGGGCAAGCCGGTCAGCGAACGGCAGCGCGTGGTGACTCCGGAGGTGCCCATGCCGGAGGCGGTGCTGGGCGGACTGGGCGAGCTGCGCAAGCTGCTGCCCGGTTTCGACCGCGTTTCGGTGGGATTTCCCGGCGTTGTCAAGCACGGAAAAACCTTTGGCGCCTTCAACCTGCACCCGCTGTGGGCGGGGGGCTTCCCGCTGCAGGCGGAGCTCGAAAAGCGCTGGAAGAAGCCGGTGCGTGTGGGCAACGACGCCGATGTCGCCGGCTACGGGGCCATCAAGGGCAACGGCGTGGAGCTGGTCATCACGCTGGGCACGGGCCTCGGCGCGGCCCTCTTCACCAACGGCCACCTGTGCCCTGGCCTCGAGCTGGGCCACCACATCTGGCGCAAGAAGGGCATGACCTACGAGGACTACCTCGGCCGCCGCGGCATCGACAAATTCGGCAAGAAGGAGTGGAACGTGCTGCTCCAGGAGGCCATCGAGGACACCGAATTGCTGTTCAACTGGGACCACCTCTACCTGGGCGGCGGCAACACCAAGAAGATCGACTTCACGCCGCCGAAGAACGTGAGCATCATCTCCAATGAAACCGGCCTGCTTGGTGGCGTGTATCTGTGGCGGGATCAGGGGTAGGTCCTGGCGGCCAGGGGGCATAACTAACCCCTCCATGGGCCGCCGGAGTTAGTTGGGATTCAGCGACAAGAGAAAAATGCCCCTGCATATGGAAGTGGCATGTACAATTGACGCGGCCATCCTGGCAGGGCGCAAATTATCCGATTTGCCCCCGGCCCAGAGCGCCAAAACCCAACCCCCGTGGAGGAAAATCCAAATGAACAAAAAAGAGCTGTTCGTTGCCTGCGCGCTGTTTCTTGTGGCGGCGTTGTGGGCTCCCACATCGTCGTTTGCGCAAAGCCCATTCGACGGCACCTGGCACACCAACATTGCCCAAACCAAGTTTTCGCCCAAGCCAAATGTTTTTTACCTGAGCCAGGGCTGGTATCACTGCGTCAGTTGCAACCCCAGTTTTGATGTCAAGGCCGATGGGCAGGACCAGGCCGTCACCGGCCAGACTTACGACACCGTCAGTGTGCGTGAAGTCGATCCCAAGTCGATTGCCCTCACAACCAAAAAGGGCGGCACAACTGTGAGCGAGCAGACCCGGACCGTTTCAGCCAACGGCAAGACTCTGACAATCAAGAACACCTACCATCCCATGGGCGGCGGCCAGCCGTTGACCGCGGAAACTACCGCTACGCTGGTCGGAATCGCCCCCTCTGGCGTGCATGCGGCCTCTGGCACGTGGCGCATCACCAAGGTTCAAGAAAGTGACAATGGCCTCACCACCACGTACAAGACCACTGGCGATGAACTCAGCATGTCCTCAGCGACGGGCAGCTACACCGCCAAGCTCGACGGCAAAGACTACCCGGCCACCGGAGCGTATACCTACAACTTTGTCTCTTTGAAGCGCATCGATGCCCACACCATCGAGGAGACTGACAAGCGGGATGGCACGGTAGTTGGAGTGTCGAAAATGACCGTCTCGTCCGACGGGAAGAAGATGACGGTGGTCTCGACAAATAAGCTGACCGACCGGACAACGACCTCCGTCGCGGAGAAGCAATAGGCCGACAGTGGCGGCATAGCTCCAAGTAGCGCAGAGTCCACGTCCCCTCTCGCTCTGCGCTACCCCGGCTGGTGGCCCACCCTTCTTTTTGCATTTCCCACCCCAACCACAGAAGTGGGTGTCCCGTCCTTGCGCTTTTTTCTAGGCCTTTGACCGCATAATTTTGTACCAAAACTGGGTGCCCCACCTGGGTGCCGGGGTACCCTCAGGGTCGGGGCAGCGCGTCTTTGTTTTTGCGCCTAGGGTGGAAGGCCGCAACACTCAATCACACGTACGAAATCACACGGTCAGAGACCTAGCGCAAGGGTGGGAAACCTCAGATCTCAGCCGTCGCCTGTTTTTGCGATCCCTACGCGGCAGCATCGAAGCGTTCAATCTTGGGCCGCTTTTTGTGGGATGCTTGCCACATATCGTAGCCTGCCTGCAGATCGTACCAAAAGCCGGCGTGGGTTCCGAGCGCGTCCGACAAACGCAGCGACATATCCGCCGATATGCCCGCCGCGCCGTTAAGAATGCGCGAAAGCGTGGTGCGCGAGACATGCAGACACTTGGCGGCAGTAGTTACGTCGATATCTCCAAGGTATTCGCGCAACGCCTTGCCCGGATGAGGCGGATTGAACATTTGCGTCATGGTGTTAGCTCCCGTGATAGTCCGGGTAGTCGATCAGAACTGCGTCTTCGCCTCTCACTCGCGGCTCGGCGGCTTCAGCCCCAGCTCCCGCATGGCGATTTGCAGGTCGGCCCAAGCCTCTTTTTTCTGGCGGGGGTCGCGGAGCAGGTAGGCTGGGTGATAGGTAACGATCAGTTGCATGCCGCGGAAGGCGTGGACCCGGCCGCGGAGGCCGGCTAACGGCTGGCGCGCGCCGAGGAGATAGGTGGCGGCGGTGGCGCCCAAAGCTACCAGCACCTGGGGGCGGATTACGTCGATCTGGCGGAACAGGAATGGGGAGCAGGTGTTGCCCTCTGCGGGTTCGGGCGTGCGGTTGCCGGGCGGGCGGCACTTGACTATGTTGGCAATGTAGACTTCCTCGCGCTTGAGGCCCATGGCGGCAATCATGTTATTCAAAAGTTGCCCGGCGCGCCCTACGAAGGGAATGCCCTGCGCGTCCTCGTCGGCGCCGGGGCCTTCGCCGACAAACATCAGGCGGGCGGCAGGCGAGCCGTCGCCGAAGACCAGCTTGTTGCGGCCCTTGTGCAGCGGGCAGCGCGTGCAGTCGCCGATTTCGTCGCGGATGAGTTGGAGGGCGGCGGCGCGGTCGGCCGGCGCGACGGCGGCGCCGATTTGAGGGGGCGAGGGAAGCGGCTTGCGGGGGGGCGTTGGATGGTCCTCCTGGGCTTGGACGGGCTGGGAAGAATCGGACTGGGAAGCTGCGTGGTCTCCCACCCGTTCCGCAGAAAAAAGCGGAAAGGATGGGGCACGGGGATCTTCTGGTTGTTCTGACAACGGGTCCGGCTCGCCTTCAAGTTGGGCAAGCAGCACGCGGTCGACGGGACGGCGGTAGAACTCGGTGAGGCCGAGGTCGCGGTAGAAGCGGACGCGGGCCAGGAGAGCGTCGCGGGTTGCGAGATCGAGGTGGCGCGCCAACTTCTTTACTCCACGATCGGTTACTTCACTTCACGGTCAGTTGCTCTATTCCACGATCAGTTGCCGGCGGGCGGAGGAGGGCGGAACGGACTGGCTCAGCACCTCGTCCTGTCTCGCTTTTTCGGGGCCGGTCTTTTCGGGCCGCGATCTTTCGTCCACATGCTCGTCGAATTCGAGAACCAGCGGGCGGGGACGGCGGAGGGTGAGAATCTCGTCGAGAATGCGGTCGGCGAGCTTGCGCTTGGGCATCTCGGGCAGCTCGATGGCGGTGGTCAGGGTGAGGAACGTGGCGGCGTTGCTGTCGGCGTCGATGCCCACGCCCTCCCCGGCCACATCGTTGACCACGATGGCGTCGGCGCCCTTGCGGAGGAGCTTGGCGCGGCCATTCTCCATGCGGTTCTCAGTCTCGGCGGCAAAGCCCACAATGAGCTGGCCGGGACGGCGCCGGCGCACGACCTCGGCCAGAATGTCTTCAGTAGGCGCGAGTTCGAGCGTGATGGGGCCGGTGCGCTTGAGCTTCTGTTCGGAGACGTTGACGGGGCGGTAGTCGGCCACGGCGGCCGCTTTGACCACCAGCGTGGCCTCGGTCATGCGTTCGAGCACAGCCTGGCGCATCTGGTCTGCGGTGGTGATTTTGATCAGCTCGCACTGCGGGGGCGGATGGAGGGCAGACGGGCCGCTGATGAGAATGACCTTGGCGCCGCGGCTGTGCGCGGCTTCGGCCAGCGCGTAGCCCATCTTGCCGCTGGAGCGGTTGCCGAGGAAGCGGACGGGGTCGAGAGCCTCGCGCGTGCCGCCGGCGGTGACGAGCACGATTTCGCCGGCCAGATCGTGGCGGCGGCCAAGAGCGCCGAGGACCGCGCCGGCGATGGCCTCGGGCTCGGCCATGCGGCCCGCGCCCACCATGCCGCAGGCCAGCTCGCCCGTTCCCGGCTCGATGACGCGCACGCCGCGCTGGCGGAGGATTTCGAGGTTGGCCTGCGTGGCCGGATGCTCCCACATGTTCACGTTCATGGCGGGGGCGACCAGGACCGGCGCCGCCGTGGCCAGGTAGAGGGTGGTGAGGAAGTCGTCGGCAATGCCGTGGGCGAACTTGGCCAGGATGTTGGCCGTGGCGGGGGCGACGACCAGCGCGTCGGCCCATTGCGCCTCGCCGATGTGCTCGATGCCGTTCTGTTCGGTGGAGGCTTCGTAGGAGCCGTCCCCGGCGCCCGTGTCGTCCCACAGGCTGGTGATGACCTTGTGGCCGGTGAGCGCGGCGAAGGTGAGCGGCTGGACGAATCGCGTGGCCGCCCCGGTCATGACCACATGGACCTCAAGAGCCTGGCGCTGCAGGGCGCGCACCAGTTCCGCCGCTTTATACGCGGCAATTCCGCCGGAGACGCCCACGGTGACTCGCATGGCTCGATTGTAGCCGGTTTCGGTTGGGGAAGGCGGGGGCGACGGCGGGGCGCCCACTCTGCCGGCGGGAACGCTAACTCAACAGAATCGGAATCGCCGGACCCTCGACCAGCGGCTTGACCACGGCTTTTTCGGTTTTGACGTAGGCGATCTTGCCGGCGGCGATCTCATCCTGGGCGATGCGGCAGGCCTTGTTGGAATGGCTGTGGACCAGAGCGTGAGAACCGCTCTGCAACTGGCGTGCGCGTCGGGCGGCCACCAGAACCTTGCGGTAGTTCGAGTCGAACTGCGTCTCAATCGTCATCGGTGTCCTTTTCATCCTCATTGGGGTCCCCTTCGTCGTCATCGGGGTCCACGTCATCGTCATAGGGGTCAGGCCCAAAGTCGAGTTGCTGCTGGCCGGATTCCCCAATAATGCCAAAGGCCTCCAGCACAGGCTTGAGCCGCTCCTGGGAGTTGATCTGCAGGCAGGCCGCGGCGACCTCCAACACCCGGTGGGAACGGTAAGCGATGGTTTCCCCATTGCGGTAATAACGCTCGGCCAGCACAATGGCCTCCAGTTGCGCTACCGCCCTGTCCAGAATGTCGTTGACCAGAATATACGTGTACTGGCGATAATTCTCAATCTCCTTCCTGGACGCATTGAGCCGCCGGTAGACTTCCTCGTCATTGACGACGCCCTCGGCGCGGCTGCGATTGCGCAGGCGGGTGCGAAGGACCCTGGGATTGGGGGGCATGATGAAGATGCTGACGGCCTCAGGCATTTTGGCGCGGACCTGCGCGGCGCCCTGGACGTCGATGTCGAGCAACAGGTCGTTGCCGTCGGAGCGCGCCTCGTCAAGCGAATGGCGGGTGGTCCCGTAGAAGTGGCCGAAGACCTCGGCGTGCTCCAGGAAGATGCCGGCGTCGATCATGCGCTGAAACTCCTCGCGAAAAGTAAAGAAGTACTCGCGCCCGTTTTCTTCAGAGCCGCGGGGGGGGCGGGTAGTCCAGGAGATGGCGAACTCGACGCCGCTGACCTGTCTGCGCAGTTCGCTCACCAGCGTGCTTTTGCCCGAGCCCGAGGGCGCCGAAATGATGAAGAGAATGCCTGCCACGATTCGATTTTTCCTCTGTCCACTTTGCCGCCGATTTTATTCCACGTTCTGAATCTGCTCGCGGGCCTTTTCGATCTCGGCCTTCATGGCCAGTCCCAGTTCGGTAATGCGGGTTCCCCTGCCGCCCACGCCGCCGGTCTTGGAGAGTAGGGTGTTGGCTTCGCGGTTCATTTCCTGGAGGAGAAAATCCAGCTTCTTGCCCACCTCGCCGCCGGCGGCCAGCAGCTCGCGGAAGTGGCCGATGTGGGCGTGCATGCGGGTCAGTTCCTCGGCGATGTCGCTGCGCTCGACGAGCACGGCGACCTCCTCGAGCAGGCGCTGGCGGTTGAACTCCGGTCCGGTGGCGGCAAGCAGGCGCTGGGTCAGGCGTTCCTGGTAGCGCTGCTCGATTTCAGGGCGCAGCTCGGCCACACCGCCGGTGGCTTCGGTGAGCCGGTCAAGCGTGCCGTGCAGAATGGCCGCGAGCGCCTCACCTTCGCGCGCCCGCATGATCTTCAACGCCTCGAGCAGCGGGCCAATCTGCTGCAGCACGCTTTCGGCCAGGACCGTCAGGTCCTCGTCGCCGCGATTGTCGGTCTGCAAAGCACCGGGCAGGTGGAGGATTGTGTTCAGGTCGGGCTCGCCGCCCAGACCGAATTCGTCGCGGGCGGCGCTAAAGGCGGCAACGTAGCCGGCGACCAGCTCGCGATTGTAGCCGGCCTTCTGCTGGGAGCTGCGATCGATGGAGAGTGCGAGATCGACGTGGCCGCGGACGAGCGAGTCCTTGAGCGTCTTGCGCAGCTCCATCTCCAAAGCGTCGAGGCCGGAGGGTAGGCGCAACTGCACGTCGAGAAAGCGGTGGTTGACGCTCTTGATGGTGAGCGTGTAGCTGAGCTGGTCCTGATCGCGATTCTGGACGCGTGCCTGAACGCGCGCAAACCCGGTCATCGAATAAATCGGCATTTCGTGCTACTCCTCAGGCCCGCTGGTGAGCGCCAGCTCCATTTGAGGCGGGTTCTTTTCCAAAGGTTCTGAACCTTGCGGCTCGGGTACGTCCATGAATTGCAGTTGATAGAGCCGCTGATAGGTGGGTGAGGAAGTAAGAAGTTCCTCGTGGGAGCCGATGGCGGTGATGCGGCCGTCTTCGAGCACGGCGATGCGGTTGGCGCGGCGAATGGTGGAGAGGCGGTGGGCGATGACCATCACCGTGCGCCCCTGCATCAGGTTGGCCAGCGCGGCCTGCACCAGCGATTCGCTCTCGGCGTCGAGGGCCGAGGTAGCCTCGTCGAGAATCAGAATCGGCGCATCCTTGAGGATGGCGCGGGCAATGGCCAGGCGCTGACGCTCGCCGCCGGAGAGCCGGAAGCCTTTTTCGCCGATCACCGTGTCGTAGCCCTGCGGCATCTGCAGGATGAAGTCGTGCGCCAGGGCATTCTGCGCGGCCCGCTTCACTACGGCGGCTTTCACGTCAGGCCGGCCGTAGGCGATGTTGTTCCGCACCGTGTCGTTGAAGAGAATGGTCTCCTGCGTGACTTGGGCAACCTGGCGGCGCAGCGATGCGAGGGTGAGGTAGCGCAGGTCGTAGCCGTCAATGAGGATGGAGCCCGAGGTGACGTCGAAGAAGCGCGGAATCAGGTTGGCCAGGGTGGACTTGCCGGCTCCGCTTGGTCCCACCAGCGCCAGCACCTCGCCGGCCCGGATCTCGAGATCGACGTGGTGCAGGATCTGGTGCTCGCCTTCCTCGGTGGAATAGGAAAAGCCCACGTTATCAAAGCGGATGGATTTCTGGAAGCGACCCATGCTGACCGCGTGCGGCCGCTCCTTCACGTCGTCCTTGGCGTCGAAGAAGGCGAAGATGGACGACGAGGCGCCCATGGCCTGCTGAAAGCTGTTGTAGAAGTAAGCGAACTTGCGCACCGGGTCGTAGAGCTTGAAGAGGACGATGATGAACGCGCCGAAAAGGCCGATGGTCATGCGGCCATGTTGAATCTCGTTGCGCCCGATGAGCAGCAGCATGGCGATGGCGATGGCGCCGATGGTGTCCATGAGCGGGGAGCTGATGGACTGAACGCGCACGCTGCGCAGGTTGGCGCGAAACAGGCGGCGAGCGGCGGTCTTGAAGCGCAGTATCTCCCATAGCTCGGTGTTGAAGGCCTTGACGATGCGGTTGCCGGTAACTGTCTCATGCAGGATGTTCTGGATTTCGGCCAGCTTGTCCTGTCCGGTGCGGGTGCGGGTGCGCACTTCCCCGCCGATCTTGCGGGCAGAGATAACCACTACGGGGATAAACAACAGCAGCGCCCAACTAAGGTATCCGCCCAGGCGGATCACAAGCACCAACCCGAACAGGAAGGTGAAGAACTGCTGCAGGAACTCGCCGATGACCGAACTGACCGCAACCTGCACGCGATCGACGTCGTTGATGAGCGTGGAGAGGATGGTGCCTGTGGGGTGCTTGTGAAAGAAGCTGGAGGAGCGGCGCAGCGTGGCTTCGTACAGATTGTTGCGCAGGTCGGTAACCATGCCGAAGCCGGCGTAGTTGACCAGGTAGGTGCCGAAGTAATCGCAGATGCCCTTGATCATGGTGGTCGCCACCAGCGCAAAGGCCACCACTGTCCATGCATTGTGCATGTGCATGAAATGAGGAATCAGGATACGGAGATCGATGTGGTATTGGGATTTGGGAATGCCCAGGAGAATGGGGCCCTCGGCCGCTTTGGGGTCCAGGACCCTGTCGAGGATGGGCTGGAAGAGCAGGACGCGGAAGTTGTCCAGCAGGCCCACCATGGCCAGCAGCAGCACGCCGGGCAGCACGTGCAGCACGTAAGGGAGACCGTAGCGCAGCAGGCGCAGAACGTTTTTCATGCCGGTTGGCCCGCCTCGCGGACGGTTGACCTCAAATCAAGCCGCGGGGATAGAGTGCAAGACCTCATCCCCGTATTGTATCCGGCTGCCGGCAGGGTCTGCTCAGGCTACTCCTGGCCCGCGCCCCTGGCGATTCAGCGGCCGGGTGCTGCGACTCGGCGGCGCTGCCGCCGTTGCCGCACCAGCGGAGCGAGTTATAACTCATGCGGTGGAGGCTTTCATCCGCTCTAATACGCCTTCAGGTCCAGGATAGCTTTGAGTATGGTCTCCGGCTGGGGCAGGATAGCATCCTCAAGTATCGGCTGGTAGGCCACAAATGTATCCATGGAACCGATGCGGCGGACCGGCGCGTCCAGGCACTCGAAGAGCTCATCGGCAATGCGGGCCGCGATCTCAGCTCCGTAGCCCCAGCTGAGCATGTCCTCGTGAGCCACGATCACCCGGCTGGTCTTGCGGATAGAGGCGGCGATGGCCTCCCAGTCATAGGGATTGAGGGTGCGCAGGTCCAGAATCTCCACCTCGACGCCGTGCAGGCGCTGCGCCCTCTGCGCAGCCTGCAATGCGCGGGGCACAATGGCGCCGTAAGTCACAAGAGTGATATGGGTTCCGGGACGGACGATTTTGGCCTTGCCGAAGGGAATGGCAAACTCCGGGCCGGGATAGGGCGCGCGGCCCCAGGTCTCGCGATAGAGCCGCTTGTGTTCGAGAAACAGGACCGGATCGTCGCAGCGGATGGCGGTGCGGAGCAGGCCGTTGGCGTCGAGGGCGTTCGAGGGAAAGACAACGCGCAGCCCTGGAATGTGGGTAAAGGTGCTCTCGCCGCATTGCGAGTGGTAGATGGCGCCGCCGGTCAGATAGCCGCCGATGGGCGCGCGAATCACGGCCGGGGAGACCCACGTGCCATTCGAGCGCCAGCGCATGAGCGCCAGCTCGTTGTGGATCTGGTGCATGGCCGGCCAGATGTAATCGAAGAATTGAATTTCGACCACCGGCTTCATGCCGCGGAGGCCGTAGCCGACGGCGCGGCCCACGATATTGGCCTCGGCCAAGGGCGAGTTGAAGACGCGCTCCGAACCAAACTCGGTTTGCAGGCCGGCCGTGAGCTTGAAGACGCCGCCTTTGCCCTTGACCTCGGCGAGCACTGCTTCGCGGCTGGCGTCGGCCACGTCCTCGCCATAGACCACGATGCGGGGATCGCGGCGCATCTCGTCGTGGAGGCAGGCGTTGATGAGGTCGGCCATGGTGCGCGGGGCGCTTCCCTTTTCGCCCCCGGTCTTGCCTCCGCCCGCGGAGCCCGGCGCCTGCGCCTGCTCGGTGGCAAAGGCCCGGCTGGTGGGGTCCAGGTCCTCGGAGTAGACGTGCTCGGCGATTCCCGCCACTTTGGGCAGCGGCGCTTCAAGAGCGTGCTCGGCGGCCTCGGCGGCTTCGCGGTCCAGTTGCTGTTCCAGCAAATTGATCTCGTCCGCGGTCAGAATCCCCTCGCGCAAGAGGCGCATCTGCATTTTAGCCAGCGGATCGCGCATGGCGTCGGCCTCGCGTTCGGCCGCGGAGCGGTAAAGGCGGTCATCGTCGGAGAGCGAGTGGGAGTAAGCCCGCACGCAGTGGCCATGCACAAAGGCAGGCCCGAGGCCGGCGCGGCAGTGCGCCACCGCGGCCTGAAAGGCCCGCAAGCAGGCTTCCGGATCGGTGCCGTCCACCTCGGCAAAGTGGAAGTTGGGGAAGTTGGCCACCAGGCGCGAAATATTCCCGCCCGGCGTATTCACCTCGACCGGGACGCTGATTGCGTAGCGGTTGTCTTCCACGCAGAAGAGGACCGGCAGCTTCATGCTGCAAGCGGTATTGAGCGCCTCCCAGAACTCGCCCTGCGAGGTGGAACCCTCGCCGAGCGAGGTGAAGACGACCTCGTCGGCGTGAAACTCGACGTCACGGAAGGCGCGATAGTCGCCTTCGGCTCTCCACCCCGGCGACGAGGTGGGTGCCGGGGTACCCTCCAGGGTCGGGGCAACGCCGGGGACCCCGGGTCTGGCCGCGGCCTCAGGATGGCGGCTGAAGTAGCGGCCCGCCTCGGCGCAGCCCACTGCATGGAGCAGTTGCGTGGCGGTGGAGGAAGAGGAGCTGACGATATGGAGCGGACCGCTGCTCCAGTGGTTGGGCATCTGGCGGCCGCCGCTGGCCGGATCGGTGGCCGCGCCCACAGCCTGCAGCAGCATCGCAGCCGGCGTAACGCCCAAGGCCAGGCACAGCGCGCGATCGCGATAGTAGGGGAAGACCCAGTCGTAGCCGGGACGCAACGCCAGCCCCGCGCCCACCTGAAGAGCTTCGTGGCCGGCGCCCGAGATCTGGAAAAAAATCTTCTGCTGGCGCTTGAGCAGGATTTCGCGGTCGTCCACGCGGCGGGAGAGGTACATTAGCCGGTAGATCTCAACCATCTGCTCAGGGCTCAGGCCGCCAACGGCGGCAGCCGGCTCGGGCACGCGAGCGCTGGAAACTGCCAGTTCCATTCCCGTTACTCTCCAATTTGCAGTTCTTTCAGGAAGCCACGCTTGATTGTAACAACCCGGCGCCTTGTCGAACAGCAGCGAACTCAATATGCGGTGCTCCCCCCAAAAAAGGGAGAATCCGGAAGCTATCGCATCCGCAGAGTGGGCTGCTGGAACACCGGCAACCCGCGCACGGAGGTGCTCATCTTGTCTTTCACGCGGTGCGCCAGCTTTTCGATCTCGGCGAGTCTGCTAAGCTGTGCCGGAGTCAGTGAATCCGGGTTCTCGCGATTGATCTCGGCATTCAGCTCACTGGCCAGCTTGAGCAGCTTGTTGGTGTCGGAGACCATGGACTTTTGCCGCTCGGCGTTGAGAGCGCGCAGGCGCTTTTCGGTCTCAATGGGATCGACGGTCCCCATCTCCTCCAGGCCACCGCCGACGCGCTGGCCTATAGGTTGCACGCCAGGACCGCGCGGGGCCGAGCCCGGCCCGTTCTGTGCGCCACCAGGCGGCGCCAGCAGCAGCGCGAGGCACAGCGCCTGACGCGCGGCCTGGGAAATCCACCGGCCGGGTGTGCGGCTCGAAGATGCAGAAGGCGGCTTAAGCATTGTCCTTCATCCTCGAAACAGGCTTGGTGCGCGGGAAGCCGGCAGTTTTCTCAGCTTGCCCCCACCGTGAGCTTCATCTTCTCTTTCACATCGTGGGCCAGTTTCTCAATCTCGTCGGCCTTGCGAATCACATTGAGCGAAAGCGTGTCCTTGTTGGTCTTGTCCACCTCGGTCTTCAGGTCCGTTGCCAGCTTGAGCAGTTTGGCGCTGTCTTCGCCAATTCGCTTTTTCCGTTCGGCATTCGCCGCCTCGAAACTCTGTTTCTTGGCCTGCCGGTCATTGATGTCGTTCACCTGATTGCTATCGGGTATGCGGTTCAGTTGTTGTTGCGGAAGCCGGGGATAATGCGCCGTGGACTGCAGCAGTCCCTGGCCGACAACCGGTGCGAGGGCAATGGCGGCCAAGCCTGCGAGGACGCCAATGCATAGCACCCTCAACCGCGGCGGGCGCGGGCTCTCCGGTGCGGGGACTCGGTGAAATCTCATGGGATGACCTCCTGCGTTGTGCATGGGCTGTGCCGGGAAGGACGGTTTGACCACTGGGGCAAAGTGGTAGAGGCTTCCCAGACTTTCCTGCGCACAGTCTAGTCTAGAAACAGGAGTTTGGGATGCATCCTTTTTTGATTGCGGCAAGATTTGGGTTGTTTAGGGAAGGGCGGTTCCTGGGTAAGGTGCTGGACGAATGGACTGTCGACACCCAGGAGTTCATTCACACGAAGCTGCCGCACCTGGTGGTGGTTGCGATTATCGCCTTTATACTCAGCCGGTTACTGCGGCTGATCACCTACCACATGACGCGCGTGGCCGAGCAGCACGCGGCTGGTCCCGAGCGGATCGGGCAAGTAAGAACGCTGTCCGGGGTGATCCGCGCCACGGGACTGGCCGTCATCGGGCTGATCGCCGGATTGCAGTTTCTGGATGCGCTGGGAGTGAATCTGGCTCCGCTGCTGGCCTCGGCCGGGGTGGCCGGACTCGCCCTCGGCCTGGCGGCGCAGAACATCGTCAAGGACGTGCTCAACGGCATCCTGATCCTGATCGAGGACCAGTTCGCCGTGGGGAATACGGTGCGCCTGGCCGGTCTGGCCGGCACCGTGGAGGCCATGACGCTGCGCAAGACCACGGTCCGCGACGCGGACGGCACCCTCTACGTGATTCCCAACTCGCAGATCACCACCGTGGCCAACCTGAGCGTGGACTACTCGGTGGCCACGGTGAATGTAAGCGTGGACTTCTCGGCCAACCCGGACACGGTGCTGGGCCTTCTGAGGGGCATCGCCATGGATATCCGCAACAGCGAGGAGTTCCGCAACCTTTTTGTCGCCGATCCGCAGATTCTGGGCGTGGATGCCGTGAAAGGCTCTGAAGTAATCTTTCCGGTGGTCTTCAAGACGCAGGCCACCAAACAGTACGGTCCGGTGCGGGAGTTTCGCCGCCGGGTACGGCTGGCCCTGGAGGAGCACCATCTGCTGCCCGGCGACCCCAACCGGGTCTTCAGCACGTTTGTCGAAAAGGGCGCGCCAAGCCGAGGCCAGACAGCCGGAGAGGCCGCGCCGGAACACGACCCGACCCTGCTCAAGCCGGAGGATGGGAATCCGCTCAGAAGCGAATGAAGAGCATTTGGTTCCTTGCCGGTTCTTCGGTCAGATGGTTGGAACCGAATGTTCAAGCAAGGTTTCATCGCCAGCCCCCGCCGGATGGACACTTTTGAAAACGACGCGATTGCGGCCCGCGGCCTTGGCGGCATACAAGGCCTGATCGGCGATGGCGAGCAAGGATTCTTCGCTGGCGGGCCCCGCGGACGGGTCAAAGACGGTGGCGCCGATGCTGCAGCTCATTCCAAACTCGCTCCCGCGGGTGCGCACCTTCAGGTTGGAGATCGAGGCATAGAGGCTGGCCAATCTCTGCTCGGCGGCCTCGGGCGGGATCTCAGTGAGGACAAGCAGGAATTCCTCTCCGCCGTAGCGGCCGGCGTGGTCATAAGGGCGAATGGCGGAGCCGACTGCATTGGCGAACCGGCGCAGGGCCTCATCGCCTGCCATATGGCCGAAGGCGTCGTTGATGCGCTTGAAGTGGTCCAGATCCACGAGCGCCACCACCAGCGGCTGGTTCTCCCGGCGCGAGCGGTCCATCTCCGCGGCCAGCGCGCGCAGAACGCCCATGCGATTGAGCATTCCGGTAAGCCCGTCGTGAGTTGCCTGGATGCGCAACTGCTCGCGGCTGAGTTCGAGTTCATGGGTGCGCTCGCGAACCAGTTTCTCCAGTTCCCTGCTCCTTCGCCGCAGATGGCCCACGAAAATCCGGACGGCGGCCAGCAGCAGGAGCACGGAGCCAAGGCTGCACAGAGCATAAAACCACCAGGTCTTCCACCACGGCGGAAGAATTCTGACTTGTACCTTCACAATGGCGGAAAATGCGCTCAGGCCCGGGTTGCGCGCATTGGCCGCAAAGGTATACGCCCTCGGCGGAAGGTTGGAAAAGACCGCCATGCCGTCCTGGCTTTCGATCCAGTCCGGCTGCAGACCGTCCATTCGATACTTGAAGATCAGTTCGCTGCGGTTGCGCATGGCCGGCGAGGATATCTGGAAGTGCAACGGTAGGGCGGACCACGGCAGCTTGAGCGCTTGCGCAGCCGGGTAGAGGTCGTCTCCGCGCCGGATTCCGGTGACCAGGGCGGAAAGGGGGGCGGAATCGAAGACGTGCTCCGGATGCAGAAGGTGCGCCACGCCGCCGCTGGTTCCAATCCACAATGAGCCGTCGGGGGTATCCACCAGGACCCCCTGATTCACGTCGTTCCAGATGAGCCCGCTTTCCTGCGTCAGGTGGCGCCAACCCAGGCCGTTCCAGGCCAGCAGGCCGGCGTCGGTCCCCAGCCAGATCCAACCGCGGCGATCCGCAAGGATAGCCACGGGAGTCAGCATCCGCAGTTCGGGAGGAAGTTCCAGTTGCCAGGCATCCAGCCGGTCCCCGCCCCGCGTGAGCCGCCATGTGCCCGATTGCTGGCCGGTGACCCAGATGGCGTCATCCGGGGCGCAAGAAATATCGAGCAAGGTTCCGGGCAGCTTGTTGGGCAATCCGTCGATGGGCGGCTGGGTCCACTGGCCGTCCTGGAGGCGCAGAAGGCGTTTGTTGGCCAGGAACCAGACCGTACCGTCGGGCGATGCACAGCCCGCATCCACCGGGGTGGATTCAGTCAGGAACGCATCCACGGCTCCAACCCGGCGCGGAGCAGCCTTCGGAACTCCGGGTTCGCTCATGTAGATGCCATCGTCAGTGGTAAAGAACACGCGCCCGAACGAGTCCGCCACACTCCGGGTGATGAAGGACGGCAACTTTGCGGTCTGTTCCGTTTCACCGGTCTTTGGATCGATGCGCAAAACGGCAGCGGAGAAGGTTCCGGCCCTCAGGGTGCCGTCGTGATTGAGGCCCAAAGCGTCCACCTGGCCAAAGGTCCAGCGGGGCATTGCAAACAGGCGGCCTGACGAGCCGTTGCGAGGGTCGATCCATGCCGGCCCCTTGTCGGTTCCGATGAAGACGCGATGGTCACGCGAGGGAAGGATTGACCAGATTACGGCGGAGGGCAGACTCTGGACATCGTTCCAGCCTTCCCAATCTTGATAGCCGGCCCAGTTGTAGAGTCCGTCGCCACGGATGGCAAGCCAGAGGTCGCCAGCCGCGTCGAAGGCCATGCTCACGACGTGACCGGTAAGCCGCAGCCCGTTTGCCGGGCCGATGATCCGCCAGCCGGTTCCATCCCAGCGGGCAATTCCGTCCTCGCAGGGCGCCAGAATCCGGCCCTCCCGGTCCTCGATGAGTGGGGCGTGGGGATATGCGTTCCCAGGGCTGGACCCTGGAATGCTCCGATCCACAAAACGTGCCGACCCTCGTCGCAGCGCGGCCACGTGATAACGGCCCCCGGCCCAGAGAGTGCCCTCATGATCCAGGAGGACGCCTTCCCAGAAATCCTCCTCCAGGCCCTTTCCCTTGTCCCATGCGGTCACCTTTCCGGCCAGCGGCCGGAGTTGGCCGCCGGTTTCCCGGTCCACCCAGGAATAGAGCTTTTTCCCACATCCAATCCAGATTTGTGTGCCGTTGGGCGGCTCGTTTGCGACGCTCACGTAGGAGACCTGGGCCAGGTCCGGGTTGGAAGCCACGAATTGGGCGGTAAATACCGGAAGGTAGCTCAGCAACCTGCCGCCGGCATCGTGCTCCAGCCGGTAGAGGCGGCGCCTGTCCACGATCAGCAGGTGGCGCGCATCTTCAACCACCATGCGGTTCCAGGACGTAACGTGAATCGGACTGCTCCCGGCAGGAACGAAACGTTGGCCGTCCCAACGGTAAAGGTTTTCGTTTGTGCCCACCCAAACCGTGCCGTCGGGGTCCAGAACAACGGCATGGATATCCAGTTCGGCGATGCCCTGTTCGGGGCCGAAGCGTTCAAAGCCGGAGCCGAGAAACCGGTAGACGCCGTTCTCCGTGCCCAACCACAGAAACCCGGTACGGTCGGTCGCCAGTGCATTGACCGCAAGGTTCTTGAGCCCCTCGGCCTGGCGGTAAGCGCGAAAGACATACTGCTGCGCCTGCAGGGAGGCGGAAAGCGCCAGCCAACAAACCATCTCCCGAATTGAACCAGACCTGTCCAAGCTCTCCCCTGCGAGAGACAAACACCCGCAAGGGATTCATCGGCGGTTTGGGCGGAGAACTAGATTCTTCTGTTGCGATTCGATTCAGAGAGCACATTTTGACGCGTTTTTGGTCCACGCTGCAAGGCTTTATCGGCAGTCCGCGGGGAGGGCTGCGGGGGGCTGGCCTAGGCTCAGCGTTCCAGCGCTTCCAGCAGGGCTTCGGCGTCGGTAATGGGCGGCAGGCAGGTGCGCCCCAGGCACACCAGCGCCCAGGCCTTGCCTCCGTCCGGCGGCGGGACCTGAAGCAGCACTTCGGCCAGCGCCTCGGGGAGCGCGCCAGGAACAAGGTGGTACGGAGCAATGCGCATCACAGTCTTGTTGACGGCGAAGCGCGCCACCGCCGTGGCCTCAAGGCGGGAAGCCTCAGGGCCGGAACCCACCACGACCACCTGCACGGGATCCAGCAGAAACCGCTCCAGCGCCAACCCGTAGCTGCCGGCGTAGAGGCCGAAGTGCTCCACGATGCCGGCAAAGGAGCTGAGCGTATCCTCGGCGATCTCGCGATACTCGCGGCGGCCGCTGAGGGGCTCAAGGCGCAGCAGGGCCGAGGCTGCGGCGGGATTGCCGGCCGGCGTGGGCGTGTCCTGCAGGGGCTTGCGCCTTGCGGCCAGTACGCCCAACGGCATTTGCCCGTCCTGGGGCGCCGCGGTATCGTAGAACGCCCCCGCGGCGCGGTCGTAAAAGCGGTCGATCATAGCGTCGGCCAGCTTGACGGCCACGCGGTAGAAGTTCATGTTTCCATCCGCCAGCCAGGCGTCGATGCAGGCATGCACGGAGAAGGCGTAATCGTCCAGCGTGCCCGGCACTTTCTCAGCCGGCGCGGCTTCGTCCGACGGCCGCGGCTCGCCATAGGCGATCACGTGGCTGAGCGTCCGGTCTCCATCCCAGGCCTGGTCGAGCAGCCGGTTGAGCGTGCGCAGCGCAAAGTCCTGCACCTCTACCAGGCGCAGCACCCGCGCCGTCTCCAGGTAGGCCGTCACGGCCATCGCATTCCAGCCGGTATAGAGCGTGCGGTCGATGAACGGCATGGGCCGCAGCCCGCGAGCCGCAAACAGCTTGCGGCGGGCCGAGTCGCGCAGGGCGCGGAAAGCCTCCAGCTCGCCTTCGTCCGCGGATCTCTCTTCCAGCGTCGATTTCACGTGCAGGACGTTCTTGGCCGGGTTGTGGTGCATGTCGCCCAACTCGCCGATGTCCCAGTAGCTGGAGGCGAAGATCAGCTCGGCGGGATCGAGCACGGCGCGGGCTTCGTCCAGGGTCCAGGTAAAGTAGTCGCCGTCGTCGTCCAGATCGATGTCGGCGTCCTGGGAGGCATAAAAGCCGCCCAGCTCACGATCGGTCATGATGGCGTCCAGCCATGCGACGATCTCCCGCGCCGTGTCAAGAAAATCCCCGCGGACAAAGCTCTGGAATCCGTGCACGTAGTTGCGCAGCAGCTCGGTGTTGTCGTAGAGCATCTTCTCGAAGTGCGGAACCACCCAGCGCTCGTCCACGCTGTAGCGATGAAAGCCGCCGGCCAACTGATCGTAGACGCCGCCGCGAGCCATTTTTTCGAGCGTCGTCGTAAAGGCGTCGCGGGCCTGTGCGTTGTCGCGGTTCATGGCCACTTCCAGCAGCAGGTCCAGCGCGGCCGGGTGAGGAAACTTGGGCTGCGAGCCGAAGCCGCCGTTGAGGGGATCGAACTGGTTGAGGGCCGAGCCGGCAATCTTGTCCACCAGGGCCAGGTTGAGTTCGCCGCCACGGCCGGAAAAGCTCTCATTTTGCTCGATGGCGGCCATCACGCTCACGGCCGACTCCAGCGCTTCCTCACGCCGCTCGCGCCACACCTGGGCCATGGTGAGCAGCACGCGCCCAAAGCCCGGCCGGCCATAGCGGTCGTCGCGGGGAAAGTAAGTGCCGCCAAAGTAGGGACGGCCGTCGGGGGTCAGAATGGCCGTCAACGGCCAGCCGCCCTGGCCGGCGATGGCCGCGACCGCGGCCTGGTAGCGCGCATCCACGTCGGGCCGTTCGTCGCGATCCACCTTCACGGCCACGAAATTCTGATTGATGAACGCGGCAATCTCGGCGTTCTCATAGGACTCCCGGTCCATGACGTGGCACCAGTGGCACCACACGGCGCCAATGTCCAGCAGGATGGGCTTGTCTTCAGCCTGGGCGCGCGCAAAGGCCGCCTCGCCCCACGCGTGCCACTGGACCGGCTGATGCCGGGCCGAGAGCAAGTAGGACGAGGCTGCCTGTGCAAGCAGGTTGTCGTCGGCGGGCGTGGGGACCTGGTCCGGAATCATGGCCTGAGAATACATGGGTTATGCCCGGAACTGCCAGCATGTTCTTTGCGGAATGCGCAACTTTTTACACCGCGAGCTGCACGCTTTTGCACTTGGAGCTAGACTGCGAAGCTAACTTCCGGCCAGTTCCGCCTCGATGGCCGCGACCAGTGCGAGCGCATCCGGCTGGGTGTCGGGCGCAAACCGCTCCACCACTTCGCCGGAGCGGCTGACGAGGAATTTCTCGAAGTTCCACAGCACCTCAGGCTCGGGGTTGGCTTCGATTCCGTAGCCCTTCAGCTTTTCGCGGAACGGAACCTCGGACAGGCTGACGGCTTTGGGCTGCGCGGCGATCAGGGCCGCGTAGAGCGGATGCTTCTGCTGGCCGACCACGGTGATCTTGTCGAAGAGCGGAAACTTTACGCCGAAGTTGGTGGTGCAGAACGCCTGAATCTCCTCGTTCGTTCCCGGCTCCTGGGCCTTGAAGTCATTGGCCGGGAAGCCGGCAATCACCAGCCCCTGGCCCTTGTATTGCTCGTAGAGCTTTTCCAGGCCCTCATACTGCGGCGTAAGGCCGCACTTCGAGGCCACGTTGACGACCAGCAGAACATGGCCCTTGAACTCGGCCAGCGAAGTTTCTTCCCCGGTGATCTTACGAACCGGAATGTCATAGATTGATGCGCTCATGATTGCTCCTTGCTTCCTTTCCATCTTACTAAGACCTGCCCGGCTCTATGGCTTGGTGGCCAGGATGAGCGGCGACGGTCCATGTGTGGCGAGGGTGCGCGCACTTTCGAATCCGGCCTCGCGCAGCCAGGCGCCGATCTCTTCAAAGGAGTATGTGTCTCCGCGATCGGTGTTCACCAGCATGTTGATGGCAAAGGTCAGGCCATTCATGGGTCCGGTCCTGTCCGCATTCACCAGGAACTCGGCAATGGCGACGGTTGCGCCGGAGGCGAGCGCATCGAAGGTCTTTTCCAGCAGCGCCTTGCTGCGGCCGATGCCTTCGCTGTGCAGGATGTGACCGAGCGTGGCCACGTTGTGACCGCTGCCGAAGTCCGCTTCCAGCAGGTCGCCTTCATGGAAGCTGAAGCGTTCCGCCAGGCCAAAGCGGGCCACGGTCGCGCGGGTAACGGGGATCACGCCATGCCAGTCGACGGCAGTGACGCGCACCTGCGCGGCACTCTGGGCCAGGGCGATGCCCCAGACTCCCGAACCGGCGGCAAGATCGAGCACGCTGACCGGGCCCGTGGCGGCGCTCAGATCGAGGTGGGAGGCGAGCTCCTGGGCCACGTGATAGCTCATGGGGAAGATGTCGTTGACGAACTGCTGGAAGAATTCGCTGCCCGGCCCCTGCTGATTGACAGCCGCGACGGGCAGGCCGGTGGCTACCACCTCGTTCAGGTGCAGCCATCGGGGAAGCAGGTGCTCGCTGGTGTGGCGAATGAGTCCGCCTTGGAACTTCGGCCTGGTGCTGACCAGAAATGCGGCGCTCTCGGGCGCCAGCGAATAGTTGCCCTCGCGGTCCTTGCGCAGAAAATCGAGGCCGACAAGAAAGTTGAGAATCGCGGCCAGGCCGCGTTCCGAGGCGCCGGTCGCCTGATGAATCTCGTGGAGGGATTTTGGCCCGCCATCCAACACGTCGAAGACATGGTGGCGGATGGCCGCCTCAAGGACCAGGGGCGCAGCGTAGCCAAAGGCAAATTGGTAGATGCGCTCGGGCGTTACGGGGGCGCTAACTTGTGGTGTCATTTCGACCTCGTTCAAATGAATCAGGTTGGAGAAGCCGCTGCGGAATCATAGCAGAGCGGAATTTGCGGTAGTGTGAATTTCTCCCGCTCTGCCCGTCAACCCAGCAGTTGCTTGGCCACCCGGATGTATAACTCGATTGCTTCGAGCAGCTCCTTCTTGGCCAGCTTCTCAAAGGGCGTATGAGCTACGTGGATGGAGCCTGGCCCCAGCAGCAGCGGCTCGCCCCAGTTCGATAACTGCGGAATATCGGTGGTGAACTTGGCGATCATGGTGGGCACCCCCTCGACGGCGCGCAGGCGGACGAAGGGAATTTCCAGAGTGAAATCGACTTCGGCCAGTCCGGCGGCGGCTTCGACCAGCGCGGCGCGCACCGGGGCCGAGTCGCCCACCAGGCGGACCAGCACCTGCGCTTCGGCCTGGTCGGCGATGACGTTGGGAGCGTGGCCGCCTTGAATCTGGCCGATGTTGAGCGTGCTGGGGCCGACGTCTTCAAGCGTCGGCAGCGGGAGGGCCAGCATTTTCCCGAGCGCCTCGACCAGCTTGTGGACGGCGCTGTCTCCCAATTCCGGATAGGCGGAGTGGGCCATCTTGCCGGTGGACTTAAGCACGGCGCGCAGGGCGCCTTTGGAGGCCAGAGCAAGGCGATTGTCGGTAGGCTCGCCGTTGATGAGGAAGCGGCTGCCTTTGGGCGTCAGATTGGCGGCCTTGGCGCCGGCGGAGTCGCGCTCTTCGCCGCTGACGAACAAGACGCCAATCCGAAACCCCGCCGCGCGGAGCGCTTCGGCGGCGGCTACCTGGGCGGCGATGATTCCCTTGGCGTCTGAGACGCCGCGGCCGTACATGAAGTTCGCGTCTTCGCTGAAGGGGATGTAGGGCGGAACGGTATCCATGTGGGTGGAAAACACCAGGTCGGGCGTCTCGCCGGCCGTGCCGGCGTAGACGTTCCAGCGCGGGCCGGCGGTGGCGCTCTCGGGCGGCTGGGCCACGGGGGTCTTTTCGACTGCCCAGCCGCGGCCGGCGAGGCAATCGGCCAGGAAGTCGCCCACCGCGCCCTCGTGGTAGGTCGTGGACTCGATTTCGCACAACGCGCGGGTAAAGCGAATGGGGTCGATAGGATGAGCCGGCGGACAATCGGTCATGATGCTGCCAGAATACTCCAGAGGGTGGCTCCCGCCTTACAGGGTGATCGCAGCACCAGAGGTCAAACGATTTGCCTCTTGCGAGCCCACGAACGAGACCAATGCAGGGAACTCTCCACCGTAACCGTGTGGAAGGCGAAAAAATCCCCGGAAGCGCGTAGAATGGAGAGTGGAATGAGCGCGACAATTGCACCCGTCCGCACCAGCACGATTCCGGCGCCAGCCCTGTTGCGCAGCGTGGAACTGGCCGGCCCCGCCGGCCGCCTGGAAGCGATGGTGAACGAAGGCGCGCCCGATGCTCCGTTTGCGGCGGTGGTTTGCCATCCTCATCCGCAGGGCGGCGGCAACCTGCACAACAAGGTGGTCTACAGCGCCATGAAGGTTCTGAACGATCCGGAGTGGGGGCTCGCGCTGCCGGTTTTGCGCTTCAACTTTCGCGGCACGGGCCTCAGCCAGGGCACCTACGATGGCCTGGCTGAAACGGGCGATGTGCTGGCTGCTTTGGACTGGATTGTAAACGAATACAATCGCCCGCTGGTGCTGGCCGGCTTCAGCTTCGGCGCGGCCATGGCGGTCAATGCCCTCGCAGGGGCTTGTTGCGGCCAGGACCCAATCCGCAGCCAGGTTCGCGCCCTCATCGCGCTCGCCCTGCCCACCCAGGCGGATGGATGCAATTTTCACTATCCCTTCCTGCGGCACTGCACCATCCCCAAACTTTTCCTCAGCGGAGACCAAGACCAGTACGCGCCGGCCGCACAGTTGGCGCAAGTGGCCGCCTCCTCTGCCGACCCTAAACGGCTGCTGCTTCTCGGCGGCGGCGATCACTTCTTTACAGGTCAACTGGAGCCCATGCAGCAAGCGCTCTCCGGTTGGCTCAAGGAGCAACTGCAATGACCCCGGTCAGCGAAATCGCCCTGGAAACCATGCACGCCACAGCTACCGAGATCTTTACCGGCGCCGTGGCCGCCTGCAACATCGCATCGGCGTTCGATCGGCGCATTCGCTTTGAGGGCCACAGGCTGCACCGGCTTCTCCCCGACGGCAGCGGCCCGGCGACCATCGATCTTTCCTGCTACAAGCGGATCTTCGTGATTGCGCTGGGCAAGGCCGCCAGTCCCATGCTGGATACGCTGCTGGAGCGCATGACCCGCCGCAACGGCGTGCGCGGCATCTGTTGCTCGAACCAGTTGCCCAAGAACCGCAACTGGCGCTTTCGCTACTTTGAGGGCGGCCACCCGCTGCCCAATGAAGACTCCTTCGCCGCCGCCCGCGCCACTCTGGCCATGCTGCGCAAGGCCCGCAAAGACACGCTGATTTTCTTTCTTATCTCCGGGGGCGGCTCGGCCATGTTCGACCTGCCGCTGGCCCCCCATATCACTCTCGAGGAGACCATCGCCTTCCACCAGTTGCTGCTGGCCTCGGGTGCGCCGATCAACGAGATCAATACCCTGCGCAAGCATTTTTCCGCGGTGAAAGGCGGACGGCTGGCCATGGCCGCGCCGGAGGCGGCCAAGGTGAGCCTGCTGGTGCCCGATGTGCCGCTGCGCACGCTGGACGCGCTCTCCTCCGGCCCCACTTCGCCGGATCACTCGACGGTGGCCGAGGTGCGCGAGCTGCTGGCCAGATACGATCTGAACCCCAGGCTGCCGCCCTCCATCCGCGCCTTCTTTGAGCGCGAAGACCTGCCCGAATCGCCCGGCAACAAAGGTTGGCGTCCGCCTTTCTTCCCCCGCATCGGCAAAGCCGAGGCCGTCCCGGCGCGGCGCGTCACCTCAGCCGCCACCATGAGCGGCGAAAACGAGGCCTTTCGCGATTCGGTCTTCGAGATTCTGCTCTCCAGCCACGACCTGGTGGAAAACGCCCGCGCCCTGGCCGTGAAGGCCGGCTTCCACGTGGCGGTGGACAACAGTTGCGACGACTGGGACTATGCCGACGCCGCTCGCTACCTGCTGGAGCGCTTCCACGCCCTGCGCGCCGTCCACCCACGGCTTTGCCTGATCTCCGTCGGCGAGGTGACGGTCGCGATGGACCGCACCCCCGGCGCCGGCGGCCGCAACCAGCAGTTTGTCATGGCCTGCGCGCTGGAACTGGAGAAGCATGCGGGCCAGCGGCTGACCGTGCTAAGCGCCGGCTCCGACGGCATCGACGGCAACACCAAGGCGGCCGGGGCCATCGCCGACCCTACCACCGTGGCCCGCGCCCACGCCTTCGGATTTCACCTGAAGGCGTCGCTGGCGGCCTTCAATGCCTGTCCGCTCTTCACCGCTCTCGGCGACTCCGTGGTCACCGGCCCCACCGGCCAGAACCTGCGCGATCTGCGCCTGTTGCTTGCGGAAAAGGATTAGTGCAGGTTCGCGGCGGCGGGACCTCACCCGCCGGCTATGCGGAGCGCAAAGGCGTCGAGCCCGTTCCCGGCCGGCGTGGCGAGAAAAAATGAGGGTAAGGATCGGCGATTTGCACCAGGCTGCCCAGGAGTTCCGCAGAAACCTGTAGAATGCTATAGCATTATTTTCACCCTTGGTCGAGGATTCGTTCGTGGTTCGAATTCGCAAAGGTACGCGCAAGACAGTCGCCAAGACGCCCGATATTCGCACCGTAGCCGCCCTGGCCAAGGTTTCCATCGCTACAGTCTCCAGAACCATCAACGGGTCTCCGGTGGTCAGCGACCGCCTTTCCAAGCGCGTCTGGCAGGCCATCGAGCAGTTGAATTACTTTCCCAACACCCATGCGCGCAGCCTGGTCTCGGGCCGCAGCCGTTTTCTCGGCATCATTGTCGAAAACATTACCAATCCCTTTTTCCCTGAGCTGATCCAGAGCTTTGAAGAGGTTGCGGTCGCCCACGGGTACGAGATCCTGATCAGCTCCTCGAACAGCGACGCCGCCGTTCTGGCCAACTGTGTGCGCCGCATGCTGGAGCGCAAGGTCGAGGGCGTGGCCGTGCTCAGTTTTGGCGCGGAAGCACCGGTGCTGGACCAGTTGGTGCACCGCGACATTCCCATCGTGCTGGCCGAGTTCCGCCTGGGAGACCCCAAAGTCAGCACCATCCTGATGGACTACAACACCGGCATCCGTGAGGCCATAAAACATCTGGTTGAACTGGGGCATCGCAAGATTGCGTTTCTGGCCGGGCCGTACAAATTGCACTCGGCCATCACGCGGGAAAACGACTACCGCGCGGCGATGGAAGAAGCGGGGCTGGCGATCCAGAAGAACTGGGTGATCGAGTGCGACCACACGCTCAAGGGTGGCGTGGCCGGGTTTGAAAAGTTGCAGGCGCTGGCAACGCGACCGACGGCGATTTTGTGCTCCAACGACATGACGGCCATCGGCGTTCTGCGCGCCGCTTACATTGAGGGCCTGCGCGTGCCCGAAGACGTGTCGGTGATCGGCCTGGACGACATCGACTTCGCCGAGTTCACGGTGCCGCCGCTGACCACCATCCGCCTGTCCCGCGCCGACCTGGCGCGCGCCGCCTTCGAGGCGCTTCGCTTGCAGGCCGAGGAACCCGACAATCCGAAGATACAGCGCGAATTTCTGGTCTCCACCAACCTTGTAGTGCGGGGCACGACGGCGCCGCCGCCGGCGGAAGCAAAGTAAGCGTTCGAATAACTTCGACGGCTTTTGACGATTTTTGCTACAATCGCGCGCATTATGAAGAAATGGCTCCTGCTTCTTTGCCTGGCTTCAACGCTACCTGCGGCGGCCCAGGACCGGTGTCCACGGAAAGGCAGCAGAGGAACTGGGCACCCGGCGGAAGCATTGGACAAGGTGCTTGGCGATCACCAATTGTGGGTGAAAACCAACGGGGCCCAAGGGGCCCGGGGAGACCTCAGCGGCTGGAATCTCCAAGGCAAGGATCTCCACAATCGAACTCTGCGCGGAATCGACCTTTCCGGCGCAAACCTCAGCGAGGCAAACCTTGCCGGAGCGGATCTCTCGAGCCCGGACCCAAAAGATTCCGACAAGACGACCGACCTGACCGGGGCAACCCTCTGCGGAGCTATTCTCGTGGGAGCGAATCTGAATGGCGCGTACCTGGGCGGAGGGGACCTCATTCAAAGCGGGGCGGACCTGCGCGGAGCTTGTCTCCGAGGAGCGGATCTCACCAATGCGGATCTCACCAATGCGGACCTCTCCGAACTCCTCGGTGAGGACCTCCAGCCCATCCAGCGGGAGACCCCATCCCAACGCGAGAGCCAGTTCCCAACCTGTGCCAGTGTGAAGGACCTGACAAAGGCAGGCATCACAAAAGTGGGCCCCTACAAAGTGGTGAACCAGGCTGGCCTCCTTCCCGCTGATCTCAGGGATGCCATTCTGAAAGATACTCAGTTCGAGCAAGCGAACCTGGAAGGGGCTCTTTACCAGCCCGGGGAAAGTCCGGAACCTGAACTCTTTAACGCGGCTCACAATTTGGATTCGATGATTTACGTGGACAACCCTCGGCCAATTGTCACCCTTAGGAAAGCGCTTGAAGATGCCGGCTTTGAGCAGGAAGAACGGCAGGTGAACCGGGCCTATCACAGTGCTCAGGAAACGCGTCTCGAACGGGTGTTCTTCGACTGGACCTGCGCATGGGGGGCCGATGCGATGCGGCCACTTGAGATCATCGCTGCGCTTTCAGGCCTTTGCACGCTCATATATTGGATCGGCATGCATTTCAGGCTGAAAAGAAGCGGCCTGTATATGATTGCCAAAGCCAAGCCTGTCGCTCCTGATGGAGCCAAGGAACGCGTCTCTCGCATCGCTGTCAAACGTGCGCCCTATGCTTCGATTCTTGGCCGGCTGGGTCCGAATCCTGGCAGGAGGGCTCGATCCTCAGCCAGGCGGCGGTGGCTTGTGAGCATTTTCAGAACCGAGCTGAAGGCTCTCAGTACAGCGCTGCTCTTCAGTTTGATGAGCGCGTTCAATATCGGCTTTGAAGGGTTCAATCCCGGTCTCTGGATTCGCATGCTCCAGCCGCGTGAATTCGATCTCAAAGCCGGCGGTTGGATGCGCACGGTCTCGGGACTTCAATCGCTGATTGGCGCCGGGCTGATTGCGCTATCCGTGCTCAGCTACTTCGGGCATCCGTTCGAATAGTGCTCTGCCGTGAAACTCCCCCCTGATGGGTTTCACCATGCCGGTCTATCGAGAAAGGGCGCATGCGGCGAGGAAAGGCCGCATCCGCAGAGGGAATGCGGCCTTGGGCTCAATTCAGCTCAATTGCCAGGGTGCGCGATAAGGGCGCGACAGCAGTTCGCTGGCGGCGCTGTCGTTGAGGATCTTCTCCTGTGCCACATCCCATTGGAGTTTGCGTCCGACCAGCATGGAGATTAGGCCCAGATGGCCCGGAAGCGTGGAATGATGCGCCGTCTCGACGGGGGCGATGGTCGGCTTGCGGGATTTTACGCTGTCGAGGAAGTTGCGCCGATGCTCAACGGACTCATACAGCTTCACCTTGCGGAGATCGTCGGGAAGGGAGTCTCCCTTGATCCAGGCAGGATTGGACGCGTCAAATCCACCACGATCGACCCACACCCAGCCGTCGGTCCCGATCCATTTGGTTCCCATCATGATTGCGGGATGGCCGCCGGCAATGGTGATCCCGACATCAACCGGATAATGAGTAACTTCCTTGCGATACTTGCACTCGACCATGTATGTCGTGGCCGTGTTCCATACAGCATTTGCCGCCGGAAACTCGCCGTGACCTTCGATTTCAGACGGACCGGTCTGATCGAAGCCCAGGCCCCAATGCGCGATGTCGCCGTGGTGGCCGATCCAGTCCAGCAACTGGCCGCCGCCGGTATTGTAGTTCCAGCGCCAGTTCTGGTAGACGCGAGCCTCGATGTAGGGCTCCGACTTCGATGGTCCGAGCCATCGGTCGAAGTCCAGTTCAGGCGGAGGCTCGGTGACGGCCAGATCCCAGGCGGGAGTTCCCGGCACGATCTGGGCGGGACTGGTGATTTTGTCCGGCAGCGAGGAAAGTTTGGCAAGCAGCGCGGGAACTGTACCGGGGAAATCGTGGTGGCCGCCGGGCAGGCCGACCTCAACGCGCACGACATTGCCGATCAGACCGTTGCGGACAATCTCCGCCGCCTTGTGAAATGAGGGCAATGAACGCTGCCAGGAGCCGGCCTGCCAGATGATGCCGTTCTGCTGGACGGCTTTGACGATTGCCTGTTGCTCGTGGACGGTGCGGGCAAGCGGCTTCTCGCCATAAATGTCCTTTTTCCGTCTTGCGGCTTCAGTTGCCACCAGCGCGTGCCAGTGGTCGGGCACCGCGATCATGATGGCGTCAATATCGTCCCGCGCCAGCAGTTCGCGATAGTCGCGATAGGCCTTGCAGTCCTGGTTCCCGTAGCGCGTGTTGATGGTGTCCACGGCGGCCTGCAGGTGACCCGTGTGCAGGTCGCACGCTGCCACAATCTGACAATCGTCCTCCGCCAGGAACGCCTTGGTGTTGGCTGGCCCCATCATGCCCCAGCCGATGACGCCCAGCGTGATGCGATTGGAAGCGGAAGGCCGCCCTGCGCCCCATGCGCCGGCGGGCAGGATCGCCGCGGCTCCGGCTGCCTTGAGAAAATCGCGCCGGGTTAATGGAGCAAGTGGACTGGAACCGGAAAGCAGGTTTTTCATCATCGTCTCCGAGGTTGTTTCTGCCGCCCGCCAGAGCCCGTACAGGCTGCTTCTGGAAGCCGGCATTGATATCCGTAGGAATTGTTGCACACGAAGCTTGGCATGCCGGCTCTCAGCGAAAAACTAACCCTATTGAAGAGCGAGGACGGCGCCGCTGCGCATGGCTTCAATCTCCGCATGGGTGGCGTCGGCGGCGGTGCGGCGGTCGGGGTAAACCTGCGGTTCGCCAAAGGTGACCTCGGCGGAAAAGCCGGGTGTGCCCAGCGCCTTCACGAGATGGGGCAGAAACGGCGCGTTGCCATACCAGCACAGCTCCCGCTCCGCAACGCCGCCCTCGATCACGTAGCGGACGGCGGCGGCCGTGATGGGCGCGCCCGCGGACGTGGCCGGGTCGATGAGCCGGGAGTGAAAGCGCAGCACCTGGCTGCCATCGGTGCTGGTGCCCTCGGGAAAGAGCAGCACCGGAATCGGAAGCTTGAGACGCTCGGTCATCTGGTCGGCAACGGACATGGCGCTGGCCAGGCTCGAGCGGTCGAGAAAGATGGTTCCGCCGCTGCGCGCCGCCTTGCCGAAGAAGGGCCAGCCGACGATCTCCATCTTGGCGACAAAGAAGCAGGGCATGGCCGCGCTGAGGATGAGAATGTCGAGATAGCTTAGGTGGTTGGCGACGACCAGTCCGCGGAAGGGCGGATGGCCTTCAACCTGGTAGCCGATGCCCAGGCCGGCCAGTATCCCACGGGCCGATTGCTGGACCCACAGGGCGCGCCGCTCCATCGTAAGAGGACCGCGCAGGCGCAGGAGCCAGAAGCGGAGAACGACCATGGCGAGAGCCAATCCCAGCGCCACAGCGCGCCGGAACCTGCGCAGCATCATTGGATAAGCGGAGCGAGGAAGCGATTGCGCGCCGAGGGCGAGATCAACCTGAGATCGAGCATGGTAAGGAAATCGATGGTGCCAAAATCACGGTCCCAGGCCGGCGGCCCGGCAATGCGCGCGCCGATGGCCAGATAGGTCTTCAGCAGCTTGGGCGCCTTGACGGGGGTCCGCAACGATGAGTCGGCCTGGGGATCGTGCTGGCAGGGCGACGGCTGTGCATGTGCGCCCCTTTGCTCGCTGGGACAGGCGTAAGCGGCGGTCGGCTCCGTCTCGAACTCCGGTGAAACCCGGTATTGCTCAAGCTGGTTGTACATCTGCCAGCCCTCCGCCGGGTCTTTCGAGTTCAACGATGAGCAGCCGATCAAGTAACGCAGCCCCATGTTGGTAGCATACTGCGCGATCCCCCTCCATAACAAGGTCAGCACCTCGGGAGTGCGGTGTTCGCGGTCGATGGAGGCGCGGCCTAGCTCCAGAATGCCTGCCCGGAGCGGCTCATAGGGGGCAAAGCTGAACTCCTGCTCGGAGTAGTAGCCCAGGTTGCGCGCGGCGGTCGCGCCGGACTGCATCCTGTAGGTCCCCACGATGCGCGTGGCCGGATTGTCCTCCAGCTTGTCCTCCACCAGCAGGTGCTCGCAGCAAAGGTCGAAGCGGTCGGTGTCCAATCCTGTTTGATAGGAGCTCTCCAGCCCCTCGCCCAGCTCGATGTTGAAGACCTTGAAGCGCAACCGGCAGGCGGCGTCGCGATCTTCGGCGGTCTGGGCGAGCCGCAGCCGGTAGCGGCCCACCTCCGCGTGAATGCGCGGTTTGGCCGGGGCCGGAGCCAGGGATGGGATAAAGGTGGGAAAGTCTATTTCCACCAGGGGAGTGGAACCGATGGCCAGCTTCAATGGTACTTTGTGCCGCTCGTACGGGATCACGCGGACAGTATGAGCCCGCAATTGTCAAAGGACTGTCAAGCGGACGCGAATAAGGTGCAAATACTCTGTTCGGTCGGTAACTCGCCAGTAATAGAAAAGGCCCTCGCGCCGGGAGAGCCCTTGATCGAGTAACTCAAAGAGCGGGAACTTAGCGTCAGCCGCCCGCGATCGATGGAATGACCAGCACCTCGTCGCCGTCCTTGAAGCTGTACTTCTCGTTGCCCAGGAAGCGGATATCTTCCTCATTGACATAGAAGTTGATGAAGCGGCGAATCTGGCCGTCCTCGCCGCGCAGGTGCTGGCGCAGGGCCGGGAAACGGCTCTCGAGTTCCGTAACCAGCTCGGGCAGATTGGCGGCCGTCGAGGAGATCTCGCGCACGTTGCTGGTGTGCTTCTGGAATGCATTCGGCAACAGCACTCTAACGGGCATAACTTTCTCCCATCAGGCTGAGTACCTGCTTCACGGCGTTGCGCTCTTCCACAAAGTTTTCAAAGTCGCTCAACCGCGGACGGATGGCCTGCTCCTGCTCATAGGCCCCGAGCAGGCAATCGGTGGTTTTCAGGCCGTTGCCGGTGATGCAGGCAACGGTAAGCTCGCCGGGCTGGATGCGGCCGTGAGCATAGAGCCGGGCCGTTACTGCAGTCGTCACGCCGCCGGCGGTCTCGGTAAAGATGCCCTCGGTCTCGGCCAGTTCCTGGATGGCGGAAACGATTTCGACGTCGGACACGTCCTCGGCCCAACCCCCGGAAGCGCGGATAGCGCGGGAAGCGTAGGGTCCGTCGGCCGGGTTGCCGATGGCCAGCGAGCGCGCGATGGTGTTGGGGCGCTGCGGTTCAATCACGTCGGTTCCGTTCTTGACCGCGGTGGAGATGGGCGAGCAGCCGGTCGCCTGCGCTCCAAAGAAGCGCACCGGCTTGTCCTCGACCAGGCCGAGCGCAATCAGCTCGCTGAAGGCCTTGCGGATCTTGGTAATCAGCGAACCGCCGGCCATGGGGCAAACAAGATTGTCCGGCAGCCGCCAGCCCAGTTGTTCGGCGATCTCGTAGCCCACCGTCTTCGAGCCCTCCGCGTAGTAGGGGCGCAGATTCACGTTCACAAAGCCCCAGTTGTAGCGGTCGGCGATCTGCGAGCAAAGCCGGTTGACGTGGTCGTAGTTGCCCTCGACGCGCACCAGCGTGGCGCCATAGACCTGGGTGTTGAGAATCTTGGCGGGCTCCAGATCGGCGGGGACGAGGATGAAGGTCTTCAATCCCAGGCGAGCGGCCTGCGCGGCCACGGCGTTGGCCAGGTTGCCGGTGGAAGAGCAGCCGACGGTGTCAAATCCGAAGGCCTGCGCATTGGCCAGGGCCACGGCCACCACGCGATCCTTGAAGCTGAGCGTGGGCATGCAGACGGCGTCGTTCTTGATGTAGAGATCGGTGGCGCCGATGTGGGAGCCCAGCCGCGGCGCCTTGACCAGCGGAGTCAACCCGGCGGGGGTCAGCGGCTCATAGCTGTCCGAGACGGGCAGCAGGGCGCGATAGCGCCACATATTAAGCGGTCCCTGGGAGATGGCTTCGCGGGTAAAGCGGGTGCGGGCGTACTCGAGGTCGAAGACCACCTCGAGCGGAGAAAAACACTCTTCACAGATGGAAAGCGGTTGAATCCCATAGGATCTGCCGCATTCTCGACATCGCAACTCGTAAGCAATGGTCACAAGTCCCTCGCAGACACCGAGAGCAACTGCGGATACGCGGGCGCGTGACCGGCTCAATAAAGAGCGAACCTGATAGGACTCGAATAACCTTGCGAGCCGCTTCGGCCAAGAGTGCTGAAGCGACCCCCGAATCTCATGTTCCCCGCCGAAGCGAGCGAGAGTTGACACCATACTCCTGGATTGCCCAGGCAGGTTGTCGTGGCGTCACAGGGCCCGTCCCTCAGCCACTCTGCATGAAACTCAGGATTGCCCTTTGGGGGCAAAACTGAATGATTTGGTTTTACCACAGTGGCAAAGCCAACGCAAGCGTCTTTACAGCAAACGGCGCGCAAAGGCGCTCCAAAGGTCATTTGCGGGAATTAAAGCGGGAACGGGACGACGATTGGCCGTGTCAAGTCAAATCCGGCGATAGACCTGCCCGCGCGATTCAATATCGACAACCAGCAGGTTGGGGTCCTGGATCAAGAACAGAATGCGATAGCCGCCAACGCGAGCCGAACGCTTGTCGGTCCCCTGAAGTGGATAGGAGTTGCGGGGATTCAGCGGGTCAGCGGCTACCGCTTCGATCTTTTCGCGTACTCTTCTCCGGGTCGGAGCATCCAGCGCTTCAAGGCTCTTTGTCGCGTTCTTGGTAAGAACAATCTCAAGCGGCAACGTCATCAAACTGCGGCCCAAGGAACGACGTCGCCCTTGGCCAGGTCCGCCAAGGCCGCATCGAACTTGGCATTCGTCTCCTCGGGGCTGCTCATCGCGTCAAACCAATCCGCTACGTCGAGGATGCGCTCCGACTGAATTTGCAGACGGGCTATCCTCCTATTAATCAATCCATGCAGAGGAATGCCATCGGGCAAAGGCTGAAGCCGTTTGCAGTCCGCGTACAACTTCAAGAGGATATCTCGGCCCACCCGAATCATCTCGCCAGGCATCTCTGGTGGGAACGGTACAGGCCGATCATATTCCTTGAGTATTTCGTCCAGGTCCCGGTTGAGCCTGCCAAACTTCCAATATATCTGCCATGAAGAAAGCAGCGAGAAGGCCACAAGTCTCGGCCGATCCAGCCTGGCTGCCAACTCCGAGGCAACAGAAAGCCCGGCGTACACACGCGCATTCCAAAGATCCCTTCCGATCTCCATCGTGCTAGTCGCACTCATCTGTTCCCTCCTCTCCTGCAAGCGAGCGGTCGACCGCAGCCGACAGCCATCCCACTTAGAAGTATATCCCTAAGCGGGGCTTCCCCTTCAGTTGGTGTACACCCGCACGTAGTCCACCACCATCTGCGAGGGGAATACGGTGGTGGCGTTGGGGGAACCAGGCCAATCTCCGCCAACTGCCAGGTTCAGGATGACAAACTCCGGGCCTGTATCGAATGGCCAGGTCCCGGCCTGGGTGCTGGGCGTGAAGGTGGCATAGACGTTGGCGGGATTGTCCAAATAGTACTGAATCTGGCCCTTGGTCCAGATCATGCCGTAGATATGCCAGGCGGCTGCGGAAAACCCCGCCGGATGATTTTGAACGCCGCCGTTCAGCCCCGTTCCATGAACCGATCCCTGCACCCAGTCGAAGCCCTCGTTCTCCGGGTTGCTCCCATCGATGTGCTCCATCACGTCAAGTTCGCCGCAGGCCGGCCAGCTGATGGTGGTGATGTTGTTGCCCAGCAGCCAGAAGGCGGGCCACATTCCTTGCGACTCGGGCAGCATCATGCGCGCCTCAATGCGTCCGTACTGGAAGCTGAACAGCCCCTCGGTCTTTAGCCGGGCCGAGGTGTAGACCGCTGTCCCGGCCGTGGGCTGCTGCGCCACGATGTGCAGATAGCCGTCGGCGCCCAAATACGCATTCGGGCTCGCCGGGTTGCACGGAGACGTTGCCGAACCCCAGGCGCAGTAGGTCTCAAGCTCGTTGTTGCCGCAACAGTCGGTCCCGGTGTCGTAGGTCCAGACCAGCGGATTGGGCTGCGCGTTGGCACTGGTGGAGTTCGAGAACTCGTCAGACCAGACCAGCGTTCCCGAGGGGATGTTGGGCGCGAAGCTCTGGCTGGCAACGCTGCTCGCCGAGTCGCCCGATGCCGTGGCGATGGCCTTGACCGTCTGGTTCGAGGCCACCAGAAACGGCGCCAGGTATTGCAACGACGACGCGCTGGGCGTCGAGCCGTCCAAGGAGTAATAAATCGTGGCCCCGGAAGTTGTGGAGGCCAGGCTCACTACCACGGCGCCGTTCTGCGCGGCGGTGGTGGTGATGGTAGGCGCGGCCGCCTGTGGACCTTGAACGGGGCCCCCGTCCACGCTGCCGCCTCCACTGCATCCGCACAACAAAGCACCCGACAAAAGAACCGCCGTCAGCATCGCCGCACCTGCCCGCATTCCGAACGTCCCCATCTTGAAGCGGGGCAAGCTGCGCTCATCCCGCCGCAACCATCAGACCACTGCCGGAATCCCTGCGTCAAACGCGGACGGATGGGATCGACAAAGCTGCAGGCTGAAGCCTAAGCACAACGGAGGTCCGAGCGCCCTCTGCCAGCGGGGGCGCTTATGTGTTTCACATTTGATCGGTAAGCGTATCGATAGAAAAAAACGAACGGCCGAGAGAGCGTTCGCCGTTTAGCGATCGCCCCTTGGCCGTTCGAGGAGGACACACATGAACCGTTCTTACCGTGATTCCACTGTTACACAAGCGGCGATAATTATACGCAAATCGGATCTGTGCAAAACCGCGGGCCGCCCAATTCAATCCGCGAGTGTCATTCCGGCACTGCGGGCAGGTGCTGCCGGAAGGCCTGCCTGAGCCGCGGGCTGCCGGCCTGCTCGACGGCCTGCTCCACGCGGGCGCGCAACTCGGTATTGGGCGCGATGCGGCCGATGGCCTCGATGGCCGCGGGCGCTTCGAATGCATCCCGCGCGATGAGCGCAATCAGAAAGTCCAGCGCTTCAGGCAAACGGGTGAGCGCGATGGCGCTCAGCAGCACCGAGCCGAACCACGTATCGGCGCCGGCGCGCAGGCGCGCAAGCAGCGCGCCCAGAGCCTCAGGGGTGCGCATGTCGGCCAGCGCAAAAGCGGCTTCGGCAGCCAGGTCGTCACCTTCCTCAAGGTAACTGGCAACCAGCGGAATGGCGCGCTCGCCTTCAACGGCGAGCAGCGAAGAGTAGACCGCGCCCAGCACCTCGGGCTCGTCCTTTCCGAGCAGCGCGCGCAGCCGCAGCAGGAGCGCGGCGCTCACTCCGCCCACCTGGCCGATGGCCCGCGCTGCCTCCATGCGCACGGTTTTGTCGGTGTCCACAAGCGGCTCCAGCAGAATCGTGAGCAGCTCGGCGTCGGAGATGCCGGGGCAATCGACCAGCGCATGGGTGCATGTGCCGCGCAGGGCTCCGGCCGTATCCGACGAACCGCCCCACACCGGTTCCAACTGGTGGTGGCGCAGGCCGCGCAGGTAAGCGTCCTTTTGGCGGTGCTCCAGCTTGACGAGCGCCTTCGACAGCGCGTTCTTCGCCCAGCACTGCGGATCGGTCTTCTCTGCGTCGATGAAAAAACGGTCGAATGCCGCCAGCACCTCCGGCAGCAGCGCGAAGACTTCCGCATCCGCAACCAGCTTTGCGGCCTTGGCCACCAGAAAGTTGTTGCGGTGGGCGAGCGCCTTGCGCAGGTGCTCGATTGTGGCTGCGTCCGGAGCGGGGCCGGCTCTTACCGATTCAGCCAGCGCTTCCAGCTCCGCAAGCTCCTTGTCGAAGCCGCGCGACGAAGAGACTGGCTGCGCCAGCTTGCTGGAATGCTTCGCGCTCATGGGCTGATCCTCGCCGAGCTTCAGGATAGCTCGCGCCGGACGATAGGGTACAGGCCTCACACCACAAAATACTTGGCCTGCGGATGGTGCACGACGACGGCGTTGGTGCTTTGTTCGGGCTCCAGGTGGAACTGTTCGGTGAGGCGCACGCCGATGTTCTCCTCGGGCTTGAGCAGGTGGAAAATCTTCGTCTGGTCTTCCAAATTCGGGCAGGCCGGATAGCCGAACGAGTAGCGCGAGCCGCGGTATTTCTGATGGAACAGATCGGTAATGCGCGGCGAGTCTTCGCCCGCAATGGAGAGAAACTCGCGCGCCTGCTTGTGCGCCAACTCCGCCAGCGCCTCCGCTGTTTCCACCGAAAGCCCGTGCAGATAAAGATACTTGGTAAAGTCGCCGGCCTCGAAGAGCCTTGCGGTTTGCCTACTGGCCTCATCGCCCACGGTCACGATGCTAAAGCCCACCACATCGCGTTGCGCGGCGCCAATCGGCTCGAAGAAGTCGGCGATCGAAAGCCGCCTGCCCTGCGCCTGGCGCGGGAATGTGATGCGTTCCAGCTCGCGCTCCGGATCTTCGGGATCGAAGACGACCAGGTCGTCGCGGTCGCCGGCGCAGGGATAGAAGCCGATGATTGACTTGGGCTCGAACCAGCCCGCTGCCTTCACTTCTTCTTCGAGTTCAAGCAGAATGGGCCGGTACTTCTCTTCCACCAGGCGCAGATAATCGCCCTGCGCGGCGGTCTTGAGCTGCCATTGATTCTTGAACAGCGCGGTCTCGTTGAGATAGGGGAAAACTTCGTCGAGGTTGTAGTTCTTGAAGACGCGCGCGCCCCAGAAGGCCGGCTTGGGAACGGCCGCAACCCGCTCCACCACCGGCGATCGGCCCTCCGCGGTCAGCTCCACCAGGGTCAGCTCGGGCGTTTCCACGTTGCGTTTGGCAAAGACCTTCACCGTCTTGCCTTCAGTCTCGCGCTGCTCGCGCACGGCCGCGTCCTGCGACGTCAGATCGGTGAGGATGTGCAATCCGGCAAAGGCGTCTTCGGCATAAAACACCGGGCCCGCGTACTCCTTGCGCAAATCCTCTTCAACATATTTGCGGGTGAGCGCGGCGCCGCCGCAGACGACAGGCACAGCCATTCCCAGACGCTCCAGATCCTGCAACACATACTTCATTTCGAGCGTGGACTTGACCAGCAGGCCGCTCAAACCGATGGCGTCCGCGCCGATCTCGCGCGTGGCGGCGATGATGGCGTCGGAGGGCTGCTTGATGCCCAGGTTCACCACGCGATAGCCGTTGTTCGAAAGGATGATGTCGACCAGATTCTTGCCGATGTCGTGCACATCGCCCTTCACGGTCGCAAGCACCATCGTCCCCTTGCCGCCGCCGTCGGATTTCTCCATCCTCGGTTCGAGATACGCGACCGCGGCCTTCATCACCCCGGCCGAATCGAGCACCGAGGGCAACTGCATCTTGCGCGCGCCGAACAGGTCGCCCACCGTCTTCATGCCGTCAAGCAGCACGGTGTTGATCAGGTCGAGCGGGGTGTACGTAGTGAGAGCGGCTTCCAGAGCCTCTTCAAGCGATTGCTTGTTCTCGCCGTGGCCAATGGTGCGCTCCCCGCGGATGATGAGCTGCTTGAGCTTCTCGTCGGTGGAGAGATTCTCGACCTCGATCTCGTCCTCTTCGACAGAGCCCTTGCCCAGGCTTGTGAAGTGCGCCATGTAGTTCTGCAGGGGTTCGCTGCCGGTTCCATCGCTCGCCTGGAAGATGAGCTTGCGGGCCAGCTCGACTTCGATTTCGGGAATCTTGTAGAGCGGATAAATCTTCGAGTAGTTGACGATGGCCGCGTCCAGGCCCCGGTCTACGGCCTCCTTGAGGAAGACCGAGTTCAGCACGCGGCGCGCGTAGGCATTCAACCCGAAGGAGATGTTGGAGACGCCGAGCACCGTGCGCGAGCGCGGCAATTCGAGCTTGATGCGACGCACCGCTTCGAGCGTCTCGACGCCCGCCGAACGATAGTCCTCCTGGCCGGTTGAAATCGGCAGCGTGAGTGGATCGAAGATCAGGTCCTCGGAGCGCAGACCGTATTTGTCCACCGCAAGATCGTGGATGCGATGCGCAATCGCGACCTTGCGCTCTGCGGTGAGCGCCATGCCCTGTTCGTCGATGGTGAGCGCGATGACCGCGGCCCCGTAACGGCGCGCCATGGGCAGCACCAGGCTGGTGCGCTTCTCGCCGTCTTCAAGGTTGATGGAGTTGATGATGGGCTTGCCGGGAATGCGCTTGAGCGCCTCCTCGATGACGTTGGCCTCGGTCGAATCCACCAGGATGGGTGCAGTAACACGCGTGGCGATCTTTTCCAGAACCGCATTCATGTAACCCACTTCGTCCTCGCCGACGATGGCGCAGCACAGGTCGAGCATCTGCGAGCCCTCGGCCACCAGCCGCTTGGCCAGCGCGAGAATGCCGTCGTAGTCCTGGGCGCGCACCATGTTGCGGAAGTGCTCCAGGCGCGTGGTGGTGTTCATCTCCTCGGCGATGACGATGGGCTGCGCGTCGGCTTCGAGCGGCTGCGCGGAGAAGGCGCTGGCCGCGACCGATTGCGGCGTGACCACGCGGGGCGCGGGCCTGAGGCCGCGGACCGCCTCGACGACAGCGCGCAGGTGTTCAGGCGTGGTGCCGCAGCAGCCGCCAACGACCTGCACGCCGTATTCGGAGACAAAGCGGCGATGGTAAGCCGCCAGCTCCGCGGGCGTGAGCTTGTAAACCGCGTGGCCGCCCTCGTTCTGCGGCAGGCCGGCGTTGGGCAGCACGCTGATGGGCACGGTCGAGTTCTGACAGAGAAAGCGAACCGCGTCGTTCATCTCCGCCGGACCGGTGGCGCAGTTGAGACCGATCACATCGGGCTGAAATGTTTCGAGCACAGCCAGCGCCGCGCCAATCTCCGAGCCCAGCAGCATGGTCCCTGTGGCTTCCAGCGTGACCTGCACCTGAAGGGCAACCCGCCGCGGCGGGCTTCCGGTCGAGGGGATCTTGCCTTCGCGCGCGTCGCGAATGGCGTCCTGGCAGGCGGCCAGAGCGATCTTGGCCTGCAGCAAATCCTGGCAGGTCTCGATCAGCAGCACGTCCACGCCGCCCTCGATCAGCGCCTCGGCCTGCTCGCGATAGGCCGCGGCCATGGCGTCGTAGCCGATGTGGCCCAACGAGGGCAGCTTGGTGGTGGGTCCGATGGAGCCGGCCACAAAGCGCGGGTGTTCAAGGGTCGAGAAGGCGTCTGCCACTTCGCGCGCCAGCTTCGCGGCGGCAAGATTCAGCTCCCGGGTGCGATCCTGCAAGTCGTACTCGGCCAGCACGATGCTGGTCGAGCCAAAGCTGTCGGTCTCGATAACATCGCAGCCAACTTCGAGAAATGACCCATGAATCTCGCGGATCACGCCCGGCCGCGACAGCACCAGCAGCTCGTTGCACCCTTCCTTGCCCCAGAAATCCTCCGCGGTGAGGTTGTGCTTCTGCACACTGGTGCCCATCGCGCCGTCGTAAACGAGCACGCGTCGCTTCAGTTCTGAAAGAAAATCCGCCAAAACGCCTCCTGTCCGTATCGGCCGCCGGAAAAACGGGGAACGCGGCCAACACTCATAGGATAAATGGTTTGTGAATCGGCCATTTACCGGCACGCATCTCTGCGCATTTTTCACTTGCATTTGCATTGAAAAAAGGTATAACAGTTATACATATGCGCTTTCACTTCGATCCGCAGAAGAGCCAGCGGTTGAGGGAGAATCCGCGCCGGGGCATCGGCTTTGAAGAGGCGCAGAAGATTTTTGACCGCCCCTACTACCTCGATCAACGGTCGGACTGGCCTGAACAATACCGCGCGATCGGGTGGGTGGGAGAACGCTTGTACTCGCTCATTTTTGAGATACGAGAGGACGACGAGGGCGAGTTTTACCACCTGGTTACGCTTTGGAAATCTACCCGCGAAGAGGAGGAACTGTATGCCGAAAACACTTGAATCCCCCAAACCGCCGACCGCCGATGAGATCGCCGACCTCGCCGACAGGGGCGAGGACATCTCGCGCTTCTTCACCGGGAAGGGCAAGATGATGCCGCCGATTCAGCGTGTCAATGTGGATTTTGCGCTGCCGATGCTTCAGGAACTCGATGAAGCGGCCAGGAACCTGAATATCAGCCGTCAGGCGGTCATCAAGACGCTGCTGCGGCAGGCGCTGGACCAGCAGCAGCTAGCGCGGAGGGCGCGGTAACTTTTCAAATGCGTCCAGGCAGTCCTTCAGAGGGCGAAACGTACTTTACGCACGCATAGCGGCAGATGGACAATGGCACATGCCGTTGTGGCTCCTTCATCTCCTCCATCTCGCGCGCGACGGGTGGCTCCTTTTGGTGAGCGCGACGAGCACTAATACGCTCGGGTTCATCGTGTGGACCGTGGCGCTGACGATTGTCGGGTGGCTGTCCGCCGTAGTCCATACCGTTTTGAAACGAAGAAAGATCGAGCGGCGCGGCGCCTTTCTTCTTGCAGTACGCGAATCGTTGATGAGTGGATTTCTTCTGCTAATGGGAGTCCTCGCCCTCACGGGGGTCGCGTGGGCGTTTTCCGTCTCGGTGACAGTTTATCGAGATCATCAGCGCCTTGTAGGCCAAATCAGGGATTTGAGTCAATTTGCGGCCCGTAAGGAGCAAATCGAGCACGATCTCAATGCGGCCAACTCCAAAGCCGACAATTGGCAACAGGCATATCTTGGAGTCTCAAAGGGAGAACGTGTTCCCGACCGAATTCTGGATTCAGAAAACACGGATCGGCTGCATGTAAGGCTGATGGATTACGCGAAGAATTCTGGAGATCGGAGATATTCAACTGTCAAAATCGCGCCCGCTTTTTATGAGGATCAAGAATCTTCTGATTTGGCCCTTTATCTACTGAGGGTATTCAAGGATTCGCATTGGAGCGCTCAGTGGGAGGCCAGACACGATAAAAACTTGAAGGCGTTACTGAACCTATCGCCACCGGTGGGGATTGCAATCTACAGCGACGACCCACACAACCAAGCGAACTGGATCATGTGGCTGTTGAAAGATGCTGGCGTTGACTCCTACGTTGCAATAGACGTGCCTCAAGGGTTTAAAGGGGACACTGATTTGTGTTGGGTACAAACAGAACTTAAAGATGATAGCGCCCTGAATCCTGAGTACGACGATGGACCGGAGACCCTAAAGAGGTTCCATGGTCGTCTCTGTCAGATAAATTGCTACCTACTTTGTGTACCTACTTCGCCGTCAGAGCGGTCACCGGCACCAGCATATCTTCCTTGCGCATGACCAGGTTGGTGGCGTTCAGCGTCGCCAGCTCGAAGCCGTGGCCGTGGGTGATGGCGTCGGTGGGGCAGGCTTCCACGCAGTAGCCGCAGAAGATGCAGCGGTTGTAGTCGATGTTGTAGACCTTGGCGTAGCGTTCGGACGAGGAGATGCGCTGCTCGGCGGTGTTTTCCGCGGCCTCGATAAATATACAATTGGAGGGGCAGGCCGCGGCGCACAGGAAGCACGCCACGCACTTCTCCAGGCCGTTTTCGTCGCGCTGCAACACGTGCGCGCCGCGGAAGCGCTGCTCGAAGACCGCTCCGCGCAGAGGGCCCTTGCCGTCCGGGTAGTTCTCCACCTGAGTAGGTTCCAGCATCTCCCCGAAGGTGATGCTCATCCCCTTGGCAATGCCGGCAATGTTGCCCACGATCGACATGAGGCCAGTATACGATGAATTCGGGGGGGAATTCAGGATGCGGATGAGTGTATGGGCGGCAGTTTTCCTGTTTGGGTTGGGCGTGGGAGCGGTGAAAGCGCAGACGCCGGCCCAAAGCCAGCCGCAACCGGCGCCGGCGGGTCAAATGAACGGCATGAACATGGGCCCGAGCAAGAGCATGGACATGAGCAAGTGCACATGCGGTTGCACGGACATGGGCATGGGCAAAGGCACGGACATGGGCCAGGGCAAAGGCATGGATATGGGCAAGCCTTCGCTCCCGGCCGGTCCGCTGAAGATTACCTTCGGGGACAAGTCCGCCGAGTGGACCCCGGCCACGCTGGCCGCGCTGCCCCACAAGACCTTGACCGTCTGCAACCAGCACATCAACGCCTACCAGACCTACTCCGGCGTGCCGCTGATCGACCTGCTCAAACCCCTGGGCGTGCCGGACAAGCCGCACGGCAAGGATCTGAGGCTGTATCTGGTGGCCGAGGGTTCAGACGGCTACAAGGCGGTCTACGCCGTGGCCGAGGTCAACCCCGACGTACACGACGCCACGGTGATTGTCGCCGACACGCTGGACGGCAAGCCCATTGCGGGGAGCGGACCTCTGCAATTGGTTGCCACGGGCGAGAAGCGTCCGGCCCGCCGGGTGCGCAACCTGGTAGCCATCCGGGTTCTGCCGGCTGAGTGATGGCGCACCCTTTGTGCTGACGCTCCGGGATTTTAGCGGGGCTTCTCCTCCTCATGTTTCGGCTGTGCCGGCTTGGCTTGCTCATGCGGCGCAGGCTTTTGCGGAGCTGGCTTCCCAGGCGCGGACTTTTCCGGAGCAGACCGTTGCGGAGCTGCCTTCCCAGGCGCGGACTTTTCTTCAGGCTTTGGCCTCCCGGCCTCCGGCTGCGCGTGCGGCGCGGGCTTTTGCGGAGCTGCCTTGCTGGGCGCAGTCCTCTCCTCAGGCCGTGCCTTGTTGGCCTCCGGCTGGGCGTGCGGCGCGGGCTTTTGCGGAGCTGCCTTGCTGGGCGCAGTCCTCTCCTCAGGCCGTGCCTTGTTGGCCTCCGGCTCGGCGTGCGGCGCAGCGTGGGGTGCGGCTTCCGGCCGGGCAGGCTCCTTGCCAGCCGGCTCATTGCCATGCGCGGGTTGAGCGGCGTTGGGATGCGCTTCCGCAGGGCCGCGCGGTTGCGCACCAGGCTGATTGCGCGCCGCGGGCGGGGCCACGGGATGCACGTCGCGATCGGCCACAAGCGGCTTGGCTGCGACCAGACTGGCCGGGCGGCCATGATTGACTGAGGCAAACTGGGCCCGATTGGTGCTGGCCGCATGCTCATTCGCGACCTGCGCCCTCATGGGCGGAGCATGCGGCTCTCGCAGCGCCGCCAGTTCCGCGGGCCTCGCGCGCACCTGGATGCCGCCCTGTCCCCCGTTGAAGCTCACATGGGCATTGATCGCGCTGTTGGCGACGGTGCGGTTGTAGACGTTGTGAACCACGGTGACATTGATGTTGTTGACCGCTCGGTTGTAGTAAAAGTGCCCGGTATTCCAGTAGCCGCCCTGGTAGCCGGTGCCCACGTAGCCGAAGCCGTAGTTGACTCCGCCGTAGAAGCCGATGTGCGGGCCCCAGTAGCCACGGTAGAAGCCGTAGTGGTTGTGCGCCCAGCCCCAGTAGCCGGGCGTCCAGAGCGCTCCCTCATACGGTGCCTGGGCCCACACGCCGGGCACCCAGTAATAGCCGGATGAGGCGTAGCCCCAGTAGCCGGGCGTCCAGAGATAGTCGTCGCCTGGGGCCGCAGGCTGTTCGTAGTCGGGCAAGGCCGGCGGCGGCTGGGGAGCGGTAGCCACCGGCTGCTCGCCGTAGCCGGAATCGTCCGCACTCTGCTCCGGCGCCGGGGCAGAGGAGGAGGCCGCTTCAGGCGGCGCAGCGCTCTGCTGGGCGCCGGAGGGTGCAGGCGCCGGAGCGCCGGTATCGGTGGAAACGGGGGCCAGGTTGGCTGCCGCGGGATCGGAGGAAGAATCCTGCGCGACGGCCGGGTTGGCATTGGCGGCGTTCTGGTCTTGCTTCGATTTGCATCCGGCGGTCGAAAGCAGGACCGCCAGGGCAAGCACCGGGATGGATCCAAATCTGAGAAAACGGCTCATATTCACTCTCCAGGAGGGTTGCATGCTGTCCAGAGTTTTTTTGCCCGTGCTGGAACAGGCCCCGGCATTTTGCGCGCGAGGCCTGGCCGGCTAGGGGTTACGGGCTGTGGTGTTGCAGTGGGGTTACGGCGGTTCTCCGGCCCCCTTGCCATGATACCCGCACAGTTCAGTGCGGATGCTCAGTGCGACGCTATTTCTTGGGGCGCTCCTCAGCCTGGTGTTGCGGAGCCGCCTGTCTTTGCGGAGCCGCCTGTCTTTGCGGAGCGGCCTGTCTTTGCGGAGCCGCCTGTCTTTGCGGAGCGGCCTGTCTTTGCGGAGTGGCCTGTCTTTGCGGAGCCGCCTGTCTTTGCGGAGCGGCCTGCCGCTGCGGGACTGATTGCCGCTGCGGTGCGGGCTCCCTGGACTCGGGCCGGCCCGGTTCCGCCCTGGAAGGTTCATTCCGGGGCGCGGCGTTGCCGCGGGCTGGTTCTGCAGCCGTTGGACGCCCCTCGGACGCGCCCCGCTGCTGCGATTCAGCCCGATTGCGTTCCTGAAGCGCGGTGGGGGTCCTCACGTTGCGATCGGCCGCAAGGGGCCGGCTGACGGCCGCGTTGGCCGGGCGGCCATGATTGACGTTGGCAAACTGGGCGCGGTTGGTGCTTGCAGCGCGCTCATTCTGGAGCTGTGCCCTCATGGGCGCAGCATGCTGTTCATGCCGCGCCGCCAGTTCCGCAGGCCGTGCCCGCGTCTGGATGCCACCCGATCCGCCATTGAAGCTCACACGGGTGTTGTTGGTGTTGCCTACGACTGCGCGGCTGTAAACGTTGTGCGCCAAGGAGGTGTTGATGTTGTTGACCGAGCGGTTGTAGTTGAAGTGGCCGCCGCCCCAGTAACCGCCCTGGTAGCCGAAGCCGACATAGCCAAAACCGTAGTTGATGCCGCCATAGTAGCCGATGTGCGGGCCCCAGTATCCACGGTAAAAGCCGTAGCGGTTATTCCAGAAGCCCCAGTAACCGGGCGTCCAGAGGGCGCCCTCATAGGGAGCCTCGACCCACACGCCGGGCACCCAGTAATAGCCCGTTGGAGCATAGCCCCAGTAGCCGGGAGTCCACAGGTAGTCGTCGCCGGGAGCCTGGGGCTGGTCGTATTCAGGCAACGGCGGCGGGGCCTGGGGAGCGTAAGTTTCAGCCCGCTCGCCGGTGCTCGGATCAGCCGAAGACTGGCCCAAAACCTGGGTAGGCGAGACGCATGGAACTGGCGGCTGAGCGCTCTGCGCTTCAGAAGATGCCGATGATGCCTGGGCCGGGGCCTGGCCTGGAGCGGGTGCCGGGGCCGGTGCCGGGGCCGAGCCGGCTGCCGGACTGGCTGCCGGGGAGCTGGGCGCGGCGGGATTCGCGGCTGCCTCGACAGGGGCCAGGTTAGCCGCTGCCGGATCGGTCGATTGATCCTGCGTGCCCGCCTGGTTGGTATCTGAGGCGATCTGGGCTGCATTCTTGTGGCACCCGGCGATGCAAAGCAAAGCTGCCAGGCCAAACAGGGCCAATCGCCCAGGACTGAGGAAATAGCTCATTTCACGCTCCATTTCATCCGAATGCTATCCGAAGCGTGCGGGGCCAGACAGTTCTCTATTGAGCATCGCGGAGCGGGGATCAATGCCGGCTTCCCGGCGGCGCGGACCGGCCGCGGTTGTTGGCCGGCGGGGTGGTAACGGGCTTGCGCTCGGGGCGCGGATTCACAAGCTGCTGGCAGAGTGGCGCGTCCTGCCCGCGCGCCAGCCCTGGGAGCGCGTCCTGCCCGCGGCAGAGGCGCAGTTTCATGGCGCCGGCGTCCTTGCCGCTGAGCAGTTGCGTCCGCTCCAGACCGCTGAAGGGGTCCAGATCGTAGCGGTAAACAAAGTCCTCGGCCGGTTTCTCCTTGCCGTAGTCGAAGTGGTTCCAGGTGCCCACAAGTTCGCGGCCATTGGGCTCGGCCAGCCCCGCGTAGATCTGGGTCCAGGCCACGCCGGCCGGCGCGCTGGCGGTCCAGATGGGCGCTCCCTGGCCGCCGCGCATCCAGCGAGCCGCCCAGGTGTGCGCCCGCATGTCGTAGTGAAAGGCGGTGAAATAGGTGTCTGCCGCGCACTCCCTGCAACCGTCGTAGAATGCGGCCAGCTCCTGCGGGCCGCCGTCGGCAAACGTCATCGAGTCGAGCCAGCGAAGGTTGACGCCCTTGAGCAGGGGCGTAAGCAAATGATTGGTGAGCGAAACGCTCCACACGGCAAAGGTGTCCGCGTTGGCCGGCGACTGCGGCGTGGCGCGCAGCGTGGTGACCACCAGCGCCGCATCGTACTGGACGCCGATCTCGCGAATGGCGGTCCATTTCTCGGCTTCCAGCGAACGCGTGACCCAGACGATCACGTCCTGGTCCTTCTGCGAGTGGAAGTCCATCCAGCGAAAGGGATCGGGCTGCTGGGCAGACAGAGGCGCCGCAACGGCCAACATTGCTGCAATCAAGCCATAGAGAAACCAGGAGGAAACTGCCCGCATAAGTTTAGGGTATCGCAGAGAGGGCTACTGCGAGGCTCACATTTCCCAAGGTCCGAAAGTCCGGACCCAGAGCGCCCGGGGCCTATAGTGAACTACTATGGTTCGGTCTCTATCCTAACCGCTCAGGTTTATCGTACACTGCTCACATGCCAACCGACTTGCGATTGGGGAGTCTGCGAGTCGTTATTTACCCCAACGATCATTGGCCGGCGCACGTTCACGTCATCGGGCAGGGAAACAGCGCCATTTTCAACTTGAATTGTCCGGCTGGCCCACTGAGTTTGCGGGCAAATTTCGGTTTTTCAGGGAGTCTCTGATCAAGTCGATGTTTTGAAAGGGCACGACCGGGGTACCCTCTGGGTCGCGTGCCGCAAATGCTGCAAAGTCAGCGTGGGCTTTAGCCCCTGAGGGAATGACGGTCTCCAAAATCGACTTGTTCAGTTGCAGCATCGCATCGCCGACCTGTGCCCGGCATGGGAGGAAATACATGGACAAGCATGAAGAATTCCTGGAAGCCAACCGCAGAGGGCAAGAGATGCTGGCTACAATTCCCCACGCCCTCAGCGCCCGCTACGATCGCCGCATCAGGCGCGTTGTGGTGCGCCTGAGCACTGGGCTGGAGATTTCCTTCTCGCCACGCGATGCTCAAGGGCTGGAGACGGCCACATGGGAACAGTTGCGGGAGATCGAGATTGACCCGCCGGGCTTCGGCCTTCACTTCCCCGCGCTGGACGCTGACTTGTACATTCCGGCGCTGTTGGAAGGGTTCTTCGGATCGAAACGATGGATGGCCGCGCGCCTGGGAGAGCTGGGCGGCAAAGCTAAGAGCGCCGCGAAGGCGCGGGCGTCACGAGCGAACGGCCGTAAGGGCGGCAGGCCGAAGAAAGTTGCTACCGCAGCCTGAGGACAGTGGACAGTGGTCAGTGGTCAGACAAACGCTGGTTGGGGTGGCGAAGCCGGGGGGGTATCCCAGGTCCGAAAATCCTAGCCTGGGGCACCCGGCACCCGGGGTGCCTGACACCCGGCTCTGGCCGTAGTCTAAAAGGATGAAGAGAACCTTCAATTTGTAGGCATCGGTTCTATATGATCGATTAGGGCAAACTGGACAGTGCCAGGTTCTCTGATCGCTCTACGCGGCGGTCTCCATGCTGGATTTGTTGATCTGTGTGGCGTTGCGGGGCTCCCTGTAGTAGCGGAGAATAATTCTCAGTTTGTGCGGGAGCA
>Ga0224554_1000142_pt1 | contig 65668 bp, 64 predicted proteins | sample 714S22024metaG_FD_180666 | JGI IMG/M metagenome (GOLD analysis project Ga0224554, IMG submission 180666) | Peat soil microbial communities from Stordalen Mire, Sweden - 717 S2 20-24 | ecosystem: Environmental > Terrestrial > Soil > Wetlands > Peat | place: Sweden: Norrbotten County, Stordalen... | reverse complement strand
CCCGCGAGCGTTGCGCCAACCGGTCAGCAGTTGGCCACGGCTACGCAAAAACACTTGCCGCAAAGGAACTGTCCAATACTCGGTAGGCGTCATCTATGCCTGAATTCCTATACGGCATTGTGCTTAAGACAGGCTGCCATTTCCGTCAGGACGATCGGCTTGGCCAGAAAGGAATTCCCCCCGACCTGCCCGCGACCCGCCGCCACTTCCTCTTTCGTGACCACCGCCGTCAGAAAAACAATCGGCACGGTCTTCAAGGTGGGACTTGCCTTGAAACAAGCCGCCAACTCCCCGCCATCCATGCCTGGCATCATTACATCGAGCAGAATCAAGTGAGGCTGAAATTCCTCGGCTGTGGCAAGCGCGGCCCTGGCGTCATTTTCCTCTCTGACCACGTAATCGTTGGTTTGTTCCAGATAAAGTTTCACCAGCCGGGTATTCCTGGACTGGTCATCCACCGCCAGAATTCGTTTCTTTTGAGTATTCATAATCGTGTTCCTGTTCAAACGCGCCATCGCATTCATTGCCGTGTCAAAGTCAATAGACATAAAAAGATTTTAAAAGACTTTCGAAGTCCTGATGTGACAATGGCAGAATAAACCCGCGACCGCCATGGGGCGTTCACCCCATGTCAGCTTTACCTTGCGTCAACCGCCCAAATGCTTCTTCAGACAAGCGACCATCTGCTTCAGGATAATTGGCTTGGCCAGAAAAGGGTACCCCCAGAACCGCCCGCCACCCGCCTCAACTTCACTTTTCGTGATGGACGCGGTCAGAAAAACAATCGGCACACCTTTCAATTTGGGATTTGCCTGAAAACAGGCTGCCAAATCCCAGCCGTCCATGCCGGGCATCAACACATCCAGCAAGATCAAGTGAGGCAGAAACTTCTCCGCTGTGGCAAGCGCGGCTTTGGCGTCATTTTCCTCCCTGACCACGTAATCGTTGGTTTGTTCCAAGCAGAGTTTCACCAGCCGGGTATTGCTGGCTTGGTCGTCCACGGCCAGGATCCGCTTCTTATCGCTCTTCACCGTGGTTTTCATGAGATATAAATTCCCGGCACAATCGCCTGAATCCCCATTGGTTTTGCGCTGTCGGAGCTCGTAGGCTGCCGACATCATTTTTCGGACACCGCGCCCAACACGCCCTGATCCTGCACCAGCGTCCATTGGCTGTCTGGATTGTATTCTTTCATCGCTCCCGCGCACTTCGCCGTCTTCTCGGCAAGATTGCGCTGATAGATTTTGCCGTCCTGATTGACAATAAAAGTCATGATGCCCGATTGGTCCCAATGCTCGGGCCAGGCCACCAAGGCGAAGCCCTTGGTCAAATTGCCATGACTCATGTAACTCATTTTCCCGCCGGGCGCGTCCCTGCCTTGCCGGGTCAAAATCCTGAAAAAGTAACCGTGAAATGGATGGTGGCCCGAACCTTCCTTGCTGCCATACCCCTCGAGGTGGGCTTCGGCCACCAGCGGCCCGAATGGGCTGGCTGCCTCTCCCGTGGTTGCCTCCCAGTAAAGACCATCTTTCGTGCCCGGCGCGCTTTTGAATTTCAAGGCGTACTTTACCGTGCCACTTCCGTTGGCGTTCAAAGTGGCGTACTGGCGTTGGGCATCGACGTAGGCGCCGCAGACGCCAATGGCGTGAAGCTCGTCCTTTCCGATGTGCCGGTTGATAATCTCCTCCTTGCCCGCATCAGTGTCGAAAAGCCATTGCGAGTTTGTTTTCACCAGTGGAATCGGGTAGGGCCAGTTGTTCGTGCCAATCTCAAGAGTGATTTTGTCAGCGCCGTCCGGCACTTGTTGGCAGCCCTCCGCCATCGCCTTGGCAAACTTCGCGGCATTGTTGGCGTCCTGCACTGCGTCACCGGTCAGGAGTAAATTAGCGTCCGGGCCGAAAATCTGGTTCAGCGCCGCCTTGTCCCGCGCCTGGGTGGCTTCGAGCAATGCCTTGATGGCCTCCTCCGGCGATGAGAACGAGCGTTGCGCGACGGCGACTTGTTGTTCCGCGGCGTGGAGCGTCGCGGGCAAAACGCCGCAGACCGCAGCCACAATCGCCATGGTCAAAATGTCGCCAAAACGTGTTGATGAATTCAAAGGTTTCATAGGTTTGACTGGTCAGATTATGTTCAATGTGCCACCGGCGCTCACCGCCTGCCTCCGCCTCCGCCGTGACCGCCACCGCCTGAGTGAGCGGCTCCCCGGCTTGCTGCTCCGCGGTGACTGTAACCGTGGGCGACGTCGCGCCCTACAAAACCACCCTCCCACACCCCGCCCACCACCACTGGTCCCCCCACCACGACATCCCCGCCATAGCCCCCATCCACATATCCCACACATCCTGTCAACGTCACCAACAGCGCGCCGCACAACGCCAATTTGATCCAGCCGGCCAGTTCGTTCGCCTTATTCATGCAGTTCTCTTTCTCCAGCAGAAATTAAAGATTGCTCATGCCGTTGAAATACCACCAGGCGTGTTTGGACGGCCAGTCGCATCATCTCTCCGGCCCTGGCCTTTCCCCAAACCCGATAAGCGGCCTCGATCAAGTCGCCCAACGTCAAGTTCTTCTTCCGTTTATTCTTCATACACAGCAAATTAGCTCGAAAAGACCCGTCGCCGCCATGGGGTGTTCACCCCATGGCTGACCACATTGATGCACAGGAGAAGGAGACCCAAGCACGCAAGAAAGAGCAGGTACAAGAGTGTGCGCATGGTCGTTTTTCATCTTCTTGCCGATGGATTTGCCTGGTGGAAAATCAAGCCTTTCATTTGTCCTTTTTTGCGGCTTTTCTGCCGGCTTGCCGCATATGGTCATGCTCCGCTTCAGCCAGGCCTTCATCGACGAGCCTCTCATTATCGCTTCGCCCCTCGTCATCCTCATCCGCACTGGGAGCCACTGGCGCTTTGTGTCCGGATGAGCCGGGCACTGGGTCCCAGCGTTCGGATTCGGACACGGATTCAAGCACCGCCTCTTTCGGGTCCATGTCCGGTTCACCCGTTAATTCCCGTCTGGCCTGTTCCGATTCGGATTGCGACGGATCTTTTGTGGAACGGCCGTCGATCAAGGCCAGTTCAGCCGCCCTTTCCCGCACCATCTTGCGGGTCACCGTGCCGATGCCGGCGGAATTCTCGGTCAAGACGCCTTCCTTCAGTGGATTGGTTTTCATCGGCTGGAATTACCGCAATCGCGGGAGAATGTTTGTGAATTGTGCATTGTCTTCATCTGACGCAGGCCGCGATCTTCGCGCGTGTCGCGGGATTTGGAAAATATATTGTCCCGCTTTTGAGTCGCCGGATCCAGGGAGGCTTCCTTTCCTCCAGGCCGCGCCCGGTGAAGTGTTTTTGGAAATACGGGAGGCTGATCTTCTGCCGCGAGTTTGGGGCTGGTTGTTTTCATAAATTTTGCATTCCTTCGGCTGGCTGTGAATTTCATTTACGTCCGGTTGTGAAACCCATGAGCCCGTGTGCGGTTGCGCTCCGCGAGCAATTGCGCCTCGGCCTCCAGCCAATGCTGGATGTCGCGCCCCGGGCGTGAACCTTCGTTCACATAACTGAAGTATGCCTTTCGGGCGACTTCGTCTGGAGATGGCGCAAAATCAATTGCGTTTTTGTTCGGGTCTGCAACCGCGGATGGCAGTGGTGCGACGGCCTGTTTTTGGAATTGGTTCCGGGGAAAATTATTGTGTTTCATAAAGGGATAATGTTTGGCGGACTCAGGCCACGGCCACCGCCGGAGCCAAATGGTGCGCGGAACCTTGCTCGACGGCATCTTTGGTCACATTTACGAACACAGTGGATTTCTCGTAACTGATCCGCTCCACCTTGTTCGTCGGTATGAGCACTTCTTTGCCGGAAATGCGGTGACCCGTTTTGACAACCAACTGGCTGACCGCCCAACTCTCTGCGTCCATCATAAAATCGCAGACGTGGCCCAGTATCCCGTCACTGGCCTGGACGTTGTAACCGTTGACGTCTTGCGCGCTTCGCAAATGCGCATCGGCGCGCCCGGGATGCGGGCCGGTGGCCGCGGCAGCTTTGTTTGGGAGCGGTTTTGCCGGCAGTTCCACAATCGGAAAGCCGCTCGTGCCCCACAGCCCGTCACCCTGCCAGTAGGAAGGCCAGCCGTAATATCGATAATACTCCTCTTCGTAAACTCGGGACACCGGTTTGTGCTCCGCAATCGGAGGGCAGCCTTCAATCTGTTTCCGGGTTAAATTGACGAGCAGGAGTTTTCCGGATTGATGAAAACCACCGAAAGCATGGGGTGAAATGAGCACCTGCCGCCCCGTCAGCCAGGATCCCGTGTCCGCGACCACATAACGGATCGCCCAGTTTTTATCGTCAAAATAAAAATCCTTCACATGGCCGATTTCGCCATCTGACGCGCCGAGCTTGTCACCATACAACTGTTGAATGCTTCGTAACATAGATCTGTCTTTCGTTTCAATGGCGCGGGCCGCCGCCATCTTCAAATTCTGCCCAGCAGAAGCAGGACAACCACAACGGCCAAAAGCAGGCCCACTCCGCTGCTCGGGTAATACCCCCAGTTCCGGCTGTGCGGCCAGGTGGGGAAGGCGCCGATCAACATGAGAATCAACAAAACCAATAGAATAGTTCCTAACATAATGTTCCTTTCACTGTGCGAGTATGCACGGGATAAGAGTAATCCAAACAGGCGCGGGCGCCATGGGGTGTTACCCTACCAGAGGATTTTAACGAATCCTGCCATAGCGGCGATAAGATTGTGCCGGGGACTTTCAAACGATTCGCCCCTCCAACCTTTCTTCAGTGCCAGATTGCCTTCTCCAAACTGGAGCCAGGGTTTTCCCCAGTGGCGGCAAGGAACGCCCTAGTCGCGGTCGGACTTGGTGAATCGTAAATTTATTCATGAAGACAACCTCGGAACAAACAGCGGATCGCGCCAACCAGGCGCTGGGCCGACCTTCACCAATCAAGAAACCAACCATGGTTCTGGGAGGAATCCTGTTCCTGGCCCTTCTCCTCAACCCCGTTCAGTCTCAAGAGGCGATTTTGCCAGGCTCATACAGCACAACCCTTGCCTGGACCGGCAGCCTAAGCTCCAACGTCGCCGGTTACCTCGTTAATTATGGCACGGCCAGCGGACAATATCCGAACAGTGTCAATGTGGGAAAAATGACAACCAGTACGGTTCAAGGATTGACGGGCGGCACCACCTATTTCTTTGTCATCAGTTGTTACGATACAAATGGACTGGCAAGTCCTTTCTCGAATGAGATCACTTATGTGCCGGGACTTGCCACTGTCGGGATTACTGCCATGGCCACTGGCCCGATTAATCTGACGTTGAACGGGCCGATCGGCCAGAGCTATGACATCCTGGCGTCGGAAACTCTTGCCAATTGGGTCGTCATCGGCGCCGTAACAATGGGTGCGGGCGGTTCGGTGAAATTCACCGATACGAACGCCGCGAATTTCCCGACGCGATTCTACTGCACACAGCCAACACCCTGAGCGGACGGGCCAGATGGAGCGGCCCATTGAACAGACCCGGTGTGAGAAGGGTCGTCAGCTTCCCGGGGGAATCAATCCCTCGCGCATGGCGAACCGCACCAAGCCCGGAACGTCATGAATGTTCAAGCAGCCCATAAACTTCATGCGGTGGTATTCGACGGTCTTGGGGCTGATCTTCAGGATCGCGGCGATGTGCTTGGTGTTTTGGCCTTCGGCGATGAGCTGGAGGATTTCGCGTTGGCGGATCGTTAACTGTTCCAGCGGGCTTTTCTGGCCGGCTATCTGTTTTAAAGGAATGTCTTTGAGCAGGCGCGGGGAAAGATTCTGAACCGGCCCAACAGGATTGTGGGCCAAAAGCTGGAGGGTCGATTCAACCTGCTCGGTTCGCGCCTCGGCCCGCTCCGTTCGGATTTCGGCTCGTTCGGTGCGGGTCTTCGCCATTTCCGTCCTGGTTTCGGCCTGCTCCGTGCGCGTTTCCGCTGATTCTATACGGGTCTTGGCCTGCTCCGTGCGCGCTTCCGCTTGTTCAGCCCGGGCTTCAGCTTGTTCTATCCGGGTTTTGTCGCCGGCCACGCCCGCATGTTGATCTTTTTCTTTCACTTCGCTTCAACCACAATAAGCAGGGAAACTTTGCAGGCGCCATGGGGTATTACCCTACCAAACATTTCAACGGCTCAGTCAGATTTGAGCGGGGAGGACTTCAAACCCGCCAACGCTCCCAAAATGGTCTTTTGCACCGCCGGATTGAACAGATTTCCCAGGTGCCCGCCCTGCGGGAAAACGGTCAATTGTTCGGCTGCAAACGTGGCGTGGAGCCAGGCGAGGTCCTCGTCGGCCAGGAGAAAATCGTTTTGATTGACGATGACGCGGATGTCGGGATTGGCGCGCAGGCCGCCGTCATAGGTCCGCAAATCACCGGCCTTTTTCAGCGTTTCCGCCGGCGAAGCCATGCCCCGGGCCTGATAATAAGGAATGGCAAACTTCGTAAAATAATCCCGGTAGGAATACCGTAGAATTTCCTGATATAACGGATCGCGTTTGAAATTCGATATATGATGGAGCAGGACTCCCTGATTACTTCGCCGCTGACTGCTGAAAATAATGTTCCTCAGCATGAAGCGGAAGGTCAGTCCGATGAGAAACTTGGACTCAATGGCGTTGAAGGGCAGCGAGGTCTGCGGCGTGAGTTTGTTCTTGCTCAAAGCCGCGACCTTCAAAAAGGTGTTTTCGATGTCGCTGGTTCGTTCCACTTCCGGCCAGGCCAGGGGCGCCTGGTAAAATTCATCCAGCTTGGAAACCCCATGGAGCAATCGGACCGGCGTGTTGACGGCAACGTAGCGGTCAAACCTGATCAAAGGCGGTTGATTCGTCGATTCGGTGGAGGCGATGTATAGGGACTCGAATGCTCCCATGGAATAGCCCATCAACGCTTTGTGGCCCAGGCGGCCTGGATACAACTCATTCAAACGATGATCAATTTGGGTGAGCGCGACGTGCAAATCGTGGCCATCCACCGGCAAACAGGCCGGCATGGCCGCAGTGGAAGCGTGTTCCATGAACTCGGAGTTGAATGGGCTGCTGATGCACACGGCGGAGAAACCATTCTTGTAAGCCAGCTCGGCCAGCGCCAGCGAGGTTTCGGCCAGGCGATGCGAACCCAGGCCAGGCACGATGTAAACCACCGGCGCTTTTCCCGGCTGCATCCAGAACGTGAATTTCAATCTCCGGCCCGTTGCCGGAATCAACACCGACCGGGTTTTGTCCCGATCCGGGAATTCAGGGTCTTTGTAGGTGAAGAAGACGGATTCGAGGGTTTCCAGCGAGGCTTCGTCCTGTTTTCCCTTCACTTGGAAATCCGCCACCCGGTTGGCTCTCACAAACGTCCAGGCATACTGAATCTCGGAATACGGGTCCATCTCGGCCTGGCTGAAGCGGACGTTTTCGACCACGCTATCGGAGAAATCGTTATACGTGGCCAAGGAGGTGAAATAAGTGTAAGGGCCGAAATAGGTCAGGGGATTGTTCACGTCGAGCTTGTAGGGGTCAATATAGATCAACGGATTGGCCGCTTCGTCGGCGGCCCAGCCGAGGGTGTCCCGATCGTTGCTTGGCCCCAAAATCGGCAGCATCAGGAAGCAATTCGGCTTCCAGCCCCACTGGCCAAAAGTCTGGCCAAAATCCGCGTCCGATTTCAAGATCCTCCATTTGGCCGCCACGTCCCAGAACCCGGCCACCCCGACGGTGGAATTGCAAAAGAACCGGCAGGTTTCATCGCGCGCTCCGTTCCACTTTCCCTGGAGCATGTTGTTGATCAACCGGCCCGGATAAATCAGGTTCCTGGCGAAATTGCCGATGCCGGTTCGGACCGGTTTCACGACGATAAACCGATAAACCCTGCTCGTCGGCTTGATCACGCCTGTCATCAGTTCCTTGTTAAAGGCCCACATCACCCGGTTCACCGGCTCGAGGGGATCGGGGACGGACTTGGGGAGAACAACGGTCTGGGCCGCGGGCGGCTGCGTGAAGCCAACAGCCGGCTGCTGCCCGCGGGCAAACAGCGCAAGACACAACGACAGAACCACCAGCGTCGAAATGCGATTTTTCCGGCCCAATGGGATTTTCAAGTCGCTTGTCTTTCCGGCATTGAAGCAAGAATCTTTTGGACTGCGGCGATCAACGCAAGCGGTGCGACAACCCTGACAGGACGATGCCGAATCTTGATTATCTGGACACCTGCCTCCCTCCAATGGATCGGGACTCCGGTTCGACTCTGACATGGCGGCGGCGTTTTCAAGCAATCACGATGCGGTGTTGCCCGCGAAATTCAATCATGTGAGACTTGACGGCCAGCCGGATGATTCCCAAAGCGCGGCGTTTGCCCCAGATACGGTAACCGCCCGCCACGAAATCACCGAAGGTCAACTGCTTTTTTGTGGGATTTGTTTTCATAGTGAAGCATGCAGACATAACTGCAACATGGTTATGAGGACGGTCCCGCACAGGACGCTCTGAACCGTTCCCAAGAACTCCGCGAAAGTATAGGGCTTGATCAGCGTTGCGGCAGGTTTGAGCCAGGGGCGACGATGGAATTCCGCCTCCGGCAAAGATCCCGTGGCCAGGATGACCGGCACGGCAATGCGGGCCTCATGCAGCTTCATGATCAACTCAACGCCAGACACTTTCGGCATGCTGTTGTCAGTGACCAGAAGGTCATAGCGGTTGACTTGAAGAGCGTCCCAGGCGGCAGCCCCGTCTTCGGCGGCGTCCACATGGTAGCCCGTGTCAAGTAACATTTTAACGTTGAGCTGGCGGACGGACTCCTCGTCATCCACCACCAGAATGCGGGGCGGCGGGCGCGTCTGGCATCGAACTCCTGCGCCCTCCGGCACCGGCACACTTATTTGCTTCATTCCATCAGCTCTCATGGCATAAAAATAGCTTGCAAAGCCTGGCGCGCGCCATGGGGTGTTCTACCCATGTGCAAAGTCGGCTTCGGGAGTCATGTCTGCCGGCGCTATTGGGGGGATCAGCCCGTCCGCGATTTTTGTGAAGCCGAAGGTTGTCTGCGCGGAATCCGGTTTCTGAATGCCTGGTTGATCCAGCACTTCCCGCAATTTGTGCGCCAGCGCGGACGGCGTGAACGGTTTTTGCAGAAGCGCCACCCCCTTCTCCAATACGCCTTGATGGACGATGGCATTCTCCGTGTAGGCCGAGGTGAAAAGAATCCTGGTGTGGGGATATAAAGACCGCACGCGATCAGCCAATTCCTTGCCGCTCATGTGCGGCATGACGACGTCGGTGAACAATAAATCAATGTGCCCGGTGTCATGCCGTTGTTTCAGGCTCAAGGCTTCGATGCCGTTGGCCGCCGCCAAAACCGTGTACCCCAGTCGTTTCAACAACGCGGCGGCCATCTCGCGCAAGGCGGGATCGTCCTCGACCAGCAGAATGGTTTCCGTCCCGGTCGGCAAGGCAGGCGAGACAGGACGCCGGAAGGGAATCTTCGTCTGCGCTTCAACTTGCGGCAGATAGATTTTGAAGGTGGCGCCACGGCCGGGTTCGCTATAGACGCTGATATGACCGCCGCTTTGCTTGATGATGCCATAACAGGTGGACAATCCCAATCCCGTCCCCTGGCCAATGCCTTTGGTCGTAAAAAACGGCTCGAAGACGCGCGCCTTCACTGCCTCACTCATGCCGGCGCCCGTGTCCGTGATGGCGAGCATCACGTACTCGCCCGGTTTCAATTCCGGATAGCGCCCCACTGTCTCCGGGTCGAATGAGACGTTCGCGGTTTCCAAGGTGAGCTTGCCGCCGTGGGGCATGGCATCGCGCGCGTTGAGCACCATGTTCATGATGACCTGTTCAATCTGCCCGGCGTCCGCCTTCACCGCTTTAAGTCCGGCGCAAGCAGCAATGTGCAGATCCGTGCCGCCGCCCAGCAAATGGCGCAAGGTGCCTGCCATGCCGGCGACAATGGAATCCAGATCAAGGGCTTCAGGCTGGAGCATCTGCTTGCGCCCATACGCCAGAAGTTGCCGCGTCAAAGTCGCGGCCCGGTCGGCGGCCTTGCTGATTTCCGCCGCGTTTTTGCACAAGGGGCTTCCCGGGGGAAGATCGCTCAGCAGCAATTCACTCTGGCCGATGATGGCCGTCAGGATGCTGTTAAACTCGTGCGCAATGCCACCCGCCAGTTTACCGACCGTTTCCATTTTTTGAGATTGAAACACCTGCGTTTCGAGCCGTTTGCGCTCGGTGATGTCCATATACGTTCCGAGCACGCCGCTGATCTCCCCCGTGGAACCGCGCAGAGGCATCTTGCTCGAAAGGAGCGTGATGGTTTTTCCATCGGGGGTCGTCTGGGGTTCTTCGATGAGCAGCTTGGAACAGCCGCTCTCGATGACCTGGCGGTCATCAGCGCGATACTTTTCCGCCTGAACACGCCATCCCATCTGAGTATCATCCTTTCCGATGAGGTCCTTCGGATCGGCGAACCCCGCATCGCGCGCGAAGACCGCGTTGCAGCCCAGGTAAACAAGATTCTTGTCCTTCCAGAATACCCTCACGGATATCGCGTTGATTATTCTTTCCAAGAGCTGCTGTGAGGTACGCAACGCCTCTTCTATTCGTTTGCGTTCGGTGATGTCCTGATTTGCGCCTTGGATTTGAATGGTTCGCCCCGCGGCATCTTTGGTAATGGTCATGTTTACGAGCACATGCCGAACCTCACCGTCCCGGCGAAGAATGCGGGCTTCCTGTTGCGCATGGTAGTCTGGATCAGCCGTGGCCATGGCCCTGCCAATTGAATCAGCCACCAGGTGTGCATCGTCAGGATGCATGAACTTCCGGGTGAAAACCTCGGCGGACATCAGGTTGCCGTTTTCCAATTCGGCGTTGGTGCCGTGCAGCGCGTAGTAGGTGTCGCTGAAGTTAAAGAGTCCGCTGGCCACGTCATATTCCCAAGCCACCAGTTGCGCCAGGCTCATGGCGTGAACGAGCTGGAGTTTGATTTTGTGCAGCGCCTCTTCGGTTCGTTTGCGCGCGGTGATATCGCGAACGGTGCCTTGGAGGACCACCTTTCCCTCCTGTTCCATCCGAGCTATGAGCACGTCGGCGGGGAACTCCTCGCCGTCGAGCCGCCGGTGCGTCCACTCGAAGTAGTGGGAGCCTTCGCGCAAGGCCGTCTCTATCATTTCCCTGGCTTTCTCGGCAGAGACGCGCCCCTCCGGCTGGTAATCGGGAGAAAGGTCCATTAGCCCGTGCAAAATAAATTCCTCCTCGCTCTTCGCCCCGAAAATCTTCAACGCCGCCGGATTTCCGGAGGTGAACATCCCGGAAGGAAGCTCCGCGATTATGAGGGCATCACGGGAGTTTTTGAAGAGCCCCTGGAATTTCTGCTCGCTTGCGCGCAACGCTTCCTCCATTCGTTTGCGCTCGGTGATGTCGCGGAATGACCAAATTCTGCCGTAGTATTTGTCGTCCTGGCCAACAACGGGAGACGTGTAGCGGTCCAGAATCGTCCCGTCCTTAAGCTCAATCTCATCGCGGCTGATTTCGCTCTGGTGAGCATATAGATGGAGGACTTTTTGGACGAACGGCTCCGGGTTTTTGATGCTGTCCGTGACCCACTGGAGCCGGTTCTTGTCGGATTTCTCCTCAGAGATGCGCCGGGGTATTTTGAACAAGTCAACAAACCGCTGGTTTTGGAGAGCAGTGTTTTGGTCCTGGTCAACGACCAGAATCCCGTCCAGGGAGGAGTTCACCTGGGCTTCAAGGAACGCGGTTTTCCACTCCAATTCTCGGGTGCGGCCGGCGACCCGGCTCTCCAGCTCTTCCATTTTTTGCCGGGACTGTTGGTGCAACCACCATTTCTCCGTGAGCGCGTGCGCCAATTGCAGCGCTTCCACGGTGTCAAACGGCTTCTTCAGAATGAGCAGCCCATCCCGATTGCCGATCTTCTCAAACATCTCCTCCCACGAATAATCGGCGTAAGCCGTGCAGATCACAATTTGGATGTCGGGGTCAATGGCCAGAATTCTCTGTGTCGTTTCCACGCCGTCCCAGCCGGGTGGCATCCGCACGTCCACAAAAGCCATCGCGTAAGGGATCCCCTTTTCCAAAGCCTTCTCCACCAGCCTCACTCCGTCCTGTCCTTGATAGGCCGAGTCAATCTCATATCGGATTCGCCGCACCGCGCCCGCCGGCTTCCCAAACAATTCTGTCGCGGTCTTGTCCAGGGCTGCGGCGGCGATGCTGTCGGGGCAAAAAATCTTGCGAAAATCATCGTGGATCGCGCGATTGTCGTCGATGACCAGGATCCGCCGGTTTCTTTCGGCAGCCACATCATTTATTTTGACAGGTTGTGGATTCAATGGGCATCCAACATCTTGCGCACTTTGCGCACCAGCGTGGCGGGCGTGTAAGGTTTGGGCAATAATTCAACTCCCGGCTCAATCACCCCATGCCGTGTGATGGCGTCATCCGTGTAACCCGACGTGAAGAGGATTTTCAGGTCGGGATAAGTTGTTCTCAACCACTCTGCCATCGCTTTGCCGCCCATCACCGGCATGACCACATCGGTGATGACCAAACGAATCGGCGCTCCTTGATGCTCACGCGCCACAGCCAGCGCGTGCTGCCCGTTGGAGGCCCTCAGCACTTCATAACCCTGCGCTTCCAACACATCATGCGCCAGATGCCGGACCGATGGCTCATCTTCCACCACCAGCAGGGTTTCCGTCCCGCGCGGCAACGGCCCCTCCTGCGCCTGATTGGCCGCCACATCCACCGCCTGCCCGACTCGCGGAAAATAAATCTTGAAGGTCGTGCCTTTGCCAACCTCACTGTCAACCCCGATGTGACCGCCGGACTGATGGACAATGGTCTGGCAGGTCGCCAGCCCCAATCCAATGCCTTTGCCCAATGGCTTGGTGGTGAAAAACGCCTCAAACATGCGCGCTTTCACTGCCTCGGTCATGCCCGTTCCCGTGTCACTCACTCTGAGCATGACGTAGTCGCCGGCCTTCGCGTCCGCGTGTGTGCGCGCGTAATTTCCATCCAGCGTGACATCGCTGGTGGCGATGGTCAGCTTGCCGCCGCACGGCATGGCGTCGCGGGCATTGACGACCAGGTTCATCAGCACCTGCCCAACGTAGCCCGAGTCGGCCTTGATCCGTCCAATTTGTTTCCCGGGAACAATGGTCATTTCGATGTTCTCGTCAATCAGCCGCCGCAGCATTTTATCCATGTCGTTCACCACATCATTGAGGTCAAGCACGACGGGTTGCACCAATTGTTTGCGGCTGAAGACCAGTAGTTGCCGCGTCAAGCCCGCGGCGCGCTCCGCCGCGTGGCGGATTTTCTCGTTATGGCTTTGCACCGGACCGTCCGGGTCGGCCTCCATCGCGATCAAATCGCTATAACCCATGATGACCCCGAGCATGTTGTTGAAGTCATGAGCCACCCCGCCGGCCAGATGCCCGATCACTTCCATCTTTTGCGCCTCGATGAACTGCTGTTCAAGCTGCCGCCGTTCGGCCCGCTCTTCGACTTCCTGCACGGCGCGGCGCACCGCCGGAAGGAGCCGGGCGGGACGTTCCTTCACCACATAGTCCGTCGCGCCGCTCTTCAGCGTATCGATGGCCCTTTCCTCGCCCAGGGTCCCGGAGACCAGGATGAAAGGGATGTCCGGCCATGTGGCGTGGGCGATTTCCAATGCGGACAGCCCGTCAAATCCGGGCAGCGAATAATCCGAGAGGATCAAGTCAATGCCGCCATGTTCAAGCGCCGCCACAAAATCATCGTGGTTTTGTACGCGGGTGATCGCACAAGTGATACCCCCGGCTTCCAAAGTGGATTGAACGGCTGCGGCATCGTCAGGATCATCCTCCAAGTGCAGGATGTGGAGTGGGGATTTCATTTTCGCCTTTCTTCTTTCCAGGGACCATTATTTCACCGGCCATTGATGCGGCCGTCTTTTTTGGAATGGAAAAATAGAACGTCGCGCCGCCATTCACCATGCCTTCCGCCCACGTTCGGCCGCCATGGCGATGAATGATGCGCTGGACGTTCGCCAAACCGATGCCGGTCCCCGCGAACTCCTCCTGGCTGTGCAGGCGTTGAAATACGCCGAACAGTTTGCCGGCATAACGCGGATCGAAACCCGCCCCGTTGTCGCGAATGAAGATCACTGTCTCGCCATTGTCGCTGGGAGCGCAGCCGATTTCAATTTTGGCCTCGGCGCGGGCGCCGGTGAATTTCACCGCATTGGAGATGAGATTGACCAGCGCCAGGCGCAACAGGGCGCGGTCAGCGCGCACGGCTGGCAAAGGGTGGATATTCCAAACGATTTTCCGCCGCTTTGTGTCCGGGAGAAAATCGCTCAATATCCCCTGGACTAACTGGTCGAGATCGACCTCCGTTATTTGCATTCCTGATTTTCCGACGCGCGAGAATGACAGCAGATCGTCTATCAAATCCCCCATCCGCTTCACCGATTGGGAAATTCTCGCCAAATAATGCAGGCTTTTTTCGGAAAGCAACGGCCCGGCCTCTTGTTGTAACAACTCCGCATAGCCCAGAACATGGCGCAGCGGCGCATGCAAATCATGGGAGACGGAAAAACTGAACGCTTCCAGGTCGTCGTTGGCCTTCTGCAATTGCGTCGTGCGTTCGGTGACGCGTTGCTCCAATTCGGCGTTCTGTTGATGAATTTTTTCCTCGGCCATTTTGAGGTCCGTGATGTCGGTGCGGACGGCCACGTATTGACGCGGCTTCCCCTCGTCATCGAGGAACGGCACGATGGTCGCATCAACCCAGTAATATGAACCGTCCTTGGCCTTGTTTTTGATTTCGCCATGCCAGACCCGGCCTTGTTGGATGGTGGTCCAAAGGCCGCGCATGAACTCTTTTGAGTGATGGCCTGAATTGACGATGCGGTTGTCCTTGCCCAGCAACTCTTTGCGCGAATACTTGGAGAGGGCGCAGAACTTGTCGTTGACATAGGTGATTTTTCCCTGCGGGTCCGTGATCACCACGATGTCGTGCTCGTCCAGCGCGGATTTCAAATCGCTGATTTCCTTGAAGGAAGCTTTGAGCTGGTTTTCGATTTGCTTGCGCTCCGTGATGTCGCGGACATTGCATTGGATCACCTTGCTATCGCCGGCTTGATACACGTTGCTGACAAACTCCACGGCAATTTGGCGGCCATCCTTCGTTTCCAGTGGCAGGTCTTCATAGCGGACGTAACCTTGCTGGTGCAGTTGCTCGAACTTGGCCCTGTTGGACACGATGTCCCTGAACGGCCCAAGTTCCCAGATGGGTGTGCCGACCAGCTCGCCGTGGGAAAAACCCAGCATCTTGATCAAAAACGGGTTCACGTCGCTGATTCGCCCCGTGTCGGCTTCCAGAATCAGGATGCCATCCTTGGCCGCTTCGAATAACCGCCGATAACTCAGTTCTGAGTCCCGTATCGCCTGCTCACTTCGCGTCTCCGCCTCTTCCGTGCGGGTCTCCGCCTGCTCCGTCCGTGTTTTGGCTTGATCGGTCCGTGATTCAGCCTGTTCCGTCCGCGCCTCCGCCTCTTCCGTCCGCGTCCTGGCCTCCTCTGTCCGCGTCTCCGCCCGCTCCGTCCTCGCCTCCGCCCGCCTGATCTGCGTGTCATGGCCGGGCACGTACTCTCCTTGGGTCTTCTTTAAATCACCTTCGTCACGAGCCGCGACTTGGCTTGAATCCCCGTCCGGGATTGGCTGGTATTCCGTTTTCAAAAGTCATTTGGGTTAGTAGCTATTTTTGATGCCAATGAACATAAGCCAAAATGGCCCATGACCGCTATGGGGTGTTCACCCCAGTCCCTTAAACCAGACTTCTGCTTGATAGAAGGCCGCCACAAGCGCCCGTCCGTAAAGGAATGTAACGGGTCTGTAACGGCCTTGTTGCCCTTTTTGTTGTTAGTTAAGTAGTTGACTATCAACCGTGTAACGGATGTTTCGGGTTTTTCAGACCTATATATCAATCTGGCCTGTTTTGCTGGAGGAAAGTTTTCCAAATAGCTCCGGTCCTTCAGGCTGGGAAACCAGTCTTTTACTGTTCCAGTTCAATGCCCTGGGCGTTGGCTCGAATCAGAAAATAACCCCCGCCGTTGGCCCCATTGAGCAAAACCGCGCCGTAGCCGGTCAATTTGCCGGCCGCTTGGCGAACCAAAGTCTCTTCTTCCTGGGTGCAGGAAGGGTGGCGTTTGAGTTCTCCTTGACTGCGGCCATCATCTCTTCCATCCCCTCCTTGATCTCGTTGACCTGGGGATGCACTTCCTTGATGAGATCATGCTCGATTCTGGACAGCTTTTCGATCCGTTTGCCCTGGTCACGAAGCTGGTCCAAAAGGGAATTCTGCTTGATGGAAAGCCGCCGCATCCACCAAAAACAAATACCCCAGCAAACCGTCCCGGCCAGAGTCATCCAGAAGGAAAGGCTGGTTTTATTCATCCACAGGGCTTTCAGCCTCAGACAATGGTCAACTGTACGCTGCTCTCGATAATGCCGGCGCTGATGGCGTAGCGGGTCAGGCCGGCGGTGTCGTGGATGCCGAGCTTCAGCATGAGATGCTCGCGATGCTTCTCGACGGTCTTGATGCCGATGCCGAGTTCCGACGCGGTTTCCTTGTTGGCCTTGCCTTCGGCGATCAACTGCAGCACTTCCATCTCGCGCGAAGTCAGTTTGACGCCATTCTTTTTCAACACTCCCGCGCGCTTGGATGATAGCGGATTGAGATGATCGAAGCGCTTGGAAATTGTGGGGCTGAAAAACATGTTTCCCTTATGCACTTCCCGAATGGCCCTGCACACATCATGGGCGGAGGTTTGTTTCAGGAGGAATCCCACCGCGCCGGACTCGCTGGCGTATTTGACATACGCGTCATCGCTGTGCGCGGAGAGAATGAGCACTTTGGCGGAGGGAAGGGCTTTGAGCACCTGGCGGGTGGCCTCCAATCCATTGAGCAGGGGCATCGCGATGTCCATCAACACCACGTTCGGACGAAGTTTTTTGGCCAGCGCAATCGCCTGGCGGCCGTCTTGCGCTTCACCGGCCACTTCGAGGTCGTCTTCGAGTTCGAGCATCCTGCGCAGTCCCTCGCGCACAATCGTATGGTCTTCCGCCAGCAGTACAGTTATTTTTTTCATGGGTGTTGGGTGGCCGCTGCCAGGGCTTCGCCATCCGAAGCAGGAAAGCGGCGTAGTAAGTTGGAGGTGGGCTTCGTTTCATTCCCCTGCGCTGGAAGCGCTGCCGTCCCTTTCTCGGCAAAGTGATAGGCTGGCTCGAAGACCATTTTCCTTTCTCCCGCCGCGAACCACAGCTTGAGTCTTCCGCGATTGACGTCAGCCGGCGTGGCCATCACATCGATGTGCCGGCTCGCGCCGCCTTTGCCGCTCGTGGTGGCCGTCCCTGTGATCGCCGTCACCTTTCCAAGGTTGAGCCTGGCCAAGGTCCCATCCGAAACCACGATGGCCAGCCTGCCCTTTTCCTTTTTGAAGAAATAAGGAGACAGCCTGATCTTGTACTCGCCCAAATAAACACCGTCCACGCGCTTGAGCGCGCCGATGGTCAGAGTAGCCTTGCCCAAGGCTATCGGCATGGTACTGGGATCAACGATCAGAATACGATTGGTCGAAGCGCCGTCGGCCCGGCCCGGCGCTGCCTGACTATCGCCCCAACTGACCGCGAGAAGCGCCAGCACTATAAGTTGGAGTCTCATGGACTTTTAAGTTTGGTTTCAGCGGACTCCATCAACGATTTTCCCCCGCGCGCGGTCTTGCCGGTCGAAAATTGCGCGGTAATTGTGGTGCCTTTGCCCGCAACGGACTCAACATCAAAATGGCCGCCAACCATCTCCAATCGCTCCCTCATGCCGAGCAATCCCAGGCGTTTGCCTCCATTGCCGTGTATCACGCGTTCCACTTGAAAGGATTTGCCGTCATCTTCTATTTTCATGCAAATGCCGTTCGGCAGTTTCCGGATGCTCACTTCCACCCGGGTGGCCTGGGCATGTCTGGCCACATTGGTCAACGCTTCCTGCGCGACGCGAAAGAGAACCGTGCGCCGGGCCGTGTCCAATTGTTCCACTGCCGCAAAGGCCGTCAATTTCGTGCGGACGCCGGTCCGCGTGGTGAAGCTTTTCATGAAGGAATGCAGCGCGGGAATTAGACCAAGATCATCCAATACCGCCGGACGCAATTCCCGGGCGAACTGATGCACGATGTCCACCGATTTTTCCACCAGCCGTTGGGTGCTGGCGATGTTGCGGTCCAGTCCCTTGGTGTTGACCGCCGCCTCCTTTTTCAAGGCTGCCAGCCGGACGTTGATGCCTGTCAATGTCTGGGCGATGACATCATGCAATTCGCGGCTGATTTCCCTTCGCTCCTCTTCCTGCGCCGACAAGACCTCGCGGGACAACCGCCGCAACTGCTCCTGCAGGCACTCCGACTGTTCCAGCAATTCTGAGTAATGGCGCTCGCTTTTTTTGAGCGCCTCCTCCACCGCTTTGCGCTGGGTGATTTCCTGTTCCAAAACCAGGTTGGAGGCGGCCAGTTCCACCGTGCGCTGGCTGAGCATCTCGACGATTTGATTCAGGTGAATGGCGGCCTCGCGCGAGCCGCGATGAACTGCCTCGATCGGGGTGATGGCCTCAGTAAAAAAAGTCCCCGCCCGCTTGATGAGCATGGCGCGTTTGCCGGGCAGGCGGCCCGGCAACGCATGGGTCAGCAGGATTTGCTCATGGAGTTTGGCCATGTCCAGCGTCTGCAGACCGGCGGCCAGCGCCTGCTGGCCCATGCCGCGCGCCGGTTGCAGGCGCCCCCCCGCGCCTTGCCTCAGATAGGCCAGCAACGCCGCCTGATAGCGTCTTGCAAATTTCTGTTTCATGACCTGCCGTATCCACGGGCGACCCGGCGCACGGATTTGGCCGATTTCGTCACCAACCGCTGCGTGCTGACAATTTCATTCTTGAGGCCCCTTGTATTGCTCCGGGCCTCTCGTTTTAATGAGACCAGCCCGACGTTGATGCCCAGCAAAGTCTGGGCGATTTCGTCCTGAAGTTCAATACTGATCTTCTTGCGTTCCTCCTCCTGCGCGGCCAGCACTTGGTGCGTCAGTTGCCGCAAACCCGCCTGGAGTTGCAGGGAATTCTTCAAAAGTTTGCTGTAGTGTTCCCCGCTCTTCTTCAGGGCGGCTTCCACCTTCTTGCGGCGCACAACGCCTCTCTGCAACTGACGGTTGGTGGCGGCCAACTCCAGCGTGCGCCGACTCAATGTCTCGTTGAGGCGCTTCAAGTCAATTTTGTTCTGCCGCGCGGCGCGATGCGTCTCCACGATCGGGATGATGGCCTCGGCAAAAAAAAACTCCGCCCGCTTGATGAAGCCATCTTTCCGGCTGGATAATTCCAGCGTCGTGACCGCTTGCTCGTGAATTCGCGCCAGATCCAGCGTCTCCAGCCCGAAGGCCACCGCCCGGCGGCCCAAGCCCAGCGCCGGCTGCAAGTCTGCCCGCAGACCTTGGCGCAGGTACTCTTGCAACGCCGTCACATATTGATGTGGCAACCCGTTCGGTTTTTGTTTCATGCTCTCATGCTTGGTTCAGCGGAAATTTTAACGGGGCGCCGCCGATCCACTGTAAGCATCAGGCCATTGTTGCAATGTGTATATGGGGTGAACACCCCACAGGGTTACACCCCATGGCGGAGAATCGGTGCGTCACCTATTGTCACTCGAACGTTGGAAACAAAAACAATGACAATGACAATTGAAAGTAAAAGCACTATGAAAATAAAAATTACCGGCTTGCTCGCGCTCTTCGCAACGACGGGCGCCTTTTTAGCCGCCAGCACATCACTGCGCGCAGCCGACACGGACAGCCGCATTGAGTCATCCGCCAGGAAGTCTTATGTATTCAAAACATACCTCAAGGACGATTCGATCAAGGCGGAGTCCAAACACGGCGTCGTCACCCTGACCGGGACCGTTTCCGAATCGTCCCACAAAACATTGGCGGAAAACACCGTGGCCAGCCTGCCTGGCGTCACGAGCGTGAACGATCAACTGACCGTCATTGGTGAACAACCGGCGGAACATTCGGATGGATGGATCAGCATGAAAGTCAAAAGCGCGCTGTTGTTCCACAGCCATGTCAATGGCTTCGGGACCACGGTCTATACGAAAGACGGCGTCGTCACCCTGCAAGGTGAGGCGACCAGCTTGGCGCAAAAGGAACTCACCACCGAATACGCCAGGGACATCGACAACGTCAAAGAGGTCAAGAACAACATGACCGTTGCCCAGACTCCGCCAGCGCCGGATTCAACCGTCGGCGACAAAATTGACGACGCCTCCATCACGGCCCAAGTCAAGTCGGCCCTGCTGTCGCACCGTTCGACCAGCGCCTTGCACACCACGGTTTCAACGTCGGAAGGCGTCGTCACTTTGAGCGGCGTTGCCAAAAACGATGCTGAAAAGACCCTCGTCACCAAGCTCGCCACCGACGTCAACGGCGTCAACAGCGTGATCAACAACATGACCATCGCCGTGCCCGTGGCCGCCAATTAAACCGACAATTTTTTGCCGGCGGGCGCCAATACGCGCCAGCCGGCAGATCAACAGAAAGAAGATTATATGTTATATACTATTGCAATGGTCCTGATCGTTCTCTGGCTGCTGGGGCTGGTGACCGGCACCGTCATGGGCGGTTTCGTGCATGTCCTCCTCGTCATCGCCATCATAATGATTTTGCTCAGACTCATCTCCGGCCGAAAAGTCGTGTGACGGGTGCGGGCGAATCTCGCATCGGGACGGCAGAAAGCCGCCCCGAAACACTGCCGGCCAAAGATTAACTTACAGACTCAATATGAACACAAAAACGATCGTAGCCGTCCTTTTGGTCACCTTGGGCATCGTGGTGCTCGCTTATTCGGGCCTGAGCTTCACGACCCCGGGAAAGCCCATCGAGTTCCTCGGCATGCACATTGCGACCACCGACAGTCATTTCATCCCGCCTGCCGTGGGAGCGCTCGCGCTGGTCGGCGGAGTCCTGTTGCTGCTCGTCAAACCCAGGCAGGTTTGACAAGCGGTGGGGAATGGCCCGGCGTCAACTCTTCAGGCATTTATCGATTTTCACCGCGCGGCGCCGGTTGCTGGTGCCGAGCGTCCCGACAAATCCCGGGTGATGGGCCAGGCGCAGCCGCACCTCGTTCATGAACTCCGGGGGGAAGTTCAAAACGTCGCCAAGCTTCAACTCGGCCACCTGTCCGGCGGGAAGCTGCAGGTCCGGCAATTCCGCTTTCAGCTCGATCTGCACATCGTCAAACAAGGAATTCCATTTGGCGGGCGCGGCTTTGGCCGTCGCGTCCGGCTTTCCGCCGATGCCGCCCCCGGTGTTGAGTTTGAGAGTCAAAGGCTCGAGCATGGGATGGGGAAAGGCGAATTGAATTTGTTCGGTCGTTTCTCCCAGGCGCGCCTCGACCCCCACCACCAGCATGCTGTTTCCCGCGGTGGAAGTATGGAGAAAACGGCCGTTGCTCTCGTTCCCAAGCACGACGGGCTGGATTTCCTGGAGATCATGCCAGATGCCGCACCATTCATTGACAATCAGGCCGACCACCGGTCCCAGCAGGCGCTCCTCAATCTTGCCGATCTGGCGGGTATCTTCCGTCACCCGGCCCGGCCCACCCAGTTCCCTATCGACAATGCATAGCCCCAGCTTCGGCGGGATGTCCAGCAGGCAAATTCCCGTCAGCGGCTGCAGTTTCAGCATCGTGAGGTAGGTGGGGCTGGCCAGCCCGTCAATGAATTGATGGAACGGCTGCGCCTCAAGTTTCGTCAGATGCAGAATCGCTTCCAGGCCCAAATGGATCGAAAGCCGCGTGGCCAGCGCATTGACGAAATCCTCGTGCCTCACCCGCAGTGGGCGCAACTCCGCCGCTGAAAATGGGGAAAGTTTCGGGAATTCAAGCCGCCTGACCAGTTCGCGGACCGCGGGGCTGGCGCCGGCCTGCGGCTCGGCCCCCGGGGCGGGCGGGGCCACGCTCTCCACTTGCGTGATGAGTTGCTCGATTTCTGATTGCGAAATGATTTCCTTGGATCCGGAACCGGACGAGGGCGGCTCCATTTCCGTCAAGGTGGGGGAAGGATTCATAATAGCTCAGGATAGCCGTGATTTCTGGCGCAGTTCGTCCAGGCTGATTTCCCCCTCGGCCTCCAGCCGCCGGACGGTTTCAAGAATTTGGGATTTGGCGGCGTCAATTTCAGTGAGTTTGAGAGGCCCCATGAAGCTGATCTCTTCGAGGATATTCTCGGCCGCCCGTTTGGAGATGCAGGAGAGCAGGGCTTTTTTAAGTTTCTCGCTCGCAGTCTTCAGCGCGACGGCCAGCAGGCGCATATCCACGTCCTGCAGAATGACCTGTAGCGTGCGGGTGTCCAGCCGATCCAATTCTTCGAAGGTGAACATCTTTTTCAAGATGGCTTCCCCCAATTCGGCGTTGCGTTCGGACAGGGACGTCAGAATCGATTTGCTCATGTTTTGGGGCAAGTGGTTGAGCATCTGGGCGGCTACCCGCACTCCACCCGTCTGGTTAAAGGCACGGGTGCGGTTGTTGCTGCCGAACTTGCTCTGCAGTCCCTGCGCCACGCTTTCCACCACTTGCACGGAAATCGGCGCCATGGTGGCGAGACGCTCGATGATGTGCTCGCGCAGTTCCTGAGAAAATATTCCCAGAATCTGCGAAGCCTTTTCCTGGCTCAAGTAACTGACCACCAGAACGATGGTCTGCAGTTGCTCATGCTGGAGCAGACTGAAAATGTGGCGCGTTTCCATCTCCACGATTTGCTGCATTGCGCCCACCACTTCCCGGTGCGGGGAGACGCGGCCGATGATATCTGAGGCGCGAAACAATCCGACTGACTTTTCCAGCAGCTCCTTGACGCGATCCATGCCGCCGTTGACCGACGTGGCGGCTTCCACCGCGACGCTGGAAAACTCCCGCAAAATCTCGTGCTGCATTTCCTGGCTCACGGTGCCCATCTTGAACATCTCCGTGGAGACGTCTTCCAATTCCTGTTCCTCGAGGGACTTGAGCAGGTGCGCCGCGTTCTCCGGCGACAACATCAGGAGAAAGGCCCCCAGCTTTTGTGTCTGGGTTAACTTGGCGTACTCGGCCGAGGATTCAAGTTCGGCCTTAAAAGTAGATTCCATAATTATTTCAAAAGGGCCAGCGCCTGCTCGAAAGTGCCGGCAAACAACCAGGCCTGGGTTTCCGCAAAGCCGCGGCACTCCTTCTGCGTCGCTTCCGAACCCACGATCGCACAACGCAGCGAGAGCTTGGTGGCCGCCTGGATGGCGGAAATCACAAATTCAACGATGGGCAGACTGGCGGTGTCAACCGGCGTAAGATCAATGATGAGCTTGTCCCCGCCCGCATCCACGGTGCCAACCAATTGGCCTTGCAAATGGGCCGAGACTTCCTGCGCCAATGCCGGATGAAAATCCTTGGGCACCATGAGCGCGAGGATGCCGTCCTTTTGCTGGAAGTATTTGTACGATGTTTCCAGGGACAGGGTCCGGCATATTTTGGCCTTGAGCTCGCCGCAATCAATTGGCTTGTTGATCACGCTGGCAAAGCCGGTCTGTTGGGCGCGCGACTGCTCGGCCGCGGCCGTTCGGACGCACATTCCCAGCACCGGGATCGAAGCGGTGGCAGCGTAGGTGCGCAATTTTTGAAAAAATGCAAATGCCCCGTCATTGGGCAGGGACAAACTCGCCAACACCAGATCCGTCCCATTCTTCAGGCAATAGTCCAGCGCCAGCTCGGGCTGTTCGCTGCTGGTCACCTTCCACGGCGTGTCGGCCAGTCCGGCGATTATCTGCGCGGCGATGGCAGGCTTGTCATCCACCACCAGGATGCCGATGGGGTCGTCAAATCGTTTGCCCTGTTGCGCGGCGGGGCTTTTCTGCTTCAGTTCCACCACCCGGCCAACCCGCTCGACAAGCAGATCGCCTTTGAATGGCTTCACCAGATACCCGCGCACGCCAAGTTGCGCAATTTTAATCACTGTGTCACGTCCCGCTTCCGCCGTCAGCATGATCACGGGCGTCGATTTAAGATCGGCATCGGAACGCAGGCGCGTCAGGGTTCCATACCCGTCCAGCACGGGCATCATATAATCCAGCAGAATCACATCCGGCTTCTCCCGACCGGCCACGGTCAAGCCGATCTCGCCATTTTCCGCCTCGAGCACGATGCAGTCGCAGAGCTTGAAGGCCCTCGTGACAATGAGACGAATGATCTCGCTATCATCTATGACAAGTATTTTGACGCTCATGATGTGGTTCGGATAAGCCCGCCGCATTGTTCCAGGGCGGCGTCTGTTTCCATGATCAGCTTGTCCATTTCCTTCGGGCTGATTTCCAGGATTTGCAGCGACTCGGCCCGGGTTCGCGACGCGAATGTTTCGTACTTCTGCCCCAGTGCAAGACAGTGGGCAATAATGTCTCCCAAATGAACATAAGAGGCCAACTGCTGATGCTGCCTGGCTCCGGCCGGGTTGTGATGATGACGGACAGCAAGCACAAGGTTCTCGGGGAAATTCCATTCCTCCAGCACTCGTCCGCCGATTTCCGCGTGTTCCACACCCAGAACCGACTTCTCCGCTTCCAGGAGCGAATCTCCCGACGGCCCTTTTCTCCGGAACACGGTATCGGCCGAACCCTCCAAAAACGCGCCCAGCACCAGTTTGCCAATGTCGTGCAGCAGCGCCGCCGTATACGCCAGATTCTCCTCCCCGCCCAGCTTGACGGCCATCACTTTGGCGGCCAAGGCGGTCCTGACCGAATGCTCCCACATCTCGCCAGCGGCGATACCGTAGCCTTGTTGCTCCGAGCCAAGAATCGCTTCGCCGGTGACCATTGCCACCAGCCGGTAAATCGCGTTGAACCCCACCTGCGTGACGGCTTGGTCGAGATTGGAGACGGAGCCGCCCAGGCCGGCGGCGGCGTTGTTGCAGCGTTGCAGAACCTTGGCCGTCAGGGCGGGATCATACGCGATCAGCTCGACGATTTGGCCGGCATGGGCCTCCTCCTCGTTCAAAAGCACCAACAATTGCGAAAGGACCCGCGGAGCGGGCGGCAAAGTCTTGATCCCGTTGATATAGTTATCCAACGCCTGCATAGCCTCTAACTCAATGCCTTCCTCGCTCTGGCTGGAACTCATTACACCTGCTCCGCCGGAATTCGAGAAAGCGGCCCGCAATTTCACATGCGACTGCCACCTTCCTATCGTCAGAGATCGCGCATTTCTTTAGGACAATTCTCACCCCGCGTTGCTGTGCCTGGCACGGTCCGAATCCTAAAAACTGCCCAAACCGGACGAATGGGGAAATGGTTGGCTGCCAACCCCCTAAAGAATCCTTGAAAATCCTTGAAAACCCGCTTGACGCCACAACCCTTTGTTGTTAACTAGTCCCCTGCCACTTTAAGTTGTGGTGTATGCGAGTTTTATGCGTTGTCCAAAATGCGGCAATCAGGATGACAAAGTCATCGATTCGCGGGCTTCCCGTGAAGGCTCAACCATCCGCCGCCGCCGCCAGTGTTTGCAATGCAACCATCGCTTCACCACCTATGAGGAGATTGAGCATGAGGGCCTGATGGTCATAAAACGCGATGGCCGCCGCGAGGAGTTTTCCAGGGAGAAACTGCTCTCCGGCCTGAAGAAAGCCTGCCAAAAGCGGCCCATCAGCCCGAAGGCCATCGAGGAATTGGTCGAAACGATCATGGACGAAATTATTGACAAATACGACCGTGAAGTCCCGGGCGTGGTCATTGGCGAACGCGTCATGGAAGCGTTGCGGCAGATTGACAAGGTGGCTTATGTCCGTTTTGCCAGCGTTTACCGGCGGTTCGAGGAGGCCACAGAGTTTGTCAGCGAAGTCAAAAAACTGGAATCCCACCATGATTCAACTCAAACCTGACTGTTTGATCTTCCAAACCAGCGATGGCGATCAGATTCCCTGTTCGGCTGAATGGATCACCTTTGAGCTGATGGGGGAAGGCGCCTCCTGGATTGATCCCGCCATTCTCCACCACGCCTCCGCCGCCGTCCTGCATTATTTCAAGCACGAGCTGTTCCGGGAATTTGTCTCCGTCAGCGAGTTTGCCATCGCGCTGGAAAAGGCGCTGCGCGGATTCGGGTTGAGCGTCTTTGCCGACAGCCAGCCCGTCCGCGCCCCCGCCGCAGCCATGAGCGTGCTGGACTCCAACCTGGAGGAGTTGGCCAGTTCCGCCGGCAAGGGGTTTGAATTGTTCTTTTTCCCCAACCTGCGGCAGGAACTGAAGAGCAAGATGGGCCAGTCGCCCCGCGTCCTGCGCTTTCACGGCTTGCGCGGTTGTGTCAAACAATTGACTGGAACGGAGCGATGGAACCGCCGTTGCCAGAACTTGAACGACCAGATCGTGGACTACTTGCGGAGTTGCTGGCAGACGGAGCGCGACAGCCAATCCTGCGCCCTCGTCGTTTTATGAGCGCCAATGTCTTCGAGAAAATCATCGCGCGCGAAATCCCCGCGGAAATCGTATATGAGGACGACCAGGTCGTGGCCTTTCGGGATAACACTCCCAAGGCCCCCGTCCATCTCCTGATTGTTCCCCGGAAGAACATTCCGCGCCTGTGCGAGGCCGGGCCGGAAGATGCCGGCATCCTCGGTCATCTTCTCCTCAAAGCCGCCGAGGTCGCGGAAAAAGCCGGGCTGAAGCAAGGCGGCTATCGCCTGGTCATAAACAACGGCCCCGATGCCGGCGAATCCGTGCCGCATCTGCATTGCCACATTTTGGGCGGGCGCAAACTGGCCTGGCCCCCGGGTTGACGACTTTTGATTACTTTTCTGAACGGCAAACTGGTTGAAGCACTGCCCACCCTGGCCATTGTCGAGGTCAACGGCATCGGCTACGAGGTGCTCATCCCGCTTTCTTCCTTCGATAAGCTGCCCCCGCCCGGGCAGCCGGTGAAGCTTCTCACCCATCTCGTGGTGCGCGAAGACGCCCATGTCCTCTACGGCTTCGTCACCCAGGCGGAACGTGAAATGTTTCGCCTGCTCGTCAACCACGTCAGCGGCATTGGCCCCAAGATTGCCCTCAATATCCTCAGCGGCATCAACGTCACCGCCTTCCGCGGCGCCGTCGCCGGCGGCGACGTCAAAATGCTCTCGCAAATTTCCGGCGTGGGCAAAAAAACCGCCGAACGCATTGTCATCGAACTCAAGGACAGAATCGGAGCGGCGGGCGCCTGGGAAGCTGGCAGCGCGCAACGCGCCCTTTCGGCTGACGAACAAAGAATCAATGACGCCGCCCTCGCATTGATGGCCCTGGGTTACAAGCCCGCAGAGGCGCAGGAATCGGTCCGCGCGGCCAGGGCCGTCTTGGGGCCGGCTGCCGCTCTTGAGGAGTTGGTCCGCGCCAGTTTGAAAAAAGGAGCCTGATGTCCGCTCCGGTGCCCAGGAATTCAGGCCTTGTCATACCCCGCCAGCTTTCCTGGCATCGCCGGCTCCTGGCCTCTGCCGTCGCCCTGTTTTTTTGGCTTTGCATTAAAACCTGGCGCCGCATCTGGAAGGACACCGCGGTCAATTCCAGGGTGCAAGCCCCGGTCATTTACTGCATCTGGCATAATCATCTGATATTGGCCGTGGCGAGTTACGACGATCATGTCCTGGAGAAATGGCACGAGAAGGGCCTCGTCACCATGGTCAGCGCCAGCAACGACGGCGCATTTCTGGCGGCCGTGCTGGCCAGATTCGGCCTCCATGCCATCCGGGGTTCAACCAGCCGCCGCGGCCCACAAGCTCTCTTGGAAGCCTGCCGCTGGCTGCGCAAAGGTTACAGCATTGCCATCACGCCCGATGGACCGCGCGGGCCGGCCTATCAAATCCAGGAAGGCATTATTTATCTGGCCCAAGTCTCGGGACGCCCCATTGTTCCGATCTCCAATTTTACCCGCTGGAAAATCCGCCTCCCCAGTTGGGACCGGTTCCAAATCCCCCTGCCCTTCGCCAGATGCGAGTTGTACGACAACGACCCCATTTGGGTCCCGCGCGACGCCACCGAGGCTGACCGGGAGATAATACGCTCCAAGCTCGAACAATCCATGCGGGTCATCAGCCCGGATTGATGCGTTTCGTTACCCCCTTCACCGGTAATGCTCGAAGCGCTTCAGGACGGATCGCACATAAGCTTTTGTGCCGGGGAATCCAATTTGGTCCATGAACGCGGCGCTGTTGGTCATCGCGCTTCCGGCGCGCCATTTGAGCACATTGCCCCGTCCGGCGTTGTAATCGGCCAAAGCGTAGGTCAACGGATCGTCGGTCTGCTGATAGCGCAGCAGGACTTTCTTCAAATACCAGGTCCCCGCCAGCGTATTGGTGCCCGGATCAAAACAAGTCTCGAAGTCGAATTCCGCGACGTGTTCAGCGGAGGCCCATTCAAACGCGGCGGCATCGCGGACTTGCATCAGGCCCAATTCCCCGGCCCGGCCGCGATCCCTTGGATTAAACCGGCTCTCCCGCCAGATGACGGCCTTGACCAACGCCGGATCCACCTGATAACGCCGGGCCGCCAGCGCAATCTCCGCGTCGAACCGGTGCTCGCGCCAATGGATGTAGCAGACCCAGCCAACACAGACGATCAGCGCCGAAACCAACAAAGCCAGCAAGCGACGGAAGTGCATCCCGCTCTTTCTAACCGCAACGGGCGCGGAAAAAAAGTGCAAAACCGGCGCAATTTTTGTTGCGCGTGGCCGAATCCGATTTAGTAATTGACGCATGTCGCTGCGGGTCCTGATCGTTCCGGATAAATTCAAAGGCAGCCTGTCAGCCCTCGATGCCGCCCTGGCCATCGCGGCGGGCTGGCTCAAGGAGAGGCCCGGCGACCGCGTGAGCATCCTCCCCATGAGCGATGGCGGCGACGGCTTCGGCGCGGTGTTGGCCGAATTGACGGCGGCGCGACCCAAATTCATTCGCACCATCGACGCGGCGCACCAGCCGCTGCGCGGGGTTTGGCGGCGGATCCATGTCAACACAACGGCGACGGCCCTGATTGACTCGGCCGAGGTCATCGGCCCGGCCCGGTTGCCGCATGGGAAATTCCATCCCTTTCAGTTGGACAGTTTCGGGCTGGGAACCTTGATAGCGGCGGCGAAATCGGGTGCGACCAGCGCCATCATTGGCCTCGGCGGCAGCGCGACCAACGATGCCGGTTTCGGCATGGCGCGGGCGTTGGGCTGGAAGTTTTTCAACAAAACTTGGGACGAGTTGGAGGAATGGTGGCGGTTGGGTGATCTGGCTCACGCGCGTCCGCCGGCCCACATCGTGGCGTGGAAGGTCACGGCTGCGGTGGATGTCACCAATCCCTTGTTGGGGCCAAACGGTTGTTCGAGAATCTATGGACCGCAAAAGGGGCTGCGCCCGCAGGATTTTGAGTTGGCGGAAAAGTGCCTCGCCCGGCTGGCATCGGTATTGAAGAAGCAGCATGACATCGATTGCGCGGACACCCCGGGCGCAGGCGCCGCAGGCGGACTGGGTTTCGGGCTGATGGCGTTTGCGGGGGCCGGGTTGGAATCCGGCTTCGAAGTTTTCGCCCGTTGGGCCAGATTGGATGATCGCATTGCCCAGGCCGATCTGGTCATCACCGGGGAAGGACAAATCGACAGCCAGAGTTACATGGGCAAAGGCGCCGGCCAAATCGCGCAGCGCTGCCTCAAGCGGGGCATTCCGTGTCTGGCCGTGGCCGGGATCATCCCGGACGCGGCGGCCGCGCGCCAATGGTTTGCCCAGGCGCGCGCATTGACGGAGATTGTTGATGTGGCAGGCGCGAAACTGCACGCAAGGCGGAATTTGCGGCAACTGGTCGGCCAGATGGCAAAAGCGTTTTGAGGGTCTCATTTCTCCGATCCGTCCTAACCGTCAGACCCGTTCCATTCTTCCTTGGGCAATCGCCCCTCACCCGCTATATTCTCCCCGTGCAACTGGAAGACCATTTGGGCGACATCCTCCGCAAAGGAAGGCAGGCAAAGGGCATCGCCGCCTCCGCAGCCGCGCTCGCGGCGGGCCTCACTGAACCCGCCTACAGCGCATTGGAAGAAACAGGCCGCGTTTCCGGGCAAATTCAGTTCGCGGCGCTGGGTGAGGCTCTGGGTCTGAATGGCGCCAAACTCGAACACATCGCCAATGGCGGGCTGCCTGCCGTGCCCGACCTTTCCTTATGGCGCGAACTGCGGCAAATCACCACCCGCGCCAACGGCATGGACGTCCATTGCTATCTGGTTTGGGATGAAGTGTCGCGCGAAGCGGCCTTGTTTGACACAGGTTGGGACGCCGCGCCCGTTCTTAAACTAATCGCGGAAAACGGATTGGAATTGCGTCATCTTTTCCTGACCCACCTCCACGAAGATCACGTCGCGGGCATGGAGGCGGTCCGCGAAAAATTCCCCAAGCTGCATCTCCATTCCAATTCGCGCCACGCCCCGCCCCAGCATCGCAACCGGGCCAACGATTTCCTCCACCTGGGCAGCCTGCGCATCACCAATCGCGACACTCCCGGCCACGCCGAGGAAGGCGTGACTTATATCATTGGCACCTGGCCCGAGGACGCGCCGCACGTGGCCATCGTGGGCGACGCGATTTTCGCCGGCTCCATTGGTCGCGGCAACCAATCCTGGGACCTGGCCCGCCAAAAAGTCCGCGAGCAAATCTTTTCCCTGCCGGATGAAACCCTGCTCTGCCCGGGCCACGGCCCGCTGACAACCGTGGCGGAGGAAAAAGCGAACAACCCGTTCTTTTAACGGTCACCCTAAACATTAGCGACATGCTGAAAAGTTCACTGGATCCTGAGTCCAATCGCAGATTTATGTCCCTGCGAAATCTGCTCGCCATCCTGTTGAGCCTGTGCCTCGGGCTTTTCCTGGCCGATGCCATCGTGTCCCTGGCTGATGACTCACTGATTCTCTTTTTTGGCCTTCACCTCCTCTCGTTGATACGCATCCCCGTGGGCCTTTTCGCCATGTTCATCGTCATCGTGATCTACTTCCTGATGGGACTGACTCCGATGATACCCAAACGCTTGTTTCTCCCGCTTGCACTTTTCATTTTTCTTGCACAAATGGTTCCGGCTCCATTTGCGATTTATTGTTACAGTCGCATCCAGCAAGTTATGTGGGGCCTCTCGTTCTGCCAGGTCATCCTCGGCCTGAGCGTCCTATATTGGGCGGGGGATGGATTTAAGCTCCGCTGGCCGCTGGTGGCGGACGATCGACTTGCAGTCCGGCGTTTTAGCTGGCGGAACTTGTCCACATTCCTGCTGGCGAACGTTTTCGTGCTGCTGCCTGCCGTGGTTCTTTATTTTGTCGTTTGCGCCGCCCTGGCAGTGGATCACTTCAGCGAAGGCTTCATGTCATTACGCCCGGCAGGTTTGATGGTCCAGGTCAGAAAATACGTTCGCGACGACGGCAGCACGATCCAGTTATATCCGATGTCGCACATCGCCGACTCGGCCTTCTATGAGAAAGTATCGCAATCGTTCCCGACCAACTCCATTATTCTAATGGAAGGAGTGACCGACGAAAAGAATCTGATTACGAACAACGTCGATTACAAAAGGTTGGCGGACTTCCTTGGACTGGCGAATCAGCATGAGAAATTTGAGCCAAGGCGCGGCAGGAAAGTGCGGGCTGATGTGGATGTCGATCAGTTTGCGACCAACACGATTGACCTGCTCAACCTCGTCATGTTCATCCATGCCAAAGGTTTAACTGCCGTGACCTTGCCGAAGTTGCTTCAATACACGGCACCGCCCGACTTTCAGAACCAGCTCATTGACGATCTCATCAAAAAACGCAATCAGCACCTCCTGGAAAAAATCCACACCCACCTCTCGCAATCGGAGAACATCATCGTGCCTTGGGGCGCGGCCCACATGCCGGGCCTTGCCAAAGAAATTCAAAAGTCCGGCTTCCATTTGGTCGAAACCCGGGACTATGAGGTAATCCGCTTCCGTTCCATTGGTAAATGAGCCGGGAACCAACACCGAGTCCGGCGCAGGACGTGGCGAATTATCGGCCAACCGTGTCGTTTTTGCGCGGGTGCCGGCGCGCCTGGTTTACGGCGGACCTGCTGGCGGGTATTAAACAATCACCATTTTAAGTGGTAATTCCCAATGGAACATGGTATTATGTATCCCATGAAAGAAGCAACAGTTCAAATCGACGGAGCCGGACGTGTGGTCCTTCCGAAGCCGCTGCGCGACCGCTTTCGGCTGAGGGGCGGAGACCTGCTCGCAATCGAGGTGCGGGGGGACGCCATCGAATTGCGCCCCACCCAGGCAACCGGAGAGCTAAAGAGAGTGAACGGAGTGCTGGTCTTCACAGCACATGGCCCGCTTGCAAGCGCAGGGGACCTTGTCGCCCAATCGCGCGACGAGCGAATTGACGACCTCATGCGCGACGTGAAAGAACGGCGATGAAAGTCTTTTGCGACACGAACGTCCTCGTGGCGGCGTTTCTAACAAATCATCCCCAACACAACGCGGCGCGGCCCGTTTTGGAGCGAATCAAAGCACGCACAGATGAAGGTTGGGCTGCGACGCACAGCCTTGCCGAGAGCTACGCTGTCCTGACGCGCCTTCCCGGGGCAAGCCAGGTGGCCCCAAGCGTGACATGGCAGCTTATCTCTGAAAACATCATAAGGAATTTTTCCCTGATTTCGCTTTCTGCAAAGGAATATTCAAAAACACTGGAGGATGCGGCCACAAGCGGCATCCAAGGTGGAAGAATATATGACGCGCTGCTCCTCGCGGCCGCAGTCAAAAGCGGCGTGGATCGCATCTACACTTTCAACATGACCCATTTTCAAAGCATGGCGGACGTTGAACTGCAGAAGCGGATCGTTGCTCCCTAAAATTGAGCCAGGAACCAACACAGAGTTCGGCGCAGGACGTGGCAGGTTATCTGCCAACCGTGTCATTTTTGCGCGGATACCGGCGCGCATGGTTCACGGCGGACCTGCTGGCGGGCATCAGCGTTTGCCTGGTCATGATCCCCACGGTGATCGCCTATGCCGGTTTGATGGGCTTGCCGGCCCAATATGGTCTTTACGCGGCTCTGGTTCCACTGGCGGTCTATCCGTTCTTTGGCGGCTCGCGCCAGGTGATTGTCGGGCCGGACATCGCCCTCTGCCTGCTCATCGTCAGCGCGGTCAGGCCCCTGGCCGGGGGCGACCCCGGTCGCGCGGCGGCCCTGGCCGGAACGGTGGCCGTGTTGAGCGGCCTGCTGCTGCTGCTGGGCGCGCGCGCCCGGCTCGGCGCGGTGGCCGATTTCTTTTCCAAACCGGTGCTCGTCGGCTACATGACGGGCGCGGCCCTGATTCTGGTCGCGTCGCAACTGGACAAACTCTTCGGCGTGTCATTGCAAAGAAATGACTTCGTCCCGCGCCTGGCCGAACTCTACGGCAAGCTGGACAAGATGAACCCCGCCACGGCGATATTCGGAATCAGCCTGGTGACTTTGCTGCTGGGACTGCACCGGTTTGCCCCAAAAATCCCCTCCGCCCTTGTCGTATGCGTGGTGGGGGTCATTGCCTCAACAAGCCTGGGATTGGAACATCGCGGCGTGGCTGTTGTCGGCCCGCTGCCGGCCGGATTGCCGGCTTTCACCCTGCCGCAGTTCGCCTGGCGGGACTTGCAGTCGCTGCTGCCGGCCGCCATCGGCATCGCTTTGCTCAGCTACACCGAAGTCATCCTGCTGGGCCGGGCGTTCGGCGCGAAAAACGGCTACGAAGTCAACGCCAACCAGGAACTCGTCGCGCTCGGCGCTTCGGATCTTTTAACTGGATTCTTCCAGGGTTTCGCGGGCACGGGCAGCCAGGCCCGCACCGCCGTCAACGATGCGGTCGGGGGGAAAACCCAGGTGGCCAGCCTGGTGGCGGCGGCCATGCTGGCGCTTTTCCTGTTGTTTCTCACCCCTGTGGTGGCACACCTGCCCATCGTCGCGCTGGCCGCCATACTCGTTTATGGCGGTTTCGCCCTGGTCGAATTCGACGTCATGATGCGCATCTACCGGTATTATCCGCGCTCCGCCGCAGTGGCAGGGCTGACGACACTCGGCGTGCTGGTGGCCGGGGTGATTCCCGGCATATTGATCGGGGTGGTGCTTTCGCTCTTTGGCCTGATCAGCCGCATTTCCAATCCGCCCGACGCGGTGCTGCGCGAAATACCGGGGCACGGCTTCCACGATCCGGGCGACACTCCGGGCGGGCAAACCCTGCCCGGCTTGCTGGCCTACCGCTTTTACGCCCCGCTGCTCTTTCCCAACGCCGCCCACTTCACCGCCCGCGCGCGGCAACTTATACTTGACTCGAAAACGCCCGTCGTCTGGTTCCTGCTCGACGCCCAGGCCATCACCGACATCGACGTCACCGCCTTGGAAACGCTGGCCGCCCTGCATCGGGAATTGAAGCAAAAGGGCATCGCGCTGAAAATCGCCCATGCCAATCCTCCCCTTCGCGCCACGCTGGAACGAACCGGCCTGGCCCGTGAATTGGGCGAAAACAGCTTTTTCGCCTCGGTCCACGAATGCGTGACCGCCTTCCAATCTCTGCCCCTTCCTAATCGTAATCCGCCGCCATGACCGTCCCATTTTCAACATGGCCTTTTTGGCCAATTGGCGTTTAAATCCCAAACGATGAAAATTGTTTTGGCATATTCGGGCGGACTGGACACCTCGGTCCTCCTTTCATGGATCAAGGAAAACTACGATGCGGAAGTGATCGCCTTTTGCGCCGACATTGGCCAGGAGGAGGAACTGCGAGGGCTGGAAAAAAAGGCGCTCAAGACCGGGGCCTCCAAAATCTATATTGACGATCTGCGCGAAGAGTTCGCGCGCGATTTCATTTACCCGATGATGCAGGCTGGCGCGATCTATGAGAACCAGTACCTGCTCGGCACCAGCATCGCCCGCCCCCTCATCGCCAGGCGCATGATCGACATCGCGCGCCGCGAGAAGGCCGGCGCCATCGCCCACGGCGCGACCGGCAAGGGGAACGATCAGGTGAGATTCGAATTGACAGCGGCCGCTCTCGCGCCGGGCTTGCAAGTCATCGCGCCGTGGCGGGACCCTTCTTTTCGCGCGGAGTTTCCGGGGCGGACGGAGATGATCCAATATTGCGCGGAGAAAGGCATCCCGGTGCAAGCCTCCGCCAAGAAGCCCTATTCGATGGACCGCAACCTCCTGCACATCTCATTCGAGGCCGGCATTTTGGAAGACCCCTGGCTGGACGCGTCCGCGCCGGCGCACAAGGCCATGTACAAACTAAGCGTTGCCCCGGAAGACGCCCCCGACAAACCCGAATACGTCACGCTGGATTTTGCCAAGGGCGAATGCGTCGCGGTGAACGGAAAAAAACTTTCGCCCTTGGGCGTGATGCAAACGCTAAACAAACTCGGTGGCAAACACGGCGTGGGCCGGGTGGATTTGGTGGAAAATCGTTTTGTCGGAATGAAATCGCGCGGCGTGTATGAAACGCCCGGCGGCGCGATCCTGCATTTTGCCCATCGCCAGGTGGAAAGCATCACCATGGACCGGGAAGTGATGCACCTGCGCGATTCGTTGATCCCCAAGTATGCCGAACTCGTCTATTACGGCTTCTGGTTTTCGCCGGAGCGCTACGCCCTGCAGGCGCTGGTCACAGAGAGCCAAAAGAACGTGCGCGGCACCGCGCGGGTGAAACTTTACAAGGGCAACATCATCAATGCCGGGCGGAAATCCCCCGTCAGCCTCTACAATCCGCACATCGCCACCATGGAAGCCGATCCCACCCAAGCCTACAACCAGGACGACGCGACCGGCTTCATCCGATTGAACGGCCTGAGGTTAAAAGTGGCCGCGCGAGTCCATAACAAAAAATAAAATTATGAGCGAACCAATCATATTCCAAAAAGGCCCGATTGTTCAGTCCGCCGAGCCGGGAACATATTGGTGGTGCGCTTGCGGGCGCTCCGCCACCCAGCCGTTTTGCGACGGCTCGCACAAAGGCACCGAATTCGCCCCCGTCAAGGCGCAGATCGACGCCAAAAAAACGGTGGCGTGGTGCGCCTGCAAACATTCCAAAAACAAACCCTTCTGCGACGGCAGCCACAGCCGGTTGTGAAGCGCGGCCCGGGTACAAGGCGGGAAATGAGCATAATCGCATCGAGTCAACGAAGCGGTTGGGCGGTGTCTCAAACATCGCGAAAGAATTCGCGAATAGGCCTTTTCACGGCTTTGGCAACTCGAAGCAGTGCTTCAATGGAGATGATTTTTTCTCCACGCTCGACCTCTCCGATGTATTTCGGATTTAATTCCGCCAACTCTCCGAGTTTTTCCTGGGTTAAATGCGTGTTTATGCGAAGTCGGCGAATCGCTTCGCCGATGATTCGACGGTGTTTTAACACCGGTTTTCGCTTTTTCTTCGGGTCTGACACGGAACCCGGAAGAATAGTAACGCGGGTGTGGCATCACCACTTTCTCCCGATCAAGTGCCTCAACACGCCACGTTTTTTTCCGCGCAAAATCGGCCGCCGCTCCCTTTTGATTGGGATACAGATTTGCCGGTTTACTCGCTTGGAAATGGCCGGTATGTGGTCGATGACAGTTCGGTGACATACTCCAATGCAGTCTCAGGGCAACGGTCACCAAGAAGGCCCAGCGCGAATTCATCTCCCGAAGCAAGTTCTGTAAAGGAGGCGTCTTCTGTGGCGAACAGTTATTCCTTCCCTGCTGTGCCAGAAACACTGGTGCTGATGTCCGTTGATCCGATTCCGACCAAAGGCAACTTTTGGAGCATGAGGGGCAATCTGCCGCCTTTGCCTTCCGACCCATTGCCTGAGCTCAATCTCTACACCGATGGCACACCTGGAAATTACTGGTACGATGACCGCGATTATGACTATTCTGCAAACTCTGCTAACGCGTCGGCGGCGACAGGCCCCCGCCGCGCCCTTGGCGCGTATTCAACTGGCTGGGGAAGCTCCTCAAATGGGCAGACCATACCGCCAGGCGCGCTGTGGTTGCAGATCACCGGCGCCACCAATTCCATCGTATCCTTGAATCTGAACGGCGCAACGGATACGGTCTATGAAGTATGGAGCAAGACGGATTTGGAGCAGACGAACTGGAATATCGAGACGGAAGTGTTTCCCACCAACCAGCAAGTGATGCCCTTCGCCGTCAACCAACAAGGTCGGGGCACTTTGTTTCTTTGGGCGCGCGATTGGACGGGCATCACTTCCGACGGCAATGAAACTCCAGAATGGTGGTTTTTCTACTATTTCGGGACCACAGCGTTGTCGGATACGAATCTCGACGTCAACGGCAGCAACACGCTTGTGTACGACTACACAAATGGTATCAACCCGACCAACATCACTGGGCTGTGGATGCAGATCGCTGGCGTTACGCACGGCACCATATCTTTGGCCCTCAATAACGCGACGGATCTGGTCTATGAAGTGTGGAGCGCAACTTCCCTGACGAATCCTGTTGCTTGGAGCATCGAGCAGGCCGTCCGGCCGGACACCAACCAGACTTCAGCGCCGTTCACGGTGGAAGTGCAAAATCGCACGAACGGTCTTTTCTTCGGGGCGCGGGATTGGACAGGCATAACGTCCTATGGAAATCTAACGACTCCGGAATGGTGGCTATGGGAATATTTCGGGACGGTGGATTTGTCTGAAACAAGTTTGGACGGACAAGGCCACTTCACGCTTCTCGATGACTATCAAGGCGACCGCGACCCGAACGTCATCAGCTTCACCCCGCAGTTTGCCGTTACTACCGTGAGCGATCCCAATTTGAGCGGTACACTCGCGATTAGGGGCGGGATTCCGTCCTACATGGCGGTCACGATCGATAATACGAATTTTGCCACTGCCAATTGGGAGTCTTGGAATTCGAACATCACGGTGTATCTCGGCCCCAGCAACGGCCTTTACGATGTCTGGATCGGCCTGCGCGGGTTGGCGCCCCATGCCACACAAACATGGATGGAAACGTGGATCACTTTGTATAACGCGCCTTTGACGCTGGTGGTCACGAACTTGTCAAACAATGTTTCGCAGTCGGTGTTCCATGTGCAAGGCTTTGACCAGATGCAGTTGAGCAGCGTGGCCTTTGACGTCAGCAATGCCACCGGCTTTTTCGCCAATCAGGCTGGATCGATTACGGGGCGGTTTTACGACACCAATCTGCTGGAATTCACAACCAATTATTTCCAGAGTGGCATTGTCGCCCTGGCACCGGGATTCAACACGATCACGGTGCGCGCCGTCGATTTCGCCAGCAACACCGTAACAACCAATTTCTCGGTAAATTATGACCTCGACACCAATCCGCCCGTGTTGACAATGATTTGGCCGGCCAACAACATGGCTATGTCCGGCAGCAGTTTAACCATTCAGGCCCAAGTGTCCGATCCGACAACAACGGTCATGGCGTCAGCCAACGGAAACAGCGTACAGGGTATTGTCGAACAAAGCGGCGCGGTCTGGCTGCAGAACGTGCCGCTGGTCGCCGGAACCAATGTCGTGACGGTGACAGCCACCAGTGCTGCGGGCAACATGAGCGCAACCAGCCTCAATGTTGTCCAAGCCAACATGAGCCTGAGCATAGACCCGCTTCCGACCAACGAGTTGAATCTGCCAGCCGTCACCGTGACCGGAACGGTGGGCGATTCAAGCTACAACGTTTGGGTCAATGGCGTGGCAGCCTTTGTCAACGACGACGATGGCACATGGGAAGCGGACGACGTTCCCGTCAATCCGAGCGGCACCGCGATCATAAATGCGGAAGCCGGGACGGACCTCACGAACATTCTCGCCGCGCAAACTTTGGACCAGCCCCAGCCAGTCGTTGTCAGCTTGGAAAGCATTTTCTTGGAGTCTGAAATCTACGACTACGCCCATATTGCGTGCGGCTGGTTCGCCGGCAATACCTTCTACATGCATTGCAACATCCACCTCTATTGGAATGACACCACGGGGGGATCGGAAGCTGATTCCGGCTACGGGCTCAATGGGGATCTCCAGAAATACGCTTATTCAGACTTCAATCCACTGTCCGTGGCCGGCGGATTGGGCCCTTGGAGCATGCCGTGGGTGTACGCGGATTTCAACTACAACGAAGCGGATGATAGCTGCGGCTTTGACACCTACACGGGCCCCCTCAGCGCGCGGACTCAAGTCGTGATCCTGCCGAGTGGTCAAACGCAAACGGGCACGACCAATCTATATCTAGTGAGCGCCAGCGCGATGGAGTATTCCGACCCTTACAGCGAACTACCCGCGGCCGGAGTCCCTTTTGAGGGAGGCGACGTGCCCTTGCCGGCAGCATGGCTGAAAATCCAAGGCCAGCCATTGACCAACAACGTGACCACCAACGATGATGGTTCCATCTGGGGCACGACATTGGTGTCCGCGCTAGCTGGAACACCTGTCGTCGTCACGCCCCTGGCGACCCAAATCTATTCCAACAACATCCATTCGTTCAATGTGCTTGCCACCAATGTAAGTTTCCAACTGACGATTGTCTCAAACAGCGCGACGCAGATTGATGCCACCGATTGTGCCGTGGTGAAAACGAACGGGTATGTAACCCTCCAAGCCCACCTGAGTGACACCAACCTTATCCCGCTTCTCACATGGAGTGGCGGGCAAGCTGTGCCGGGCAACCCCGTGCAACGGCAGGTATCCGCTGCCACATCGCTAGAGACAAACGTGACGGCTTCGCTAGGCTCATATACGTTGAGGATGGATGTGTGGGTAATATGGGGGACTGTGCAAATTTTGACCATCGGCCAAAATCCATCCAATGCTCCTCCGTTAGCTTTGTTGCCCCCAGCTTACACGAATGAATTTGGCCCACTTCTTGTCCTAAACGGTGCAGGCGCAGTTGGACTAGAATGCGCCGTTGCAACCATTACACCTACCGATCTTCATACGGTTATTACAAATGGCTGGAATTTCAGGCAAGAAGTATGGGATCATGACTTCAAAGACGGCGCTCCATCTCCCGGATTTTTTGACACGAATTGGGTAGATGATTCAGGCAATCAATTCTGGAAAACTCTTATACCTGATGCTCAAGATGTTATCTATTATGTCGATGGACCTATCATGGCTAGTTTTGGGGCAACGAACTGCGCCGAGCGTTATATGAAGTTACATGATTGGATTGAGTGGAATGGAACAGTTGCTTCTGACGGGACGAAAGGAACGGACTCGTTTCCAACTGCGGCAGAATGGCAGTCAACCGCGTCACCCCAAATTATCACCATGAACCTCGGCGGCGGATATATAGTAGTGCCAAATAATCCAGCAGGGTGTCCGTAAAGCTTAACCTAAAATAACTTATGCTATAACACTTACTTATGAGAACCTTTTCATCTCCAATATTGCGGCGTGTTTTGTTTGTCGTCTCTTACTTGATAATGCTCCCTACGGTGGTCGGTGGATCAGATCAGGTAATTGATCAAAGTTTTTTGAACTGCCTGGCGAAGTTTGATAAATTGACCGACCAGGAACGCACGAACTGCCTAGAAAATGACTTGGAATCCAATCGGCGATCGAAGGAAATACTCCTGAATGAATTAGGTTCAGAAAACGGAGACAATACGAAATGGCGTCAAATACCGGCTTGAGGCCGTTACCCCGCTATGAGTGCGCTTATGAGAATCGGAAACCCTTCAATTCCTGCTGTTATTGGGAATTTGGAGCAAAGCGATGACGTTAAGGTCAGAGAACTGTCCTTGGCCGTGTTAAATTACATCGACAATGACAAGGACATTACCCAGTTACGACTTCAAAAGGCTCTGGCTGCACAGAATGATGGTCAGAAGATGATGCGATTGCAAGGCGCACTTAAGGCCCTCGAAAACCCTAAGTAACTGATGAGGTGTGAGAAACTAACGGGGCTTTGACTTAAATAGACTTGACACATCCGCAACGTCCATGGACACCAAATCCATGCTCCCCTGCGGCGAACGTTGCCGGGCCTTTTGCAGTTGGCGGCTGACTTGCCGGACGGTCGAGGCTGCGTAGTATTTGATCGCTCCCGCGCTGATCTCTGCCTTGAAGATGACGATGAGCAGGACATTGTCGTCAATGTCGCAGAAGAGCAGGCTGTGGTGTTCGCCCTGCTGGTAGATGTTGGCAAATCCGCTCTCGCCAATCCGCCCGGCAATGGCTTGCGTGGCGCAAAACGACCCGGCCGCAAGCGCCGCGATGGTCGTGGCGTCAAAATTCTCCAGCGCGCCGCGCTGGCTGATGACCGGTCCGCCCTTGTCAATAATCAGCGCGATGGACGCTTCACTGACGCGCAGCAATTCGTCCAGCGCGGCGTCGAGCGTTTGGACGTCTTCTTCAATGAGCGGTGGGAGGCCGGGCATATCACGCTTTTTTGGGCGCGTTTTGGTTGATGAATTTGTTGAGCAACAGGCGCGTTATCATGTTGAGCGGCTCGAAGACCCCTTCGCATTGCGAGGCGACGGAGGTGAAGGAGGGAACGCGCACTTCGCGGTTGTTGAGCAGGAATTCCATGTACTCGACCGGCGCGGCGTCGGGCAGGTCGCGCTTGTTGAATTGCAGGACGTACGGGATCTCGGCGAACTCGAACTTCAGCGCCTTGAGATTGTCCTGCAGGTTCTGAAAACTCTCGACGTTCTCGGCCATTTTGTCGTATTGGGAATCGGCGACGAAGACAATGCCATCGACGCCGCGCAGGACGAGCTGGCGGGTGGTGTTGTAAATGACCTGGCCCGGAACGGTGTAAAGTTGAAATTTGGTTTTGAAACCCTTGATGGCCATCGCCTCGATGGGCAGAAAATCGAAGAACAACGTCCGGTCGGAGCTGGTGGCGAGCGACACCAGTTTGCCCTTCTCCTGCACGTTCTGGACGTGGGCGTGGATTTGTTCCAGGTTGGTTGTCTTGCCGCCTTTGCCGGGGCCGTAATAGACAATCTTGACCTGAAGTTCCCTGGTCGCTTGATTGATGATCGCCATAAGTTTAAGGATTGCGTTTCGCCAGTTCGCCGGCCACCCGAAGCAGGATCGCATCGGGCAATGACTCACCGGGCTTGCCCAGCACAGCCAGGTACAGCGCGCCGGTCTTGAATATCGTGCATGGAGTCCGGCCGGCCTGCAAAGTCAGCGCGGCCAGCGGCCCCAATTGAATCTCCGTGGAATAGTGGGCCAGGCGGCCAAATATCTGCGGCAGAAATGCCGCCATCGTCTCGGACTTCAACGGCGGCGGCAACGCGCCCGCCACCAGAAACCCGTCGCTCATCGCAATGAGACTGGCCGCAACGCCTGGCAGTGAGTTGATCTTTTGCGTGATTTCCTGGGGTGGCCAATCCTTCCTGGCCGGTTGCCCGAAGATTTCGCCCAAACCTTCGGCCGGAACAGCCTCCGCGGAAACAAGGGAGACAAACGCGGGCGCCGGTTTAACGGAATTTGAAATCTGATCTTTGAGATTTGACGGCATGGGAATCGACGCTGAAACCCAAGCAGGCACGGGCGTGGGAGCGGCGGGTGCGGCCTGGGCGGTTGGTTTGCCCGGCGCTGCAAACAGATTGGGCAGGTTCTCGCCGACGGCAAGCTGCTTCTGAGCGGCAGGTGTTCGCTGTTGCGCCATAAAAAGCGGCGCGATCACCTTTAGCGGCAGTTCCAAAGCCGTGTCCCGATGCGGCGTCGCGAGGGCCGCGGACGAACCGTCGAGCCATTGAATCAATTGGCCCCAGGGAAAAACGACGCGCCCCGTTTTCATGGCAGCCTCGAGACGATTCATCGGCAGGGACACTGACGCATCGTTCCAATTGGCCTGCGCAATTTCCTGGCGTATGGGGACGGGCCAGAATTCGTAAAGCGCCGATAACCGGACCATCAGCGCGCCGCCGGCAGAAGCTTGCGGCACAGGCGCTGGTGCGGGAGCGGACGGTTTTTGCGTGAGGAACGGCAACGGGGCGGCTGCAGACATCCGCGGAGTAAGCGCCGGCTTGGGCGCGACAGAAACCGGCGGTGTGGTTGGAACGACAGGCGCAGCAATCCGGACAGGCTCCTTGCTTTTCGACCCGAATATACCGGAAATATCCGCCGGGACTTCAATCTGCTTTTGCCCCGGACGCCGCGCCAGCATCGCGGGATCGATGGCCGCCAAAATCTTTGGCAGCGGCAGATCAACCAGCGTTTCGTCAAGGCTGGCGTTATCGGCAAATGTCCCCGGCGGGGAACCCCGGCGGATTTCGCCAAACGGAACCCGCACCGCGCCCGAAGCCAGTTGGGCCAGGGCGGTTTCGACCGGAAGCGCAAAAGTGCCCTTCATCGAGGATAAAATCACCGGGGCAAACGCCCCGGGCAATCGCGCCACAACATCGCCAAGTTGCAGTGCAATGGCGTCGCCCGCCTGCGTGATTTTGGCCGGCGGCGGCGCGGGCGGCGGGGCGGCTGGTTCAGGCGGCGCCGGAGTGGACTCCGGCGGGGCCGCAACCGGGCGCGAAAAGAGCCGTTTTAAAAAATCAAACATGCAACGATCTGATTGATACCATCAAAAACCCGGAGACAATCATCCATGAAATTCCATCGGCGTAAAACGGCGCGGAGTTAAGTTTGCTGGCGCACTTTTTCCTTTTTTTCCTCAAGTTCGGCCTTGAAAGTTTTGCGTTCGGAGGCGAGTTGCTTTTCCAATTGCGCCACGGCTTCAAAGTCCCCTTTGGCCGCGGCGGCGGCCCGGTTGTCGTTCAGGAAAATCTCGCGCTCGGCGATTTTGGCGGCATACTTCGCGTCCAGTTCCGCCAGTTGCTTTTTTTGTTCCCCGGTGAGTTTTGCCGTCGGAGCGGTCTTGTTCAATCGTTCCATGGCCAGTTCGTAAGAGGACTTCATAATGTGATGGGATTATTGCGTTTTCTTTTTCCAGGGCATTTCCGGGAATTTTTCCGGCGCTTTCATGGGCGGCGGTTTGGGCCGGGCCATCTCCAACCCGGATGCAGCGGCCGGGGCCGCGCCGGGCGGCGTCATGTTGCCGCGCCAGGAGGCGATGCGCGCCTGCAAACCATGGTGCTCGGCGGTCTGTTTATCGCCCGCCTTCATATAAGCGCGGGAAAGATTCGTATGCGCCAACTGATCGTGCGGCCGCATTTTCTCCGCTTTATGGCCTTCGGCAATGGCGGCGGCATAATCGCCCCTCGCAAAATAAGCCCCGCCCAGGGCCAGTTGCGCGTCGAAATAGCCGGGGTCCTGCGCCAGAATGGCGTTGAGCCGGAGGATTGCGCCATCCACATTGCCCGTGCTGAACTCGAACATGGCGTCATCAAACTGCTCTTGCAAATTTGGCATCTCCGGCATTATACAATATATTGTAAAAGGTGTCGAAAACTTTGAGCGCAACAAGTTCGGCAGAGGAGAGGGCGGGATTTTCCATGTATCACGCGTACTCGAACTACGCCGGGGGGAAGTTGATGGGTCTGATTCAAGACTTCCACGGCTTGGGTGCCCTGCTGCTGATCACCCTGGGCGTGGCCGTCACCAAATCCCACACGGCCACCGCGGTCATGAGTCCCCTGATTCGACGACAAGTGAACCGGGCTGGATTCCGTCTGCTGCCGATGGCGGCATTTCTGGCCGTGGCGCTCGGCATGGTGGTGATTGGCCAGACAGTCCTGATTTTGAATCGTTTCGGGGCGCAGAGCTACGTGGGTACGGTCATGGTAACAGTGGTCGTGCGGGAATTGGGGCCTGTTCTCTCCGCCCTCCTCGTCCTGGCACGGGTGGGCGCGGCCAATGTGATCGAACTCGGCACAGCGCGGGCCTTGGGCGAAGTGGAAGCTTTGGAAGCCTTGGGCATTGATCCTATTCAATATCTGGTCGTGCCGCGATTTATCGGCATCGCTGCTTCGATTTTTGCTTTGACGGTCTATTTCATCCTTTTTGCGCTGCTCAGCGGCTACCTCTTTGCCTTTCTGGAAGGCGTGCCGTTGCGGCCCGGCGAATATTTCCGGCAACTGGCCGACGCGCTGATCTGGCAGGATTTTGCCTTGCTCGCCCTGAAAACCATTTGCTTCGGAACGTTAATTGCCATGGTGGCGTGCTACGAAGGGCTGGCGCGCCCTTTGCGCCTGGAAGATGTCAGCCGCGCCACGACCAGCGCCGTGGGCAAATGTGTGGTCGGCGTTGTCCTGCTCGACGCCGTTTTCATTGTCGTTTATCTGGTCCTTTAAGCCATGGAGAAAACCGATTGCAACGGACCAGTGCTCGAAGCCGTCTCAGTCGATGTCTTTTCGACGTGGAACAATCACATTCAAATCGCGGGGGTTGATTGGAAGGTTCTGCCTGGCGAATTTTGGCTCATCGGCGGCTCGAATGGTTCCGGCAAGACGGATTTGCTCATGACGGCGGCCGGCCTGCGCCGGCCCGCGGCGGGGTCCATGCGGATTTTTGGCCGCGAACCGGCCCGGATGTCCGAGACGGAACTGTTGCAACAGCGCACCCGCATCGGTTTTGTTTTCAAGGGAGGCGGTCGGATGTTCAACGAATTGACCGTGGCTGAGAATGTTTCCCTGGCCCTTTGCTACCATCGCAACTGCCCGGTGGAACAGGCCTGGGATGAGGTGCGCGCCGTGCTCGAAATAACCGGGTTGGCCCCCCTGGCAGGAGAGACGGCCCAGCAGTTGGGGGAAGACTGGCAACAGCGCGTCGGCCTGGCCCGCGCCCTGGCCCTCAAACCCGAGGTGCTGTTCCTGGATGAGCCGGCGGCCGGGTTGGAAGCGAGTCATTGCCAATGGTGGCGGGATTTTCTGGAGCAACTTTCCGCCGGCGGTCCCGGCTCGGGCGGGCGAAAAGTCACAGTGATCGCGGCGACGAATGATTTTGCCCCGTGGCTCGGAGAAAGCCGACGTTACGCGCTGATCAAGGACGGCCGCTGGCAATTATTGGGAGAGCAATCGGGACAGCCCCGAATCAATTAGAGCACAATCAACAGTGAGGTTAAAATGCCATTACAAGATTTGACTCCGGAACTACGCACCCGGTTGAGCCGGGTTGAGCGAACGGTCGGCTGGTTCGTTATCGTGGCCACCGTAATCCTGCTCGGCGGATTCGCCTATTACCTTTACGCCACCGCCCAAAGCCGGGGATGGTTTGTCACAAAAATCAACTATGCCACCAGCCTCGACAACGCCTCCGGATTCAAAGTCGGCAATCCCGTCAAACTGATGGGCTTCGACGTCGGGGAAATCAGCCAGATCATTCTCCGGTCCCCCGAAAATGCTCGTGGCATCACCATCTATTTTTCCGTCCGGGAGCGTTTCTACGATTACATCTGGTACGATTCTCATGTTCGCGTGGTTTCGGATCTGTTGGGTAACCGCTATTTGGAAGTGACCAAGGGGCAAATTGGACCGCCCAGTGTCATCACCAACCACGACGGAAAACTGCTGGCGCTGAACCGCTACCTGGCTTGGGAATCCTACAAATCAATCACCAACGAGTTGATCACAAACGCCGCCGGCAAGTCCCTCTCCGCAGATGCCATTCTCCTCGAAGCCACCAACGAACTGAAGGCATTGATCACAAATCACATCGATAACTATTATACCAACGTTTTTTCCGCGAAATACACCAAACCCGCCAATCCAGACTCGCCCATCCGCGCTAGAAATTATTTTTATATTCCGGCCCTTGATACGCCCGCGTTGGAGGATCGCCTCAACGCAGTCGCCCACCAAGTCGAAGTGGCCCTGCCGAATATTCTAGGCCTGACCAACCAATTGGCCGCGGTTTTAAGCAATGCCAACAACGCCGTCCTGCGCCTCGATAACGCCCTCGCCGAAACCGACCCAATCCTGACCAACCTCACCATCGTGACCGGCAATCTGCGCGATCCCAATGGTTCCCTGGGCAACTGGCTCATCCCCACCAACCTCGCGGTCCAGTTGCGCCAGACGCTGCAATCGGCCACCGTCGCCCTGCAATCCGCCCACACCACCCTGGACGACTCCGACACCAACATCACCATGCTGGCCGTGGATTTGGACAAAACCTTGCAACATCTCTCGGATTTGACCAGCAACCTGAGCTGGCAGGTGCAAATGAACACGAATTTAATCGGCGAGATTTCGACGACCATCGTGCATACCGACGGCTTGATCCAAGGATTGAAACGCCATTGGCTGTTGCGTTCCGCCTTTAAAAACAAACCGGCCAAACATCCCGCCAAGGCCTCCTCCGATCCCCCTCCCAAGCCCTGAAAGCCCGCTGTTGCCGCAGGACTCCTTGACATACCTGGCGTTAATGAGATCATCTAATTGGTGTCTTGTGACATATTAGAAATATGAAAGTCATTGCCGTCAACGGAAGTCCCATGCAATATCGCAAATTCGGCAGGCTGGACTGGAACGCCTCTGTTCTGGGATTTGGCTGCATGCGTCTGCCCACCGTGGACGGGAACCCCAACGGCCCAAACATCGACGAACCGGCAGCGGTGCGCCTGATCCGTCATGCCATCGAACAGGGCGTCAACTATTTCGACACCGCCTACATCTATCACGAAGGCAACAGTGAAACCCTCTTGGGCAAAGCCTTGCGCGGCCAGCGCGACAAAGTGAAGATCGCCACAAAGTCCCCCGTGTGGCTGATCCAAAAGGAAGACGATTTTGACCGGATATTGAATGAGCAACTGCGCAAGCTCCAGACGAACCACATCGATTTTTATCTGCTCCATGGCCTCGATAAAGGCCGCTGGAACGAAACTCTGCCGAAGTACAAACTTCTGGAGAAGGCGGAGGCCGCGATTCGCGACGGACGCATCGGGCATCTTGGTTTCTCCTTCCACGACAATTACGAGAGTTTCCCGGACATCATCAACGGCTACAACGGTTGGACCTTCTGCCAGATTCAGTACAACTACATGGATACGGCAAACCAGGCTGGCACGCGGGGTTTGAAGTTGGCGGCTGCCAAAGGCCTGGCGGTCATCATCATGGAACCGTTGCTCGGCGGCCGGCTGGCGCATCCGCCCGCGTCCATCACCCGTTTGCTCGAGAGTGCCGCCGTCAAGCGCTCCCCGGTGGACTGGGCGTTGCAATGGCTTTGGAACCAGCCGGAAGTGTCGGTGGTCTTGAGCGGCATGAGCAACATGGACCAGTTGACCGCCAACCTGGACTCAGCCTCCCGCGCCCGCAGCCGGTCATTTCAAGCGTCGGACTACAAAATCATCGCGGAGTTGAAGCAGAAGTACCAGCAACGCGCGGCCATTCCCTGCACCAAGTGCGGCTACTGCATGCCCTGCCCCAACGGTGTGAACATCCCGGCCGATTTTGATATGTATAACGACGCCTTCCTCTACGAAGACATTCCGGGCGCGCGCTTCAAGTATCAGATTTTTATCCCGGAAGCGGCGCGGGCCGCCGCCTGCGTGGCCTGCCACGATTGCGAAGAGCATTGCCCGCAGAAAATTCCCATCAGTGACTGGATGCCCAAGGTCCACGCCTTGCTCGGCGCGGCGTGATCCATCGGCAAAGAAAATGGCCGGCGCCTACGCCGGCCATTCTCAATAACATTAACGCTGCGAGCCAGCCCGCTATCCCGCCAAAGGCTGTTCGACCAGCGGCAGGGCCAGGACCTCGCCTTCCTCGACTGGCAGCGGCTCAACCAACGGCTTCAAATCGACGCGGCGGTGCAATTGATAGCCCGTGCCGGCCGGTATGATGTGGCCCATGATGACGTTTTCCTTGAAGCCGCGCAGATAATCCACCTTGCCCATGGTGGCCGCCTCCGTCAGAACCCGCGTCGTGTCCTGGAACGAAGCGGCGCTGAGGAAACTCTCCGTCTCCAGCGACGCCTTGGTGATGCCCAGCAAAACGGGCTGCGCCTCGGCCGGCTTGCCGCCCATCTTGTCCACACGCATGTTCTCTTTTTCGAACTCGATCTTGTCGATCTGCTCGCCCCAGAGGAATTGCGTGTCCCCGGGTTCGGTGACGCGGACTTTGCGCAGCATTTGGCGCACGATGATCTCGATGTGCTTGTCGTTGATGGTCACACCCTGCAACCGATAAACCTCCTGCACTTCGTTGACCAGGTGCTCCTGCAATTCCTGCGGGCCGCAGATGTCCAGAATCTCGTGCGGATCGACCGGCCCTTCGGTCAATTGCTGGCCTTTCTTTACAAAATCGCCCTTGAAAACAATGACGTGTTTGCCAATGGGGATAAGGTGTTCCTCCTCGACCTGGGTTTGCGGCTCCTTGATCAGAATGGTGCGCTTGCCCCTCACGCTGGGACCGAAATCGACAATGCCGTCGATCTTCGAAATCTCCGCGGCGTCCTTGGGACGGCGGGCCTCGAACAACTCCGCCACCCGCGGCAAACCGCCCGTGATGTCCTTGGTCTTGGACGTTTTCCGCGGCGTCTTCGCCATGAGCGTGCCCGCGACGATCTTATCGCCTTCAGCCACGACGATGTGCGCGCCGGACGGAATCGGATAACTGGCCGGCGCTTCGCCCTTCTCGCTGAGAATGACGATTTGCGGGCGAAGATCTTCCTTGTGCTCAATGACCACCATCGCTTCCTGGGCGGTCGTTTCATCCGCCTCCTGCTTCATGGTCACGCCCTCGATGATATCGACAAATTTCACCCGCCCGGCTTTTTCGGAGAGAATGGGCACGTTGTACGGGTCCCATTGCACGAACGGCTCGCCTTTCTTGACCCGGCCGCCGTTCTTGACGGAAATCACCGAACCGATCACCAGGTTGTGGGCCTCCAATTCGCGCCCGCCGTCGTCGGCCAGAATCGAAATGGAGCCGTTCTTGTTCAGCACAATGCTGCTGCCATCCTCCAGTTCCACCATGCGAACGTCATTGTAGCGCACCAGCCCGTCGAACTTGGATTTGATCTGCGGCTGTTTGAAAACCTGCGAGGCCGTGCCGCCGATGTGGAAGGTGCGCATGGTCAACTGCGTGCCCGGTTCGCCGATGGATTGCGCCGCGATGATGCCCACCGCTTCGCCGCGTTTGATCATGCCTCCCGTGGCCAGGTTGCGCCCGTAACAACTGGCGCAAATCCCATGCTTGCTTTCGCACGTCAGCACGGAGCGGATGCGCACGCGTTCCACGCCGCTGGCTTCGATCGCCCGCGCCGACACCTCGTCGATCATCTCCCCGGCCTTGACCAGCCCGAGCTTGATGTTGCGCGGATCGACAATATCGTCGCAGGCGATGCGCCCGTTGATGCGCTCGCCCAGCTTCACCACTTCATCCTCGCCTTCATAGATGGCTTGCACCCAAATGCCGTTGGACGTGCCGCAATCGTCCATGCGGATGATCACGTCCTGCGAAACATCCACCAATTTGCGCGTCATATAGCCGGAGTCGGCCGTTTTGAGCGCCGTATCGGCCAGACCCTTGCGCGCGCCGTGTGTCGAAATGAAATATTCCAGCACCGTCAGCCCCTCGCGGAAGTTGGACAGAATCGGCTTCTCGATGATGTCGCCGCTGGGCTTGGCCATGAGGCCGCGCACCCCCGCCAGTTGGCGCACCTGCTGCCGGTTGCCCCGCGCCCCGGAATCCACCATGAGCGAGACCGGGTTGTATTCCTGTTTGCCGTGGTTGGCTTCGAGCGTGCGCAGCATGACGTTGGCGATCTGATCGGTGCAATGCGTCCAAATGTCCACCACCTTGTTGTATCGCTCGCCCGGCGTGATGACGCCCTTGCGATATTGCTTCTCGACTTCGGATATTTGCTTCTGCGCGTTGGAGATTTCCTGGTCCTTCTCCTTGGGAATGATCATGTCATCAATCCCGATTGAGCAGCCCGAGCGCGTGGCGGAACGGAAGCCCAACTCCTTGAGGTTGTCCAGCATCGTCACCGTCTTTTCGTGCCCGCACACCTTGTAGCAGGTCCAGATCAGTTCGCCCAACATGGCCTTGCCGGCGTTCCGGTTGAGAAAGCCCAGTTCCTCCGGCCAGATTTCGCTGAAAATGACCCGGCCCACAGTCGTCTCAATCACGTTGTGTTCCGAATCGCCGTATTGCGTCTTCCGGCCCCGGTCGGGATTGGCCAGGCGGATCCGGTCATGGATTTTAAGCCCGCCGTCGTAGTAGCTGAAAATGACTTCGGATTTTGATCCGAACAGCATCGGGGCCTTCGCCTCCCTCTTGGCGCGCGGCTCGGCTGTCAAATAGAAACATCCCAGCGTGATGTCCTGCGTCGGCGTCATGATCGGCCGCCCGCTCGACGGACTGAAAATGTTGTTCGGCGCCATCATGAGCAGCCGCGCTTCCATTTGCGCCTCCACCGACAGCGGCACATGGACCGCCATCTGGTCGCCGTCGAAATCGGCATTGTAGGCCGTGCAGACCAGGGGATGAATTCGAATCGCCTCGCCTTCGATCAAAATGGGTTCGAATGCCTGGATGGACAGGCGGTGCAACGTCGGAGCGCGGTTCAGCAGCACGGGGTGGCCTCGGGTCACCTCTTCCAGGATGTCCCACACTTCGGGCGACTGCCGCTCGATCATTTTCTTGGCCGATCGGACGGTGTGGACGTAGCCCAGCTCCTTCAGGCGCCGGATGATGAATGGCTCGAAAAGAACCAGGGCCATTTTCTTGGGCAACCCGCACTGGTGCAGCTTCAATTCCGGGCCGATCACAATGACCGAGCGCCCGGAATAATCGACGCGTTTGCCGAGCAAATTTTGGCGGAATCGGCCGCTCTTGCCCTTCAGCATGTCGCTCAGGGATTTGAGGGCGCGGTTGCCGGCGCCGGTCACGGCCCGGCCGTGCCGTCCGTTGTCGAACAACGCATCGACCGCCTCCTGCAACATGCGCTTCTCGTTGCGGATGATGACTTCCGGCGTCTTGAGTTGCAAAAGATTCTTCAACCGGTTGTTGCGGTTGATGACGCGGCGATAAAGATCGTTCAAATCGGACGTGGCAAACCGGCCGCCTTCCAACGGCACCAGCGGGCGCAAGTCTGGCGGAATGACCGGCAATACGATCAGCACCATCCACTCCGGACGGGCCTTGGAATCGCGGAACGCGGACAGCAGCTTGATGCGCTTGGCAATTTTTTTGCGAATCTGTTTGCTCTTCGTCTCGGTCATGGCAATGGACAAATGATCGACCTGCTTCTGGAGATCGACGTTGCCCAGCGCTTCCCGCACCGCCTCCGCTCCCATCTTGGCGGAGAATCCCTCCGCCCCGTACGTTTCCCGCGCCTCGCGATACTCGTGCTCGCTCAGCAACTGATGCAGCTTCAGCGGGGTCGAACCGGGGTCGATCACCATGTAATCCTCGTAATAAATGACCCGTTCCAGATTGCGCGCCGTCATGTCCAGCACCAGCCCGAGGCGGGACGGCATGCACTTGAAAAACCAGATATGGGATACCGGCACCGCCAGTTCAATATGGCCCATCCGTTCGCGCCGCACGCGCGCCAGGGTCACTTCCACACCGCAACGGTCGCACACCACGCCCCGATGCTTGATGCGTTTATACTTCCCGCACGAGCATTCCCAGTCCTTGACCGGACCGAAGATGCGCTCGCAAAACAACCCGCCCTTTTCCGGCTTGAATGTCCGGTAATTGATGGTCTCCGGATTCTTGACTTCCCCCTTCGACCAAGCCCGGATGGCCTCGGGCGAAGCAACGGAAATGGCGACATAATCGACCTGGTTCACCTTGTCCAGGCCGAGCAACTCGCGGGCGGTTTCTTTAGTATTCATGGTGCGTGTAATCGTTGCAGTATGACTTCTGTTTACTTGAGGCTGCTTAAAGTAGTGGCTTGCGCGGCGGCGGCTTGTTCCACGGGATTTGAATAACCGACCTTCACGTCCATGGCCAATGATTGCATTTCCTTGACCAGCACGTTGAATGACTCCGGCACGCCGGCTTCCAGGCTGTTGTCGCCCTTGACTATGCTCTCGTAGATGCGCGTGCGCCCCTGCACGTCGTCCGATTTGACGGTGAGCAATTCCTGCAGGCTGTAGGCGGCCCCGTAAGCTTCCATGGCCCACACTTCCATTTCGCCGAAACGCTGCCCGCCGTACTGCGCCTTGCCTCCCAGCGGTTGCTGCGTGACCAGCGAATACGGCCCCACCGCGCGGGCGTGAATCTTGTCGGCCACCAAATGCCCCAGCTTCATCATATAAATGTTCCCCACCACGATCTCCTGGTCGAACGGCTCCCCGCTGCGCCCGTCAATCAGTATGATTTTGCCGTGTTCGGGCAATTTGGCGTCCTTCAAATAGGCGCGAATTTCCTTCTCCTTGATCCCGTCGAAAACCGGGGTGGCAAACTTGAGGCCAAGAAACTTGGCCGCCCAGCCCAAATGCGTTTCCAACACCTGCCCCACGTTCATGCGCGAGGGCACGCCCAGCGGATTCAAAACAATATCGACCGGGGTGCCATCGGACAGAAACGGCATGTCTTCTTCCGGCACAATCTTCGCCACCACGCCTTTGTTGCCGTGACGGCCCGCCATTTTGTCGCCAACCGACAATTTGCGCTTCGAAGCGATATACACCTTGACCGATTTGATCACCCCGCTGTCAACCTCCTCGCCGGCTTCCGCCCGTTCCACTTCTTCGTCGTGCTGCATTTGCAGATCGTCAAACTTCTTTTTGAACGTGCCGATGATTTCGTTGATCTTGTTGCGAATGGGCGATGGATCGATCTCGATGCGATCATAAACCTGGGCCAGCTTGCGCAACAGCGTCTTGGTGATCTTGCGATTGGCCGGGATGATGATTTCGCCCGTCTCGGAGTTAACCACGTCCAGGGGAATTTTTTCACCAAGCAGAATGTTGCTGAGCGCCTCGGTCAATTGCTCGCGCAACTCGTCTGTCTTGGCCCTGTGGTCGTCCTGCGCCTCCTTGCCGTGCCGCTTGGTCTCGGGGGCGGTTTTGACTTCGGCCTCGCGCTCCTTCTTGGAGGAGACTTTGACGTCCATCACGATGCCGTAGGTGCCGGAGGGCACTTTCAGCGATGTGTCTTTCACGTCCGCGGCCTTCTCGCCGAAAATGGCGCGCAACAATCGCTCTTCGGGCGCCAATTCCGTTTCGCTCTTGGGCGTGATCTTGCCCACCAAAATATCGCCGGGCTTGACTTCAGCGCCAATGCGGATGACCCCGTCCGGCCCCAGATTCTTCAACGCCTCGTCGCCCAGGTTGGGAATATCGCGCGTGATTTCTTCCGGGCCGAGCTTGGTGTCGCGGGCCCCCACCTCGAATTCGTCGATGTGAATGGAGGTGAACACGTCGTCTTTGACAATGCGTTCGCTGATGAGGATGGCGTCCTCGAAGTTATATCCGTTCCAGGGCATGAAGGCGCATAGAACGTTGCGGCCCAGGGCCAGCTCGCCTCCCTGGGTGCAGGGTCCGTCCGCGATGACCTGACCCTTCTTGATCGTATCGCCCTTGGCCACCAAAATCTTCTGGTTGATGCACGTCGCGGCATTGGAACGCATGAACTTGCGGATGGGATAAACCCAAATGCCGTTGGCCGCGTCGGTCTTGATTTTCTTCTTGCTGTCCGGAATCTTGCCGTCCGGCGTGGTGATGACCTGGTTGCCGGTGACAGAGGCAACTTTGCCCGCCTCTTCCGCCACGAGGACGGCGCGGGAATCGCGGGCCACGCGCTCCTCCAAACCGGTCGCCACATAGGGCGCTTCGGTCACGAGCAACGGCACGGCCTGGCGCTGCATGTTCGATCCCATCAACGCCCGGTTGGCGTCGTCGTGCTCCAGGAAGGGAATCAGGCTGGCAGCCACGGATACCAGTTGCTTGGGGGAAACGTCCATGTAATCGACCCGGCTGGGTTCAACGTCAATGAAGTCCCCTTTGCAACGGCAGGTGACGCGGTCACTCAGAAAATTCCCTTTGTCGTCGATGGGGGAGTTGGCCTGGGCCACAATATAAGTTTCCTCGCGGTCGGCCGTGAGGTAATCGATGTGGCTGGATACGCGGCCCTTTTCCACGCGGCGATAGGGCGTCTCCAAAAAGCCGAAATCATTCACCTGTGCGAAGGTCGCCAGGGACGCAATCAATCCAATGTTGGGCCCTTCCGGCGTTTCCACCGGGCAGATGCGGCCGTAGTGCGAAGGATGAACGTCGCGCACTTCAAACCCGGCGCGGTCGCGGGACAAGCCGCCCGGCCCCAGCGCGGAAAGACGCCGCTTGTGGGTCAACTCAGCCAGCGGATTGATCTGATCCATGAATTGCGAAAGCTGGCTGCGCCCAAAGAAATCCCGGATCACGGCCGAAAGCGCCTTGGGATTAATCAACTTCTGCGGCGACATGCTTTCCAGGCTTTGATCGAACAACGTCATGCGTTCCTTGACCAAACGCTCGGTGCGGGCCAGGCCCACCCGGCATTGGTTCGCCAGCAATTCGCCCACCGTCCGGATGCGCCGGCTGCCCAAATGATCAATGTCGTCCAGCGAGCCTTCGCCCTTCTTGAGCCGCAGCAGATACTTGGTCGCCGCCACCAGGTCTTCCTTCGTCAGGATGCGGGAATCGCCTCCTTTGATGCCCAGTTTCTGGTTGATTTTATACCGGCCAACGCGCCCGAGGTCGTAACGCTTGGCGTCAAAAAATAAACGCTTGATCAGGGCGCGGGCATTGGCCGCGGTCGGGGGATCGCCCGGGCGCAGCCGCCGGTAAATGTCCTTCAGCGCCTCTTCCTCGTTCTTGCTCGGGTCTTTCTTCAGGCACTTGATGACAATGCCGTCATCCACCGTCGTATCCACCACTTTAATCTTGTTGACTCCCAACTCCGCGATCTGTTTCACCACCGCCTTGGATAGCGGCTCGAACGCGCGCGCCACCACGATGCCCTTGTCGTTGTCCACCGCGTCCTCGATCAGGACCTTGTTTTGGATGTCCTCGAGTTTTTCCGCCTCTTTGACGCTCAATTCCTCGATGTCGTAGAACAGCTTGAGAATGTCGGCGTCGCTGCCATAGCCCAGCGCCCGGAAAAACGTCGTGGTCAAAAACTTCCGGCGCCGCTTCTTGCGGTCCAGATACACGTAGAGCAAATCGCTGGTGTCGAACTGCGCCTCATACCATGAACCCCGGTCCGGGATGATCCGGAAGGAATGCAGCGTCTTGCCGTTGGGATGCTGGCTGGCTTCAAAGGCCAGGCCCGGCGAGCGGTGCAACTGGCTGACAATGACGCGCTCGGCGCCGTTGATGACAAACGTGCCCTGCGGCGTCATCAAAGGCAGCTCGCCCATGAACACCTTTTCTTCCTTGGCGTTCTTCTCCTCTTTCAGCAGAAAAGTGACGTGCAGCGGCGCCCCGTAGGTGATGCCCTCCCGCAGGCATTCCAGCCAGTCATGCTTCGGCTCCCCCACCTCGTAACTGTGAAAGTCCAGGACGCACTTGCCATCATAACTTTCAATGGGGAAAACCTCCGTGAACACCGCTTGCAACCCCATGTTCTTCCGCTTGGACGGCGCTGTGTCGGTTTGCAGAAACTCCTTGTAGGAGTTGGTCTGCAACTCGATCAGGTTCGGCGGGGCGATGACTTCCTTGATCTTTCCAAAATGTACGCGTTCAGCTAATCGTGATGGCATTGTGACCTCTGATTTCACCGGCCCGGGCCGGGTTCTTGTTTAATTCAAACGACAAAAGGCCCGTTCCCTGGAACCCAGAAAACGCGCCGGTCCAAAAACACTCTTTGAGACGATGAAATTCGTTTAGAAAATCGATCTCTTTGGTTCAAATTGGGCGGCGGGGAACAGGCTCCCGCCGCCACAATATACACCATGATTATTTAATTTCAACTTTCGCGCCCGCATCCTCCAGCTTCTTCTTCGCGGCGTCCGCGTCGGCCTTGCTCGCCCCTTCCAGCACCGGCTTGGGCGCGCCTTCCACCAGCGCCTTGGCGTCTGCCAGGCCCAGTCCGGCCTTGACTTCGCGCACGGCCTTGATGGCGGCGATTTTCTTGTCGGCCGGCGCGGAAACCAGAATGACATCAAACGATGTCTTGGCTTCGGCGGCCGGTGCGGCGGCGGCGGCCGGTGCGGCCGCGGCGGCCGGGGCGGCGGCGGTCACGCCCCAGGCGGTTTCAAGTTGTTTCACCAGGTCGGCGGCTTCAATCACCGTCAACTTGCCCAATTGGTCCACTAATCCTGCTATATCAGCCATATTTCCTTTCAGTCTCGTCGCCGTCCGCAGCCGCGGACGCATTCTGCTCGCGAGCCCGCGAGCCGACGATTTACTTTGTTCTTGTTGTTTGGTTCATCTCCAGCTTCTTGCCGGACATGAAATTGTTAAGGTTTACTCGGGTCCGCTCAAAAATCATACGCCCTTGGCCACCCGCGCCGCCAGCACCCGCACCACCTGCGTCCCAGGCGTGTTGATCACCGCCGCCAGCTTGCTCGCCGGCGCCATGATCACTCCCAGCAACTTGGCGCGCAGAACTTCCAACGACGGCAAATCCGCCAGGGCCACGATTTCCGCGCTTTCCAGGCGCTGGTTCTTTAAATAGCCAAAACGAATCTTGGGCTTGTCAAACTCCGTGCTGAATTTCCTCACCACTTTCGCCGCCGACGCCACGTCGCGCTGCCCGGTCACAACCGCAAGCTGCCCGGTCAGGGTCGTGCCCAAATCCGCCACGCCCGCCTCCTTGACCGCAAGGCGGAACAGCGAATTCTTCACGATGTGCATTTCCGCCCCCGCCTGGTTAAGGCGCTTTCGCAATTCCGTGATCGGACCCACCTTCAATCCCCGGTAATCCACCACGATAAAATAGGGCGAGGCGTTGATCCGGGTCAGATACTCGGTGCTGATATATTGTTTTTCGATGCGCATGATATTGTTTCCTCCGGGTTAGGCGGCCTCTAGAAATTCGCGCACGTCCACCCGGATCGGCGGACTCATCGTGGCGGACAATGTGCAACTGCGGATAAACGTCCCCTTGGAGCTGCTCGGCTTGGCCCTCGCCACCGCCCGGATCACCGCCCGCGCGTTATCCGCGATCTGCTCCACCGCAAACGATACCTTGCCAATCGGCACATGAATGTTCCCGCCCTTATCGACTTTGAATTCAACCCGGCCCGCCTTCACTTCCTTGACCGCTTTGGCCGTGTCATCCGTCACCGTGCCGGTCTTGGGATTGGGCATCAGGCCGCGCGGACCCAGCGCCTTGCCCAGTTTGCGCACCTCTGACATCGCGTCGGGCGTGGCGATGGCCACGTCGAAATCCGTCCAGCCTTCCGTGCATTTCTTGATCAATTCCTCGAACCCGACGTACTCCGCCCCGGCCCCGCGCGCCGCATCGGCCGCCGCCCCCGGCTTGGCAAATACCAGCACCCGCACCGTCTTGCCGCTCCCGTGCGGCAGAGGCACCGTGCCGCGAACCATTTGATCGGATTGCTTCGGATCGACGCCCAATTTGAACGCCATATCCACGGTTTCGTTAAACTTGGCCTTGGGGAATTTGGCCAGAACCTCGATGGCTGATTTCAACTGGTAAAGCTTTTTGACTTCCACCAGTTCCATTGCTTTTTTATATCTTTTGCTTGGCATTTTAAAAAGCGGTGCAAACGAGTGCCGTCATTAACGGCGCTCTCCCGCGGTTGTTTACTCCTGGACATCGATCCCCATGCTGCGGGCCGTGCCCGCAATGACCCGGAACGCCGCTTCCTCGGAAGTCGCGTTCAAATCCTTCATCTTGATTTTAACTATCTCCAAAACTTGCTTGCGCGTCACCTTGCCCACCTTGTCCTTGTTCGGAATCTTCGATCCCGAGGCGATCCCGGCGGCCTTTTTCAGCAGAACCGAAGCCGGCGGGGACTTGGTGATAAACGTAAAGGACTTGTCCGCAAAAACGGTGATGACCACCGGAATGATCATCCCGGCCTGGTCCTTGGTCTTGGCGTTGAACTCCTTGCAAAAACCCATGATGTTCACGCCCTGCTGCCCCAGCGCCGGCCCGACCGGCGGGGCCGGATTGGCCTGTCCGGCCGGAATCTGCAGCTTGATCTGTCCTGTAATCTTCTTTGCCATAAAATCTATTTTCTATGCTTTCTCCACCTGCCAATACTCCAGCTCCACCGGCGTATTGCGCCCGAAAATATTTACCGTCACCTTCAGTTTCCCCCGCTCCGGTTCGATCTCTTCGATCACCCCGCTGAAGTTCAGAAACGGCCCGTCGTTGATCTTCACCGTCTCCCCCGCTTCAAAATGGACCTTCGGCTTCTCCGTTTCCTCCGATTCCGAAATCTGCGCCTTGATCGTGGCGATCTCGTCCGGCGTCACCGGTATCGGACGGTCCCCACCCACAATCCCGATCTTCCCCGGCGTGTCCTGGATGAAATACCACGGCTTCTCCAGTATCCGGTTCGCTTCATCCACCAGCACCATGTCGATATACACATACCCCGGATGCAACTTGCGGCTGGTCACCGTCTTCTTCCCGCCCCGCACATCCACCACCTTCTCCACCGGCACCAGGACTTCCTTGATATACTCCCCCATCTCCTCCGCCTTCAGGCGCTTTTCGATGTTCTCTTTGACCTTCTGCTCCTGACCGGACAAAGTATGGATGACAAACCATTGGCTCTTTGACATGGGCAATTCCTTAGACAATGTAATGCATCACCAGGGTCACCACGTAATCCACCCCCATGGTGAATCCGCCCAGGATGCCAATCGAAATAATCACCACCACCGTGGACCCCGTTAATTCATCCCACGTCGGCCACGTGCATTTCACCAGCTCATCCCACGTCTCGTGGAAATAGCCGGACAGGCGCAAAAACGCCCCCTGCCGCCACAGCAGCGCAAACGCCACCAGCGCAGCCACGGCCACAATCAATATTGTCAAATAATCTTTCATTCAACGCTTTCTCCTGATGGCGGAGGGGGAGGGATTCGAACCCCCGGTGCGGTTTCCCGCACAACGGTTTTCAAGACCGTCGCAATCGACCACTCTGCCACCCCTCCGGCAACCCTTTCCCCGGGCTTGCCTCCCACGATGGCAGGGCGGGAGGGACTCGAACCCCCAACCGACGGTTTTGGAGACCGCTACTCTACCAATTGAGCTACCGCCCTGTGCCGTCGAGTGGTCCCTCGTCCCCGGCAGAAGCCGCTTCGCGCGCTCCTGCCGCAAAATCACGTTACAATCTCCGACACGCGCCCCGCGCCGATCGTTCGGCCGCCTTCCCGTATCGCGAAGCGCTGCGCCTTTTCCATCGCCACCGGGGCGATTAATTCGATTTCCACCGACACGTTGTCCCCCGGCATCACCATCTCCACCCCCTGCGCCAGTTTCACCGTCCCCGTCACGTCCGTGGTGCGAAAATAAAACTGCGGCCGGTAATTCGTGAAGAAAGGCGTGTGCCGCCCTCCTTCATCTTTGGAAAGAACATAAACCTCGGCCTTGAACTTCGTGTGCGGCGTGATGCTCCCCGGCTTGGCCAGCACCATGCCCCGTTCCACTTCGTCCTTCTTGGTCCCGCGCAGCAGCACGCCCACATTGTCCCCCGCGCTCGCTTTGTCCAGCAGCTTGCGGAACATCTCAATGTCCGTCGCCACCGTCTTCCGCGTGTCCTTCAATCCCACGATCTCCACATCCGACATCTTCAGCAACTCACCGCGCTCCACCCGTCCCGTCACCACCGTCCCGCGTCCTTCAATGTTGAACACGTCCTCGATGCACATCAGGAACGGCTTGTCCACTTCGCGCGTCGGCAGCGGAATGAAGGTGTCCACCGCCGCCAAAAGCTCCTCGATCGATTTCAACCCCTCCGGCGTCCCTTCCAGGGCCGCCGTCGCGCTGCCGCGAACAATTGGCGTCTTGTCGCCCGGAAACTGATATTTCGTCAGCAAATCCCGGATTTCCATATCCACCAAGTCCAACAGCTCGGGATCATCCACCAAATCCACCTTGTTCAAATAAACCACAATCGCCGGCACACCCACTTGCCGGGCCAGCAAAATATGCTCGCGCGTCTGCGGCATCGGGCCGTCCGCCGCGCTCACCACCAGGATCGCCCCGTCCATCTGCGCCGCCCCGGTGATCATGTTCTTGATGTAGTCCGCGTGCCCCGGACAATCCACATGCGCGTAATGGCGCTGGGGAGATTCATATTCCACGTGCGATACCGCGATCGTCACCGTCTTCGTCGCGTCGCGAACCGTGCCCCCCTTCGTAATGTCCGCGTAGCTGATGGGCACGGCCATGCCCTTCTTGCTTTGCACTTCAACAATCGCGGCGGTCAAGGTGGATTTGCCATGGTCAACGTGCCCAATCGTGCCGATGTTGACATGGGGTTTCGTTCTTTTGAAGGCTTCTTTTGCCATAATCTCCTGCGTGTTTTTGTTTATGTTTTAACGGTCATCATGATCTTTATCGATCATCACGACCTTTATTTCTTCTGCAAAATTCTCAAGCTTTGCCATCGCCACGGTTATCATGGAGCCCATGATCAGAATTGAACTGATGACCTCGTCCTTACCAAGGACGCGCTCTGCCAACTGAGCTACATGGGCAGAAGTCAATGTCCCCTGCTCCTGACGGTGCGAAACGACAAAAAACCACTACCCCATCCCCCTTCGTTTCCGAAAGAGCCACGGGGCATAATGGTCATTTTGCTATTTCCAGCCCGATAACTTCGCGCAAAAATAAGCCCCCCGGCAAAAGATGTCAACGGCTTTTTTCAGCTTTTTTCGCCGGCCCCCGGAAAGCTGAAAAAAGGTCCCCAAATCGCCTTCTGCAAGCACCCCAGCCGCGAACCAGACTTGAATTGGATCGGGTCGAGGCTGCGCGCCGATTCCGAGGCGCAGGTGTGAGCCTGGCGAATCAATGTGGCGAATCAAGAAATCGTAATAACCGATAAATATCGGGAATGACGATTTGGCAGGCGCAGGTTTCCAAACCCCGAAAATCCTTGAAAAAACTCCAAACTCCTTTCCGATCATTTGAGCGTAACATATTGGCTGGCAACGTGTTGCAATTTACAAAAGGCATGTATTCATTTTTCACTTTTTTCTCGGTGGCTGTCCCGGCCAATTGTCCATTATCGATTAAATTGCCATCGTCCAATCTCCATTTTCCTCGCTTGGCGGGGAGCGCGAGGCATCTTGCCCGCCGTGTTCGGCGTCAGGCCGGTCACACCCTTAATATCATCCCCTCGCCCCGCGTCAGCGGGGAGGGCCAAGGGAGAGGGGAGCACTTGCGGGAAAGGACTTGAAAACGATCCAAGGAATTATTCCACCACCGACTCCGCGAAGCGGGCGAGCCTGGCGTGACTCATGGCTCCCGCATGAGGCATGTCAGGGGCGTATCAATCAAAAGCCGAAACGGGGCGCGGGGTCGCGCTGTTCTGACGTATGGCAGGCCGGGAGTAGCAGGGAGCCGTGGCTTGGCGGGAATGGGGCAAGCCGAAAGGCTCATCTGCGAAGCACGGACGGTCAAATGTCAGACTCGCATGGGAAAGGACAAGTGGCACAGGCTGCGCGGTGGCCTGCCACGCTGAAAGCGAGCGGCTGCTTGTGCCTCTTGGACGGCGGGAAAATGGGGAAAAAGCGCATAAAACGCCGTTTTTAAGCTAAAACTCCATTTTGTTTGTTTATGGATGACGTTTTAAGTTGCACTTTGACATAAAATATGCAAACTTGTCTCGCATGATACACAGCATCACCATAGAAAACTTCTTTTCGGTGGCCGACAGCCAGGAATTGAATTTCCAGGTGCCTGCCAACGCGCCGGATTTGGGCTGCTTCCGCGATTCGCAGGCCGTTCCCGGTCAGCGTTTGCCGCTGATCGTTGGCGTTTACGGGCCAAACGCTTCCGGCAAGTCCACCGTGCTACGCGCCATTTCCACAACTGCTTGGTTTGTGCAGCATAGTTTTACCCTGCCGCCCAATAATGCCATTCCGTTTTTCAACCCGTATGCACACAACAATTGGTGGAATCTGCCGACGAAAATCGTCATCGAATATGACGGCCAGCTTGGTGAAAACGCGGCTCCTGCGGTGTTTCGATATGAGTTGCACATTGCCAATGAGCCGAACAAGTTTGGCAGCGAAGTTAATTATGAATCGCTGTCTTATGCGCCGCATGGAAAATTCCGCAGGATTTTTGAACGGCATCAGCAAAAATTTACATTTGGTAAGGAGTTCGGCATAACGGGCGGCGATTCTCGCATTCAAAGCATCCGCGCAAATGCGAGTGTCATCAGCACACTGGCGCAACTTAACCACAAAATTTCCAGCGATTTCATTTTGTCGCTGCGTGGATTGCAAACCAACATCTTCGGTCTGGACAAGGCGAATGGCGGACTCAACAACGCCCTGACCTTTTACGCGCAAAGTCCCGATTATCTAAAGCGTTTGAACCGTGAACTGAGTCGCCTTGATTTGGGTCTTGAAGAAATGAAAATTCATCCCGGAAACAACGGCCCCATTGCGACGTTTAAGCATTTCGGTCTGGATTGCGACATTGTTCTCGCGCAGGAATCAATGGGGACACGGCGGTTTATTGAGATTTTTCCGCTGCTGCAATTTGTTTTGGATAACGGCGGGGTCGCGGTGATTGATGAAATGGACACCGACATTCACCCCCTGCTGGCGCCTGAACTGTTCCGCTGGTTTTACGACAAGGAGCGCAATCCAAAAGGGGCGCAACTTCTGTTCACGGCGCACAATCCTGCAATTCTTGACCAACTGGAAAAGGAGCAGGTGTTTTTTTCCGAAAAGCCGAGCGGCAAACCCACGCGTATTTATGGCGCAAGAGAGATCAAGGGGCTTCGGCGCGAGCCGAGCCTGATGAGAAAATATCTGTCCGGCGAACTTGGGGCCGTGCCACATATCGGCTGACGTATGGCTGCGCAAATCATTAAAAAACGGACGCGGTTCTTTGTAGCTGTCGAAGGCGAAAGCGAACAATCCTTCCTCGTTTGGCTGCAAGTGTTGGCGCAAGGGGAACTGCACATTCATCTGGATGACGTGCTGCTCGGCGGCGGCGGTTTCAAGTCCATGCTTGAAAAGGCCGTGAAACAGCACGCCAGAGGGTGCAAAATTTCAGGGGCATACAAAGACCGCTTTCTAATCGTGGATGCGGATCGTTCTTCCCACGGTTCGCCTGCCGCCCCTCGTCGCCGAGAGAAAAAAACAAACCCGGCCAGATGTGATCCAGCCGGGCTTAAGAAACGCTTTTGATCAGGTGTATCCGCGTGGCGGATAGGGAACCAGTTTGCGTTATCTAACTTTGTCTTGATTCCAATTTAGACGGGTGGATACTAATGCATCCCAAATCATGAATGCAACAAAAATTCAGCCCGCCGCCAAACCCGACCTAGATCTCGCCTTCGATGTGGGCCACAGTTCCATCGGATGGGCCGTGCTGCAATGCAGGACTGGCGCCGCGCCTGCCTCTGATAAAACCGGCAATGATCATCTTTCTGTGAACATACTCGGTTGTGGCAGTGTCATTTTCCGCGCCGATGATTGTCTGGCCAGTTCGCGCCGCATCTACCGCCGCCAACGCCGGCACATCCGTTCGACCAAGCAGCGTATTGCGCGAATGAAAACCTTGCTGAAACATCTCGGCGTTTTAACGGAGGCGGAATTGAACCAGCCCGGCTGCGCGTGGCCGTGGCAATTGGCCGCGCGCGTCGTGCAGGGGGGAAAATTACTGACGTGGCCGGAATGTTGGGACGTGCTGCGCTGGTATGCGCACAATCGAGGCTACGATGGGAATCGTCGTTGGAGTGCCGCCGAGGCCGAGGCCCAAAAAGAGGATTCAGAGAAGGAAGCAAATGCTCGAACCCTGATGGACAAACATGGCGCTGGCAGCATGGCCGAAACCTTTTGCAAGGAACTTGGCATCGAGCCAACTGGCAAAAAGAAATCTTCCATGAAACGATTCAAAGGCTTAAACGCCGCGTTTCCGCGCGAAGTGATTGAGGGGGAAGTGAGAAGAATTCTCAAAGCGCATTCTGGCAAGTTAAAAGGCGTGGAGACGAATTTCGAAAAGGCTTTATTTTCAGATTGGCATGCGATTCCGTGCCCCGACTTGAAGTTGCCGAAACGGTATGAAGGCGGCTTGCTCTTTGGTCAACTCGTTCCTCGCTTTGACAACCGTATTATTTCGATATGCCCGATCAGCGGCCAGAAAGTTCCCTCGCGGAATTGCCCGGAATTCCTGAATTTTCGTTGGGCAATGCAACTGGCCAATATTCGCGTCGGCAAATTCAAAGATCACGATTTGCGGCCGTTAACCGGGGACGAACGCAAGGCGCTTGACAAACAAATGCGCGAGCGCGGTTATTTGGAATCAAGGCAAAGCAATGAATGTGTCATCAAAATTGAAGCCGGAATTCTGCCCCCCCCTTATTTGGAATCAAGGCAAAGCTATCTTTCCGGGCCGACGACCGCTTTCGCGATTCTGCCCCCCCCTTATTTGGAATCAAGGCAAAGCACCCACTTCCCCCACCCCCAGACCAAGACCATTCTGCCCCCCCCTTATTTGGAATCAAGGCAAAGCGCAATAGGCCGTGGTGGTCAAAGCGGGATCATTCTGCCCCCCCCTTATTTGGAATCAAGGCAAAGCACGCCACGGCGCGAGGCGTTGTAGGCATTGA
>Ga0224554_1000141_pt1 | contig 65728 bp, 57 predicted proteins | sample 714S22024metaG_FD_180666 | JGI IMG/M metagenome (GOLD analysis project Ga0224554, IMG submission 180666) | Peat soil microbial communities from Stordalen Mire, Sweden - 717 S2 20-24 | ecosystem: Environmental > Terrestrial > Soil > Wetlands > Peat | place: Sweden: Norrbotten County, Stordalen... | reverse complement strand
ACCGCCTCTGCCGCAGCGTGGTCCAGTTGCAGCACGGCATGCACCGCGCCCGACGGGAGTCTTTTGAATACGCCCGCCAGTGGGAGGAACAGGAGAAAGCCGAAACGAAAGAGATGAGGCAGAAAATGGTCCAGCCCCTGATAGACGCGGCGAAAGTGCCGTCGCTGGCCTACACCTACGGTGGCGGCAAGTTGGGCAGGAAAATCGCCGCCTATAAAGTGATTTTGCGCAGCCAGAACCAAGTGTCCATGTCGTCCACCCAGTCCATGAAGCCCATGCTTCCGTTCCCATCAGTCCCATTCTTCCCATCACCTCCCATTTAGAAAAATGACCACACCGGGATTCGTCGATTCCCACGCCCCGCCAGGCGGAGAGGAGGTGTGCCGCCCTGCCCTGCTCCCTGGCAATGAGGCGCGGGTTTTGGTTGGCATTTCCCGGCTCATAATCTTAATCTCAATTTATGGAAAACGAACGCAAGACGCTGGACGAACGACAAAAAATGACCGAGTTGGAGCGCATCCGCCATTCCTGCGCCCATGTCCTGGCCACCGCCATCCTCCGCCTTTGGCCCGAGGCCCAATTCGCCGCCGGTCCCCCCGTCGAAAACGGTTTTTATTACGATGTCGAGTTGAGCCATCGCATCTCGCCGGAGGACTTCGAGAAAATCGAGGCCGAGATGAAAAAGGAAATCAAGGCCAACCACACCTTCGAGAAACTGGTCGTGACCCGCGAACAGGCGATAAAAGACGCCGAGAGCGGTCGGTTGGGCGGCCTGACCGAGCGCCCTGGCAACCCCAGCAAATTCAAAATCGGCAACCTGGCCGACATTCCCGCAGGCGAGGCCATCACCTATTTCAAGAACGGCGATTTCATTGATCTCTGCGCCGGGCCGCACGTCATGCGCACGGGGAACGTCGGGGCTTTCAAGCTCACCACCGTCGCCAGCGCCTATTACAAAGGCGACGAGAAGAACCCGCAGTTGCAACGCATCTACGGCACCGCCTTCAAGAACAAAACCGAGATGGAGGCTTATTTCAAAATGGTCGAGGAAGCCAAAAAACGCGACCATCGCAAGATCGGCCAGGAAATGCACCTGTTCGCCATGGACACGGAATACGTCGGCCCCGGCCTCCCGCTCTGGCTGCCAAAAGGCACGGCCATTTTGGAGGAGTTGGAAAAGCTGGCCAAGGAAACGGAGTTTGCCGCCGGTTACGTGCGCGTCAAAACGCCCCACATCGCCAGGGAGAAAATGTATTTGACAAGCGGACACCTGCCGATTCTTTACAAAGATTCGATGTTTCCACCCATGGAACTGGACGTTGAGGATGGGGCCGGGAATGCGTCCCCTGCTTCAAAGCAGGAGCCGGTTCTTCGAGAGCGCTACTATCTCAAAGCCATGAACTGCCCGCATCACCACCGTATTTTTGCGGCGGAACCGCGCAGTTACCGCGACCTGCCGTTGCGCCTGGCGGAATACGGCTGCAACTATCGCTACGAGCAATCAGGCGAACTCTTCGGCCTCATGCGCGTCCGCTCGCTCAACATGAACGACGCCCACATCTACTGCGCCCCGGAGCAGTTCGCGGAGGAGTTCAACGCCGTCAACGAAATGTATCTCAAGTATTTCAAGATTTTCGGCATCGAGAAGCATGTCATGCGCTTCAGCACCCACGACCCGGCCAGGCTCGGCCAGAAATTCGTCAACGAACCAGCCCTCTGGATTCAAACCGAAAACATGGTGCGCGACGTCCTCAAGAACAGCGGCATCAATTACATCGAAGTGCCGAACGAAGCGGCGTTCTACGGTCCCAAGATCGATGTGCAGGTCTGGAGCGTGATCGGCCGCGAATTCACCCTGGCCACAAACCAGGTCGATTTCGCCGTGCCCGCCCGCTTCGGCCTCGTCTATCACGACAAGGACAACACCGACAAAACGCCGCTGTGCATTCATCGCGCACCGCTCGGAACGCATGAACGGTTCATTGGATTTCTCATCGAGCATTACGCGGGGAATTTCCCCTTGTGGCTGGCGCCCGACCAGGTGCGCGTCCTGACCATTGGCGATGACGAGAAGCTGATCAATTACGCCAAGCCCATCGTGGCGGAGCTGCGCGCCCATCAAGTGCGCGCCGACGCGGATTTTGGCACCGACAAAATCAACGGAAAAGTCCTGCGCGCCGAGGAAGCCCGGGTGCATACCATGCTGGTCATCGGCCCGCGCGACATGGAAGCCGGCCAGGTCAGCGTCCGCCTCCACGGCAAAGGCCATCAAGGCGCCAAACCCAAGGGCGAAGTAGTAGCGGGCATTTTGCAGGCCATCAAGGAGCGGCAGCCGTAAATCAATCTTTTCTTTCCTTCACCCGCGTTGCGCACATAATGACCCTGACATATCGCCGGCAGCCCAAAGGCCCGAGCAGATTGCACTATGAACGAATTCAAATTTCTCTGTCCCCACTGCCAGCAAAGTATAGAGGCCACACCCGAATACTGCGGCGCCCAAATCAATTGCCCAAGTTGTCACACATCGATAGTCGTGCCGGATGCCTCGACTCCCCCTCCCATGCGGCCCGGCAAGCTCACGAAGGCTGCTTCCACCGTGCATTACGCCGCCACCACCCCGGCGATGGCGGCCGCCTTGCATCGAAAGGCCAAAAAACCGCGTATCGGCTTGTACGTCGGGCTGGGTGTGGGGGTTGCCGTGGCGGTGGCGGCGGTGATTTTCGCGCCCAAGTTGCTCGACAAATACAACCAGCACAAGGAAGTGGTCGCAGCCGAGCAGGCCGCGACCAACGCCCCCCCTCCTCCTCCACCGGAACTCGAAGCCGACGAGATTCTGCAAAAGCTCGACGCCACTTACAAGGCGTTCACCAGCTACAGCGCGCAAGGCATATCGGTTGGCACCGTGGACATGTCCCAAGTCAACCCCAAGCTCACGCAACCTCAGACGGTGACGACAAAACTGTCGCTGCGATTGGGAAGGCCGGACCATTATCGCATGGAGTGGGAGCGGGACGCGGGCACCCAACACGTCCAGGGCGCCATCTGGGCGGCTGGCAAAGGGAATTTTGTTCACACAGCCAATACCGCCAAAGTGAAGGACCGGGAGACGGCCTTGAATACGGCCGCAAGCTCTTCCGGCACGCTCGGATTGCTCACTGCGGCTGTATTTTTTGGCGAGACAAACAGCCCGACGACCATGCTCAAGAACTATATGAAGTCGCACAGCGAAACTCTTAACAACCAGAAATGCTACGTTCTGACCGGCCAGCTCGGCCATATGAACCTGATGTTCTGGATCCGCAAATCGGATTTCGTGATCGCCCAAACGGAGCTTATCCTGGGCGGAAAAGTGGATGAGGCGGAGCTGGCAGGCAAGACTTACGCCCAAAAAGCCCAATTGGAACGCGCCTCGAAAATGAAAGGCAATTTCATTGAAACCTACCAGGACATTGTCACGAACACGGTTTTAAATGCCACGGACTTCGAGACCTCCTTCCCGCCCAATTCCACTGCTCCGAAGCCCCAAAAACAGCCACGACCAAACAAACATTGAGAGGGCGTGCCGCCTCTTCAACGCAGTTCCAGGCCGTCGCGCAGCGCCGACTCTGCGACTCAATTCATCGGGCGAAGATTTGGCGGATGACTTCTTCGATGGGCACTTCCTGAATGTCTATGTCATCGACGGGCAGTTCGTCCAAAAGACGCTTGCAGACCGCGATGACGTGGTCACGCTTGATCTTGAGTTGGATGCGATTGGGGGATTGCTGGAGAACCTCGCCGAACTGGCGCAAATCGACCGGGGGAAAACTGGTTCCGCTCACCCAACTGATGGTCACGATTTTAAAATCGGCAAAACGATCGATGATGTCGCTGAGGAGACCGTCGAAAAAGATTTTGCCGTGGTCAATGATGATGACACGGCGGCAGAGTTCCTGGATGTCGGTCATGTAATGGCTGGTGAGGAGGATGGTTGTCTTTTTCCTGGCGTTGTAGTCACGCAGGAATTCGCGCACGATTTTTTGCGAGACAACGTCCAGCCCGATGGTTGGTTCGTCGAGGAACAAGACCCTGGGCTGATGCAGGAGGGAGGCGATCAGCTCCATCTTCATGCGTTCGCCCAGGGAGAGTTCGCGCACCATGACATTGAGCTTGTCGCCGACGGAGAGGAGTTCAGTCAATTCAGCCACCGTGCGCTCGAAGACCAAGGCTGGGATGCCGTAGATTTTACTGTTCAGCTCGAGAGATTCGCGGGCGGGAAGGTCCCACCAGAGCTGGTTTTTCTGGCCGAGCAGCAGGGCGAATTGGCGGCGGTATCCGTCCTCGCGCTGCCAGGGAACGTAGCCGAGGACGCGGGCCGCGCCCGCCGTGGGATGGAGCAGGCCGGAGAGCATTTTCAAAGTGGTGGTCTTGCCCGCGCCGTTGGGACCGAGGAAACCGACCAGCTCGCCTTCCTCAATGGCGAAACTGACTTGATCGACGGCGAGGGTCTGTTCGTAACGGCGATGAAAGAGGCCGCGCACAGCGCCGCCAAAGCCCGGCTCCTTCTTGTACGTCCGAAACGCCTTGGTTAAACCATGGACTTCGATCAGGGACATTGGGAACGCTCCCCCGGCTACCGCAGCAGTTGCTTCTCGAGATAATGGACGGCCTGACGAACGTTGGAATCGACTTCCATGCGGTCTTTGACGAGGCGGCAGGCGTGCAATACGGTGCCGTGATCGCGTCCGCCGAAGGCTTCACCGATGGTGTTGAGGGAGCTTTCCGTCATTTGCCGGGAGAGGAACATGGCGACCTGCCGGGGAAAGGCGATGTTCTCCGGGCGGCGCTTGCTGGTCATGTCGGCCAGACGAATATCGTAATGGTCCGCCACTCTTTTCTGGATGCAATCGATATTGACGGCGAAGCGGCCTTCCTCGTGCAGCACTTCACGCAGCAGGCCTTCCACCACAGTCAGCGTCAGTTTCTTGCCGGTGAGCGAGGCGAAGGAGGCCACGCGGATCAAAGCGCCTTCCAGGCGGCGGACGTTGGTGCGGATGCGGTTGGCGAGGAAGGTGACAATTTCCTCCGGCAATTCAACGCCCATGGCCTTTTCCTTCTTGCGCAAAATGGCCATGCGCGTTTCGACGTCGGGGGGCTGCATTTCTGTGACCAAACCCCATTCAAAGCGGGAGACAAGGCGCTGCTCGAGGTTCTGGATTTCGGCCGCGGGACGGTCGCAGGTCAGAACGATTTGTTTATGGCCCTCGTGCAGGGCATTAAACGTATGGAAGAACTCCTCCTGAATGCGTTCCTTGCCGGCCAGGAACTGCACGTCATCGATGAGCAGGACGTCCGCCTGGCGATGTTTGCGGCGGAAGCGAACCAACTGATTGTTTTGAATGGCCTCGATATATTCGTTGGTGAATTTTTCGGACGAAAGATAGGTGACGCGCGCCCCTTTTTTGGTGCCGGCGATGTGCTGACCAATGGCGTGCAGCAAATGCGTTTTGCCCAGACCCACCCCGCCATAAAGAAAAAGCGGGTTGTAGGATTTGCCAGGCGCTTGCGAGACGGCCATGGCGGCGGCATGGGCGTGGTTGTTGTTCTCACCCACGACGAAGGATTCGAAGGTGTTTTTAGGATTTAGGGTAATTTCGGCGCGAACACCATTATGGCGTTCGACCGGATCGGCGGGCGCCTTGGCTTTGGGTTTGGGGTCTGAGCCAGGCGCACTGAGAGTGCTGCCGCCGGCATTGACGCGGAATTTCACCTTGAGAATCTGCCCGGAGGCCTGTGCCAGCACGTCGCGGATCAATCCCAGGTAGTTGTCCTTGAGCCAGACCTCGCAGAAATCGTTGGCCACTTCCAAGACCAGCGTTTCCCCTTCCAAGGTCACGGCCTTGATCGGAAGGAACCACAAATTATAGATGTCCGTGTTCAACATGGTGCGCAGCAATTTCTGCGCTCCCCCCCAGATTTTATCGGCGGATGCTTGCATTTGATTTTTTCGCCAAAGCCCTGATATTCAATAATTATTCACCGGCACCATCCCGAAGATCAAAACCGCCTCCCTGCCACGGGCGACGGATGCCCACCAAACAAATTCTGCGATTGGAAAGACAATAGTGTGCCATTGCACGCGGCAACCCCATCATTTTGTTCCTAAATAGCTGACTATAAACGGTTTGAACCTCAAACATACTGTCAAACATTCTGTGTCGCGTGCCGTGCCTGAAACTGGTCCCGGTGTTCAAGCTGGTAGCGAGTGTTCTAGACAAATAACACCCTCCTGACCAGAACAACATATTAACTCTTATTCACGACTTATTCACAATCCACAAAACCCTTTAAAATCAGGGCTTCTGTGATAATTCAGCCGGCAAATCGACGCTGCGCAAGGCAGCGCATCCGACTGGTTTTTTGGCCATCATGGCGGAGAAGCATCAAATCGCTTCGTCGCCTGATTCCTCGGTGCGAATCCGGATGGCCCTCTCGATATCGCTGACAAACACTTTGCCATCGCCGATTTTGCCCGTGCGCGCTGCGCGAACGATCGCTTCCACCGCTTGCTGGACCAATGAATCGGCCAGGACGACCTCAATTTTAATCTTCGGGAGAAAATCGACCGTATATTCGCTGCCGCGGTAAATTTCCGTGTGGCCCTTTTGGCGGCCAAAACCCTTGACCTCGGAGACGGTCAATCCTTGCGCTCCCACACCGGACAGCGCCTCTTTCACCTCTTCGAGCTTGAACGGTTTGATGATGGCTTCAATCTTTTTCATGGACTGCGCGTAGCGCAAGTGGGATATTAACAAGCGGGTGGCGGGTGTAAACAGGAATCTGAAAAAAAGTGACAAAAACTCAAATATTGGGGGGCCGAGTCTTGCGGCAAAGTGAAACAGTCGGGCTGAGAAGTGAAAGAACCGGGAAAAAGCGAGGCTTTCGGGATTTTGGAGCAGATTTTTGGATTTTGGTTGAACAAAAATATTTGAAAATAGTCCATTGACATTGGAAGCGAATTATGGTTTAATGATTGAGAGTAGGAGAGCAATGATTTTTGGGGCAAAGTTGGTTGAAGTTGTTCTTTGTTTGCCCATGACATTTCGGTTGTTAGTATTGTACAGCAATAACCGGATATCCCGCTAATCCTACAGGTGTACTAAATTCGAAAATTCCCCGGGCCTTTTGGTCACCCTCTGACCACGAGGCCCGGTTTTTTTGTCTGCGCCATGCCAGCCTGACAATCCGGGACAATCTCTCCTTGCGCCTCCAAATACCGGGCAAAAACTTCCCCACAATCGAAAACTCCCAGTTGCCGGATAACTTTTAGGCATTTGTAAACTTCTGCCTATAAATCACTTCCACTTTCCATGCCGGCATCCGCTGAAGGATGGCAACACTTCTGCTTCACATGGTCTCGGACGACAAACACAACATGAATTCATCACTGCCAGGTAGCGGATTATGGGGATGCATATGCGGGGTTGCTTTCACTTTCACCCAAAAGGAGTCATGATCGACACACTTTGTGCCCCGCCCCCGGTTCCCTCGACAGCCGAGCAGCGCCGTACCAACCAACGGAATCTTTGGCGCCGTTATTCCCGTTCACGCCGCGGCGGGCGGCTGGAGAACAGCCTCGTGGAGCAATACATCCCTTTGGTCAAGACCGTTGTTGGGCGACTGGCCATGACCCTGCCCTCCCACGTCAACGTGGACGATCTTTACAGCGCCGGCTTGGTGGGTTTGCTCAATGCCATGCGCCGGTTCAAGCCGAATAACGGCACTTCCTTTGAAACTTACGCCCGGGTACGCATCCGCGGGGCGGTCTTCGACGAATTGCGCCGACTGGACTGGGTGCCCCGCTCGGTCCATGAGAAGGCCAAAAAAATCGAGAAAACGATGGAGGCATTGACCCAGAAGACCGGCTCCGTCCCGAACGATTTCCAGATGGCCAAGGCTCTTGACATCCCCCTGCGCGATTACGAGGATCTGCTGGAGGAAATTCGCCCGGCCACTTACGTGTGCCTGGATGCCTTGCAAGGGGCCAAGAATGACCATGGCGGATGTTCTCATGAAATCATCGCGGACGATTCTCAGGCCAGCCCTGAGGAACAGACGGCGACGCACGAATTGGCGCAGTTAATCGAGAAACGCCTCAAGCAACTGCCGGAAATGCAACGCAAAGTGCTGGGACTGTATTACTTCGAAGATCTCCGGTTGCGCGAAATCGCGGAAGCCTTCGGCGTGACCGAATCACGCATTTGCCAGATTCATGCCCAGGCGATCCTGGCCATCAAATCACTCTTGAAGCGGGAAGACCCGGAAGTCTTCAACTACGCATCCTGACCAAGGCGGCAAACAGTATTCTGCAACCGCCTGACTGAGCGCGTCAGCCCTTCCAGCCTTCCAGCCGGTGCTCCGGCGCGTGTGTGCCGATGTAGCCAGCCGGCGCCACCGTCCCAATCGATCCCTTCACCGCCTCATCGCACTTCTCCCGCGTTTCCGGCGTCGAGTGATAGGCGTCGGCAAGAGCGAGCGACGTGAACCATTTTCCCCAAAACTCACTGCGCCACTCTTTGGTTTCCTTTTTCGCCCGGAACGGCGCGACAACCGTCTCCAGATCCTGCGCCAGGATGCGATTTGTGACACAGAGGTCGAGTTTATCACCCAGTCGTCCGCCGAGATGCACCGATCCCGGAACGGCCGGCATCAGCACATCCCTCGCCACAACGTCCACTCCGTCCATCTTGATGGCGGTGTCAGTGGCATTCAGCGCAGCCAAGGGAGCCATCAGAGCGATGATAAACAAGCAGATGTATCGTATAGCGTTGACATATTCCAGTTCACAACTGGTGGGTTGCGACTGGGACAAGTTGATGGAGAAATGACGGCATCGGCGCAACCTATTGAGCCGGGGCCGGAGGCAGATCAATCCGTCGCCCTGTTCGCGCGGATTTCCTGGCGGCGTCCAATATCTCCGTGACCGTGAGGTTCATCTCAAGGGAGGAGAGGCCGGAAGGTTTGATTTCACCACGAACCACCGAGACCAGGTAAGAAAGCTGATCCAGGAACGGACTGGAAGGAGCCAGCGCAGGCAAGTCAACTTCAGCTTCATGCCCACCGGCTTTTCGAAGGCGCACCGAATCCCTCCGAGGAACCAGCAAGTAGCCAGCCGTGCCATAGACTTCCATGTCCTTGCGATCGATTGCCCAGTTCCACGATGCCTGGATGATCCCCTGGGCCTTCGGATAGGCAAGCACCACCGTTGCCTCGTCCTCGACCTTGGGATAAATCTCCGGTTTAATCTGCTGCGTCACGGCAAAAACTGAACTCGGCCGCTGCCCTGCCATCAACCAGGTAATGAGATCAGCGCCGTAACAGCCAAAATCCGGCAATGCGCCGCCGCCATTCAACTTCGGGTCCGTCAGCCATTTGAGGAATGTTGCTGAACACCCAATCTCCTTTGGCCCGCGATGCCCGTCATGCACGACGATTTTGCGCAGATCGCCGATGCCATGCTGCTCGACCGCCAATTCACAAGCGACCTGGTTGGCCCGATACCAGGTCGTTTCGTAATTCACAATGACCTCAATTCCGCCTCTTTTGGCTGCCGCCCGGATCGCCCGCGCCTCGTGCATATTTACCGCCAGCGGTTTCTCCATCATCACATCGATGCGCAAAGGCGCGCACATCTCCACCACGCGTCGATGATCCAGCGTGGTCGTGAAAGCCGCCACGGCGTCCACATTTGTTTTTGCGAGCAGAGCCGCCAGGCTGGGGTAAAAAAGATTATCGGGCAGCTTGAACCGCCTTGCGTAAGTCGCCGCCAATACATGATCCGGCTCCACAATGCCGACCAATTGAACATCCGGGCGGTTTTGCGTCAGGGGAATGAATCCGTAAGCATGATCGTGAACCAAGCCGATCATGGCGATACGGACGGGCGGATTGAGTTCCGCCGACCAAACAGCGTCAATCGACAAAAGGAGACAAAAAAAGACGACGAATTTCTTCATAATTTGACTGGAGAGTACCAGTTTGAAACTGCTTTTCAATCATGGCCTGAAGCAGGTGATTCTGTCGAACCCCTTCGCTCGCCGCACGGCTTAAACGGAGGCGGAAAAGAAAAGGTCCTCCGCGCTGAGGTGGGAAGGATCCAGCAACGTGACGGGTTGTGGTTCACCATCGCCGTCTTGTCGTCAGGGGTTTTCGGCGGCGACCTTGCCATCGCGCCAGATGTAGATTGGTGTGCCGTTCCATGCGGGCGGTTTTACGCACCACCCTGCAGCCCGGTGAATTAATGTTTTGGCGGCAGTTCGCGGATGGACGACCAGGAAACTTCCGCAACCTGGCCATTGTCATAGCGAACCTCGAAACCAAGGTGGCATTCGTCGTCAAGGAGGACTTCGACGGGTTGCGCTTTTGGAGAAATCTTATTGGCTTTGCGGATGGTCGCATGCGGTTCCAAAAAGCTCAATTCATCATCGAACTCGACATCGAAGGCGTCTTCCAACGCCAAATAGCGCACACCTTTAATGCGAACCATTTTGGCGGTGCCAAACGGTTTCTTCAGATATTCAACAAACACGGCATGGCGCGCAGACGGGCCGTGTGCTGAAGCGCCGCCGGGGTGCCAGGGTTTTTCGGAGATGCGGGTATTCCCAATTTGTTTTGTCACCCCGCCCGAACAACAGAGTCACCTTTTCGGAATGAAACCTGGAACCCCGGTCTCCACCACCGCATTGAGCCTGCTTCTGGTTTGAATGTGGTTGATCTCCTCAACGGCAACTTCTGGAATCTCGGAGATGTTGTAATTCTCGCGAGCGCGCTCCAGGGTCTTCGCAGTGGTAAGGACGGCCGTTCCACGTTGGATCCCCCAAGCGAGCAGAACTTGGGCTGATGTCTGGGAGGATTGCCGGGCGATGGCCAGAACTGCCGGGTCTTCAAGCGGGCCGGGCCGTATTCCATGACCCAGTGGCGCAAATGCCATAAAAACAATGCCCTTCTGCTTGCAGAACTCCAAAAGCTCCGTCTGAGGCAGATACGGATGCGATTCAACTTGGACCACGGCCGGTTTGATCCTCGCGGCCTCATAGAGGGGTAGTAGGTTTTCAAGAACGACGTCGGATAATCCAATGGCTCCGCACTTGCCCCGATCAGCGAGACTTTCCATCGCTCTCCAAGTCTCAAGAAGACTGACACCACGGTCATAAATGATATTCCCGCTTGCGTCTCGCGGATCCATGTTGTTTCCCGGTTGAAATGCGAAGGGGGTGTGGATCAGGTAAAGATCCACGTAACTGATTCCAAGGCGCCCAAGACTCGCGTCGAAGGCCGGTTCGACACGCTCCGGCCGATGATTGGTATTCCACAGCTTCGTAGTGATGAACACATCCTCACGGGCGATTGTTCCAGTTGCGAACTCCGCCTGCAATGCCTCACCCACCTCACGCTCATTCCGATATCGTTCCGCGCAATCAAAGTGACGAAATCCAACCCTTAATGCGTTCGTGGTTGCGCTCTTGGTTTCAGCGGGATCCGGTATCAAAGTTCCGAAACCCAGGGCCGGAATGGCGCCTGTCCCAAAGTTAAGGGGAATTCTCGCAAAGCGAAGGTTCGAAGGCTGGTTGGATGTCATAGGCTGTCGTGGTTCGGATTATCATTTTCACGAGTACACAGTTTCATGCACGCCTCAAACAATCTTTCGTTGTCGCCGCGACCTTCGGTGCCCTTACCTCCAAACGGCGGGGCGTTGGTCACGGCTGCCACTGGACTTGCCGGCCGCATAGTTCAGCTTGGAATTCTTCCATTTCAAATCAAGCTGCTCTGCGCAAACGCCTCAACGCGTATTTTATCTCCGGACCTCTTTTTGTCAAATGGCGCTACCGGTGGCGCTTGCGGCCAATCTATCAATCTGCCATCGAAAAGGTTTCCATGGCTAGGGCGCGCACTCCGTTGCGCGCCGTGGCTGGCTTGGGAGTGCCAGCCCAACCAGTTCAAATCTGTGTCCATCCAAGTCCATCCGTGGTTGAAAAGTTTGAATCCCGAAATATTCTCGCCTGAAATGCCAAAATTGCCAAAATCCGTGCAATGCCAGCCCTGTTTATTTACTGATGCCGCGCTCACTTTGACGGATGAATTCGACCAGGTGGCGGAGTTCCGGCAGGGGCGGGAGTTCGGCTTCAATCCGCGCCAGGGCGTTGGGGGTGGAGAGTTTGGCGCGAAACAGGATCTTGTAGGCTTGCTTGAGGGCCGCTTGGGCTTCTTTGGATACTCCGTGGCGTTCCATGCCGACTTTGTTGGTGGTCCGGACTTCAGCCGGGTCGCCATCGGCCATCATGTAGGGGGGAATGTCCTGGGTGACTTTGGAGCAGCCGCCGATGATGGCCATGCTGCCGATTCGGCAAAAGGGATGGACCGCCGCCAGGCCGCCAATGTTGGCATGGTCTTCGACAGTGATATGCCCGCCCAGCGTGCCCACGTTGGACATGATGATGTAATCGCCCAGCGTGACGTCGTGGCCAACATGGCTGTAGGCCATGATATGGTTGTGCGAACCGATGGCCGTGACGCCGCCGTCGTTGGTGGCGCTGTTAACGGTCACGCTCTCACGAAAGGTGTTATGGCTTCCGATGAGGGTGCGGGTGGTGCCGCCCTTCCATTTCAGGTCCTGTGTTTTCAGGCCGATGCAGGCAAAAGGGAAGATTTCGTTCTCCTCGCCAAGGGTGGTATGGCCGTCCAGCACGACATGGGAAAGGAGCCGGCAGCGCGCGCCCAGCGTGACGTGGGCGCCAATGACACAGTAAGGCCCAATGAGGCAGTCCGCGCCGATATGCGCATCGGGATGGATGACGGCAGTGGGATGGATCGAGTTCATCATGTTCTATCAAAAAGAATAAAAGTCACTTCCGCCTCGCTGACAGTCTGGCCATCGACGGAGCAGACGCCTTTGGCCTTGCCTATTTTACCGCGCGACTTGATGAATTCCACGGAGATGACGAGGGTGTCGCCGGGCCGGACGGGCTTGCGCCAGCGCACGCTTTCGGCGGACATGAAATACGCCAGTTTGCCAAAATTCTCGGCCTGCCGGAGCATCATAATGCCGGCGACCTGGGCGATGGCTTCCAATTGCAGGACGCCGGGCATGATGGGATGGCCCGGGAAATGCCCCTGGAAATATGGCTCGTTGGCGGTGACGTTTTTGAGGCCGACAATTTTGTTGCCGTCGATCCTGGTAATTCTGTCCACCATCAAAAAGGGGTAACGATGGGGAATGATCTTCATCAGGCGGAGCGTGTCCAGCTCGTCCCCATCGCGGATGGCGATGCCCTCCCCCTCCGGGCTGGGAGCGGCTTGGGGCGGGGGAGCGAAACTTTGGGCGGCCTCGAGCGGCTTGCGCATTTGCAAGTTGATCTGGCGGGCCACCTCGCAATTGGCGGCGTGACCCGGCTTGACGGCAACAACGTGGCCGGTGATCGGCCCGCCTGCCAGCGAAAGGTCGCCGATGATGTCGAGGATTTTGTGGCGGACAAACTCGTTGGCATAACGCAATGGCTCGGTTGTCAAAATGGCGTCATCGCGGATCACAACGGCGTTCTCCAAACTGCCGCCCTTGATCAGGCCGTTTTTGATCAGATACTCGATTTCTTCGAAGAAACAGAAGGTGCGGGCTTGGGCCAGGTCGCGTTCCCAAGTTTCGGGGGTGACCGTCACGCTGTAAAACTGGGTAAAGCGGCCTTTGGAATCGGCGCTCGTGCAAGTGATCTTCAGGCTTTCGTGCGGGAAGACCGAGATGGTGGTCTCGCCGTTGTCGAACGAGATGGGGGTCTGGATGTGAAAGACTTCGCGCGGCTCGTCCTGCGCGACGACGCCGGCCGCCTCGATCATTTTGACGTATTCGCGCGCGCTGCCGTCGGCGATGGGCGGCTCGTTGGAGTCCAGTTCGACGATGGCGTTATCCACGCCGCGTCCGGCGAAGGCGGCCAGGACATGCTCGACGGTGTGGATTTTGGCATTGCCCTTCGCAAGGGAAGTGTTGCGGTTGGTGGTGGAGACATAATCGATGCGCGCCTCGATTTCGGGTTTGCCCTCCAAATCAATGCGGCGGAAGCGGATGCCGGAGTTGGGGGGAGCGGGCAGGAAGGTCATGGTGACGGCATTGCCGCTGTGGAGGCCGACGCCCGAAAAGCCCGCCGATTGCCGCAGTGTCTGTTGGTATAACACGGCGAAAGTTAAAACCCAACAGGAGGCATTTGGCAATTCTTTACATGTGTCTTGCTTCAACCCGCAGGTTGGTCGAGGACTTCGCGGAGTTTGCGGGCCAAGGCGCTGGGGGTGAAGGGTTTTTGCAAGAGGGATGTGCCGGGGTCCAGCACGCCTTGATGCGCAATGGCGTTTTCGGTGTAGGCCGAGGTAAAAAGTATCCTGGTTTTGGGATAGATGATTTTGAAGCGCTCCGACAGTTCTTTGCCGTCCATGTGCGGCATGACAACATCGGTGAACACCAGATCGACGTGTCCCATGCCCGGTTGGTGTCTGAGGTTCAATGCTTCGACGCCATCGGCTGCCTTGAAAACGGTGTAGCCCAGGCGGGTGAGGAGCGTCGAGGCCATTTCGCGCAAGGCGGGATCATCCTCAACCAGCAAAATGGTTTCAGTTCCGCACGGCAAACGGTCAAGGTCCGGACGCGGCGGGTGAATGGGCAGGGTTGCTTCGACCTGGGGGAGATAGACTTTGAAGGTGGCGCCCCTTGAAGTCTCGCTGTAGGCATTTATGTGGCCGCCGCTCTGTTTGAGGATTCCATAGCAGGTGGCCAGACCCAGTCCGGGGCCTTCGCCAACGCCCTTGGTGGTGAAGAACGGCTCAAAAATCTGCTGTTTGGCTTCAGGTTTGATGCCGGGGCCGGTGTCCGATATGGCGAGCATCACGTATTCTCCCGGTTTCAATCCCTGGAAGTGGCTGACGTACTGTTGATCCAGGGTAACATTGGCGGTTTCGAGGGTAAGTTTGCCTCCGTTGGGCATTACGGCGGCGGCGTTCATGGTGATGTTGACGATAACTTGTTCCATTTGGCCGGGGTCCATTTGGACCAGCTTGAGACCGGCGGCGGGAACGATGCGCACATCGACGCTCCGGCCCATCAGATGCTTCAAAGTGCCTTCCATGTCGGCCAAGACCAGGTTGAGATCAAGGCTTCTGGGCTGGAGGATCTGTTTGCGTCCGAAGGCCAAAAGCTGGCGGGTGAGTTTGGCGGCCCGTTCGGCGGCGTGGTGGATTTCGATGGCAGGTTTGGCCAGGCGGCTTTCGGCGGGAAGATCGCTGAGAATGATTTCCGCCTGGCCGAGGATGGCGGTGAGGATGCTGTTGAATTCGTGAGCGATGCCGCCGGCCAATTTGCCGACAGTATCCATCTTCTGGGATTGAAACAACTGGGCCTCGAATCGTTTGCGCTCGGAGATGTCGCGAATGATGGTCGATAAGAACTCCAGTGTGCCATCGGGAGTTCTGTGGGCGAGGATGACTTGGGAGACGGGGATTCCCCGCCCGGCCCGGTTTAAGAGGATGCTCTCGCCGCGCCAGGAACCTTGACGGATGGCGGCGGGGATTCCCTCGGTCATAACGGGATCCGCGGCGGGATTGGGGAGAAAATCAGAGACGACAAAGGGGGCAATGTCCTGCTCAAGGCCGACACCAAGCAGAATGCGGCCAGCTCGGTTGATGTAGAGGATATGTCCGCCGGGATCGCTGATGCCGACCAGGTCGGTGGTGGATTCGAGGATGGCCGCCAAGCGGACGCGGGCCGCCTCGGCGCGTTTGCGCTCGGAGATGTCGCGGAAAGTCCAGACCCTGCCATAGTACTTTCCATCTTTGCCAATGGCCGGAAAAGAATAGCGTTCCAGGACGGTTCCATCCTTCATTTCGATCTCGTCGTGGCTGGTTTCGTTTGGGTGTGAATTGAGATAGAGGATCTTTTGGGAGAACTGTTCGGGATTCTTCATTTTGTCCGCGGCCCAGCGGAGGCGGGTGGCCTCGCTTTGCTCGCTGGCGATGTGCTCGGGCACTTTGCACAAATCAAGGAAACGCTGGTTTTGGAGGGCGGGTTTTCCGTCCTGGTCAACGACCAGAATACCGTCCATGGAAGAATTGACCTTGGCCTCGAGGAAGGCGGTCTTCCAGCGCAACTCTTGTTCCGCCCGCGTATGTTCGGCGATCTCGGACTGGAGTGATTGGTTGGCTTGGAGCAACTCGCGGGTGCGCTGGGCGACGGCGCTCTCCAACTCCTCCATTTTTTGACGGGACTGTTGGAGGAGCGCCCGTTTCTCGGTCAGGGAGTGCGCCAATTGGAGCACTTCGACCGTGTCAAATGGTTTTTTCAGGATGAGGAGGCCGTGCCGGTTTCCGACTGTTTCAAACAGCTCCTTCCACGAATAATCAGCGTAGGCGGTGCAGATGACGATTTGGATGTCGGGATCCACGGCCAGGATGCGCTGGGTTGTCTCGATACCGTCCCAGCCGGGGGGCATGCGGACATCGACAAACGCCATGGCGAAAGGACGGCCTTCGGCAAGCGCCTTTTTCACGGACAGCAAGCCGTCCTGCCCCTGATAAGCGGAATCCAGTTCATAACAGAGTTTCGGGGCTACACGCGCTGCGTCCGCAAACAAGGCCCTCGCTGTTGCCTCGAGGGCGGCAACGGCGGTGGGGTCAGGACAAAGGATCTTGCGAAAATCCCCATGGATGGCGCGGTTGTCATCGATAATGAGGATGCGCCGGTTTATTTCATGAGGAGGCTCATTCATGGCAGCCCCCAGTCGGACCGATCAGAGAGGTCGGAAAAGGCGCTCCGGCCAACCGGGGCGCCCATTCCAGCAACCCTCCCCACAATTCATAGAGATACATAAACGGGTCCGGGTCTAATTGGCATCAAGCATTTCGCGCACTTTGCAAAGAAGAGCGGCCGGGGTGTAAGGTTTGGGCAGGAAATCAACGCCGGCCTCAAGCACCCCGTGGCCGGCAATGGCGTCGTCGGTGTAGCCGGAGGTGAAGAGGATTTTGATATCGGGATAAGTAGTTTGCAGCCATTCGGCCATGACCTTGCCACCCATTTGCGGCATGATGACATCGGTGATGACCAAACGGATGGGGGATCCTTTGTGTTCGCGGGCCACGAACATGGCGTGCAAGCCGTTGGAGGCCCTGAGCACTTCATAGCCCTGGGCTTGCAGGATGTCGCGAGTCAGATGCCTGAGAGAGGGATCGTCTTCCACAACCAGCACGGTTTCTGTCCCGCGCGGCAACGGTCCGCCCTGGATCTGCCTTGCGTCGGCATCCAACAAACCCTCGACCTGCGGAAAATAAATCCTGAAGGTCGTGCCTTTGCCGACCTCGCTGTCCACGGCGATGTGGCCGGCGGATTCCTGGACAATGGTCTGGCAGGTGGCGAGTCCCAAGCCTGTGCCTTTGCCCTTGGGTTTTGTGGTGAAAAACGCGTCAAACATTCGCGCTTTCACTTCGTCGGTCATGCCGGTTCCCGTGTCGCTGACGCTGAGCAGCACGTATTCGCCTGCGGCCACGCCCTTGTGGGTGCGGGCATAACAGGCGTCCAGCGTGACATTGCCGGTCTCGATGGTGAGCTTGCCGCCGTTGGGCATGGCGTCGCGGGCATTAACGACCAGATTCATGAGCAACTGACCGAGGTAGCCGGAATCGGCCTTGATATGCCCGAGGCGTTTTCCCTGGACGATGGTCATGATGATGTGCTCGCTGATGAGGCGTTGCAGCATTTTGGTGATTTCTTTTATCTCATCATTGAGATCGAGAACGGCGGGTTGCACGGTCTGGTTGCGGCTGAAGACCAGCAGTTGGCGCGTCAAGGCGGCGGCGCGCTCCGCAGTGTGCCGAATGGTCTCGAGATTGCCCCGGATCGGGTCGTTGGGGGGAAGTTTATCCATGGTCAGATCGCTGTAGCCCATGATGATGGCGATGATGTTGTTAAAGTCATGGGCCACGCCGCCGGCCAACTGACCAACGACTTCCATTTTCTGCGCTTCGATGAATTTGGCCTCCATCTTGAACCGCTCGGTGATGTCTTCGGCGGTGCCGACAATCCGGTAGATTAAGCCCTCGCGATTGCGCACGGGAAAGGCCCGGTCGCGAATCCAGCGCAGTGTGCCGTCCGGGCGGAGGATGCGATAAGTTTCATCGTAATCGCCGCGCTCCTGTTTGGCGCCGGAGGCTTCGAGGACACGCTGGCGGTCGTCGGCGTGGACGGCGTCGAACCAGCTTTGGGGCGATTGGTAGAGGCTGTCACAGGAGCGGCCCCAGATTTTTTCGTAGGCGGGGCTGATATAGAGCATCTGGCGGCTGGAGGGAGCAATCATCCAGAAGATTTCGTTGATGTTCTCAGCCAGTTGGCGGAATTTTTCCTCGCTTTCGCGCAACTCGTCTTCGGCGCGCTGGCGCTGGCGGCAAAGCTGTTGTTCATCCAAGGCGCGCCGCACGGCGCTGCCCAGCCGCGCAACCCGGTCCTTCAGCAAGTAATCCGTGGCGCCGTATTTCATGGCTTCAACAGCGATGTCTTCGCCCACAGTCCCGGAAACCAGAATGAAAGGAATTTTCAAGCCGCTTTCGCGCAACAGTTTCACCGCGCGCAGGCCGGTGAAACTCGGCAGCGCATAGTCGGACAGGATAATGTCCGGCTGTTTTCTGATTTCAGCCAAAAACTCCGCTTCCTCCTTTACCCGTTTCCAAGTCGGATTGAAGCCGGCGCGGCTCAGTTCATGCAGCATCAAATCCGCGTCATCCTGCGAGTCTTCAACGACTAAAATATTGAGGGGGGTGGTCATGTGTGGAATCAGCTTTTTGGGGTGTGGTTGAAGTGCAGCCAGTACTGGCCAAGCAGCCCGACAGATTGGCCAAACTTCTCGAAATCCATCGGCTTGACGACGTAGCTGTTGACCCCCAGTTCGTGGCTTTTGGCCACGTCGCTTTCCTCCTGCGAGGAACTCAAGACCACGACCGGAATGGTTCGGGTGCGCGGGTCGGATTTCAAGCGCCGCAGGACTTCGAGTCCGTCCACCCTGGGCAGTTTCAGATCGAGAACGATGACTTTTGGGCGGTTGGCGGCGTTGCGTTGGGCGTGGCATCCGGTACAGAAGATGTATTCCAACGCCTCGGCCCCGTCCCGGATGATTTGCAAGCGCGCCACCAGTCCGGCCTTCTCGAAGGTGTGGACGAAGAAGGCCACGTCGTCGGAGCCGTCCTCGATCAGCAAAATTTCATCCAGTTCAGTTTGCATAATCTTGCCCGGCGCCGTTTCCGATGGTGAAATAAAATGTTGCGCCTTTCTCCGGCTCGCCATGCGCCCAGATGCGACCGCCATGGCGGTGAATGATGCGCTGGACGATGGCCAGGCCGACGCCCGTGCCTTCAAATTGCTCCGGCGGGTGCAAGCGTTGGAAAACACCGAAGAGTCTGTCGGCGTATTCCATCTCAAAGCCGGCGCCGTTGTCTTTGACGAAATAGACGCACTGGCCATTTTCGCGGCGCGCGCCGATATCGATGACGGCCGGATCGCGCCGCCGGGAGTATTTGAGCGCGTTGGAAATCAGATTGGCAAAGACCTGTTGCAAAAGGGTGGGATCGGCCTCGCACTCGGGAAGTTCGGAAAGACAGACCCTGACGCGGCGGCCCGTCTGCTCGCCGTGAAGCTCTTCCAAAACATGGCTGATAATCGGCCCCGGCGAGATCTTTCGTTTGCTGATCTGTTGGCGGCCCAGACGCGAAAAAGCCAGCAGGCCGTCGATCAACTCTCCCATCCTGACGGCATTGGAACGGATGCGATCAAGCTGCTGCAGCGCAGCGGGCGGGAGTTGGGGTCCGAAATCCTCCTGCAAGATGCGAGAGAAACCGGTGATGGCGCGGACGGGGGCGCGGAGATCGTGGGAGACGGAATAAGAAAAGGCCTCCAATTCAGCGGTGCGCTCGATGACCCGCTGTTCCAATTCGAGATTCAACTGGTTGATTTCCTCCTCGGCCGCCTTGCGGTCCGTGATGTCGGCGCGGATGGCGACGTATTGGCGGGGTTTGCCTTGATCGTTGAGGAACGGCACGATGGTCGCATCCACCCAGTAGAAAGTCCCGTCCTTGGCCTTGTTTTTGATCTCGCCCTTCCAGACTCTGCCCTGGGCAATGGTAGTCCAGAGATCGCGGAAAAACTCCTTGGGGTGGTGGCCCGAGTTGATGATGCGATGGTCCTGGCCAAGCAATTCCTGGCGGGAATATTTGGAGATGGCGCAGAACTTATCGTTGACGCAAGTGATTTTGCCCTGCGGATCGGTGACGGCCACGATGGCGTGCTCGTCCAGGGCGGCTTTGAGGTCGCTTATCTCCTTCAGCGAGGCCCTTAATTGTTCTTCAGCGTTCATAGCTATGCGTCTTCTCATTTTTGGATGGGTCTGAAGCATCCGTGCGCGACCCGCGCCAACTCCATTTTTAGAGGCTAATGCTCGTGCAATGAACTCCTGTGGGCGCCACGAGCCATTAATTCGGGCGGTTTCAACAACGCCCAATTGAGATTCAACGGCAGCGTGGCCTGCCCCAACCCTTGAAAATCGACCGGTTTGGTGATGCAACTTTTGGCCCCCAATCGCCGGCATTCGGCCAGTATCTGGGAGTCCTGCGAGTCAGTCAGAACCACCACCGGAATAGACCGCGTCCGTTCGTCTGCCTTGAGGCGATGCAGCACTTCGATCCCGCTGATTCTGGGCAGGTGCAAATCCAGGAGTACCAAATGAGGGCGGTTTTGCAATTTGCGGCCTGCGAAGTTTTCCGCGGAGAAGAGGAAGTCCAGGGCCTCTTTGCCATCACGAACGACCCGGACGGGATTTGTGATGCGGGCCTGCTTGAAAGCGTGCAGGGTCAGGGCGATGTCGTCCGGGTTGTCTTCCACCATCAGGATATCGACGTAAGAGCCGGAAGGGGGCGCACCCGGCGCGCCGGCGGCATGCAGGAGGTTGCCGGTGGATACTTGCAAGGCGGCGGCCAGCCTGTCGATGCTCTTGAGGGTGACGTTGCGGCCGCCACTTTCAATACCCGCGATGTAGGTCTGATGCAGGCCGGCGCGTTTGGCCAGCGTCGCCTGGGAAATATCCAGGCTATAGCGCAGCCTCCTCACGGCTGCCCCAAACTGCGATATGATTTCAGGAGTCGCCATGGAGCTAAGGACGGTTAATACTTTATATCAACCTTGCGAATCTGTAAATAGATTATAAACAATAATCGCAACAAGTAGATATTCTCTACTCTAAGTGACGATGGGGCAAAGGATTGGAATCCTTGCCCCGGTTGCCATGTCACTCAGAGTCTGCATTATGTCGTTGACTACACTGACTCACTGGTTGCCGGCGTTTGCGGTTGACCGGCGCGCGCTCGATGTCCAAGCTGTGCCATTGCTGGCAACTCATTAACTGCTTTATTCAAACCGGACCCTCCGATTCCGGTCACGCTCAGCGACCCGGAGGAAATCCGCGGGCAGTTCCGCGTCTGGCGGCGGCGCGTGCTTCTGTCAACCATCGTCGGTTATGCGCTCTTCTATTTCGTGCGGCAGAACCTGCCCATGGCCATGCCGGCGATGAACCAGACTCTCGGCATCAACAAGCAGAATCTGGGGCTGTTTCTGACGTTGCACGGCTTGCTTTACGGGGTGTCGAAATTTGCCAACGGCTTTCTAGGCGACCGCGCCAACGCGCGGGCAATGATGGTCGCGGGTCTGGCCGGGTCCGCGGCGCTGAACATTTTTTTTGGGATGAACTCGACGGTTTTGGCTCTGGGCCTGATCTGGATGCTCAACGGCTGGTTTCAGGGGATGGGCTACCCGCCTTGCGCGCGATTGACGACCCATTGGTTTTCGCCGAAGGAACTGGCCACCAAAATGTCCATATGGAACACCTCCCATCAAATCGGCGGCGGGCTGATTTTGATTTTATGCGGGTACCTGGTGGAGCACTGGGGGTGGCGCTCGTGTTTTTTTGTCCCGGCCGGCATCGTTCTGTTGGGGGCGTGGTATCTTTGGCGTTGCCTTCCCGACACCCCGCCGTCGGTCGGACTGCCGGAAGTGGAAGGAACACAAGGCGCGTCCGGGGCGCAAAGCCGCGAGCAATTCAATGCGTTTGTCTTGCGGCGGGTTTTTCAGAGCAAATATGTCTGGCTTGCATCGCTGGCCAATTTTTTTGTTTATACTATTCGCTACGCGGTTTTCAACTGGGGTCCGACGATGCTGACGGAGACGAAACATGTCCGGATTGTCCACGCGGGCTACATGGTGGCGGGGTTTGAATTAGTGGGCGGAATCGGGGCGCTGGCGGCGGGATGGCTGACGGACCGGCTTTTTGGCGGCCGGGCCATGAGGGTTGGGCTTGTTTACATGGCGCTGGCGGGTCTTTCTCTTTTGCTGTTTTGGAAGGTGGCGGGGCAAAGCGAATGGATCAACCTGGTGCTGCTCTGTTCCACCGGCTTTTTCATTTACGGCCCGCAATGCCTCGTAGCGGTGGCGGTCGCCAATCTGGCCACCAAGCGCGCCGCCGCCACGGCAGTGGGTCTGACCAGCATCTTCGGCTACGGCAGCACGGTGCTGTCGGGGTGGGGGTTGGGCTGGCTGGCGCAAAATTTCGGATGGGACGCGGTGTTCGAGGGGCTGCTGGTCGTGGCGGGGTTGGGAGCGCTGGTATTCGCTGCGAGCTGGCCGGCCAAGGCGCACGGGTATGAAGATTGATTGTCCGCCGTGGGCATTGCTTTTGGGGGTCTGATGGCTTACCAGTTTCTTCGTGTCGAAGAATTTGGAAATTGATCCGGAGGAGTTTCGCGTGCCGCCCGGCCGGAAGGTCAGGCTCAGGCAGTGGCCGACGCAAGTGAAGCCGTTTTACGCTTCGGACGAGGATTACGAGGAGCGTCTCGAACGGCACATCAAGGAACTTGAGTCCATGCAGGACCGGTTCTACGCCTTTAACCGTTACGCGTTGCTGCTCATTTTCCAGGCAACCGATGCGGCCGGCAAAGACAGCGCCATCAAGCACGTCATGTCAGGGGTCAACCCGCAAGGCTGCCAGGTTTTCAGCTTCAAGCAGCCCAGCGCAGCGGAACTTGAGCATGATTTTCTGTGGCGCACGACGCGCAGCCTTCCGGAACGGGGCCACATCGGCATTTTCAATCGTTCCTATTACGAGGAGGTGCTGGTGACGCGGGTCCATCCGGAATTGCTGGGAGCCCAGGGGTTGCCGGAGGAGTCAGGTCGGGACGAGGAATTCTGGGAACACCGTTTTACATCCATTGCCGACCTGGAAAAGCATTTATACCGCAACGGAACGCGCATCATTAAATTCTATCTGCACCTTTCCAAAGAGGAACAGCGCAAGCGCTTTCTGCGGCGGATCGAAGAACCGGAGAAGAACTGGAAATTCAGCATGGCCGACCTGAAGGAACGAGAGTACTGGAAAGAGTATATCAAAGCTTACGAAGCGTGCCTGAGTGCCACCAACTCGGACCGCGCGCCCTGGTATGCCATTCCAGCCGACGATAAAAAGAATGCGCGCCTCATCATTTCACGAGTGATTGTGGATGCGCTCAAGGACCTGAAAATGAAGCCCGTCAAAACGACTCCGCAACGGCGGCAAGAGCTGCGCGCCATCCAGAAGCTGTTAAGCAAGGAGTGAGGCTTACTTCGATTTGGCCGGCCGGCCGTAAACCTCCACCTCGGTGTATTCGTTCATTTTGCTCTCGGTGCTGCCCCGTGAATAAAGCCTGACGCAACGGGCTTTGGCGCCGTGGGCCGCGATCAATTTGCCTTCGTAGGTTTCGAAATACTCGCGATCGGTCCCAACTCCCAGTTCATCGCCATTCTGCCGGTCGTTGTTGAACAAGGTGCGGACATTCTGCGTGAAGCCAGCATCGTCGGCGACCTGAACGACGACGCCATGGCACACCTTCGCCGTGTCGTGGGCGTGCCAGACCAGGATGGCATAAATCTCCTGCGGACTGCCCAGGTCAATTTGCACCCATTGCACTCCTTTTCTCAACAGGATGATGCTGGATTCCTCGGCTTCCTTGTCGCCATCGGTGATTTTGGCCAACTTTTCAGCCGGGGTATTGGTGGAACTGCTCGTGACGGGCTTGCCCAAGGCGACATTGCTCAGGCCCGAAGGCACCATCAAGGGCGGGCGCGGCTTGCCGGTGGGCTTTTCCACGTCCGGCCCCGCCGCGCTGTCCGCAGGGGTGCCGATGAAGGCAGGGGCGGGCAGTTTCAACTGGAGAGGCACAAGGTCCTCTGCGCTGCTGTTAAGATTAAAGCCGATACAGGCGGCGCCGGCGGCCAGCAGAACAAGGCCCGGCAATTTGGAAGCTCTCATTTCAAACATAAATCAAAGTGTATTGTGGGGTCTCGCGGAACACCAGTCAAGTCGTCGCGTAAACGGGGCTAATAGGAGACGATGGCGTACTCCGTAAGCTGGGCCGCCGCGTCGAGTTGGCGCAGGTAAGTAGGAAAGGCCTCCGGCGACACCACGTCAGTCAGGGAACGATATTCATATTCCAATGAGATGTTGACCTGCGTCATGGCCACGGTGCGATGGAAGTAGAAGGCCGGGCTTTGGATGGTTTGCTCGTCCGGGGCGATGAGGGCCAGCACGGGGACCGTGAATATCGCGCGAAAGATTTCATGCACCGGATAGGGCATGTTCATCGGCATTGTGCGCCCGACGTTAGCCGGCGGCTTCATCGCCGCCTTGACATTCCAGGGATAAACCAGGCATTGGGAAAGAAGCTGCTTCGGCACCGGCTTCCAAATGTTTCGGACGCTGTAAAACTCATCCACTTCAATCTGGTTCCGCCGCTCGTCGTCGGAATAGGTCAGCGGCGCGGTTTGGTCGATTTCAGGATAGAGATTGGCCAGGGCATGAAGATCGTCCTTCTCGATTTCGTCACGTGTTGAGTTGGCGAATTTTTCCCGCAACCGGTCCGCGTCCGGACCCTGGGCGACAGTCACCACCTTCAATTCACTCACAAGGCCCTGGGTGACAGTGGAGCCTGCGGCGACAGCCGATCCGGCGTCCTGCTTCAATACTCCAAGGTGCAGTTGTTCCGTAACAGTCGTCGCGGGCAAAACCGGGCTGGGCCCAATTGCGGCCAGCATCGTTGCGCCGGGATGCACCACCAAACCGTAGCGGTAATCGGGCCAGGACCGGACGGCCAGCGAACCGCGTTGATAACGAGCCGTGGTATCCAGCCAATAATTCTGCCCGCCCAGATTGGCCAGCACGACGACATGATCAAAAACCGTGGGCGATGGATGCAGATTCGCCACGCTCTGCCGGAGCAGGGTGTTAACAAGAGTTGGCCAGGCGTCAATCCCCAGGGCACGGAGCATGGTGACCAGGAGATAGCTCTTGTCCTTGGAATCGCCGGAGCGGCGGTCGAAAACGGCGGATGGAGCGGCCGGCTTGTAGCCAAAACCTGCGCTGTCGTTCTCCAAGGTGCGGACCTCATCCTGCACAAAACGCAACGCCGCCAGCGCGCGGTCTTCCGCGTCCGGCAGTCTTTTCCATTCATTGATCTGCCGCGTCAGTTCCGGCGACAGCGGCCCGGCGTTGGTGAACAAATCCAATACCAGCCGATTGACGTCTGACCACTTCTGGAACTCGCTCAATTGCACCCAGGGATACGGCTGATACCAGGTTGGCAAAGACGGTTCTTCGCGCCAGCCCGGCACGTTGGCCACAGTCCACGTGAATTCCGTCGCGGCGCCTTTGCGCACCGCGGAATATTTGAGGTCGGTTCCATGATTCTGGACATATAAACTTCGGCCTGGGGGCCACAGCAGGCGCGTGGTCAATCGGTCAATCGAATGATTCGCCTGGAGCTGCAGCTTGTCGTAAAAGCGGCTGGCGAAAACGGGGTTTTCCCCCTGTAAACTGTAAGCAAAATCAATCACGTCCCCGGCCCGGGCCCCGTCCAGCACGAGCACGGCCGATTTCTTGGCGCTGAAAAGAAACTTCTCGGCGTCCGGGGCGCGCTGGCCCACTTCAACACTATTCAGATCGAGGCGGTTCAGGGGGGTGGTCCCGCGCCAGATCGTCACCCAATGAAAAGTCAGCAGTTGATAGCCCGGATCGTAATCAATCGAAATCAGAGAGCCCTGGTTGACCCCGGAGGACCTGAGGATCTGGCGCACCTCGTGGTTGAAAGTTACGTTGTTTTGGGCGTTGATCTGGCAGTCCTTCAAAATCCATCGCATGTCCTCCGACGGGTCCACGGGTTGCAGTCTGGCCTGAGGATCGAACGGGATGGGCACCACCCAATTGGCGGGAGGCGCCGCGTCCGGCCTGGCTTCCTGGCCCTGGGCTTGCACCGCACACCAAATCAACACCACGAGAACGATCCACCCGGCCAGCGCAGGAACTTTCTGAACACGGCTCGTTAGCAGCATACCAGCGCAACATAATCCCGGCGGGGTAATTTGCCCAAGGCTATTTTCTGCACGCTCCTATGGCAGAATGGCCACCTCCTTTTGGGGCAGCCAGCCGGTGTGTTTGGAGGCGTCGGTCACTTGAAGCCAGTCGCCGTCGCTGCTTAGAACCAGCAACTCCGCGCCGTCGTGGACGGTGAAGGCGCTTTGCGCTTCCGGCAAAGGACCCAGCCGCACCACGGCTTCCGGCACAAGGACGACGGAGGATTTTTCAATGACCCGTTGGTCCACAGCCAGGCCCAGGCACGCGGACAAACAGAGACAGACGAAGCCGAGCAGGGCGGTCAGGCCCGCGCTGGATTTGGCAAACGCAGGCCATAGTTCCCGCGCAGTCAGGATAAGAAAAAACAGGGCTGCCGCGCCGGAAGCTGCCATGGTCCATTCGTTCAGCGTCAGCCGTCCAATCCAGCGCGTCCAACGGTTGCCAGGCAGGGCGGGGTTGTTGTCGCCAGCCTGGTTGCGGGCGATTTGGAGATTGGCCCTGATGTCAGGATCGCGCGGCGCGAGGGATTCGGCCCGGCGCCAGGCGCAGATGGCCTGCCCGAGATGGCCGGCTTTGAACCAGGCATTGCCGAGATTAAAATAAAGGGCCGGGGAAACGCCCGTCCGCGTAACCTTCTCATAAGCGGCCGCAGCTTGGGTGTATTTGCCTTCTTCAAAAAGCCTGTTGGCCTGGATGAAGGCGTCGGGCACCGGAGCAGCCCGAAGGTTCAGCGCCGTCAGAAGCAGCAGCAGAATGCCAACGCCTTGGGGAAGACCGGTCCTGGTTGGGGCGGCGGGCATGGCCTGCAAATCTTGCAGGGCGGTATTCACCTTTGGGATCAGAGAAGCCATCTCCTTTGAAGTGTGCTCCGGCGTGTAGCGATGCTGGTTGCAGGCGTGGAACAAATCGCGCAGGAGAGCGGGGGTTTCAGGCGGCAAAGCCTTGAGGTCTTCCAGGACTGCTTCAGTAATGGCCGGGGCAGGCAGGTCCAGACGCTCACCCAGGCGCTCCTGCAACAAGCGCAGGACTGTCGTATAAAATCTTTCCGCGTCATTGGCGGCGGCGAACCGGGCCAAATCCGCCAGCCCCTGCCGCACCAATGCGGCGACCTTACGTTGGCGGCGCAAGCGTGGGTTGTTGGCCAGCTTCTCCCTGTATTTGCGCCGCACCAGCGCACAAAGCCAGGCCAGAGGGGCCACCGCCTGCAAGGCCAGAAATTGCGGCCGTTGAACGAGCGGCAATCCAACCGCCGCGACTTTTCCCTCCAGCGGCTTGATATGGACGATCCCCTCGCCTTGCTCCGGTTCCGACGCCGACGGGCCTGTCGTAATGACGGTCGGTTGCGGTGTCGCGGCGGTGGCATGGACGGTCAACGGAATGGCAGGATGGGTCAGGGTGCGAAAGTCATTCCGGGCCGGGTCAAAGAAGCTGAAGACAAACGGCGGCACCTGCCTGACCTCCGTGTTCTGGGGAGTAATGACCTGCTCGAAATACTTCGAACCTTCGATTTGCATCGGATCCGAAGTGTCAAGTTTGGCTGTTGGGGGGTAGGTTTTGAACTCGCGCCATTCTGCTTCGTTGTTGGTGGGAAGCGTCACGGTGTCAAAAGCGCCGCGGCCAGCGATGCGAATCTTCAAGGTAATGGGATCGCCGACTCCGACGGTCGTCGGGCCCGCGTCGTATTGCGCCAGCGCGAAGTCGCCGAGCGCGCCGTTGAAACCGGGCGGGGCGCCATTGGTTGGCACGGGCAGGACACGAATTTCAGGGGCGTCGCTGGTGAAGGTCGCTTGATGAGATTCCGACCAGCCGAAGAAATTGCGCTGACCGGAATAAACCGCCAGGCTCCACGTGGCCGGACCAAGGGCGAACGTTCCGTTTTTGATGGCGGTGGCTGTAGTGTGGAAGCTGAAGAGATTGTAGATCGTATTGCCCACCCGGAAGCGGGAGGGCCGTTGACGAGGACTGGGCAGGTCGCCAACGATAAAATTATCGCTGCTAAACTGAGGCAGTTGGATGTTGGCCACGTTGTCCTGACAATAACATTGAAGCTCCACCGGCAGGACCTGGCCGAGATAAATCACATTGTTGGTCACCACGATCCTGACGAACGCCGTGTCCGACCCCGGGCCGCCGCCGGCTTGTGGGACATTTCCGTTGAGCACCTTCAACGTAATGGAGCGGCTTTTCAAGTGCGTACCGCTGACTGTGACATCGATGGAGGGAATGGTAAAAGTGCCGGCCCTGGTGGGATGCAGCTCAAGCGAGAAGACTTTTTTGCTGGTCATGCTGCCATTGATCCATGACACGGACTGTTCCGACGACTGGCCGCCGAATTCGAGGTTGGGAATTGGCGGCAGATTCGGCATTTCGGATGGGGAACAATCTTCGAAACTCATGGACAGAACGGCGGAATCTCCGAGGCTGATCTGGCCGCGGTCCAGGGAGACTTCCAATTTCGGCCCGGCCCAAGCGGGCAGAGCCGCCGCCAAAAGAAGAATGAGGCCGCACAATGCACGGCCCAAACAGCCCAACCAGCCTCCCGGCCGGGATTGGCGGCGGAGGGTTTTCCACGCTAAAAGACTCACCATAAAGCAAGACAGCAAATGTTTGCGCCTGTTCAGCCGCGAGGCAAGCGCGAACGGCTTAAGCCGGGCACGGCTTCTTCCAGATTGGAACCAGCCGCTTCATCTCCGCGATGATGAACTGACAGGCGGCAAAGGCCTCTTCCCGATGCGGGGCCATGACTTCCACCCAAAGCGATGGTTCGCCGGCAGCCACCCGCCCCACGCGATGCACCAGTCGAACCGAAGCCACCCGCCAGCGCTTTTCCACCTGGTCAAAGATAAGTTCAAACTGGTGGCTCGCCATGGAGGCAAATGCCTCATAATCAATGGCGTCAATGGGCCGGCCTTCCTCCAAGCCGCGAACCACGCCCACAAAGCTGATCACCGCGCCCATATCACCGGCCAATTCGCGGTGTTGCACAAGGGCGGCTTCATCGATCTTATCCGTCGTGATGCTCAATTCGCGCCGCATGTTCAGCCCCCCTGCACCGGCGGAAACAACGATACCTCGTCGCCTTCCTGCAAGACATAATCTGCACCCTGATAGTCCACCCCCACCGCGATGAGGAGGGATTTCCGAGCGGCGGCCAGCTTGGGAAAGCGAGCAAACAACACCTGCAAGAGATCCCCGACGCGGCTGCCCGGTTCGACGCATTCGGAGGCCGAGTCGCAGCCAGTGAGATCTTTGCAATACGAATAAAAATGGACGCGAATCCGCATTGAAGGTTCGACTTTACCCGGGATTGCGCCGGGAGCGAACCTAAATATGCCGGACGAACGAACGCCGGGCGCGGGTCAATTGCGGGCCAGCATCCAGTTGTGGGGCTTTTTGCAAGCACCGTTGCAGAAGGCCAGGAACACTTTGGCTGCGTTCATGGCATTCTCGGGTATCTTTTCCTCGGGAATCTGGCTGGCGATGTGCATGATGAGCGAAGCATCACCGCTCTGCTGGCCACATTCCCGGGCAAGAGCACCCACCAGCACAAAGGCCAGGAATTGCTCTTTCTTCGACATGAGTCCCTTTCCATTGTTGCCCATAATCGCCTGTCCGCAGCATGATCTTCATCCTTGTGAACAGGGTTTCGAGGGCGTCCCAATTTTCCCCCCTGGTTTTCCGAGCCGCCGCGGCTTTCCGCCGCAATGGCCTTTGTTCCGTGCCGCCTCAATCAGGGTGTAAAGCACGCTGAGAATGGGCCTGCGGGTCGTGGGGGGAATTCGCCGCAAAGCCCGGATCAAATCTTTTTCCCATTGTTGGGCGTGTCTCTTGCGCCCATTGCGCGCCAGTTGGCGGGCCGCGCGGGGTTTTTGGGACCATAGGAGGAGGCCGAACAAACGCAATGTGACGAGGCTTGGCCGCACGGGGGAGTTGTGGCGCACAATCTGACTGAGGGCGCTGGGCGTCATGGCCAATTGGCGGGCCGCTTCCGCCTGCGACCAGCCCGAAGCTTTCAGAAGATCCCTAAATTCCTGTTTTAAATCCATCCCACCCATCAAAGATGCCCTGTTACGCCAGACCCATATGTAGTAGCTTCACGTAATGTTACTACACAGTATTGCGGCCCGCCCGCACAATGGCAAGAGGAAAAAATGAAAAATCAAAAAAAAGGGCGCGGATCCCGACGGCTCGTCAATCATTCAACCCGCCAGGAACCAGCGGCATTGATCGGAGCCGGGTGTTTGTGGCGTTGAATATGGCGTTGCCGATGGCAGGCGCGATGCAGACGATGGGGGTTTCTCCCGCGCCCGCCGATGGCACGTCCTTGCGGTCGATCAAAACGACTTCGATTTTGGGAAGGTCGCTGAAGCGCGGGACGCGGTAGTCGGAGAGGCGCGGGTTTGTGACCATGCCGTTTTCAAATTCGATGGCCTCGAAGAGCGCGCCGCCCAAGCCCATGACCAACGCCCCTTCCACCTGGTTCTTGAGGTGATTCGGATTCACAACCGCCCCGCAGTCGAAGGCGCTGACGGCGCGAAGCACCTTGACCTCTCCACTCTCCTTGTCCGCCATGACCTCGACGCAAGTTGCAAGGTAAGAGCCTTTTTCGGTGCCGAGAGCCAGGCCAATGCCACGGCCACCGCCGTTTTTCGCGCCGCGCCAGCCGAAGCGCTCCGCAGCGGCTTCCAGAACAGCGCGCAGGCGGGGGTCCGTCAGGTTTTTGAGGCGAAAGTCCAGGGGATCCATTTTCACCGCGGCGGCGAGATCGTCGATGTGCGATTCACGAGCGAAGTGGTTCGCTGTCGCGGCCAGCGCACGATAGGAACCCTGCCGCAACGGTGAATTCGAGCCGTGCGACTGGCTGATCTGATTTGGGACGTCGTAGGGACAGTTAATGCCGGAACCGCCCGAGTTGTAATTATGAAATTCCCAGGCCAGGATTGCGCCGTCGTCGCGGACACCAGCGTTGACATCGATCACGCCTGCCGGGCGGAAGTAGGCCCAGGTGAATTCTTCCTGTCGTGTCCAGACCAGTTTGACCGGCTTTCCGGCGGCTTTGGCAAGGCGCGCCGCCTCGACCGCTGCTTCGCCGGTATGTTTGCCGCCGTAGCCCGCACCCGTGTCCGGCACGATGACGTGGATGTTTTCCTCGGCGATGGCAAACGCATCGGCCAATTCCGAGCGGACGCCAAAGGGCCGCTGTGAGCCGGTCCAAACGGTGAGTTTGCCGCCGTCCCAGGATGCAACGGCTGCGCGGGGTTCCAAAGGGGTATGGGCGATGTAGGCGACGGTGTAGGTTGCCTGCAATTTGTGCGAAGCGGCGCTGAGTCCCTCCTCAATCGAGCCGGTATGCCTGCCTTCGCCGCGTCCACCACTCGCGCTGGCCGTCTTGCGCAGATAATCGAAAAGTTCCACGCTGGAGGGTTGCGGTGTGGCGGTCCATTTGGCCCGAATGGCCTGCAGCGCATGGTCCGCGCTCAAGGCGTCCGGTGCGGTCACGCCGATGAAATCGCCATCGCGCACCAGCTTGACGCCGGGCATTGCCTCCGCTGCCGCGGTGTCGATGGAATCGAGCGACGCGTGAAAAGAGGTGGGGCGCAGCACCCGGCCATGAAGCATTCCGGGCAGGCTCATGTCGGAAGAATATTTGTGTTTGCCGGTGACAAAGTCGCGACCATCGACTTTGGCCAGGGAAGCGCCGGCAATTTTCCAGTCCGTTGCCGGCGTGGCGGACGACTCATGCGTGACCGACTTGACCAGCTTTTGGCCTTGGGTCAGTTCGCCAAAAGTGACCTCCCCTGCCCCGCCGGTCTTGGAGATTTTTCCATCGCCCAGGACGAGCGAGGCGCGATCCGTCTTGAGATGATCCGCGGCCAGATCCAGCAACGCTTCGCGGGCGGCGGCGGCGATCTTGTGCAAACGCGACGCCATTTGCGGTGTCGTCTGGCTGCCGAAAGTCCCCATGTCGTAAGGCGTCAACCGGGTGTCCGCCATGATCATGTTGATGGAGGCCACAGGCGCACGCAGTTCTTCGGCGACGGCTTGAGTGAGCGAGGTGCGGATGTTCTGACCGACTTCCGCTTTGCCAGTGAAGACCGTCACGATGCCGTCCTTGCCCACGTGCAGCCAGGCGTCTATCTCGCCGGGTACCGCGCCGCCGCGACCGCCGCGCCGCCGTGCGCCGCCAGATTCCTGGGCAAGAGCCGGCGCCGCCACGCATAACACCACCAAACCACCGCCAAGCCGTTTGAAAAAATCCCGCCGGTCCACCCCAAAATGGCGCGGACGTTCGAACAACTCGTAGCGTTCAGTCTCGATTGCGAGTTCCTCAGTGACGTTCATTTTGCGTCTCCCGGGATTTTATTGGCGGCTTGCCTGATGGCCGCGATGATCCGTTGGTACGTGCCGCAACGGCAGACGTTGCCGTCCATGAAGCGGATGATTTCGGCCTCCGATGGATTTTTGCGTTTCCGCAAGAGAGCAACGCCGGACAGGATCATGCCGGAAGTGCAGTAGCCGCATTGAAAGGCGTCATGGTCGAGAAAGGCCTGTTGCAAGGGATGAAGTTGGCCCTCCGGCGCGAGGCCTTCGATGGTGATCACCTTGCGCCGGCCCACGCTGCCGACAGGGATCTGGCAGGAGCGGGTGGGCGCACCGTCGAGCAGCACTGTGCAAGCGCCGCATTGGCCTTCGCCGCAGCCATATTTTGTCCCCGTCAGATTCAGGTCGTCCCGCAGGACGCTCAACAAGGTCCGCTCGCCTTCGGCGTCGATCGGGCCTGCCTTGCCGTTGACATTCAACTCTGAGACTTTGGGCATGATGATCTGTTTTGCCGTCAGCACATCCGGCAGAAAATAAAATGGCCCCTGCGCGCCGCGAAATCCAGCGCATTTGCTTTATTGTTGCGCGAAATAACCTTGCCGCCACCGGGGTTGAAATTATCCTGAGCGAATGACTTCTCGCGCTGAGATTGTTTCCCGCTTGCTCGACCCCGGCATCATTCCGGTGATTCGCGCGGACAATGCCAAACATGTGATGCCAGCCTGTGAAGCGCTGCTGGCCGGCGGTTTGACCACTCTCGAAATCACCATGACGACTCCCAACGCCCTGGCGTTGATCCGGGAAGCCAGCCAGCGCTTCGGCCAGCGGGCCACGATCGGCGTGGGCACGGTGATGACGGCGGAGATGTGCCGCGCCGCGACCGGGGCGGGGGCGAGTTTTGTGGTGACACCGGTCACGCGATTGGAAATTGTGCAGGCGGCGCACGCGGCGGGGCGTGTGATCATTCTCGGCGCGTACACTCCGACGGAAGCGCAGTCGGCCCACGATGCCGGCGCGGATTTGATCAAGATTTTCCCGGCGGAACGGGCGGCTTACATCAAAGCCATCCGGGGACCGATGCCGCATTTGAAGATCGTTCCGACGGGCGGGGTGACTTTGCAGACGGGGCCGGAGTTTTTTGCGGCGGGCTGTGTGGCGCTTGGGGTGGGGACCAGTTTGGTTTCGCCGAAGATTCTGCGCGAGGAGAATTGGGCGGAGTTGACGCGCCTGGCGGTGGAATTCGTTGCCATGGCGAGAAAAGCGCCGCGCAAATAATTCGCCTTCGTTCGGAAGAATTTACAAAACCATGACAATTGGTCTTGCGGCCCCGGCTAACTTTGCGGGTAATAAAGCGAATGGAAAAAAAGTCGTTGCCGGCAGCAACCGGCCGGCCCGGATCACGGAAACAATCGTTTCTGTGGCAGGCAGTTCTCATCCTGCTGCCGGTGGCGCTGACGGAGACAACGGTGAGGCTGATGAAGCCATACGCGACGGAAAAAGGCGTAAAATTGGAATTGGAAACGCGTAATGATCCACAACCAGCCGCAACCATAGAATCAAGCGTGGAGGGACGCGCGCTTCAGCAGGCGCTTGTAAATCTAATTGACAATGCTGTCAAACATTCGACCCGGGGGCAGGCGGTGACGGTGGGAATTGAAAGGCGGGACGGGCCTGCGGCGGGCATGGTCCGGCTGTTTGTTTCCGACCATGGGCCTGGAATTCCGGCGGTGTCAGCCCCTCCAATCCCCGCCACCGACGGCGCGGTTCGCCCTGCTGCCGCCAATTGCAGGGCGGTATTGTTATACTGCGGCTGGTGCGCCGATGGGAGACACATGGTTTCAGAGCGGCCAATGTAGTATCCCGCCCTCCCTGGCCGCTGCTTTGGATGGGGTTCGACGGAGTCTCACCCTACCTTGCGGCGGAAGACTTTGTAGGTGGCGGCTTGATCGACGGGCTTGATGACCATTTCATCAATGTTCACATGGGGCGGGCGGCTGGCGATCCACACCAATGTTTCGGCAATGTCTTCGGGCACGAGCGGATGCACCCCTTCATAGACTTTGTCGGCCTTGGCGGTGTCGCCTTTGAAACGCACGGTGGAAAACTCCGTCCTGGCCATGCCGGGATCGAGCGAGGTGATGCGGATGCCCGTTCCGTTCAATTCCAGGCGCAAGGTCTCGGTGATTTTCAGTTCGCCGGCCTTGGCCGCGCAGTAGGCCGCGCCGCCTTCATAGGCATAACGGCCCGCCACGGAACCGATGTTCAAAATCGAACTGCCCGCATCTTTGGGCATCAACGGCAGGACGGCCCGCACCATGCGCAACACGCCGAGCACGTTGGTTTGCAGCATGGCTTCCCAATCCTCATCCTTTCCCACGGCAACCGGGTCCAAGCCGAGCGCCCCGCCCGCGTTGTTGATCAGGACATCGACGACTTTCGTTGTGGCGCGCGCCCATTGCGCAAATGCCACGACGCTGGCGGTTTTGGTCACGTCCAGCGCGTGAGCATGGGCCTCCATCGCGCCGGCCTTGCGGGCTTCGGCGGCGACGGTTTCAAGGCGGTCCAGGCGGCGCGCGCCCAGGAGCAGTTTGCAATGTTGCGCGCCAAACGCCCGCGCCGCAGCCGCGCCAAATCCACTTGAAGCGCCGGTAATTAGGATCGATTTGCCAGCCAGTGAGAAAGCCATACTTTAGCCTTTAGCCATCAGCCTTCAGCCTTTACGCTCGTTTGTCAATGGCGGCAAGAATATCAAAACCGTTGCGCTTCCGTTTCGAGATCGGGCTGGTGGAGCAGGGCTTGAGCCGGATCGCGGGAGTTGATGAAGCGGGACGCGGACCGCTGGCCGGTCCTGTTTTCGCGGCGGCCGTCATTCTCCCCGCCGAATGGATTTTGAGCAAACTGCCCAAACCGCTGAGGAAGGTGAACGATTCCAAACAACTCAGCCCGGAAGTGCGGGAGGAATTATTCTTGGAGTTGACGTCGCGGCCGGAAATCCAATTTGCCGTCGCGCAGGTGCCGGAGCAAATGATCGATCAGATCAACATTCTGCAAGCCACTCATCGCGCGATGAACCTGGCCCTGGCGCAATTGAATCCCGCGCCGCAGCATGTGCTGGTCGATGGCCTGCCGGCGCCCTCGATGCCGTGGCCGCAGACGGCCATTGTCTCGGGCGACGCCTTGAGCTTTTCCATCGGCGCGGCCAGCATTCTGGCCAAGGTCAGCCGCGACCGGTTGATGGCGCAGTTGGACAGTCAATATCCGGGCTATGGTTTCGCCGATCACAAAGGCTACGGGACGCCCGAGCACATGGCCGCCATCAAAGCGCGAGGCGCCTGCCCCATCCATCGCCAGTCCTTTGCGCCCTTTCGGCTGGAGCAGAGGGATTTGTTCGGCGACTAGCTGAATGAGTCTGCTCGAACAAATCCGATGGTGGGGCGGCAAGAAGGAATTGCCGCTGACCGCAATCCACGGCCAGTTGGGCGAACGGGCGGCAAAGAAGCATCTGCAACAGATAGGACTGAAGTATCTCACGGCCAATTTCCGGTCCAAGCGCAGCGAGATCGACCTGGTGTTCCGGGACGACGATTGTCTGGTGTTCGTCGAGGTCAAAACCCGGACGGAGGGAGGATGGGTGCGTCCCGCCGGGGCGGTCAACCGGCGGAAGCGCCTGTTGTTGACGAAATGCGCCTTTGATTATTTGCGCCTGCTGAAAACCCCGCCGATCAAAATTCGGTTTGACGTGGTGGAGGTGCTGCTGGAGGACGACGCCGTGACCGAGATCCGCCATCTGCCCAATACCTTCACCCTGTCTGCGCCCTACAGATATGGATAACAATCTTTGCCATTTCCCAAATTCCGCGCCATTTTGGCGTGTATGAATGTTTCGCTGACGAAAGAGTTGGAACTGGTTGTGGAGAAAAAAGTCAAAAGCGGCCTGTACAACAACGCGAGCGAAGTTGTCCGTGACGCTCTGCGCCAGGCTTTTTGCGCGCGCCCTGAAATTGATGTGGAGCAGGACACTCCTGAATTGGCCGCGCTGGTTCGCCAAGGGATGAACAGCCGCCACACCCCACACAAGAACGGCGATATTCGGAGAATTCTTGCCAAGGTGCGGTCTTCCCTTGGGGAATGATTATAGGGCGTTGAGAGCCCTCATTTTCTACCGTGTCGAAGGAACGATGATTTTTGCTGAACGCCTCCTGGATGGACATCGCCGTCTGGCTGGCGACAGGTGATCCATTGCGGATGACGACGGAGCTTTTCCCACGTTTCCGGGGAAATATGAGCCTGGCGATAGAAGGGTTCCCAGAGCGGTTCGGCGCTCTTGGAAAGCCGCGCCCGCCGCAGCCAGGAGGCTGGCAAAGGCTCATCGATCAATTCCAGCGTGTTGGCGGCAATGGTGGTTTCCTCCTTCTCCCCCGTGGCATGGCCAATGCCAACGTAGAAGCCCGCCAACAGCAGCGTCACGCGCAACATCGTGCTCCGGGAATAGGTCGGCATGGCGCACGGGCGGCCGGGATCGAGGGCGCCAAACAAATCGGAAAATAGCGGCGCGGTCCACATTTCTGGATTTTTGGCGGGAGAAAAAGCGTCAAACATAATTGCGTGCGGCGCGGGTACCGGGCCGGGCCGGCGCAGGAATTGGGGAAAATCACCCAGGCATAACCGCCATTGGACGGATTGTTGCTGATGCCTGAAATCGGCGCGGCCCGTTTCCAGCAGCGACTGGACGGCGCTTTCGTAGTGGGCCAGATAACCCAATTCCGCGGCGTGCCGCAGGGCGAATTGCAGCGGCGCGATGGTGCGGTCGAAGCTGATGACGTGGAGGGAGCATGGCAGGTCGCAAGTGGCGCGCAGGGCGGTGAGAACATTGGCCGCCGCGCCCAACCCGACGTCCCAAATAACGAACTCGCCGGCCTGCGACTGCATGCGTTCGCGCAGCTTGAGCTGATTGACGTAGAGCGCCTGGGCTTCGGCGGCGGGACCCACGACGGGGTGGAAGGTTTCGCCCTCCGCTTTTGAGTGGATGCTGAAGGCGCCATTGGCCAGCCGAACGAGCTGGTAATCACTGTCAGAGCTTGCAAGAGATTCAGGAGCCATGACGTTTCACCGCACCCTGGACATGAGGATGATGCCGGCGCCGCCGAACAGGATGTTGGGCAGCCATGCCGCAATGAGAGGCGGGAGGTAGCCACCGACGCCCAAGCCGATGGAAACGCGTTGCAAAATAAAGTAGGCGAAGCAAATAAAAATGCTGCCGGCCACGCCAACGAATACATTGTGCCGGCCGCCGCGCGCGCCAAAGGGCAGCGCGATCAGCACCACGGCCAGACAAGTGAAGGGCGCGGCGATGCGGCCCTGGAGTTGGGTCATGAGCGAGGGCCATTTCTTTTGCCGGTCCAGATGCGGATGCCAGCGGAAGTAGGTGTGAAGTTCGCGGATGGAGAGCTGCGGGCCTTTGGCGGCCTCGGTGGGAGTCAGGGCGCTGACTTTGATTTCCGTTTTAATCGAGGCGGGCGTTTCGGAGAATGGTATGTCAAGAAAAGTGTTGCTGCTCTGGATGGAAGGCTCGCCCACCGCCCGGTCCCATCGTTCCACGTTGTAAAAGCGCCAGAGGTCATTGGTGTAAATGGCGCGTTTGGCAAAAACCATGTGGGTTGATCCATCGGGCGTTTCCCAAGTGACGGTGGCCCCGGCCATTTCAGAAGTCGCCTTGTTGAAATGAGTCATGTTCCAATGACGCCGGTCGCCGTCGTTGTGGAAGTCCAGCCTGCCAGTCCAGTTGCGGTCCTGGCCGGGATTCTTGCGGCGCTCCAGGATTTCCTTCGACTTGTCGGCAGCGCGCGACACCCAGAGTTCGTTGAGGGCGAAGACCGCCAGGCCGCCAATAATCCCCACCGCCAGATAGGGGAGGGACAACCGCCAGAGACCGACGCCCGCCGCGCGCATGGCGGTGAGTTCGTTGTGACGGCTGTGATTGGTCAGCGCGTAAAGACAGGCCAGCAGGAGGGAAACGGGGATGACCTGGTCCGAAAGAATCTCCGGCAAGGTGACAATGTAATACTCGACCACGTCGAGGAAAAGCAAATGTCCCTCCTGGAAACGGTTGATCTCGAAGATCAAATCGAACGCGACGTAGAAGATGAGGAACCCGCCCAGACAATAGGCGAAAGGCACCAGCAACTCGCGCAATAAATAACGGTCCAGCAGACGCACAAGATTCCGCTATTTGGGCGGCAAGGCAGAACGGATGAACGCGGCCAGGTCATGTTTCAACGCGACCAGCGAGGGTTGGTTGACGTACATCATGTGACCCGCCTCGTAATAGCCCATGCTGACGTTGGTCTGGAGGCCGGGCGGCAGGCCCATGTGATCGAAGGTGTAGCGGGAGGCCAGGTAGGGAGTGGCCATGTCAAAATAGCCGTTGGCGACAAATACCTTCAGATAGGGATTGTGCGTCATGGTCTGGCGCAACGTCTCGGCCACGTCCAGATAGTGGTTCCGGGCGTTATTGTAGTCCCAAGGCTGCACTTTGCCGGTCAATACTTCGTATGGCAGGTCGCTTTCAAATTTGAGTTCGCGCCGGACATAATCGTTGAGCGTGGCTGTGAAAGGCCCCAGCACCGACGCGAAACTCGGATCATACTCGGCGGACTCGCCGACGGCATCGACGTCCGTTCCCGTCAGGCGCCCGTCGTAACGTCCGAGGGTAAGACGTTCCTTGCGCATCAACTCCTTGAGATAGCGGGATCCCTCAACGCGCAAATTGGCCCGGTCCACATAGTCCCCGGACAATCCGGTAAGGCGGGCGACTTCCCGCACCACGCGCTGCCGGTCCGGCGCGGAAAGGGCGGAGCCTTGCATGAGGGCGCGGCTGTAATCGCCCAAGGCATACCTCTCGGATTCCAGCAAAGCTTTCGCCCTGTCAGCCTGCAAATCCGGCGGCAGCTTTTTGTGGAACCAAGCCACGGCGGTTTCCGTGGGCAGGTACATGATGAAGGGAAGGTCGTTGCCCGGGTTGAAACTGATGGTGGAAAAGTCCAGGACCGAGGAGACCAGCGCGATGCCGTTGAGGTACATGCCAAAACGACTTTCCAAGTAGCCCGACAACCCCGCCGCCCGCGTCGTGCCGTAACTTTCGCCGATGAGGAATTTGGGCGAATCCCAGCGTTGGTAGCGCGTGGTGTAGAGGCGGATGAAGTCGCCCACGGATTGCAGGTCCTGGTCCACCCCGTGGTATTTGGACGCCTCGCCGACCGGCACAGCCCGCGTGAAACCGGTGCTGACGGGATCAATGAAGACCAGATCGGATTCATCCAGCAGGGAATATTCGTTGTCAATCAAACGGAACGGGGGCGGCGGCAGGCTGCCGTCCTCCTTGAGAAGGACGCGGCGCGGCCCAAGGACTCCCAGGTGCAGCCAGACCGAGGAGGACCCGGGGCCGCCGTTGAAGGAGAACGTGACCGGCCGCTCGCCGGCATTGGTGGCATCCAGCCTGGTATAGGCGACAAAAAAGAACGAAACGCGCGCCTTGCCTTCCTCGTCCTTCATGACCAGGGTGCCTGCCGTTGCCTTATATTTGACTGGAACACCGTTGATCGTGACGGAATTGGTGGTTTCAGATAGCTCGTCCTTGGGTTCCTTTTTGTCCGCCGCATCGGCTTTGGCCGCGTCTTCTTTATGCGGCGGGGCATTTGTCGCCTCGCCCTTTTTTAGCGAGTCGGTCTTTTGGGACGCGGGGCCGGGTTCCTTGTCATCCGCGGCGCCCAGGGCGGGGGCGGGGCGGCAGAGCGCGGCGACGGCCAGGAGCGGCAGCAAGACAGCTGGGAACGATCTAAATTTCATGGCAAAATGTTGGTTCTCGCGGCGAAATAGTCAAATATAATAAGCATGGGCCGGCCACCGGCGTCACGGGCGCCCTTCCATGGCGCGGACAAGCGTTTTGACCCTGGCCCGGTCAACCGGATTGTCCAGGCGGCCGTTTTTCTTGAGGGAACTGCCCACAATCGCGCCGTCAATCCACGGAAGAAAGTCGCGCGCGTTGCCGGCGTTGAAACCGCTGCCGACAAGGAGCGGCGCTTTGGGGCAGGTTTTGCGCACGGCCTCAACATCAGCCGTCAGGGCCGGTTGCCCCGTGCCGGGGCCGGTGACAATCAACGCATCGGCCTGCCCGCGTCCCCAGGCATCGCGCGCGGCGTCCTGCACGGTCTGATTGCCCAACGGAACGGCGTGTTTGACATGCACGTCGGCCAGGATTTGGGTTTGCGGACAAAGTTGCGCCCGGACGCGGACTGTTTCCCAGGCGCGGCCCTGCAGGATGCCCTGGTCCGTCAACATCGCGCCCGTGTGAACGTTGACGCGGATGAAACATCCATCGCAAGCGGCGGCCAGGCCCAAGGCGGCCCGCGCATCGTTGCGCAGCACATTGAAGCCGATGGGCAACCGAATGGCCGCCCGCACCGCCGCGCCGGCCCGGGCCATGGAGGCGATGGTTTCCGGGGCAACGGCCCCGCCGGTGAAGGGAATATCGCCAAAGTTTTCGATAATCACCGCCGAAGCCCCGCCTTCTTCATAGGCGAGCGCATCCGCGACCGCGCGACTGAGGACATTCTGCAACCTCCCGTCAAATCGTGGCGATCCGGGGAGCGGCCGCAAATGAATGACGCCGATCAAGACCTTGCCGCGTGACCAATCCAATTTCATAACCGGCGAACGCTACAACAGAGGTTGACGAAAGGCGAGATTATGAATTGCGGTGCGATGCGTGAAGTGGTGGCAGGAGCCGGAATTGAACCGGCGACACAAGGATTTTCAGTCCTCTGCTCTACCAACTGAGCTATCCTGCCTAACTATTGAAGTGCAACAAATTGCATCCAATTTGACGAGCTTTCGCGCTCGCACCACTGTCTTGCTTTTTCAGAGTGACACGTAATGCGATGTCTTGCAATCATCAAACCGAAGCAAAATCCCCTTCAAGAGAGGAAAATCCTATCACCGGCGACGAAACCGTTGGGGTCGCGTTTCGCTGCCGCCAAAACACCGGGATCATCGAACGTCAAATACTGGCGCCCGCCCTCGGTCAATTCCGCAGATTGCGCCAAAGTGCTCTTGCCGGTCTGGCGGGCGCCATTGACCAACACGACCGGTGTGTCCGCCAAGGCTTCCAATAGATGATCGGTAATGTGGCGACGAATCATGATCGTATAATCAACCACCATGCGGATGATAATCAACCACTGTTTTTCTGGTGTCGGCTGAACTCGATGAGCCGGAGCCGGCTGGCAAGCGCGTTTTAGCCGCAGCCCGCGTTCTTTTTCCTTTGCAACGGCGGGAGCGGCGGTAAAGTCGCATTATGTGCGAGCGAATAAAGATGCTTTTCGCCGCGGCATTGCTGGCTGGTTTTGTCACGGCCTGCGCTGCTGAGAATTCGCCAGGCAACGGAGCCGCCATGAAACTTCACCTCACCACCACCGCCTTCGCCGAAGGACAGTTAATTGGAACTTATCAAAGGAAATAAGCGGCCCTCCACGCGCCTTCCGGGAATTGTGCGGAGGGGTTTATGACAAAAAACATTTTATCCAAGCCGGTGGTTGGAAAATCAACGGGGCCGTCGGAGGAGAAGCAAATGGCGGCGGTGGTGTGCGCCGTCCTGATGCCGCACGCGCCTGTCCTGGTGCCTGACGTTGGCGGCAAAGGAGGCGGCGCCGTTCAGGCAAGTTGTGATGCGATGCGCCAAGCGGCAGAGTGGTTGATGGGTACCCGGCCGGAGGCGCTGGTGTTGATTTCGCCGCACTCGCCGCGCCACCCGCGGGCATTCGGCGTTTGGGCAGGAAAAGAGCTGCACGGCTCGTTCGCCCAGTTCCATGCTCCCGACGCCCAAGTGAGCCTTCCCAACGACACGCCGTTGGCCGACGCCATCGTCGCCGGGGCCAGGGTGCGCGGTCTGGAGACGCGGATGATTGAGGACCAGCCTCTCGATCACGGCGCGCTGGCGCCACTTTGGTTTCTGGCCCAGGCCGGCTGGGCTGGACCAACCGTCATTCTTGGTTTGAACTATCCGGAAGGTCACGGGCTGGTCGAACTGGGGGCAGCCATCGCCACCGCCGCCGGCGCCTCCCATCGCCGCATCGCCGTCGTGGCGAGCGGTGACATGAGCCACTGTCTGACACCGGAAGCTCCGTGTGGTTTCCATCCGCAGGCAAAGCAATTTGATGAGACCTTTATTCGTCTGCTGCGCGAAGGTGCTTACCATGAGATTGAGAAAATCAATCCAGGACTTCGGGATCAGGCGGCGGAAGACGCAGTGGACTCGACGTTGGTGGCGGCGGCGGCGGCGGGTTGGAGGAGCACCGGCCACAAAGTTCTCAATTACGAGGGGCCGTTCGGCGTCGGTTATGGCGTGGCCATCCTGTTCATGGAAAACTCAAATCCTGCCGATTTGCGGCCGATTTCAGCCGACGCCGCCAGGCGCGACGGCGCAATTTTGTCCGGTCTGGCCCGGCAATCGGTCACGGTGGCGTTGCGCGGCAGCGCTGAGTCTCCGCCGGCGGCCTCCGGCCAATATCTCAGCGCGCAACGCGGGGTTTTTGTGACGCTGCACGAGCGTGGGGGAAAGTTGCGCGGATGCGCCGGGACGATCCTTCCCGCCTGCGCCAACATTGTGGCTGAAACATGGCGCAGCGCGCGGATTGCGGCATTTCAGGACCCGCGCTTTGTGCCTGTGCAGGCCGGCGAACTTCCCAACCTTTATTTCGAGGTGAGCGTGCTGCACTCGATGGAGAAAATCCCTTCGACTGCTGAACTTGATCCCGCGCGCTACGGCCTGGTCGTTTCCACCGAGGACGGCCGCCGCGGCCTGTTGTTGCCAGGCATCGCGGATATCCAGACGGCTGCGCAGCAACTGGACATCGCCTGCAAGAAAGGCTGGATCGAGCCGGACGAAGCGATGATGTTGCAGCGCTTTCAAGTGGACCACTTCGAAGAGCAAAACGGATAGAGGCCCTATTTGGTTCTTTCCGCCTGCCAGCGTTTCCAGTCTTTGCGGAGGGCGCCGACCATGTCCGCGGCGCATTGATTGAAGGAAGCGGCGCGGATTTTCCCCAGGCTTTTCAGGATGGCGGCAGCATTGCGGTCGGCAAGATGGATGTTGGCCGTTTCCCAGCCCATGGCCTCGAGCAGCGCTTCCTCGTTCCACCGTCCGGGAAAGTCCGGCAATTCGAGGCGGCAACAATCGGGCGAGAGCCGACGCACCACCCATTCATCCGTCAACGTCAGAAACGGGTCAGGGCAACGAACGCCCTTTTCGATCAAGCGCCGGTAGTAATCCTTCCTGCCGCGTTGGCCGGCCCAAACGCAGGCCGAAGGCGCGCGAGATTTGACTTCGCGGGCGATTCGTCCGCCTTTGTGCAGGGCAACGGCAATATAGCGTTCGTGCCCCAAGCTGCCGACGCCGGACACGCGACGCGCAAATCGCACCTGCCCGCCGGACTCAGGGAGGGCGGAGAGGAGCGTCTTGCGCGCGCTGGGCGGCAGCAATTTGACTTTGCGCTGCTTTTCAAGATGCCGCCAGAATTTCTCCGGGTCGCGCAAGCGCTCCCGCGCCATTTCGCGCAACGGGGTTTGTTCCTCGGCGAGCACAAACGGTTTGCCGTCGGTTCGCAATGCCTCGCGGTAGCTTCCCAGAACAATCTCCGCCGCCGCTTTGACATCGATCTTGAGGCGCCCTTCGGGGCAGAGGATATGGACGCTGGCCAGCAATCGTGTCAAGTCGATTGTCCAAGCCATGGGAAAGGCTTCGTCGAAATCGTTGATGCCCCAAACCAGGCGGCCCTCCAGGTCCCGCCACGTGCCAAAATTCTCCACGTGCAAATCCCCCACGGCCACCACCTCCGGAGCGCCGGCCAGGGGCGCGCAGACCTCCGGCCACAATTGCGCCCAGCGGTAAAATGTTCCCCGGAAGAAGGCGAAAAAGGAATCCGCCATATAACGATGCTTAAGCGCCAGATCAGCCGGAACCAGCCTTACTTGGCGGCCCAGCCATTTCTCATAACTGCGTGTGGCCTTGATGAAATTCATATCAATCGCGCGGCCACCCTTTTGCCCAAAGCCGGCGCTTCGCCCAATGGCGCCCGGCCGGCCGCGCGGCGGGGTTTGTCCGTCAGGAAAGACACGGCCCTGAGGCAAATCTTCCCCCCTTCAATGGTCGCGCAAGCGCCGACGGGCGTCTGGCAGCCGCCGCCCAATGCGCTCAACAATGCCCTTTCGGCGGTCACACATTGGAAGGTTTCGTCGTGGTTCAACCGCCGGCAAATGTCCGCCATGCGTTCGTCCTTCTCCCGAATCTCCAGGCCAAGCGCGCCCTGGCCGGCGCAGGGCAGCATCTCGGTTGTGTCAAGCATAGTAACGGCCAGGCCGGGGGGCGCTCCCCCGCCCTTCAAGCGTCCGCCGGCGGTGATTTGCAGGTGAAGCCGGCCCAGTCCGGCTGCGGCCAGGATGGTAGCATCGAGGCCGGTCTGGCCCGCCAGTTTTTGCAGGCGCGTGTGAACGTTGCCGCGAATTTCCACCACTTTAAAATCCGGCCGGCGCGCCAATATCTGCGCTTTGCGGCGCGTGCTGCTGGTAGCCAGGACCAGGCCCGGCGGAAAATCGGCCAGTTTTGTTTTTGGCTTGAAGACGTCGCGATAAATCAGAACGTCGCGCACGTCCGCGCGTTTTCCCGCGACCGCGCCCAGTATCAGGCCGTCGGGCAGTTGAGTGGGAAGATCTTTCAGGCTGTGGACGGCCATGTCCGCCCGGCCTTTGAGCAGGGCGACTTCCAACTCCTTGGTGAAGAGGCCGCGCGGCAGGTTGGCATCAATGCGCGACATGGGAATGGCTTGCAATCTGTCACCGGTGGATTTGATGATTTTGAGCGCAAAGGCCAGCTTGGGGAATTTTTTGCGGCATTCGGCCAGGACCATGTTGGCCTGGGCCAGAGCCAGCGCGCTGCCGCGCGTGGCGATAATAATGGAGGTTTGGGTCATGCGCTGGCCTGGTGCATGGCCGAAAGAGGCGCAGCGGCCATGAGACTTCCGGCCTTCTGCCGGATGATGGCGGCGCAGCGGGCGACTTCCTCCTGGCGCTGGCGCAGGGCGTCGTCCGCAATGGCCTGCAAATCGTCAATATTGTAGAGGAAGACGTTCTCCAGGAAGTTGACCGCTGGATCAATGTCGCGCGGCACGGCGATGTCGATGAGCAACAGCGGCCGGTTGCGGCGCAACTTCATCAACGCCTCCAATTTGGCCCGGTCCAGGATATAATGCGGCGCCGCGGTGCTGCTGACGACAATATCGACGGAGGGAAATTCGGCGGCCCAATCTTCGAAACGAATGGCGCGCCCGTCCAGTTCCCGGGCCAGGGCCACGGCGCGCTCGTGGGAGCGGTTGGAGACAATGATGCTGCGGGCGCCGCGGCTGAGCAGCGCGCGCGCGGTCTTCTCGCTGGCTTCGCCCGCGCCGAGGATCATGACCTGATGCTTTTCGAGCGAACTGAAGATCTTCCGCGCCAGTTCGACCGCGACCGAGCCGACGGAGACATTCCCGCGCTGGATGTTGGTCTCGGTCCGGATTTGCTTGGCCACGTTGAAGGCTTTTTGGAAGGCCTTGTTCAGATGGGGGCCGGTCTGGTTGTGCCGCAAAGCCGTCTCGTAGGCCTTTTTAAGTTGACCGAAGATTTCAGTCTCGCCCACCACCATTGAATCCAGGCCGCAGGCAACTTTGAACAAATGCTCCAGACCGTCCGCCTCGCCATGAAAATAAATCTCCGTCCCGATCGTCTCCCGGTAATTGTGATGGTCGAGCAGGAATTGCCGCAGTTCCTGCATGGCCTGGCGTTCGGCCAGGGCGGTGGCAGCGTAGATTTCCACCCGGTTGCATGTGGAAAGAATGACGGCTTCCGAGACAATGCCCGTCCGGCGCAACTTCTCCAAGGCGGCGGGAATGGTCGCCTCCGGGAAGGCGAAGCGCTCCCTTACCGCGACGGGCGAGGAATGATGGCTTAATCCTATGACGACAATTGGCATGGGAGGATTAAAATCGGTGGGCGGGGGACAACAAATTGATGCCCCAAAAGGTCAGCAGGACAAAGGCGAAAGTCCCGACAGCGCCCCAGGCAAAACGGCGGCCGGATTGATGGAAGCGGCCATGCATGATGAGCAGGACCAGGTAAAGCGCCCAAACCAGCCCCGACCAGATGACTTTTGGATCATCAGTCAGTCGCGGCTCGGGCCGGCCTTTGAGCAGCAGCGGAATGAAGGCCAACCCGGTGGTAAGCAGGATAAAACCGGCCCAAAGCGTTCGATTGATGATTTTTTCCAGGCGGTCCATCGGCGGCATCAGGGAGAAAACGGCCCGCAGCTTGTGGAACTTCAAATCGTGTTCCTGCGTCAAATACATGGCAGCCGCCACTGAACTGAGGCCAAATGCGCCGTAAGAGAGCAACGTCAGCGCCGCGTGCAGGCTCACCAGGTCGAGGTTGAATTGCGGCTTTGCGCCGGGAGTGTCCAGGCCCGGCATGAGAGCGAAGACGCCGATGGCAAAAACAACGGGCGCGGCAAACGCGCCGACGTAGCGCAAACGCGGCCAAAGCCCGATGACCAGGCAAGTCCCGACAATCGTGGCATCGACGAAGGCCACGGCTTCGTAGAGGTTGTTGAGGGGACACTGATGGAGAGTCAGGCCACGCATGAGCATGGACTTCATTTGCAGCCCGAAACCGATGAAGAACAGGAAATAATTGGCGCGGTCATGCACGCGGAACCCTTTGCGCCATAAGAACAGGGAATAAATCGTGCTCACGCCGTAGACAATCACGGCCAGCAAAAAATAACGACGATCGGACAGCCAAGTCACCTCTTTAGGGTAATCCGCCGGGAGGCCGTCGCAAGCAAGATTTGCGGCGGTGGCCTCGCCGGTTATCTCACGGCTGCCAGACTGCGCGCCAGTATTGGCCAACAGTCGCGGCCGGGATGGCGTTGGTGAAATTCATCGAAGCACCGGTCAGGAGGTTGGTCGATACGGAACTCCAGGCGGCGAGATTGGTGGAGGTCTGGAGGACGTAAGGGGTCTGCGATTGTCCATGCAGTTGAAAGGCAAATTGACCGGAAGCAGCCGGCAGCACACTCAACGTTGGCGCGGCGGGGGCAAAATTAAACAACGTCAGCGAAAGCGGGGGAAAGGCGCAGGTGAACTGCGTCGAGACCGGGGAATAGCTCGACACGGCAATTTGCTGGAGGGAGAGGCTCAGGTTGCTTTTCGTGGCGTTGTCCTGTGGCTGGCCATAGGAATAGACGGTGGCCGATGAAGACGGCACAAAATTGGCCAGGTTGATTTGGCCGTTGAAAGTGGCGTTGGTATCCTTGTTGATGACGAGGAGGCGGAGCGAGCCATCGGCTGCGCGGGCGGCGTAAGGCGTCAGCAGCAGGTAACCGCTCGTGGCGTTGAGGGTGGATGAGCCTGGACGCACAAGATACTGCATCATGCTCAACCCGTAATATGTCGGATAACAGGAGGATTGATTGTACATGCAGCCATTGTCGCCCACGCTGCGCCAGCCGTAGAGGGTGGCGTCGTAGTTGCCGGAAGTGTCCTGGTTATTGCGGAGGTCCCAAAAAGTGTAGGAGTTGAATTCAGTTTTCATGACCTGGCCAATGGTGTCGGCCACATACAAGCCGTTGACCAGACTGGTGCTCTGTTTCCCGTCGCCTTCTCCGTTGTTTTCCGTGATGCACAATTCGGTGTTCGTCGCGCTGGGCCCCAGATAGTTGTTCAGCATGTAGCGAAAGTTGGTGGCATCCTGGGCGAGTTGGGATGAAACCTGGAGCACCAACTGGTCGCTGTCCCCCTGTGGAGAATATTCGGGATAAAAATGATATATAAGGAAATCAGGGGTGACGCCGAGACTCTTCAGCGTGCCCAGCATGACTGGCGTCCAGCCATAATGAACCTGGCCGGTGGAGGAGTTGGTGGCGGGAAAGGTGGCATAATTGGCGGAGGTGTCTTCGCCAGGTACAGCAACGGCGCCGACTTTGATGGTAGGATCAGCAGCTTTCATGAGCGCGTAGTAGCCGGCGAAACGGGTGGCGTAGGTGTGAGCGCTCCAAGGCGGGGTATTCGTGTCCACTTCCCAGTCGCCATAGCATTCGTTGCCCACCTCCCAGTTTTTAATGCCGCAATGATTGGTCACATTGGCATTGCGCACCCAGGCGGCGGCTTCGTTGCTGGTGCCCGAGCCGTAGTTGACGGTAATGAAAGCCTGCTCACCCGGCATGTTGGTGAAGAGATGCATGAAATTGGCGAAGTTCTCGGCGTAATAGCTCGAACTGATGATCGCTCCGTTGGTGGCGTAAGTGATGGTCTGGCCGGTGGCCCAATTATACTGGTCTGATTCCGAGCCGCCGGGGAAGCGGAGGGAAAGGATGCCGGCCTGACGGAGGGCATTGGAAGTATAGGAAGTGTCCAGATACTGGTCATAGATCGCGGTGTTGAGCCCGAACCAGCGCGGGTCGGCAGTGCGGATGACTTGTGAAGCATCAACAGCCAAATTCACCAAGGCTGGGGCGGGTTTGGGGGTGAAATAAATGTCGCCCAAGTACCAGGTGTTGGTCGTGCCATTGGGGGTCAATTGGATGTTGAAGCGATCGATATTCGTTGTGCCGGCGGGACAAATGGTGGAAAGGGGGATGGTGAATTGTGTCCAAGTACCGGCCGTCAGGGCCGGCAAAGCATCATCGGCGCCGATGCCCGCACCAGTGAAATCCCCGGGATAGACTTGCAGCTTTTGGCCGCCCGCGGAGCCGCCATTCGCCCAAAGAACCAAATTCTGATAAGGGCTGATATTCATGCCCTGATAGGCATTGACGACGTCGCTTCCAAACGAAATGGCCTGCCAGGTACCGTCCGCGCTGGCGCTGATCGAGCTGGTAAAACCTGGAAGCAGGCAGGTGGTGCTGGTGAAATCATTCGGTATCCAACTCCAGTTCTGGAAACTATTCTCCAGATCATCGAGATATAGAGGCAGGATGGCCTGGGCCGGGAGCGATTGTGGTGAAGCCAGAAGCAAAGCAAAGAGAAGCCCTGGCAGGCTGAGTCGAGTTTTCATGAATGTACCTAATCCTGCTTCATATATCGGCTGGAAATCATGGAATTATAAGCGTTCTTTCTTGCGATTTTGGAGGCAAATGGCGTGCCGGGCAACCGGGCTGAAGCCGCCTCGTCAGATTTACCGGGGTTGAGGAGCCGGATTCGCCTTGATCTGGATGGCCGCCGCCTGCTGGGCGGTGACGTGATTTTGATTCTCCAATTGAGCGATCAAAGCTGACATCTCCGCTGCGGCTGGCGATGTGCCTTGGACGATCCATTCCTCAGGTCCATAAATAATCATCGAATTCCCGGGCTCCATCGCCAAGGTCCCGGGTCCGTCGTTGGCATAAGATGCCAGTAGTCCATTGGGACCGGAGGCCGTGACGGACACGACCCCAGGGTAGGCTGAGGGATAATCGTTTTGATTTGCGCCGGAATTCCCGGTTGAGGCGACAAATTGAATTCCTTTTTGCTCGGCTTCCGCGATCAAATCTCCAAACACCGTGCTGTTGCCCGTGCCACCCGAGCTGATGCTGATGGGATTGTCGCCCAAGTTGATGGCTTTGATGACTCCGTTCATCAAATCGTAAGTTGTGGTGCTTTGGGTGTCTGAATAAACGATGATCGGCTGAACCATGGACGGGTCAGCCGCCATCGAACCCAGCATGGTTTCGAGCATGGCCGTGCCGTGGGAGGGCTGGTCGGTGGGCGGGTCCGGGGTGCCGACCACGCTGACGGGCGTCAGCATGTACTTCTGGAATTGGTCCGGCGGAGCGACCGATGTATCAATCAAGCCAACGACCGGGCCGTTGAGATCAGGAGGGTTCAGATTAAAGATTGGGCCGGCCGGGGCCGCGCCGGCCTGCGTCATTTGGACGGGGGTGGGAGGGTCCACCAAATAATTGGCATCCGCGGCGGCGACGGCGGAATTGTCGGCCAGAGATTGAAGCGCGGTGTCAGCCGCGACGGCGTCGGCGAATTGCAGGCGGTAGAAGCCGATTTTATCATTGCGTCCGATAACCGTGGCGCCGACCTGCCTGGCCAGTTGGTCGATGAGATTGGTCGGGCCGCCCTTCATCTTGACCAGAAGCTCATCGGGGATGCGGTAATCCTTTTTCCCGGCCTGGACCATCTGCGTGGCAGCCCCGGAGACGGTCTGAAAGACAAACAGCCGCGACACGCCATTGGTTTCGTCCCGGAAATAGTTGAGTTTGCCCAGCAGGCGCCGCAGGGCCTCGTCCTCCGGCAAGTTTTTAAACTTCACTGAAACCTCCTGCGTCGTGCCAGGTTCCACATAAACTTTCCAGCCGGTGGCCGAGGCGATCTTCTTCAAAACCCTGGCCAGACCCCAGTCCTGCATTTGGGCATCCACGTGTTTTTCTTTGACCCGCCAGAAGAGAGCATTGGTCTCAGCAGAATGCGCGGATGGGGGGGCGCCCGCGACTGCCAGAGGCAGCGCCAGCCCAACGACGGCAAATAAGAAGCACGGCAAAGTTCTCATCCGTTGCAAGCTTAAATCGACTGGCGGCGGAAAGCAATTCCGTGCCGGAGTAAAGGCAGAAAGCTTCCGCCGTCGTTGAAACTATGGCGGATTGACGGAAGGCTGATGTTCTGAAAAACCGACAAGGACGGAAGGATGGACTTGATGGACGGGGTGGACGATGAAGCGGTGCGGGGATGTCGCCGCCGGCAAAGCGCCGAGGCCACCTGGCGTTGAGCCTGAAAGGAGAAGTCTAAATGGAAATCTGCCGCCCAATCTCGACCACGGCATCCGAAGGCAGCCGGAAATAATCACTCAAATGCACGGAATTGCGCTGCATCACTTCAAAACATGCCGCAATCCATTTCGGCAATCCCTTGCCATCGTCGCGGGAAAGAACGGTTTCGTGGCCAACGTAATAAGTGATGTCAGAAAGGTCGATGCCACAACCACGCTCATGGGCCTGCCGCAGCAGCGCCGGGATGTCAGGCCGTTCCATGAATCCATAGCGGGCCGAGACCCGCCAGAACTGAGGGGCGACCTCCGCCATGGCAAGACGTTTGGCATCGTTGACCCACGGAGCAGAATCGGTTTCTACGGTTAGCACGAAGAGGCGTTCGTGCAGCGAGCGGCTGTGGCTGAGGTGCCAGATCATCACCGGGGGCACATCCAGCTTGGTACGCGTCAGAAAGACAGCCGTTCCCGGCACGCGGGGAATTTTTCGTTGCGCAATATCCGCCATGAATTCGCCGATCGGAACCCTTCCCTCGTGAAGCCGGTCGGATACCGCCCTGGCTCCACGGTGCCAGATGAGCATCATGCCATAAGCCAATGAGGCCAGGAGGAGAGGCACGTATCCGCCGGACGCGATTTTCGAGGAATTGGCGGCAAAAAAAACCATGTCAATGATAATGAACACGCTGGCAATCCCGCCGGCCCGAAGGAGGCTCCAACGCCAGATTTCGCGCATGGCGACAAAGAGCAGCGCGGAAGTGGCGAGCATGGTGGCGGAAACGGCAATGCCGTATGCCGCCGCCAAATTGTCCGACTTGCCAAAGGCAAGCGCCAAACCGCACGTGACAACCATGAGCGTCCAGTTGACGGTCCCGACATAAATTTGCCCATAGCCCTCGGCCGAGGTCTGGGTGATTCTCAATCGCGGCATCCAGCCAAGGCGGATGGCCTGACGCGTCATCGAAAAGGCGCCGGTAATGATCGACTGGCTGGCGATGATGGTGGCAATGGTCGCCAGCACAACCAGCGGAATGAGCAAAGCCGCGGGGCAGAGCCGGTAGAAAATATTGTCGGAGGTTGGCGCACCCTCCAGGACCAGGGCGGCCTGCCCCGCGTAGTTGAGCGCGAGACTCGGAAAGACCAACGCCAGCCAGGCAAGGCGGATGGGCCGCGCGCCGAATTGCCCCATGTCAGCATAAAGGGCTTCCGCGCCTGTCACGCAAAGAAAGACGCCGCCCAGCACCAGAAATCCCGTCACACCGCCCGAGTGGAGATAAGCAATTCCATACATCGGATTAATCGCCAGCAGAACCGACGGATGCCGCGCAATTCCCCAAATGCCCAGAAGGGCAATCGTTACGAACCAAGTCAGCATGATCGGCCCGAATGCCCGGCCAATCCGCGCTGTGCCCTGGGACTGAATGAAAAACAGGGCGACGAGAATCACGACTGCGGAGGGAAGGACATAGGGGGAGAACAAAGGCGCGACGATGTTTAACCCTTCCAACGCCGACAGCACGGAAATGGCCGGGGTGACGGCTCCATCGCCGTAAATCAGCGCGGCGCCCAGAAGGCCGAGCGCGATGATGACGGGCCGGGGCTTAATTCTGACCCCGAGCAGCGACATGAGGGCGAGGATGCCTCCCTCGCCATCGTTGTCGATGAGCATGGCAAACGAAACATATTTGACGGTCGTCACAATGATCAAGGTCCAGATGACGAGTGACAGGGTTCCGAGTATTGCGGCGCGATCCGGTTTTCCGCCGGTGAGGGCGAGAACCGTTTTCAAGGTGTAGAGCGGACTTGTTCCGATATCGCCGAAAACCACACCCAATGCGGACAGGCTCAAGGCTTGGAGGCTTGAGCTGTGTACAGGCCGGTTTCCAGTTTTAGGAATCATGATGCTCGATCTCGATGAAAAAGCCGCTCGAAGCGGTGAGCGGACGCTTGTCGCCGAACGTCGAAACCCGGACCGTGGTCAGAAGCAACGGCTCAATCATAAGCGTCTTTACTCATCCGAATGACAATTTGCATTCCGCCCCCGCGGGGTTCAAGGAGATTTGCCTTTCGGGCGCGGAGCGCTGGATCAGGTTTTAAAAGAGCGCCAGTTGCCGCCCACTCGGCTCACGCAGACTGCTGACACCAAGCCCCAGCAACCGCAATGGACGCGATACCAGTTTATTCCGGCCCAGCAGAAAACATCCCAGCCGGTATATGTCGGCCGCCTCGGTGATTGCCTCCTCGACTGAGATTTGGCGCGTGAGGGTGGTGAAATCACTGTAGCGCACTTTGACCTGAACTGTGTTCGCTCCCAGCCTTCTGTGCATGAGCCGGGCCGAAATGTCCTTGGCCTGTTCTCTGAGGCAGGCGCGTAACACCTTTCGGTCCGCGGTGTCCTTGAGAAACGTCTCCTCGTTGCTGATGCTCTTGATCTCGTCCCCGATCTCCAATGGGCGGTCATCTTCGCCGAATGCAAACTGTTTCAGCTTCGGCCCGAACGAGCCGACCAAGGCCCGAAGATCGCCCGGGTAGTCCTGCATGTCCGCAACCGTCACGATGCCCGCCTGATTCAGGGTCTGTTCGGTGACCCTGCCAACTCCGTAGAGCACACGCACCGGCAACGGCCGCAAAAACGAAACCTTCCCGCATTCAGAAATGACGGTGAGACCATCAGGCTTTTTGTGGTCGCTGGCGATTTTGGCCAGCAGTTTGTTCGAGGCAATGCCGATGGTGGCGGTCAGCATGCGTTCTGACAGAATCCGCTGTTTTAGATTCTGCGCCAGTGGCATCGCCTTGAGCAGCGCCGTGTCCGCGTCCTCCGACTGACTGATGGCGGACACGTCCATATACGCCTCGTCGATGGACATGGGTTCTATGACCGCCCCGGTCTCGGCGAGAATCCGCATGATGTGCCGTGACTCCTCCCGGTAACGATCCATGCGCGGACGCACGAAAATACCCTTGGGACAAAGCCGTCCCGCCGTGGCGCTGGGCATGGCGGAATGAACGCCAAACTTCCGCGCCTCATAGCTTGCGGCGCACACCACTCCGCGTTGAGTCGGGGGCGCGCCGACGATCACCGGCTGACCCCGCAGCCCGGGAGCGTCGCGTTGTTCGACGGAAGCGTAAAAAGCGTCCATGTCCAAATGGAAGATGACACGAAACATCGCAAAAGGAGATTATCATGGAAGCTGGAGAGCCAGAAGACCCTTCCAGACAGAGTTGGCCAAGGAATCCTGCGGAAAGACAATTTACGGGCCGGGCGGCGGAGGCAAATATCGCGCGCGGCTCAGGGTTTGCTTTGACTTTACGGGTTCCAGCCAAAACCTTAACATTGATCAATGCAGCATTACCAGTGGCTCTTGTTCGACGCTGACGGAACGCTCTTTGACTACGACAGGGCGGAAAGCACCGCGCTCAACCAGGCTTTCGGGTGGAGCGGGGTAACATTCGATCCCAGTTATCTGGCTGCTTACCGGCACATCAACCACGCGTTATGGCAAGCGGTGGAAAAAGGAGAACTCACGCCGGGCTTTGTCAAAGTTCGTCGCTTCGAACTATTGTTTGAAAACATAGGAATTGCGTATCCGCCAGCCACGTTCAGCGCCCGCTATCTTGAGTGCCTGGCTGAATGCTCCGAACTGGTCGGGGATGCCGCTGAAGTGCTGCAGGCGTTGCATGGCAAATACCGCATGGCCATTTTGACCAATGGCTTGCAAGTGGTCCAGCGTGGCAGACTCGCTCGTTCTGAAATTCGCCAACACATCGCCCAGATCATTATTTCGGAAGAAATCGGTTTTGCCAAACCATCCAAAGAATTCTTCGCCACCGCGCTGGCACGATTGGGACATCCATCCCGGCGAGAATTGCTCATGATTGGTGATGGCTGGGCCTCTGACATCCTGGGCGCAATCGAGTATGGCCTCGATGCATGCTGGTATAATCCAGGGCGCAAACCCCGTCCGACCGCATGTGGGCTTACCCGCGAGATTGGCTGTTTGCGGGAGTTGGTTGAGTGGCTGGCCTGATCTTACAGTGTCGTCTTCCCCGCCGCTTTGGCCTTCTTCCATCTCGTCTCGATCTTTTTCTTGATGACGATGATGCCATGGATTCGGTCCATCGACAAATCTTTGATGTTCATGGAAGGACTGGCAATGCCCTTGGGCTCGGGAGTCAACCGCGGATGCGCCGGGCGGCAGCCGCTGATTAAATCTGGGACGCGGGCGTGCGTTTTAGAAAGATGTTGGTGATGTGCGACACGTTGTCTTTGTACTGCGGGTCGCCGATCAATTCCTTCCAAACGGGCGCGTCTTTGAAAGACTTCCAGTGTTTGTTGTGTTCGTCCATGTTTTCGCCGGAAACCATGTAAACCAGGTTGGGCATTTGCGAACCCACCAGAGTCCGGGAGAAAAAGACCGGGCACAGCCCGACTTCCTGCATCAGTTGAACTTCGCCGCTATTGAACATCCGGACTTTGTTGATGCCCTTGCTTTCGCTGGGGCTTTGGTAGGTGCGCAATTCAAAAATCCACGGCTTTTTTTCGGCCGCGGACGGTGGCGGGGCAAGCTTCTTCATGGTGTCAAAGGCCACATTGAGAGAACTTTCAATCCGTTCATAGGCCGGACTGGATTTCGGTTGGGCCATGAAATCGGCGGCAGCAGCTTGATAGATGGCGTCGGAAGCAAGGCGGCCGGGGATGGCGGCGAAGACCTCCAGTGAATCGCAGGGGATGAGGACATAAACATGGTTGGTGGGGGAATTTTGCAATTCAGTGAAGACGCCCACGGGCTGAATGCCCATGCGGTTGCAGGCAGGAACCGCGGCGTTTTGCCAATAGTCGCTGACCAGCTTTTGTTGCTGCTCCGATTTGGTGGTGTAAACCCTCAGTTCGTAATACTGCGGCTGGCCGGAGTCCGCCGCGAAAGCATGGGTGGAAATCAACGCCAAGGCGACCGCGCTTACCAGTGCTGACAGCGTGAGGGCGGTATGGAAGAAAGTTTGCGAGTTCATGATGAGTTGTGTCTGACAGATATTATGTTCCGGTTATTGATAATCCCAGCGGTGTGGCGGAGTCAATCGCGGAGAACCCGGCAGGAAGGCCGGGAGGGGAGTCATTGCATGGCCACCAGCACGCGGCCGCAAAGCTGGCTCACGCCGACGGGGCCGTAGTAGCGGGAGTCCTTGCTGAGACGCCGGTTGTCGCCCATGACGAAGTATTGTCCGTGACCCAGGCGAAAATGCGTAATTCTGGTCATCGGATAGGTTTTCGTTCCCGCCTTGAGGTAGGATTCGACCAGTTCGCGGTAATTGATCTCGACCCAGCCGCGTTGGATGCCGACCGTTTCCCCGGGCAGGCCGATGATTCGTTTGACGGCTTGCCCGCCCAGACCGTCGTTGACCACGACGACGTCGCCTCGTTGATAGTCGCTCACGCCGGCGCGCATCACGTACTCGCCACCAGGACGCAGGTTCGGGATCATGCTGATGCCCTCCACGACGATCATTCCCATACCGTACTGGCGCATGCTGAGAATGGCCAAGCTGGTCCCCAGGATGATCAGGAGTAATTGGAATGGCTTTGAGGCTTGCATGGCCACCTTATCCTTTTACTGCTATTTGGTTTTTGATCGGTTTTCCGACCACTTTAGCTCAATAAGGCGGTCTCAATAACGATGGGAGTGTGACACTTTTTCGCCGGCCGGTCAAGCTTTTTTCCGCTTTTTCCCGATGCGGCTGAGACAAGCGCTCAGGCCAGGACCAGCAGATGAATGTCGTCGGGCAGGTCGTCCGAGATCTGGCGGATGATGCTGCCGCGCAGCAGGTTAACCAAGCCGCCGCGTTCCGGCGCGCCCAGGATCAGGTAAGACGCGCCCATTGTGGCGGTGATGTCCACAATCGTGTCCGCCACTGAATCGCTCACTGCGTAACACGGATAGACCGGATGACCCTGGGCCTTGTCTCTTGCATAAAGAAAAATCTCGCGCGCCTGCTCGTCCTCCTGCCATTTCCGTTTGTAGTCCTGGGCCGTCAAAATGGGCAAAGTGCGAATGAAGAGCAGATAGAGTGGACGAGCCGTTTGCCTGGCTTCATCAATGGCAAAATCGAGGGTTCTGCCCAAACCGCGAATGGCGCACATCATCGGCGGACCCGAGGCCTCTTGCGGCTTATAGGTGAAGGTCGTGATCGAATTTGCCGGTTTCGATCCCGCGGCCAAGGCGGCTGCGGCGATTTGGGCCGCCCTCGACCGCTGGCCATATTCGGCGGCCAAACCGCGCAAGAGCAGGCCGACCAGAAGCACGGTGCCAGCGAAGAGCCGCGCCGGAGGCTTGTCCCAAAGGAGAGAAAGCTCGATTGCAAGCATGATGAGAAAGGTGAAGAACATGAACGTGCGTTCCCACGTTCCAAGGCCCAGTTTGCGGTCGGTGCTGGAAGCGCCCAGATTGGTGGCGATGGCGCCCACCACGCCCACGGCGTAAAGATCGGCCAAACCGCTCATGTCCCTTACAACCATCACCAAAATAATCGGAATGCTTGTCGCCACCAGCAAGCCCATTGTGGGCACGCCGAATTGGTTGAGCTTTTGAAACCGGGGCGGCAGTTCGCCATCCCGCGACATGAGGAAGGAGATGGCGATCAAATCCACGATGGCGGTGTTGACCGCTGAAAGGAGGAGGAAACCAAACGCGCCGCTTACCAGCCAGCCCATCCACCAGCCGGCGGTGTGGCCGAGCGCGCCACCCACAAACACCTGGCCCATGTAGCGCAGCATGTAATCGCGCACGCCGTTGGCCCCGGGCGCATTGACGTCAGGATTGATCGGGTCAGTGGCATCAATTGTCAGATTGGGAAGCGCATGAATTGCCAGGCTCAGCAAAGCAGTGAAAAGGCACACCTCCAACATGACCCAGAGAATGGCGGGGGTGGATGTTCTGGAAACATTGGGGTTGGCGTCAGTGCATCCCTTGTTGAGTTTCATCACGCCCGTGGCATTGGCAATGGCCTCCACGCCGGACAAGGCCAGAACCACGCCGACGAACCCTTTCCAGTTTTTGGCAAAGCCGCCGGTCAAGGGCTGCAAGTGATGCACCGCCGTGCCAAGGTGCGGGATGGAAAAAGCCGCCAAAATTATCACGACAACCGCCGTCGGCACTGAAATAAGAAACGCGAGGCCGCCAGTGTGACGCGGACCCAGGACGTTCAAAGCACCGATGACCGCAATCGCGACGGCGGCGAAGATTTCTGGATGCGGCACCTTCAGGTAATCGAACGCGGAAAGAGCGCTCAGGGCTGCCGTGACGATGTAATCGGCGATGAGGAGGAAGGCGCCCACGATGGAGACAATTTCGGAGCGATGCCGGACGCTGGCATAGACTCCGCCGCCATCGGGATAGTGCCTGCAAATAACCATGTAATTGAGGCCCACCAAAGCGGTGAGCACGCACATGGCCGCGATGAGCCAGAATGAGCCGTATCCTCCCACGGCGAAGGCCAGCCCGATGACATAGGCTTTGCTGGTGCCCCAGTCCCCGTAAAGAATGGCGGCGGCCCGGGGCGAATCCACGTTGCGGGGCCGGCGGGTCGTGCTGGGTGCGATCATCAGGAAGCAGGCAAGTTAAGGCGCAACGAGGTCAATCGTTGCGCGTTGCGCCCTTGTCGGTTAAGTGAAAATCGGGGTAACAATCCGCGCCCATTTCGGGAAGGTCCAGCCCGGCGATTTCGTCTTCCCTTCTGGAGCGCAATGGGATGATGAAACTGGAGAGTTTGAACCACGCCAATGCGAAGAGGCCGATGAAAAGCAGGCAGGTCAAGGCGCCGACCACTTGCGCGCCCAATTGAGACCAGTCGTTGGCCGGGCTGCCGAAAAGCGTTCCGAACGCGCCCGCCACGCCCATTTCCGAACCGTCCTTTGCCAGAGTGTGAATGCCGTTCCAGCCGGCGCGGTAACTGCCGTTGGCGAGCAAGCCGATGCTCAGGACCCCCCAAGCGCCGCAGACCCCATGCACGGAAATGGCCCCGACGGGATCATCCACATGGATCCTGCCTTCGAAGAAGAGGACGGAGTAAACCACCAGGATACCCGCGACCGCGCCAATGATGACCGCTCCCGCCGGACTGACAAAGGCGCACGGCCCCGAACTCGCGACCAGGCCGGCCAGCAACCCGTTGCAGAGCATCGAGGGATCGGGTTTGCGAAACTTCGTGATCACGACTACGAAAGCCGCGACGGTGCTGGCGGCTGAGGCCAGCATAGTATTGACCACAATAAGCGCGAGGCGCTCGTGGTTCCCGGCCAGGGCCGGCCCGGCGTTGAAGCCGAACCAGCCGAAGGCAAGGATCAAAGCTCCCAGCACCATATAAACCAGATTATGCCCCGGCATCGGTTTTGGGCGTCCGTCCCGGGCATATTTGCCAAGCCGAGGCCCGAGCAGGATCGCGCCCGCCAGACCCATGACGCCGCCCGCCATGTGTATGACCGATGAACCCGCGAAATCGACATAACCATGGCCCAGGCCGAATTCTTTCCCCAACTGGGAGAGCCAGCCGCCGCCCCACACCCACCTGCCGAAAACCGCGATGGGCAGCGCCCCGGCCCAGACCCCGTAGAGCATGAAATTCTGGAACTTCCATCGCTCGGCCATGACGCCAGCCGGGATCGCCACCGCCACCGCCACAACGGCGGCCTGGAAGAAGAATAACTTGAGAGCCTCCGGATCAAGGCCGAGTGGAACTGGCTTGCCCGGGACGGAACCCCACGGAGGCGCGACTACGACGGCTGGGTCATGCAATGCGCCGCCAAACATGAGGGCAAATCCACAAATCCAGAATCCGAGCACGCTGAGGGGGTAGATCATGAGATTCATCGTGACAACCTGCCCGGCATTCCTGGCCCGGCACAGGCCGGAAGTTACGAGGGCAAATCCCCCTTGCATCAGCATGACCAGCACGCCCGCCAAGACGACCCATTTTATGTTTTCAGGCATCAGTTATTTCCCATGGTGTTTCAAATACAGATAAATCAGGACAAACCCGGCGATCCAGGTTAAGGCTAAAAACAAGATCAGAGGCAAGGTGCGAAAACGGCTTCTCCACAGTTGGGGCTTCTGCAGGCGCCTAAAGCGTTCGACCAACTCGACTTTCTCGTAATCGTCCAATTCCGCTTTCATGGCCGCGGCTGAAGGAAAACGGTCCGCCGGATGGCGCTCCATGGCATGAAGAATGATCTCCTCCAGTGCCGGGGTCAGCTTGGGATTGATTTTGCGCGGGGCGACGGGATCGCCGGTCAACCGGGCGTTCATGACGGCGTAAGGACTTTCCCCTTCAAAGGGGGTTGAGCCGGTACACATTTCATAGAGGATTGCGCCCAGCGCGTAGATGTCCGTCCGCTCGTCGCCGCGGCTGCCTTTGACCTGTTCGGGCGCCATGTAATCCGGCGTGCCCATACTGGGAGAGAAACCCACGAAAGTGAGACGGCGCATTTTCAGGGACTTGGCGATGCCGAAATCCATGATGCGAATGCTGCCGTCGTTGCAGATCATGATGTTCTGCGGTTTAAGATCGCGATGGACGATCTTGTGGAAATGCATGTAATCCAGCGCTTCGCAAATGCGGCTGGCTATTTTTACCGCGTCCGGCTCCGGCAGGGGATGGACTTCGCGCAGGAGCGCGGCCAGGGTCTGGCCCTGCAGGTACTCCATCACGATATAAGGACGGCTCTTTTTCTCCGGTTCGACGGCAAAGATTCTCAGGATATAGGGGTGATGCAACAGGTTGCCGATTTCCTCCTCGCGTTCGAAGCGGGAGAAAGTGCCGGGGTCGCTCTCAAACTGCATCAAAGGCACCTTGATGGCCACGGTCAGCCCGGTTTGCAGGTCGTTGGCCTTGAAAATGGAGGCCATGCCACTGCGATTGATCATGTCGGTGATCTCGAAACGGTCATCCAGCAACTGGCCCGGTTGGATTTCGTTGCTCACAAGGGGTGTGCTGGGTTTCACGTAATAAGGCGCGCCGCGATAAAAATGGCGGTGTTCGATTTCATTGATGCGGATCAGTTGAACTGAAACATTGTCTTCCGCCCCCCGTTTTTCAGCCAGCGCGATCAATGCCGCGCATGCCTCTTCCGGGGGCAGATGCTCCGCAACATCGCAAATCTCATCGTCCAGCACAACGGAATAAAGTCCGTCGGTGCATTGCACCAGCACGTCGCCCTTGGCCAGCGTGGCTTTGAAAACGTCATAGCCGCAGATCAAATCCTGCCCAATGCTGCGGGTAATCAAGGAACGCATCGGACTGGCCATGGCATCGCGTTCCTTGACCAAGCCCAGCTTGACCTGGAGCGCAACGTAACTGTGATCGGAAGTCAGACGCCGCAGCGTGCCATTGCGAATCAAATAGACCCTCGAATCTCCCACATGCCCGATGGAGATTTCATCATTTCGAAAAACCGAAACCGTCAACGTTGTCGCCATCCTGCCCTCCTCGCCGTCATGCATGGAGGCGTCATAGACCAGCTTGTTGGCGGTGTTGAAGATGGTCCGCAGCAAATCGGCCGGTTCCGTTTCCGCCGCAGTCTTCTTGAAGGCGTTGACCGTGGTTTGCACCGCAAGCTGGCTGGCGACTTCGCCCCGTCCGGTTCCACCCACCCCGTCGGCAATCACGGCCGCGATCCCCACCGCGCGCACCAGTTCCGGCGTTTCCGGCTTCCAAAAACCGACGCAGTCCTCATTCTTTTCCCGCACGGGCCCCGTAATGGACAATTGTGCGTAGGTCAAATCCATCTGGCATTCTCATTCATAATTGCTCTCTTCGTCAAGACGGCAAACCGGCTGCCTCACTTGAGGCAACCGGTTCGTCGGTTCCTGCGGACACCCCAATTTAGGCCGCCATGGGCTTGGACGTAAGGATGATCTCCTTGCCTCTGGCCTTGCTGGTGGAGGCGAGGTAAATCGCTCCGATAATGATCCACACGAGAGACACACCAAGCGCAATGTAAGGTTCCTTGACACTCATGCCAGCGACACTGAACGGGCCAACCAGGTAAAACAACATGCAACCAAAGTTCGCCAGAAGTCCGAACACTGGAACGACCACATGTTTAAAGCCGTGGAAGCTATGGTGTTCGCGGAAGGCCACGATGGCTACGATACAGGTCGTCATATAAAGCAGGAAAGTCCCGAAGTTGCTGATCAGGGTGACAATCAGGATGGTATTGGGCAGCGTCACGTAAGAGTGAGGCGAGAAGATGCCGAAACTGTACCAGAAGTTGTGCTTGTCCAACGCTGCCAAGTCCGCGCTTTGGCCGCCCAAATAGACCATGGTCGAAATGATGCCGACGACGATCGAGATGAACGCCAGGAACCAGACCGCGCGATGCGGTGAAAGGTTCTTGCCGTGCAAAAGGCCAAACTGCTGAGGGACTTCCTCGTCGCGGCCCATGGCGTAAGTAATGCGCGCGCCCGTGTTCATGCAAGAGAGGGTGGTGCCGATCAGCGCGAGAAATACGGTAAAGGCTTCTATGAGCATGAAGGCCTTGCCCGCCGCATAGCTGCCAAAGGCCCAGGTGCCCACCAGAACCATCATGTCCCCGATGGGCGCGCCGGAAGCACCGGCAGAGGTCATGGGGTAGCCGCTGTTCAGAAAGTAATTGGCCGCGAAATACTCGAACAGGTAACATACCGCCCCTTGAATTACCAAGGACAGCAACACGGCGCGTCCAATGTCCTTCTTTGGATTCTTGGCCTCTTCACCCATGGATGAAACCGACTCGAATCCGACCAGCAGAAGAATCGCCACGCACGCCTGCACCAGAACTGAGCCAAACCCGTGCGGCGAAATTACCGAGCCCGCATTCGTGTGGAAATTAAACGTTTTTGGATCCTGCGCCGTCCCCGCTCCGCTCAGGGCATCGGCAGGTTTGTAACTCAGGACGAAGGGGTCGGGGGTTTCCTTGCCCTCTTTCACAATCACATTGCCCTTGTCGTCCGCCTTCCAGGCCGGATAAGGGTCGCCTTCGCCCACGCCAACGGCGGTCAGGCTGGCCAGTTCAACGGCGTTGGTGTTCTTGGTCTTGTCCAAGTCATCCTTCGCCACCTGGCGGTCTTGCATCTTCCAAATCGGTTGCTTCTTGTCATCCACTTTGGGCGTGTTGTCGGCCCAGACGTCCTGCACCGGTTTGCCTTTGTCGTCGGTCACAACGACCTGGGCCACATTGTAATTGACCGGTGTGCCATTGGAGAGGTGCAAGCCGACGGAACCGTCAGGATGGCTGGAGCGATAGGCGATGGCCATGATGGAGAAGGTGATCAGGGCGCAAATCTGAATGACGTTGATGCCCATATTCACCGCAGTCGTGCCGGTGACGCCGCGATAGGCGATGTATCCCACCCCCAGGGAGAATACGACACAGAACAGCCACATGAACAGAGGACTGTTATATGTGCCGCTGAAGGTGTCCGGCCATAACTGCCCGGCCAGCCAGCCGGCCAGAATGGCGGTCACTCCCACCATCAATCCGGTGTAAATCCAGTAATACAAGTGGCTGTTCCAGCCGGTGAAAAACTTGACGAGCCGCGCCCATTTAAACGCTTTGGATTTGGACAGGAACGCCTGCTCGGCGTAGAGGTAAGACGAACCGGCGCCCGGATACAGTTTTGACAGCTCTGAATAACTGATGGCAGTGGCGAAGCACAAGAGCAGCGCAAACACAATTCCAATCCACATGGAGTTGCCGGCTATGGGCGCGCCGTACAAGGACTGCTCTTGAAATGTGAGCCAGAGGAACGCCCCCGGCGCAATCAGCGCCATGGCATTAATGGTCAGGCCCGTCAGTCCAAGGGTGGGCTTCATTTCTGTCTTTGGTGGTGATGATTCTGGAGTAGGCATATCTTTTTTATTCGTTTTTAATCCATTCGTTCGTTTTGAGTCGTCTCTTTTGTTTTAGTGCTCTGACTGATCAAGGTCTAAGCAGGTGAGATGCCATCCTCCATTAGCGGGGGAAAGAGGCGGGGCCGGGAGGGCGGTTTTTTCCGTCTAAAGGCCCTCTACGAGCCTGTTAAAGAAGTATTAATAAAAGACGGGAATGGGGGGGGCGGCCAGAGCCGGACAAAAGTTGCTTTTTGCCCAGTCTGGCCAAAAGAGAGAGGCTGGATATCGCCAGAAGCCGAACGATCAGGAGACTGGCTGGCGGATCAGGCCGCCGGCAAAAGGGCCTCGTCTTCGACGGACTCGGTCATACGGGGCTTTTGCGGCGATCCACGGCGTTCGCGCGGCAGCACCACGGCGGGACAAGGCGATGAATCGATTATCCTTTGCGTCGTGCCCAGGTGCAGAAGCTGCGTCCAGGTGCGGCGTTTCGGACCCGACATAACGATGAGGTCGGAGGATTCCGCCTTTGCTTCGGCCAAGATTTCCTCATGAGGCGCGCCCACGCGCACAACGACCCGCGCCACGCGATCCGCCCCGAAGAAGAGCCGGGACAGTTTCCGCAACGCGGCTTCGCTTTCCGCGCAAAGCTCCTCATAAATCTTCCGTCCGGGCGGCACGATGTTCAAATTCAACACGTAGAGCAGCGTCACGCACACCGGAGAATCCACCGCCATATTTCGCACGTACACCAATGCATCGCAAGGGCTGCGCATCAAATCCAGCGGTATCAAAATTCGTTTAATATTCATGTCATGTTCCTTTCACTTTTCTTCCCACGCGGCAAATTTAGCTCTGCCTTGCGCGGAACGTTAATAAAAACAAGGGGCATCCAGGTAAAAAACGCGTTAATTTTCGCCAGAGTTTTCTGCTCACGATGCGCATAAATTGAAAGCGTTTTTGCGGGCATGGTTTTTTGCCGTTTCTCCATCCAACTGGAGTCAGGCGTTTTACGTGAGGCATTACAAACCCCAGCCAACGACTGGGATATCCGGTGCTGCCCTGCTGGCATGCTGGCATGACTCATTTACCGCTTGACTCTTGAATGGACTCGTTGAGGTGGACCCCAAAAACTGGACCACAGGTTAAGATGGACTTTTGCCGGTCTGCTGGAGAAGAGAAAGCAGACTATGAAAGCAAAACGGAAACGGCATAGTGCGGCCTTCAAGGCCAAGGTGGGA